>VOFJ01000987.1_pt1 | contig 107208 bp, 144 predicted proteins | sample 5384081 | NCBI WGS metagenome assembly VOFJ01 (sample SAMN12384729, study PRJNA508395) | human gut metagenome | isolation source: healthy gut I | host: Homo sapiens | reverse complement strand
AGTCTCAGGGCATGAAGCAGCTCATGGCTGGCGGCGGCGTGTCGCTCTGGTGGGCATCACCCTCATTCCTCTGCTGTCTGGTCTGTTCGGCTAAGAGCCGCAGGCGGGATTTCCCCGCCTGTACATACGCAATCGCTCTATCTCTGCTGTGGATAACAGCTCTTTAACATAAGAAGCGCATTGCGGTACGAATCTCCACCCATCAATGAAAGGCGGTGTATTATGCAGTTTTTGACCCACATTATTTTTCTTCTGAACCTCCTCAAGACCCTCATCAACCATTTCAGCTAAGGACGGTGACTGAATGGAAACCGTTCTCAAAGCCATTGCCGACTGGATCAAAGAGCATCCTGACGGCAGGCATTATGTCAAACCTTTCCGGGTTGTTCGATGATGTAAACACGCAGGTGGGAAACATCGCACAGCAGGTGGGCACTAAGCCCTCCAGTTTTGAGCCGAGAGTGTTTGCGCTATGATCGAAGCCCTCTCCCGGAACGTGGTGCTGCCCATTGCAGGCATCATCCTTGACCTTCATTGCTTGCTATGAATTGATTCAAATGATTACTGAACACAACAATATGGCACAGTTTGAACCGGCACTCATCATGCGCTGGATTTTTAAGACCGCTGTTTCGGTGTGGCTCATCAGCAATACTTTTGTATTGATGGCAGTCTTTGACCTTACGCAGAAAGTTGTGTCCGATTCCAGCGGCATCATTGCCGGAAACACCCGTGTCAACGACATTGGCTTGTCGATGTTGGAAGCCAGCCTGATGCAGATGGATGTAGGACCTCTGTTCGGGCTGTTCCTGCAAAAGTTTCTTCATCGGCATCACCATGCGGATATTGAGCATCATCATTTTTGTCATCGTCTACGGGCGTATGATTGAAATCTACTGCATGGTGAGCCTTGCGCCCATCCCCATGGCGACCTTCGGCAACCACGAGCAAAGCCACATGGGGCAGAACTACCTGAAATGCCTGTTCGCATTGGGCTTTCAGGGCTTTCTCATCCTCATCTGCGTGGCGATTTACGCCGTGCTGATCCAGAGCGTGGCGATTTCCGGGGATGCCATCAACTCCATTTGGAGCATTGTGGGCTATACCGTTCTGCTCTGCTTCAGCCTGTTCAAGACCAGCTCCGTGACAAAATCCGTCCTCGGAGCGCATTAAAGGAGGTGCTTTATTGGCTGCGTATATTTCCGTTCCCCGTGACCTGACGAAAGTAAAATCGAAAGTCGCGTTCAACCTGACGAAACGGCAACTGCTTTGCTTTTTCGGCACAGGCGGCACTGATTGGAGTGCCGCTGTTTTTCGTTCTCCGTGATTCCGGCGGCAACACAGCCGCCACCCTTGGCATGATGGCCGTTATGCCTGCCTGCATTTTTTCTGGGTATGTACGAGAAAAATACGGCCAGCCGCTGGAAAAGCTGCTGTCGTACTATGTGCAGTCCCGGTTTGTCCGCCCGAAGATTCGTTCCTACAAGACCAACAACTACTATGCGATTTTGATGAAGGGAGGCGTGACCCATGATCCCGTTTTGGAAAAAGACCAGTAAGCACAGTAAGCCCCAGTCTGCGCAGAAGCGCAGGCAGAACGCAAAGCCTGCTGTGCCCTGGACCGCCCAGCAGTCCATCCCCATGCAGCGGATGTTTGAGGACGGCACCTGCCGTGTGAAGCCCGGATTACTACACCCGTACCATCCAGTATCAGGACATCAATTATCAGTTAGCGCAGCAGGAGGACAAGACCGCCATTTTCGAGGAATGGTGCAGTTTTCTGAACTTCTTTGATTCCAGCATCAAGTTTGAGCTGTCTTTCGTGAACATGGCAACGGACAGCACCGAGTTTGAAAAGAGCATCCGCATTCCGTACCAGCGAAGGATGGTTTCGATGATGTCCGTGCTGAGTATTCCCCAGATGCTGCGCCAGCAGCTTGCCAAGGGCAATAATGGTCTGACCAAGACCAAATTCATCACCTTTGGTGTGGAGGGCGAAAGCATGGCACAGGTCAAGCCCCGGCTTGACCACATCCAAAATGATTTGCTCAACAACTTTCACCGGCTGGGTGTGCAGGCAAAGCCCCTGAACGGTGTCCAGCGGCTGAAACTCATGCACGATATATTCAACATGGACGGCATATCCAAGTTCCACTTTGACTGGAAGGACCTTGTGAAAAGTGGGCTGTCGGTGAAGGATGCTATTGCGCCCACCGCCTTTGCTTTCAAGAACAGCCGTACCTTCCAGATGGGCGGCATCTTTTGCGCCGCCAGTTTCTGAGCATCACGGCATCCGACATCAGCGACCAACTGTTGAAGGATTTTCTGGATATGGATTCCACCCAGATCGTCACCATGCACATTCAGAGTGTCGATCAGAATCGTGCTATCAAGACCGTCAAGCGCACCATCACGGAACTGGATCGCAGCAAGATCGAGGAGGTGCGCCCAGATAGGGCATTGTGTAGTGTAGCGTAAGGGACTACCCCAAGATAACACGGGAAACAACCTGCCTAACCGAAAGGCGAAAAAGCCGAAACGGAAACACAGCACGGCAGGAAAGCAGTAAGTCACTGAAAGACAGTATTGTGCGACTGAACCGCCATGTTAAGTGGATACGAGGCTTAAGTTGTGTTTACTGATACGCAAGTTTCTAATTTCTGTTATTTTCAGGCGGAGGAAAATGTCTGAAACCTCTGTCATGAACGCGATGGATGATGCTCTTCCATCCATCGGTTATCTCAATGTTCATGGAATCTGTAGGAGAACCTATGGCAAGGAAACGAAAGCGCATACCGACAATCCGCATTTCCCTACACACACAATGTTAACTGGGGATACCCTACACAGGAACGCCTGAAAAGGCTATGGCTTTGGAGCCTGAAAATCCTGCATGGGCACGGAGTGCCCGTAGTAGTCCGAGAGGGGGATAATGACCCTCACATGGCGAAGGGGCACAGTTATTGCGCACTAAAATTAGAACGTTGATTAGGGAGGAAAGCCTCACTGAAGCCAACAACGGACATTTTAGCAAGAATCAGCAAAGACTCATTAACCCATAAGGAAGAAGTATTTACTAGATTGTATCGCTATCTGCTGCGCCCAGATATTTACTATCAGGCATACCAGCGTCTGTACACGAACAAGGGTGCATCGACAAAAAGGTATCAATCAAGACACAGCAGACGGTTTCAGCGAAGCTAAGATTGAAAAAATCATTCAGTCCTTGGCAGATGAAACCTATCAGCCCACGCCAGTACGACGAACTTATATTGCAAAGAAAAGCAATCCGAAGAAGAAGCGTCCATTAGGTATTCCGACCTTTACGGACAAATTGGTTCAAGAAGCACTCCGTATGATATTGGAAGCAATTTTATGAACCGCTCTTTTCTGGACTGCTCGCATGGATTCATGGATTCCGCCCCGAAAAAAGCTGTCACACCGCATTAGACAAATTGAAGTACCAATTTGGTGGTGTGCGTTGGTTTGTTGAGGGGGATATTAAAGGGTGCTTTGACAATATAAATCACGATGCACTGGTTGGATTTATCGGCAGCAAGGTCAAAGATGCACGCATCGTAAAACTGGTCTACAAATTTCTAAAAAGCAGGATATTTGGAAGATTGGGTTTACCACAAAACCTACAGCGGCACACCGCAAGGCGGTATTCTTTCACCGTTGCTGGCAAACATCTATCTGCACGAACTTGATAAATTCGTCATGCAGCTAAAAGACGAATTTGACACTCCTGAAAAAGGGGCAAATCACCCCGGAATACCGTGAACTGCACAATAGAATCAAAAAATCTTTGCTACCACATCGACAGAAAGAATGGAGTAGAAAGAGAAAGCAAGACTGGTGATTGCAGAGTGTAAAACACTCCGCAAACAACTTTTGAAAACTCCTTGCACAGCACAGACGGATAAAAAGCTCAAATATATCCGCTATGCAGATGATTTTATTATTGGTGTAAAGGGCAGTAAAGAGGATTGCCAGTGGATTAAGAGCAAACTCTCTGAGTTTATTGGGCAAACACTCAAGATGGAACTCAGCGAAGAAAAAGACACTTATTACCCACAGCAGTGAATGTGCCCGGTTCTTAGGTTTTGATGTTCGTGTCAGAAGATGTGAGAAAGTAAAAGCGGAACAAGAAAGGCACAAAAGCGAGAACTCTCAACAACCATGTTGAACTGCTAGTGCCATTCGATGACAAAATCCACAACTTTATTTTCTCAAAGGGTATAGCGATACAGAAAAAAACGGAAAGCTATTTCCCGTTCACAGAAATTCCCTGCTACGGCTGACAGACCTTGAGATAGTCACAGTTTTAACAACGATGAGTTGAGAGGTATTTGTTGAAATTATTACGGAATAACCAGCAACTTCTGTAAACTGAAATATCTGTCTTACCTTATGGAATACAGCTGCCTAAAAACGCTTGCAGCAAAACACAAAAGCAAAATCTCAAAAGTTGTTGCTATGTATAAAGACGGAACTGGCGAATGGGGTATCCCCTATGAAACGAAAAAAAAAGCCAAGCGCCGCTATTTCGCCAACTATATGGACTGTAAAGATGCGAAAATTTCAACAGACTGCATTAGCAATGCCGCAATTATTTATGGTCAGTCGGTAACACCGCTTGAGAAGCGTTTGAAAGCAAGAATTTGTGAACTTTGTGGCACAACGGAAAGCGAACGTTACGAAATCCACCATATCAATAAACTGAAAAACCTTAAAGGAAAAATGAACCGTGGGAAATCGCAATGTTAGCAAAACGGCGAAAGACACTTGTAGTGTGTGAGCATTGCCACCATCTAATTCACAATCAATGAGTTTTTCTGACCGAACAATTGTGACAGAGCCGTATACTTCGAGAGAGGTAAGTACGGTTCCCGGAGAGGGTGATGCAAACCTGCTATTGCAAGATAGTAAGGCGGCAGCTCCCTAACCAGAAAAACAATCCGCGCCGGGTATGATATCGACATCATTCCGTCGGATTTGGCGACCTACGGCAGGGATGCCAAGGCACTTTTGAAGGAATTACAGAGCCAGAACGAGCGGATGTTCCTTGTTACCTTTCTGGTGCTGAACACCGGGCGCACGGAACAGGAACTGGAAAACAATGTTTTTCAGGCATCCAGCATCGCCCAGAAGCACAACTGCAACCTGTGCCGATTGGATTTTCAGCAGGAGCAGGGTTTGATGAGCAGCCTGCCGCTGGCTGACTGCCAGATCGAAATTCAGCGAGGGCTGACCACCAGCAGTACCGCCATCTTCATTCCGTTTACGACGCAGGAATTGTACCAGAGCGGAAAAGAATCGCTGTACTACGGTTTGAATGCCCTGTCCAACAACCTCATCATGGTGGATCGCAAAAAGCTGAAAAATCCGAACGGTCTGATTCTCGGCACTCCCGGTTCCGGCAAAAGTTTCTCGGCAAAGCGTGAAATCACCAACGCTTTTCTGGTGACGGACGATGATATTATTGTCAATGATCCTGAGGGAGAGTATTCTCCGCTGGTGAATCGTTTGAAGGGTCAGGTCATCAAAATCAGCCCCAACAGCACCCAGTTCATCAACCCCATGGACATTAACGCCAACTACTCCGAGGAAGATAATCCGCTTTCCCTGAAAGCTGACTTTATTCTTTCTTTGTGTGAACTGGTGGTGGGCGGCAAGGAAGGGCTGCTGCCGGTGGAGAAAACCGTCATCGACCGCTGTGTGCATCTGATTTACCGCAAATATTTTGCGGACCCCTGCCCGGAGAATATGCCCATTCTTGAGGATTTGTACAACGCCCTGCTCCAACAGGACGAGAAAGAAGCCCACCATGTTGCCACGGCTCTGGAAATCTATGTGAAGGGCACTCTGAACCTGTTCAACCATCGCACTAACGTGAACGTCAGTAACCGCATCGTCTGCTACGACATCAAGGAACTGGGCAAGCAGATGAAGAAACTCGGTATGCTCATCGTGCAGGATCAGGTGTGGGGGCGTGTCACGGCAAACCGCAGCAGCGGAAAGTCCACCCGGTATTATATGGACGAGATGCACCTGCTTCTGAAAGAGGAGCAGACTGCGGCGTATTCCGTGGAGATCTGGAAGCGTTTCCGCAAGTGGGGCGGCATCCCGACAGGGTTGACCCAGAACGTCAAAGACCTTCTTTCTTCTCGTGAGGTCGAGAATATTTTTGAAAATTCGGACATGATCATCATGCTGAATCAGGCGGCGGGAGACCGGCAGATCCTCGCAAAGCAACTCAATATTTCGCCCCATCAGCTTTCCTATGTGACCCATTCCGGCGAGGGCGAAGGGCTGCTGTTTTTCGGCAATGTCATTCTGCCGTTTGTTGACCGCTTCCCCACTGATCTGGAACTCTACCGTATTATGACCACCAAGTTGGGTGAAGTTTCGGAGGGCGCACAGAAATGAGTGAGCCGAAACTGAACATCAAAGAGGAGTCGTCCGCAAAAAAGACCCGTTCTCCCCCTAAAAAAGCCAAGGTGGAGCAGTCGGTACCCAGAAAGAAAAAGCTGAAAACCGATGCGGATAAAGCTGCGGAAAAGGCACAGCATCTGCGGTTTGGCAAGGCGGAACTGACCCCGGACGAGCTGAGCCGGTTGAGTAAGGCACAGAAGCGGGAGATGTACGCTGCCCATGCCGCCCGGTCTGCGGTGCATCACGAAGTTGACCAGTACGAGGATGAAAACGTCGGTGTGCAGGCGTTGAGCGAGGGCGAAAAAGCGAAAGCTGGCAATATCCGGGATATTTCCAAGAGCCGCTATGCCCGGAAGCTCAAGAAGAAAGCCAAGATGCAGGGCAAGAAGGGCACCAAAACCGCAAAATCTTCTGCACAGAAGCCGACTGCGGCACAAGATGCAGGCGCATCCGGCACCGGCGAGGGAGGCTCCAACTGGCTTTCCCGGTGGCGGCAGAAACAGAACATCCGGCAGAGCTATTACGCCGCCGCCCGGTCGGGCACGGCGGCGCAGACCGCAGGCGGCAAAGCGGCATCCAATGGAACCATCTGCTGCCCGGTCAGGCATGGAACAGGTCATCGACAAAGGAAGATCTGTGGTCAGCACCGCAGTCAACGGCATTGCCAATTTTGCAAAAAGCAACGCGCACGTTTTGGTGATCGTGGGCGTTTTTTTTTGCTCATCCTCATGGTCATGTCGGGCTTTTCCTCCTGCGGTATCCTCTTTTCCGGCGGCACACAGGTGTCCGGGCAGACCATGTACTCTGCCGAGGACAGGGATATCCGGGGTGCAGAGCAGGACTATAAGAAGCTGGAAAAGGAACTGGACAAAAGATCAACCGCACACCAACCGACCATCCCGGCTACAACGAGTACCAGTACCATCTTGACCCCATCGAGCATGACCCATGGCAGCTCACCTCTTTTCTCACGACTTTGTATGACGATTACACCCGGTCAGAAGTGCAGGCCAAGCTGAAGGAAACTTTCAAAAAGCAGTACAAGCTGACCACATGGGTGGAGGTGCAGATACGGTATATGACTGTGTGGGTCATCACCCCCTTGGGAATTCCGGTTCCCACGCAGGTGCCCTACGAGTACCGCATCTTCCACACCAAGCTGGTCAATCGTGGCTTGGAGGTGGTCATTCGGGAAGAACTGAACAACGACCAATGGAAACGGTACGAGATCTTTCAAGATACGCTGGGCGGCAGACCTTATCTTTTTAGTGGAGGCTTGCCGCCCGGTGGCTCGGATGGCTCCGGCACACCGGGCATCGACTATCAGATTCCGGCAGAAGCCCTGACTGATGAGGAGTTCGCCGCCATCTACAAGGAAGCTCAAAAGTATGTTGGTACACCCTATGTGTGGGGTGGCTCTACCCCGGAAACTGGCTTTGATTGCAGCGGCTACGTCTGTTGGGTCTACAACCAGAACGGCTACAATGTCGGCAGAACGACCGCCAACGGCTTGTGGCAGAAAAGCCAGCACATTTCCGAAGCCGATGCAAAGCCCGGAGATCTGGTGTTCTTCAAAGGGACGTATGACACCCCCGGAATGAGCCATACCGGAATCTATCTGGGCAACGGCATGATGGTCAGTGCTGGCGACCCCATCAAATACGCAAATATCCACTCGTCCTACTGGGAGAAGCATCTCGCCGGGTTCGGACGGCTTTCAAAATGATTGGAGGAGTTACTATGAGCGAAAAATCGGATAAGCTGCGGGCAATGCTGGCAAAAAGAGAAGGAGCGCCGCATCAAGCTGAACAACCGCATCGAGATCCTGGAGCGGCGGATTCAGGAGGAAGATTCCGCCGAGGTCAACGAGATGGGTGCGGACTGCAAAGGTCACGCCGGAACAGCTCGCCGCCCTGCTGCGGCAGTCGGCTGCCACCACCCCGAACCCGGCTGCGCTGTCTGCTGTGGGTGCCACTTTTGAGAAGGAGGATGCAGATGAAGATTAAGAAACTGGGTGCGCTGTTGGTATCGGCGGCGCTTTGTGCTGGCATGGCGGCTCCCGCTTTTGCCTTTGAGGGCGAAGCTGCCCCGGTGGAGCAGCCGGTTCTGCCGGAAGTGGTGGAGGAGGATGTTGTCACTATCATGGACGAAACCTCTGGTGCCCTGACCCCGGAGGGCAATCTGACGCTGGTAGACGACTATCACACCTCTTACTCGGACGGCTCGGACAGCAGTTCATTACGCTGGTGTCAAAGTCGGGTGCCACATTCTATCTGGTCATTGACCGCAACGCCAAGGGGCAGCAGACCGTTCACTTTATGAATCTTGTGGACGAAGCCGACCTTCTGACTCTGATGGAGGAGGAAGAAGATGCTGCGGACGCCTATGCCGCCGAAAAAGAAGCGCGAAGCAGGCGGAACTGGACCGGATGAAAGCCGAGGAGGAAGCAAAGAAAGCCGCAGAGGAAGCGGCGGCATCCGGCACGGAACAGCCCAAGGAAAACAAAGGTCACAAAAATCGCATCCGGCTTTCTGGGCGTAGTGGCTGGTGCTGATCTGCGCTGGCGGCAGGCGGCAGCTTCTACGCTTTCGCAAAGCAGAAGCAGAAAAAAAGCAGGCCGAAAAAGAAGCCCTTGACCCTGATGCAAACTACACCGAGGACAAGGGCGACTTCGAGATTCCGACCGAGGACGACGAGCCGGACGAACCCCGGTGAGCAGGACACCGAACCCATCTGATTTCAAGGCGGCATTTGCCGCCGTACATATCCAAATCCGAAAACAGATTGGAGGGATTTTTATCGCAAAATTAGTCGTGGCGGAAAAAGCCATCTGTCGCTATGTCCTATGCAAAAGTCCTCGGTGCTACCAACCGTCAAGACGGTTATCTTGAGGGCAACGGCTATCTGGTAAGCTGGTGCGTTGGGCACTTGGTAGAACTTGCTCCGCCCAACATCTACGATGCCAAGTACGTCAAGTGGAGTATCGCAGATTTGCCCATCCTGCCGCAAAAGTGGCAGTATCTGGTTTCTGTCAGTCCACAAAAAACAGTTCGGTATCCTGCAAAAGCTCATGAATCGCCCGGACGTAGACAGCATCGTGAACAGTTGCGATGCAGGAGCGTGAGGGCGAACTGATTTTCCGTTTGGTGTACCAGCAGGCTGAGTGCAAAAAGCCGTTTTCTCCGTCTGTGGCTTTCCAGCATGGAGGAATCTGCCATCCGAGAAGGCTTTGCCCACCTGAAACCGTCAACTGAATACGATGCGCTGTACAATGCAGCACTGTGCCGGGAACGTGCCGACTGGATGGTCGGCATCAATGCGTCCCGGCTTTTTTCGTGCCTGTACGGTCAACCGCTGGCGGTAGGGCGTGTTATGACCCCGGTGCTTGCCATGACGGTAGTGCGGGAAGCTGCTATTGCCGCCTTTGTGCCGGAGAAATTCTACACGGTAGATCTGGAACTGACCAGCGGCTGCACGGCATCCAGCCGCCGCATTCCCGAAAAAGCCGTGGCTGAAAAGCTAATGGAAGCCTGCCGAAAGGAGATGGTGGCAACGATCCAGCGCATCACTCGCAAGGAAAAGTCCGAAAATTCGCCGCCGCTGTACGACCTAACCACCCTTCAACGAGATGCCAACCGCCTGCTGGGGTACAGCGCACAGCAGACGCTGGACTATGTGCAGAGCCTGTATGAGAAGAAACTTACCACTTATCCCAGAACTGATAGCTGCTATATCACCGACGATGACGAGGAAATGCTGGAGGAACTGACCGAGGAACTGGAAGGTTTTTTCAACATTGCCCCGGAAGATGTGGACGAGGCTGTGCCCCGGACACGGCGCACCGTCAACAGGGAAAAAAGTGCACCGACCACCACGCCATCCTGCCCACCCGCAGTATGCTGCAAGCCGATCTGGACGCACTGCCCAAGGGGGAGCAGAACGTCCTGAAGCTCATCATCGCCCGGACGCTGATGGCGGTGAGCAAGCCCTTCCGGTATCTGGAAACCCTGCTGACCACCGAATGTGCCGGGGAGGAATTTACTGCCAAAGGTAAAGGAGATTCTGGAGGAAGGCTGGAAAGCGGTGGAGCGCAAGGTGCTGGCAGATATCCTGAACCGGAAACAGGAGCTCACCGCCCTGCCCAATGCAGCGGAAAACGAGTGCGGCATCCTCAACGCCGAACTGAAAGAGGGCCAAACCTCCCCGCCGAAGCATTTTACCGAGGACACCCTGCTGCACGCTATGGAAACCGCCAGTGCAGACAGTATGCCGGAGGGCGTGGAGCGTCAGGGTATCGGCACTCCGGCAACCCGTGCCGCAACTATTGAAAAACTGGTGCAGAAGGGCTTTCTGGAACGCAAGGGCAACAAGAAAACCAAGGTGCTGCTGCCCACCGACAAGGGCAAAGCCCTTATTACCGTAATGCCCGAAGAAATCCAATCCCCGGAAATGACCGCCGATTGGGAAACGAAACTGCTGCAAATCGAGCGCAGCGAAATGGAGCCGGAAACTTTTATGACTGAAATTAAAGAAATGATCTCCTCGCTGGTAACGACCACCGAGGCTGCGAAGGGAGCGAATGCGCTTATGAAAAACAAAATCATTGGTGTCTGCCCGAACTGCGGTAAGCCTGTCGTGGAGCGTGAAAAGGGCTGGTTCTGCGAGAACCGGGAGTGCCGTTTCGTGCTGTGGAAGGATAATGCGTTCTTCAAACGTCTCGGCAAGCGGCTGGATTCCTATGTGGCGGACAAGCTGCTGAGGGATGGTCGGGTCCGCCTGAAGGACTGCAAGAGCGCCAAGGGCAAGACCTACAATGCCACCGTGCTGCTGTCCTGTGAAGCGGATGGCCGCAGCAAGTTTCAGTTTGGAATTTGAGAATAGGGGCTGCTGATGAAGGATGATGCCGTAATAAAGGACAACGAGGCAGTCTACCTCCTCAACGAGCAGACGTATCTGCATCTGCGGGAAAATCTCGCAGGTGTCGGGTACGAGGTTTTCGACAAAAACAGCCCGCTCCCGGTGGAGGAAGGGCAGATTCCACGGGAAGCTCTGGGCAACACCCAGCGGCGCATTGAGACTGCCCGTGCGTACTATCTGGCAGAGCATCAGAACGAGCCTGTGGGGAGAATCCAGAACGTTGCCGTCACCACTTTGGAGAAGTTTCGCTCCGGGGTTCGGAAACGCCGGAATCTGGCTCCGCGTTCTCTGCCGGAGAATGATGTGCGGTTCATTGACCCGATGTACAACGAGCTGTTCCGGGTGCCGGACGGCGGCGTTGTGCAGATGACCTACCCGGATGGGCACCAGCGTTCCGAGAAGGTCGAATACCTCGATGACTATCACATGAAAATCGGGTTCCACCGTGCAGCACATCTGTGAATTTGCAGAGCGCATGGCGCGCAGCCGTGGCATCGTGGAACCGGAGCCTTTGACGCAGCAGGAGCAGCGGGCGTGGAATCTGGAACATGACTATTACCTCACCGTGCAGGCAGATAATGGCACATGGGAGTATGCCCTCTATCAGGGTGACTGCTGCCTGTTGGAGCGTGGGAAAATTGACGCGCCCGAACTAATGATCGAGGAAGTACGGGACGAGATTCTGTACAGCTATAACCTTCGGAATAAGGACGGCATCCCACTCACGCAAGAGGAGTTTGACCAGAAGCTCGCAGACCGAAACGAGATCCAGTCATACCGTATGAAGCAATTCCAGCAAAGCGGCCACGACTGCTATCTGGTCATGCAGCTGCATCAGGATGCAGACCCTGCGCTCCGCTTTGCCGCCATGCGCTATCTGAATAAGCAGAACATCGCTCCGTCCGTTGAGAATTACGAGATCCTTTACCGTGGCAATCTCCCGGAAGGAAAGCGCAGCGTTCCGCAAGCAGAACTGCTGGAACAACTGTACCAGAAATTCAACTTCGCCTGCCCGACGGATTACCATGGGCACAGCTTGTCGGTCAGCGATGTGATCATGCTGAATCAGGATGGGAAAATCTCGGCGCACTATGTGGACAGCATCGGCTTCAAGGAACTGCCGGGGTTTCTGGATAAAAAGCCGGAGCGCCCTTCTGTTTTGCAAACTCTCAAGGAGAAGTGCGATTCCCCGGAGTGTAATCCCAGTGGATGTAAAAAAGAAAGGAGCAGCCATGAACTTTAACCATGAAGAACTCATGCTGATGATGCTTTACAGCACCGGCACCCGGCTGGGGCTTATCCACGAACTGCGGCTCATGCAGTGCTACCTGATGCCGGACGAGACCGCTCTGCGGGAACTGTCGGAGGGTGTTATCGAAAAGCTGAAACTGCTGACCGATGCGGAATTTGCCGAATTGGAATTTCCCCCGGACTGATTTTTGCCGCCTGCAGGCGGCGTACATAAGGACTACCAATTTCTTGAAAACATGATATACTTATTGTTGTGCCTTGTTTTCCATCGAGGTCCGTGGGAGATGATTGTAGAAATGAACAAAATAACATTAAAAAGAAATCCGTTTCAAGAAATTAAAAGGGTTGTCAAACGTAACCATTAAATTCTCAAAGCCTCTAACAGCTATCATGGGAGTTAATGGGTCCGGAAAAACAACTGTAATACATGCATTAGCATGCTTGTACAATCCAGACGGGAACGGTGAGAATCATATATTTCCTGAATTCTTTACTCCAACTACGGATGCTTCATGGTCTGGCAGTGAATTGGAAGCCGTTAACGAAATTATCGGAACCGATGGGGTTCCCACATTGCTTCCACCTAAAAAGTATTACAAGTCATTCGATCGCTGGGCACCGCGTTATCAGACTCGTCCAAAGAGAAATGTATATTATATTGGAATAGAAACCTGCCTACCGTGCGATATTGAAAAGAAAAACCAAACAACAAGAATTTCATACGTTTCTCAATGCCAAACCAGCAGTATAGCACGAAAAACAATTCAAGGTGCGGCAGGCATTCTAAACAAAAATTATACTGCACTGATGGACAATTGCTATAAAGGAACTCATTTTCCGGGCGTTGAATTAAGCGATGGTCTCAAATACTCATCACTTAGCATGGGGTCAGGTGAGCAGCGCACAATTAAAATTCTTGAAAAAGTCACTTGTGCAGAAAAGTATTCACTAATTTTAGTCGATGAACTTGATTTGCTACTTCATGTATCTGCTTTTCGGAAATTAGTTAAAGAACTCAATAGAATAGCTGCTGAGAAGAAATTACAAATTGTATTCACAACTCACTCATTAGAAATTCTTTCTATGTCTGAATATATCGGAATACAATATATTGAAAATGTAAAGACTCCCACAGGATCAGTAAACTCATTCGTTTATGATAGACTCAGTGAAGAACTGATTTATAACATGTCCGGCGAATGTAATAAACCCGTCAAAATATATGTGGAAGATTCCCTTGCGAAAGATATTGTTCGCGAAATTGTTAGAGATTTGCAAATGACACTTCTTACTGAAATTTGCAAATTTGGTGCTATCGAAAACGCTTTTACTCTTGCCGCAAGTTTTATCATAGAGCAAAGAGATACCAGGAACATCCTTATTGTTACTGATGGTGATAAATACTGTACTGATTCCGAGAGGATAGATCACATTGCGAAAAAAAAACTATGTGGGACAGAAGATGATGCTGAAGAAAAACGTCAGGCAGCACTTCAGTTGATTCATCAATTTTCCTTGCCCACTAACACCCCACCAGAAAAAAATTTTTACATCAAATAATATTGGAAACATTTCCGCAAGATAATAGTATCTATCAAGCTGCTCAAGCGATTCATGGCGTTAATGATTCACATGAATGGATTAGTAACATTTGTGATCGATTGGATGAAAGCCAAGAGACAATTATCCGAGAAATTTTTAAATACGCAAGCAGCTATGAGCTATTCCTTTCTTATATTGACAATATAAAGATGTGGCTGAGCCAACATCAAAACATCTAACTGTCTGAAGGTGCAATCAAAGGCTGAAATTGATAGTCAATGTGCATCTTCCGAGCCTGTGTTTTCCGCCAACTGATTTTGCCGTCTGCGGGCGGCGTACATAGGCTCTTTTGCTCCGAAAAATTTTTCATAACCCGCAAGAAAGTGGTCTTGATAGAATACTTCGATTCATGCTATACTAAAACCAGTTTTATTGTACGGACAAAAATAGAAAGTGAGGCTTGCCAATGGACACCACAAAACGCTCTCCCCTTGACCGCCTGCTCTTTGCCACTTTTCTGAAAGGCCGCACATCTTCCCGTGACTTGTGGGAAGAAAAGGGCGATATGACCCCCGAAGATAACCAGAAGATCATCGAAGAAACCAACGAGATCATCAACGATGATTCCACCTATCCGTTTCAGCATCAGTTACCTGTCTGACCTGCTTGCAAAATCCAAGCCCTCCGATGATGCTGTCAAGAAACTGCACGACTGCATCGACAAAGTTGCCGCCGCACTGGGGTACGACAGCACCGATGTGTTCCGTGCGCTCCTTGCCAAACTGATCGAGGAGCCGGAAGAAAAGCAGACCTTTGACCGTCTGCTGGAGATGGCAGAAAAATTTGCAGCAAAATACGAATAAGATACCATAGATTCCATAAGCGAGTGACCTGAAAAGGCCGCTCGCTTTTTTTTTTTGTTTACGAGATTGAAGGGAGGAACGCTATGCCAAGCAAAACCGAAGAATATCTCGCCCTTGCCCAGCGCACCGCCAATGGTCTGACCCGATACTGGGAAAGCTGGACGGACTACCTGACCACCGCATCCCGGCTGTACAAGTACCCCTTTGCAGACCAGTTGATGATCTACGCCCAGCGCCCGGATGCCACCGCCTGCGCCGAATTTGACATTTGGCGCAACCGGATGAACCGCTATGTCAGGCGTGGCTCTAAGGGCATCGCTCTGCTGGACGAATCCAGCGGATTCCCGCGCCTGCACTACGTTTTCGATGTGTCGGACACCGGAGTGCGCCGCAATTCCCGTGACCCGGAGATGTGGCAGCTCGGTCCCGATTTGGTGCAGCCGGTTTCGGAAATGTTGAGCAAGACCTACGGCATCAGCGGAGAGCGTGTCAGCCAGCAGCTTGCGGATGTTGCGGGGAAACTGGTGGCGGATTACTGGGACAACAACGGCGGGGACATTCGTGCCATCGTTGACGGTTCGCTCTTGATGGATTATGATGAAGCCGGGGTGGAGATGCAGTTCAAAAGCGCTGCTGCAATCAGCGTCACCTACACGCTGCTGGAACGCTGTGGGTTTGAACCGACAGCGTGGTTTGATAAAGATGACTTCCGAGCCATCCACGAGTTTTCCACCCCGCGATAGTGTCTACGCCCTCGGCGCAGCCGTCAGCGACATGAGAGCCGTGAGGTGCTGCGGAACATCGAGCGCACCGTAAAGACAACCATTCGCCGAAGGAACAACGAAAGGAGCCAATATGAATACGAACAGCAGGAACGTGACCTACTCGACCGTCGGGGACTACCAGCTCCCGAACCTGACCCTGAACCAGCCCCGGAAGTCGCTGGGCAAGTACGGCAGGCTGCGCCGGACGTACCTGATGAACCATCGCCCGGTACTGTACAACACGATGCTCCTGAACGGGAGCCTGTACCCGCACCTGATGGAGGTGGAGCAGACGGCAGAGAGCCGGATGCAGCAGACCATGGCGCAGCTTCTGAAACAGACCCCGGCCCCGGACAAGGAGCAGAATCAGATGGCATGGGTGCAGCACATGAACAGCCTGAAAGCGCAAGCCGAGGAACTGGTGCTGACGGAACTGATCTACAGCTGAGTTTCTTCGATGCCCACATCCCTACCGAAGCTGAACAAATTGAAACCATCGACCGAGCGGAGAGCGAAAAAAACGCCCTCCGCTTTTGTTTTGTCGCAGGCTGAAATCGAGAACGAACTGCGTAAGTATGGCTCAGGATTTGAGGGCGGTAAGCAGCGCATTATGGCACTGTACCAGACCCAGCCAGACCGCACTCTCCGTGCCAAGGCACTGGCAAAAAGAGTATGGCATCGGTGGGCACTCCCACGATTATCTGGATGGCAGCAGAGGCTTTGTCAACCACGACGGGAGAGGAATGGAATTCGACCACTATCCCGACCACAAGAAATTCATCCTGAAATGGGCACAGGTGGAAAAGTATATCGACCTGATGATCCAGTCCGACCGCTACCTGACGGACAAGGAGAAGGAGCATTACACGCCCCCTGTGTCAATCACCGTAGAACCAGATGCTACCTTGACTCATGCCAAAAACCTGATCCGGGATTTCTGTCTGGAGGAATATGATTCTGAACCGGACTTCTCCAATTTGTCCAAGATCGGCATCGCCTACACCAACGCCACCGATGAGAGGAAATCCCCATTCAAGTTAATGTGGATTTGGTGGGATACCGTGTGGAGCGGTATCTGGGCGAGGTGTTGATCGACGAGCGACAGTACGAAAGTCTGGGGAACTGACCGAAACCGAGTTGGAGGCTCTGGATTTTTCCGAACTGGTCAGTGTCACGGACGAAGAACTGGAGCATTATCACAGCAAGGTAGAGGAACGTCCGGCACTGCTGCCGCTGAATGCCGCCACCGAGTACAACTCCCTGAAGGAGCAGCACCCGGATGCGCTGGTGGGCTTTGAGCAGAACGGGCAGTTTGAGTTTTACGCAGATGATGCACAAAAAGTCTGCGAACTTCTGGGCGGCAAACTTCTGGAAAAAGAAACAGCACTGGGCATCGTTCCTGTCACCGGCTTCCCCAGCGACCAGTGGGTGTACCGTGCCAAGCAGCTGTGGCAGTGCGGCGAGAACATCTATCTTGCCGGGCTGAACGAGGACGGCACCCACCACCAAACCAAGTATCTGCGCCGGGAGGATTATCTGCCACTGGGTGCTACCATCCACATGGAGGGGCGCGCTTTCCGGGTGGATACAGTAAACTTTGATAAGGGCAGCGTATCCTTGCAGGACGTGGCATTGGCAGAAATGCGGATACCAGTTTTCCGGGAGGAACCGCTGGCGCTTGTCCGGGAGTTGTACGAGGAGCAGGATATGATGGAATCCCCCCTCGCCCGATTACAAGGTCGGTGACAATGTTGTGGTCGAACTCCCCCACTCGAACTATTGAGGGAAAGTTGGCTATGTGGGTGAAACGGATGTGCGCATCGACACCAGTGCGCACGGGCAGTCATGGGATAACGAAGTTGTCAATAAGCAACAATTCGAGGAGGGCTTGCGGCAGAATGAACAGGTTACTACGCAGCCAGATGATACTGTAAAAACGGTTGCCATATACCCTGCTGAAGAAAACCGTATGCCTTATGATATTGTGATCCAGACGATTGGCTCAAAATCACCTACTCTCTGGATGCAGTTGAACCGGAACAATCCACACTTGAACTTGCCGGGAACTTCCACATCACGGATGATGATTTGGGTGTCGGAGGCCCCAAACAGAAATTCGCCCGGAACATCGAAGCTATCCGTACCCTGTTCAAGCTGGAACAGGAGCACCGTGGTGCCACCGCTGAGGAACAGCAGGTGCTTTCCCAGTATGTGGGCTGGGGCGGTCTGGCAGACGCTTTTGACCCCGGCAAAGATAATTGGGCAAAGGAATACGCCGAACTGAAAGGACTGCTTTCCGAGGATGAGTACGCTGCTGCCCGTTCCAGCACCCTGAACGCCCACTATACCTCTCCGGTTGTGATTCGCTCCATTTATGATGCAGTCGAGAAAATGGGGTTTCAGTCTGGCAACATCTTGGAGCCGTCCATGGGTGTGGGCAATTTCTTTGGAATGCTGCCCACCAGCATGGCAGATAGCCGGCTGTACGGCGTAGAGCTGGATTCCATTACTGGGCGCGATCGCCAAAAAGCTGTATCCGCAGGCAGACATTACCGTGGCAGGCTTTGAGACCACCGACCGACGTGATTTCTACGATTTGGCGGTGGGCAACGTGCCTTTTGGTCAGTACAAGGTCAATGACAAGGCGTACAACAAGCTGGGATTCAGCATCCACAATTATTTCTTTGCGAAAGCTATCGACCAAGTGCGTCCGGGCGGCATCGTGGCGTTTGTCACCAGCCGTTACACCATGGACAGCAAGGACAGCACCGCCCGCAAACACATGGCAGAGCGTGCTGACCTGTTGGGGGCTATCCGTCTGCCCAACAATGCGTTTAAGGCAAATGCAGGCACGGATGTTGTCAGCGACATTATCTTTTTGCAGAAGCGTGACCGCCCTGCGAACATCGAACCTGCATGGGTGCAGTTGGGCAAGACCGAGGATGGCTTTGCCATCAACCAGTATTTCGCAGACCACCCGGAGATGATTCTGGGCGTACTCTCCACCGAAAGCACCCAGTACGGACGAGAGGAATTGACCGTTGCTCCCATCGAGGGTGCAAACCTTGCAGACCAGCTTGCCGAGGCGGTACAGCATATTAAGGGGCAATACACCGAAGTTGAGGTAGAAACACCAGATATTGCGGATGTCGAAAATGAGAAGCATATTCTCCCGGCTGACCCGGATGTAAAAAACTTCTCCTACACCGTGGTGGACGGCGAGGTGTTCTACCGGGAAAATTCGGTCATGACGCAGGTAGAACTGTCCGACACCGCCAAGGGGCGTGTCACCGGCATGGTAGAGCTGCGGCAGATCGTCAACGAACTGATTGACCAGCAGTTGAATGACTACCCGGACGAGGATATCAAGGCAACACAGGAGCGTTTGAACGTCGCCTACGATGCCTTTACCGCAAAGTACGGCTTGCTGAACGACCGCAAAAACGGGCGGCTGTTTGAGCAGGATTCCTCGTATTATCTGCTGTGCTCGCTGGAAAATCTGGACGAGCAGGGGCAGCTCAAGAGCAAGGCTGCAATGTTCACCAAGCGCACTATCCGCCCGGAGCGCACCGTCACCAGCGTGGATACCCCCAGCGAAGCGTTGGCGGTATCTATTGGTGAACATGGCAAAGTGGATTTGCCCTATATGGCAGAACTGCTGGGCACTCCCGGTGAGTACGGGCGCATTACCACCGAACTTTCCGGTGTGATCTTCAAGGACCCCGCCGCCGACCCCACTGACCCGGAAGCCGGCTGGCAGATGGCAGACGAGTACCTTTCCGGCGATGTCCGGGCAAAGCTGCGGATGGCACAGTTCGCCGCTGAGACAAACCCGGAATTTGTGGTCAACGTGGATGCACTGACCAAAGCACAGCCCAGAGAGTTGGAAGCCTCCGAAATTGATGTGCGGCTGGGTGCAACATGGCTGGACCCGGACATTATCCAGAAGTTTATGACCGAGACTTTCCAGATCCCCTACTATCTGCGCCATGCAGTCAAGGTGAGATATTCTCCCTATACCGCAGAATGGCGTGTGGAGGGCAAAACGGCTACGGGGCGGGGCGACATTATCTCCTCCGAGACCTACGGCACCAGCCGTGCCAACGCCTACAAGATTCTGGAGGAGACCCTGAACCTGAAAGATGTCCGCATCTATGACACCATCGAGGATGCCGAGGGCAAACCCAAGCGTGTACTGAACAAGCGGGAGACCATGCTGGCGCAGCAGAAACAGCAGGTCATCAAGGACGCTTTTGCCAACTGGGTCTGGCAAGACCCCCAGCGGCGCATTGCGCTGGTGAAACAGTACAATGAGTTGTTCAACAGCACCAGACCCCGTGAGTATGACGGTTCCCACATCCATTTTGTCGGCATGACTCCGGAAATCAACCTCCGGGAGCACCAGCGCAGTGCCATCGCCCATGTGCTTTATGGCGGTAATACGCTGCTTGCACACGAAGTTGGCGCGGGCAAAACCTACGAAATGGCGGCATCCGCTATGGAAGCAAAACGGCTGGGGCTGTGCCAGAAAAAGTCTTTTTTCGTGGTGCCCAACCATTTGACAGAGCAATGGGCTTCGGAGTTTCTGAACCTCTACCCTAACGCCAAACTCTTGGTGGCACGGCGCAAGGACTTTGAGACAGCCAACCGCAAAAAATTCTGCGCCCGTATCGCCACCGGCGACTACGATGCTGTCATCATCGGGCACAGCCAGTTTGAGCGCATTCCGCTGTCCTTTGAGCGGCAGGAGCGCATCATTCAGGAGCAAATTTATGAAACGCTTGCCGCCATCAACGAGCTGAAAGTCCACGCAGGCGAGAATTTCTCCATCAAGCAGATGGAAAAGACCCGGAAAACGCTGGAAACCAAGCTGGAAAAACTGCGCTCCGATGAGCGTAAGGATGACGTGATTACCTTTGAACAGCTCGGCGTTGACCGCCTGTTTGTGGACGAGTCACACGCGTTCAAAAATTTGTTCCTCACAACAAAAAAAATGCGAAATGTCGCAGGATTGTCCACCAGCGAAGCCCAGAAATCCAGCGATATGTTTGGCAAGTGCCGCTATCTGGACGAGATCACCGGCGGGCGGGGCGTGGTGTTCGCCACGGGTACGCCCGTGAGCAATTCCATGACCGAACTGTACACGGTCATGCGGTATCTGCAATACAGCACCCTCCAGCAGAAAAAGCTGACCCACTTCGACTGTTGGGCATCCACCTTTGGTGAGACCACCACCGCCATCGAGCTTGCCCCCCGAAGGTACAGGGTATCGAGCAAGAACGAGATTTGCAAAGTTCTTCAACCTCCCGGAATTGATGTCCATGTTCAAGGAGGTTGCGGACATTAAAACCTCTGACCAGCTTCATCTGCCTGTGCCGGTCGCAAAGTTTGAGACAGTGGTAGCAAAGCCATCCGAAATCCAAAAGGAGATGGTGCAGGAGCTGAGCAAGCGTGCCGCAGATATCCACTCCGGCATCGTGGATGCGTCCGTGGACAATATGCTCTGCGTCACCAACGATGGGCGTAAGATCGGCTTGGACGTTCGCCTGATGAACCCCATGCTGCCGGATGACCCCAACAGCAAGCTGAACGTCTGTGTGCAGAACGTGCTGAAAATCTGGGAGGAGGGCAAAGACCAGAAGCTGACACAGCTTGTGTTCTGCGACCTGTCCACCCCGAAAAATGACGGCAATTTCAACGTCTACGATGACATTCGCAAAAAAGCTGATTGCTGCCGGTGTGCCGGAAAACGAGATCGAGTTTATCCACAACGCCGACACCGAAGCGAAAAAAGGCGGCTTTATTTTCCAAAGTGCGCTCCGGCGATGTGCGAGTTTTGCTCGGAAGCACTGCAAAAATGGGAGCGGGCACCAACGTCCAGTCCCGACTTGTGGCGGTGCATCATCTGGATGTTGGCTGGAAGCCCAGCGACATGACCCAGCGCAATGGTCGCATCATCCGGCAGGGCAATATGAATAAGGAAGTCAAGGTGTTCAATTACGTCACGGAAGGGACATTTGACAGTTATTTGTTCCAAACTTTGGAAAACAAACAACGATTTATCAGCCAAATCATGACTTCCAAATCCCCTGTGCGCTCCTGCGAAGATGTAGACGAACAGGCACTTTCCTATGCGGAGATCAAGGCACTTTGCGCCGGAAATCCGCTCATCAAAGAGAAGATGGACTTGGACGTTCAGGTCGCCAAGCTGAAGGTGCTGAAAGCCGACCACCAGAGCCAGAAGTTCCGTTTGGAAGATAAGCTGCTGACCAAGTTCCCGGCAGACATTCAGGAAACGAATGCCCACATTGCCGGGCTGAAAGCCGATGCACAGCTTGCCGCTGCCCACCCGCAGGGCAAGGAGGAGTTCTGCGGCATGGTCATTAAGGGCGTGACCTACGACGAGAAAAAAGACCGCCGGTGAGCGTCTGGTGCTTGCCTGTTCCGAGCTGCCCAACGCCGAGGAAAAAGTCATCGGCAGTTACCGGGGCTTTGAACTGTCCCTGCGATTCGATACCTTCCGCAGTGAATATCAGGCACTTTTGAAGGGGCAGCGGAAGTACACGGTGCCTTTGGGCACCGACCCGCTGGGCAACTTCATCCGTCTGGATAATTCGCTGAACAACTTCCCGGAGCGCATTAACTCTGCTGAGAATGAATTAGCCACTCTGCATCAGCAGCAGGCAGCGGCGCAAATCGAAGTGGAAAAGCCCTTCCCGCAGGAAGAAGAACTGGCTGAAAAATCAGCACGGCTTGCGGAACTGAATGCTCAGTTGGACGTAGACGAAAAGAGCCATGACCCGGAGCAGGAGGAACAGCCAGACGAGGATGCCCCTCGCCGCCCCTCGGTGCTGGCGGCACTGGAAGAAAAAATCGGACAAGCCGGAGCCGGTGAAGCCTTTTCGCAGTTATTACGACAAGGACGGTGATGCCCGGTGAAAGAAAAACGGGACGAGATCATCATCCTGAGAACCACAAAGGCGGAGAAGAACCGCATCTATCTATGAGAAAGATGCTGGGCATGGGCATCCGCAGCCTGAGTGCCTATATCCGAAAAATGGCTCTGGATGGCTACTGCTTGAACCTTGACCTACCGCAACTGCGGCGGATGGCGTATCTCTTGCAGATGTGCAGCAACAACTTGAACCAGTACGCCAAAGCCGCTAATGAAAATGGTCGGGTCTATGCTGCAGACATGGAGGACCTGCGGCGGCGGCTGGATGAACTGATTGAGATTGGTCGGCAGATTCTTTCCCGGCTGGCTGATCTCTAAATTTCTCTCCGCAGTTGGAGGACTGCGGGGCTACATAAGGTTGACATCCTTGCAAGAGGTGTAGAGATGCCTTTATAATAGGGGCGAAAGAAAGGCAGGTGCTGGATATGAGGTTTGTTTTTAAGATGATCGTTTTCCCGTTTTGGCTGATTACTGCTTTCCTTGCGCTGATGCTGAAATGGACGCTGAACCTGTCGGCGTTCGTGCTGGCACTGCCTATGCTGTATATTTTCGGCTGCGGTCTTTATACGCTGTACTGCCGGGAGTGGATGCAGTTTTTGATCTTGCTGGTGGCGGAGTTTGGATGCTTTCTGCTCATCACTGCCGGAACGGTCATCGTGGAAGCCGTGGAATGGTTCAGCGGCTGGATTGCAGAATTATAAAACTTTTATGCCGCCACTGTGCGGCATTTTCTTTTTGCCGGGAGGTGGTCAAACTGGCTGCAACAAGATTAATTGCGCTGCACAAAAACAAAGGCAAGTCGGTTGCGGCCTGTCTGAAAAGCCGCACGGATTACGCCCAGAACCCAGACAAGACACAGCAGGGCGAACTGGTCAGCAGTTACGAATGCAGTCCCTTGACCGTGGATGAAGAATTTATGCTCTCCAAACGCCAGTATGAACTGATGACCGGGCGCAGGCAGAAAAGTGATGTGATCGCCTATCAGATTCGGCAGTCGTTCAAACCCGGAGAGATCACCGCCGAGGAAGCCAACAAGGTCGGTTATGAGCTTTTTGCCATGCGGTTCACGAAAGGCAAGTACGCTTTTATCGTTGCGACCCACACCGACCGGAAACACATTCATAACCACATCCTCTACAACTCCACCGCACTGGACAGCACCCGGAAATTCCGGGATTTTTTGTTATCTGGGCTTGCGGTGCAGCGACTGAGCGATTTGATTTGTCTGGAACATCAGCTGTCCGTCATTGAAATCAAGCCGTATCGGGAGCGACAGAAGCGCACCCTTTATCCGTCCAGAGAAAGCAGCCGGGATAAGCTGTGTGCCGTAATCGACGGCATCCTGCTGAACGAGAAGCCTGCAAGTTTTGAGGGCTTTCTTCAAAAGCTGGAACAGCAGGGCTATGAGATTAAACGAGGAAAGCACACTTCCGTCAAAGGCGCACGGCAGAAACGATTTATCCGTTTTCGCACATTGGGCGCAGGATACAGCGAAGATGAAATCAAGGCGGTCATCGCCGGAGAAGCCGAACGCCGCCCTCATCAGAAACAGCGCCGCCGAAAGAGCAGCCGTTCCACCTGTTAGTGGACATTCAGGCAAAACTCTCCGAGGGCAAGGGCGAAGGTTATGCACGGTGGGCGAAACGCTACAATCTGAAAGAGATGTCCAAGACCCTGATCTTCTTACAGGAAAATAAAATCGGCAGCATCGAGGAAATGCAGGAGAGAGTAAATGCAGCGACTGCACGATACCATGAGCTAGGGGATTCCATCAAGGCCGCAGAGCAACGCATGACTGAAACTGCTGTTCTGCGAGCGCACATCGTCAATTACGCCAAGACCCGGTCTGTGTATGATGCTTACCGCAAAGCCGGATACAGCAAGAAGTTTCTGGAACAACACCGGGAGCAGATCACACTGCACAAGGCAGCAAAAGTTGCTTTCGATGAAGCGGGGCTGAAAAAACTGCCGAAGGTAAAGGAACTGAATGTCGAATACGCTGAGTTGTTGGCAAAAAAGAAATCGGCGTACCCTGAGTACCGCAAGGCACGGGATGAGAGATGCAGGAACTGATGAAAGCTCAGAAGAATGTCGAGATGTTCTTCGCCGAGGAAAAAAAGTCCCCAAGGAAAAAGCGCAGACCCGCTAAACAGAAAACGCCGAGGATCCTTCCCCCATTTTGGGGAGAGTCCTCGGTGTTCTTTTTTTTCGTTATAGAAGCATTTGGCACAAATGCGCAGCCTGCATCTGGCGGATGCAGTACACAAAGGGTTTGGGACTATCCCAACAAGCATTTTGCAATGCAAAAATGGCGTTTGTATATACGGACGCCCTGCTTGCGTAAGCTGTGTCCCCGTCAACCTCTGCGTCAGAAATTTTCAGATCACTTCAGCTTTTCGAGGATCTCGTCTGCGCTCACGCCACTGGCCAACAGCTTTTTCAGCACGTCCTCTGCTTCGGCTTTCTTTGCGGATTCCGCTGCTTTGGTTTCAGCTTTGACCTTCTTAGCTTCGATTCTAGCGATTTCCTTGTCGATAGATTTCAGCTCTGCTTTCTTGGTTTTCAGGTCAGCTTTCAGCGCATTGATGTTAGCCGTGATGGATGCAATTTCGGCGGCAACTGCTTCCTTTGCGGACTGCTTTTCAGCGAGCTGTGCAGCAAAGTCAACGGTTGTTTTTATGGTCTTGGGCTTGTTCTTGCTTCCTTTGGGACGGGGCATATGGGACACCTCCATTCAGTATTTATAACATAAGTATAGCATTACAAATATTGGATGGCAAGTAATATATATCAGCAGAATATGCGTTAAACAGCGTAGCCTTTGTTCTTGATGACCTCCACGACCTGAGAGACATACCTCTGGCAGGTATCGTGATCAGGGGCTTCCACCATCACGCGCACTAGAGGTTCCGTGCCGGACTCGCGCACCAGTATGCGACCGGTATCGCCCAGTGCTTCTGCCACAGCCTTGACGGCCTCCTGCACCGCCGGGTCGTTCTGTGCGGCCTTTTTATCGGTCACACGAACGTTTTCCAGCACCTGCGGATAGATTTTTTCAAAGGCTCAGCCAGCTTGCTCATAGGCAGTTTCTTCGCCAGCTTGACCTCCATCATTTTCAGACTGGTCAAGATGCCGTCACCGGTGCTGGCGTACTTAGAGAAGATAATATGGCCACTCTGCTCACCGCCGATACGGCAGCCGTTTTTCGCCATATACTCGTAGACATACTTGTCGCCCACAGCGGTCTTAGCGTAACCAATGCCCTTCTCATCAAAAGCCTTGTACAGACCAAAGTTGGACATGACCGTGGTAACCACTGTGTTGGTCAGCAGCTTGCCACGCTCCTTCATGTAGCAACCATAGATGTGCAGAATGTGGTCGCCAGTGATGACATTACCCTTCTCGTCCACGCACAGGCAACGGTCAGCATCACCGTCATAGGCGAAACCAATGTCCAAGCCCTTCTCCACCACGAACTTCTGCAGGCCCTCAATGTGAGTAGATCCAGCATTGTTATTGATATTCGTACCGTTGGGCTGTGCATTGATGACGTAGGTGTCAGCACCCAGCGCATCGAACACAGACTTAGCGATGTTCCATGAACTACCGTTGGCGCAGTCCAGACCAACCTTGACGCCCTTAAAAGAGTAGATTCCGAGGCTGATCAGATAGCCCATGTAGCGGTTGCGACCGGACACATAGTCCACAGTGCAGCCGATGTGTTCCCCGATGGGCAAAGGGCAGCTCCGGCCAGTCCTTATCGAACACATGGAGTTTTCCGTCGATGTAATCCTCGACTAACAGCAAGATTTCCTCCGGCATCTTCTCACCATAGCAGTCGATCAGCTTGATGCCGTTGTCGTAGTAGGGATTGTGGCTGGCAGAAATCATGATGCCGCAATCAAAGTCATCCACACGGGCAATGTAGGCCACGGAAGGGGTGGTAGTGACGTGCAGCAAGTAGGCATCTGCGCCGGAAGCGGTCAGACCTGCGACCAGACTGTACTCGAACATATAGGAGCTGCGGCGGGTATCCTTACCGATGACGATGCGGGCAGGCTCATTGTTGCCGTTGCGCTCGCGCAGAGCGTTGTAATACCAGCCCAGAAAACGACCAACCTTGTAGGCATGGTCAGCAGTCAGAGTGATGCCAGCTTCACCACGGAAGCCATCGGTTCCAAAATACTTTCCCATTATAGTTTTTCCTCCTCCAAAGAGTGAATAAACGTACACATGTGCTTTAGCCGGATAGAAAACCGTTGCCTACTGCTCACCGCGGAGAGGTTAGCACATCTGAGCAGTGCAGCCATGCTGTGAGCATGGCTTATTTTGATTCAATATACTTGGCTTAATCCAAAGAATGTAGCAATCGTTGCCAATCCTGCAAAGACATCAATAAGCTTTGCTGCCGTTTTTCCACAAAGGCAATAAAAGTTGAAAATCTTGCCTTCGCTTCTTCTTGTTTATCCTTCTTTTCTTAGCATCTTCAAAAATGTCAGTTAGTATTTTTTTTCTGTTCTTCAGACAACTCGCTTTTTGGCTACGATATCCCAATTGCTTGATTCAACTCTTTTACAAAATTGTCAATCTCATTCTTTGAAGCACTTTGAGAAACGACATTTCCGCCACACGTCACTACAGCCTGGTTTACGTTATTTGCACTATCAGCACTTAAATTATAATTTGTGATAGGCCGATCTTTATTTCTTCTATCATTGCCCATATCATTTGCCCCTTCAACTATTTCTTTCAATGATTTCCCTTGGATTATTAAATCAACAATTTCTCGAATCAGGTAATACACATCCTCGGCGGACAATCCATCAATCGAGATACACAGACCTTGATCCATATTTTCTTTCCAAATGATAATACAGGGTAACTTGGCATGAACTTTATCTGGCAAATAATGCAGTTGCCTCATCAGATCATAACCAGATGCCCCATAATTCTCAAAGCAATAGTAAATATCCAAATAGTCCGCAGATAAATCATTTAAATCTTTCCAATGCTCCGTCACAAGTTTACGAAACATAGGATAGTCCGACTTAAAATTGGTAGTACCAAGCACTTGTATGTATCACTATCTGCCAAATATCGTTGAGACACATACCTAAAGTTCTTTTTTCCGATATGCACTATCATACGGAAGTAACTGACTTAGTTTGCTCAATATGTTTCCTGGTTCCGATTTTTTAAATCTCTTGACAAGTTTTTGCTTTGCTACGACACTTCTTCCTGTATCTTTGCAAAACTGCTGAACATATTCTTCAAACACCTCAAGTGGCATTAAATCGACTTTTTCGACCACATTTTTTTCCCAATATTTTCTTCTTCAAGCCACTTCAGAAAGTCAACTTCAATCGGTTCATCTTCCATCATGAACTGAAAAAAAAGAGGATGTGTTCATATCATGATCCTCATCCTTTTTGCACACTTTCTTTAAAGCAGAATTTCAGATTATTTATTAAGTCATCCGGATACAAGCGTCGTCGATAATCATATAACCTTATGTCATACAATATTCCACTTTGAGAATGTCTAAACTGTTCAAATGATTTTTGGAACTCCTCAAGCATAAACCTATACGAACCCTGTTCCCTATACCGTCTCACTCTGTAGCACATTTCACAAAATTCATCGCTTCCGTAAAACGCACGCAATGCGGCGGTTAGCATATCTCTCACAACGGTATTGCTCCAGTCTTCCGACTGTCTTATCCGCTGCTCACAATACTCTTCTGACTTTCTTTCGAGTACGTTCGCATATTTATCGTCAAACAGCAAATCCCACATATCAATACTGTCATACTTTTGCCTTACGAAGTATTGACTGCTGTAACCACTCACAAAAATCCAAAACAAGTAAATCCGGCAATCTTTCCATATAATTCACCCTTTTTTTTCAACGGAAAAAAAACTAACAAATGCTTTTAGCCGAGAGAGTATCTCGTTGCCTGCTGCTCACCACGGAGAGGTAGCATATACGAGCAGCACAGCCATGCTTTTCACATGACTGCTGTGTGGATAATTAGTACTTTCTCCACACCATCTTATTAACGACATTTACATAACCCTGAATGATGCGAACCACCTTCATGGACACGGTCTCGTCCACATAATCGGGGCAGGGCTTGCCCAGGACGCCCTTCTTCTTCATTTCAATCGCCATATCGGTGGCGTTGAGCAGTTCCCGGGTAGTGATGCCAGCTAGGATGAAATCACCGGCTTCCAGCGCCTCAGGGCGTTCCGTACTGGTGCGGATGCACACGGCGGCGATGGGGTGACCGATGGACAGATAGAAGCTGCTCTCCTCTGGCAGGGTGCCGGAGTCGGAGACGATTGCCAGAGCGTTCATTTGCAGCTTGTTATAGTCGTTAAAGCCCAGCGGCTCGTTGACCCGGACACGAGGGTCCAGCTGGAAGCCGCTCTTTTCCAGACGGTGCTTGCTGCGAGGATGGCAGGAGTAGAGAATGGGCATATCGTACTTTTCTGCCAGCGCATTGATGGCGGTAAACAGGCTCAGGAAGTTCTTTTCGGAGTCGATGTTCTCCTCACGGTGGGCGGACAGCAGAATGTACTTGTCCTTCTCCAGTCCCAGACGCTCCAGCACATCGCTTTTCTGGATTTTCTCCAGATTCATGTGCAGCACCTCTGCCATGGGAGAACCGGTCTGGTAGGTGCGCTCCTTGGGCAGACCCGTATCCGCCAAGTACTTCCGGGCGAATTCGGAATAGCACATATTCACGTCGGAGATCACATCCACGATACGGCGATTGGTCTCCTCGGGCAGGCACTCGTCCTTACAGCGGTTGCCCGCCTCCATGTGAAATAGGGGGGGATGTGCAGCCGCTTCGCAGAGATGGCGGACAGGCAGGAGTTGGTATCGCCCAGCACCAGATAGCCCTCCGGCTGCAATTCGCTGAGCAGCTCATAGCTGCGACCCAGAATGTTACCGCAGGTCACACCCAGATTCTCGCCAACCACGGGCACCAGAATGTCCGGACCATACTCCCCGAAGGTGTTTTTCAGCTCGAAATCCTCCCAGAATACGGGGTGGAGAGGTTTCTGTCCCAGTTTTGATTGTAATAGACCACACAGCAGTCAAAATATTCCCGGCAGCGCTTGATGACAGCTGCAAGACGAATAATCTCCGGACGGGTGCCGCAGCCAATCATGACCTTGGTTCGCCCATCATTTTTCCATGTAAAATTGTGTTCCATAAAATTCTCCTAACGTCAACCAGTAGCTACTCTTACACCGGCTCGAAGAAGGTGTCCGGATGGTTCGGGTTGAAAATCTCGTTGCAGGTCATCACCGTCACCAGATTTTCCGTTTCGGACAGATTGATGATGTTGTGCGTCCAGCCGGGGATCATGTAGACAGCCTCGATCTTGTCTCCGGAAACCTCAAACTCTACCGTTTCCCCGGTGTTGATGTTACGTTCCTGAATCAGGCCGTGACCTGCCACCACGATGAACAGTTCCCACTTGGAATTGTGCCAGTGCTGTCCCTTGGTGATGCTCGGACGACTGATGTTGATGCTCACCTGCCCGCCCGCAATCGGCGGTGTGTACCAGCTCAGTGAATGAGCCACGATTGTCCACGTTCATCTTCAGGGTATACTTGAACTTGTCGGTGGGCAGATAGGGTCAGATACAGGGAGTACAGCTTCTTGGCAAAGGAGCCGTCCGGCATTTTCGGCATCATGAGCGTAGTCGGCTGTGCCTTGAACTCCTGCAGCAAGTCTACAATCTCGCCCAGCGTGACCTTGTGAGTCACGGGAACACAGCAGTAGCGACCGTCTGCTTTCAGAACGGTTTCCACACCGTCAAACTCACAGTGCCGCTCCTTGCCTTCCAGCAGGTCAAACATCCCTTCTACCAGATCGTCAATGTATAGCAGTTCCAACTCGGTGCTGCGGTCGTTGACGGTAAAGGGCTCATCGTTTGCCACTGCCCAGCAGAAAGTACTGACGGCACTGTTGTACTTGGGGCGGCTGTGTCCCATCAGGTTGACAAAACGGTAGACTGCAACCTTTGCCCCCGTCTCCTGAGCATTACTGGAAGAACAGTTCCTCGCCAGCCTTTTTGCTGCGGCCGTACTCGCTGTTGCCAAACCGACCTGCCAGCGTGGCCTGAATGGAAGAGGACAACATGATGGTTGCCTTATTGTTGTGCTTTTTCAGGCAATTCAGCAGGTCGGATGCAAAGCCGAAATTGCCCTTCATGAAGTCTTCCGGGTTTTCCGGGCGATTCACACCAGCCAGATTGAATACAAAGTCTGCTTTCCGGCAGTACTCGTCCAGCTCTTCTGGGGTGGAATTCAGGTCATACTCGTAGATTTCTTCAATATTCAGCGCCGGGCGGGTCTTATTTTTCCCATCTCGGATGTTTTTCAGGTTGTTGCACAGGGCGGTTCCCACCATGCCCTTGGCACCTGTGACTAGAATGTTCATCCTATCACCTCTTTAATGTACTGCGGTGCAGTCCGGAATATCTGCGCCATCCGGCACAGTTGCGTTATTGCAGATGGTGCAGTTGCTGCCGATGCGGGATAAAGTTGCCCACAGTCGCACCAGTGCGAATGACGCTGTTGGTGTAAATCAGGGCGTAGTCCCCTACCGCTGCATCACAGTGGACTTCTGTTCCGGCATTTAACAGAACGCCGTTACCAACAGATGCACCATTCTGGACACAGGCATTTTGTAGCACCACGCAGCCACAGCCCAACTTTGCGTACGGACTAATGTAGGCGCTGGGCGCAACGATATTGGGAAAAGCAAAGCCAAGGACTTTCGCCTTCTCATACACCTGTGCCCGGAACCGATTGTTGCCGATACCCACCACCAGCAAGCCGTACTCCTTCCGCAGCTCCGGCAAATCAGCAAGACTGCCAACCACCGGAATGCCACAGATGTCAGTGCCCACAGGTTGCCCATCATCCACAAAGGCACAGTCATATTGGAGCATCGCCTGCTCCACCACTATGCGCCCAAAGCCGCCGGCACCAACCAGCAGCAACTTTTTCTTTAGACATTCGGGATGCCCTTCAGGTGCGTTCTGGACATATTCGGTGGTCAGGATCTTCTTAACAGTGCCTTCCACATCCAGACGGGTAGTGTTATGGCTGGTGTAGGACTCGTCTGCCATAGTATGTACCTCGCCGTTGACGACAAACTTATCGTAGTTCAGGTCACGGTTATCCGCAGCAACACGGAAATAATGGCCCATATCCTGGCTGCGCAGACGCTCCTCACGAGTCATCAGAGTCTCGAACAGCTTCTCGCCGTGACGAGTGCCGATGATGTTCGTACCGGTATCGCCGAACAGCTGCTGGACGGCCTTTGCCAAATCGCCGATGGTGGAAGCATCAGACTTCTGGATGAACAAATCACCAGGATTTGCATGTTGGAAAGCGAACAAGACCAGATCTACCGCCTCGTCCAGGTTCATTAGGAAGCGGGTCATATTGGGGTCGGTAATGGTGATGGGATTGCCAGCCTTGATCTGGTCAATGAACAGCGGAATGACGGAACCACGGCTGCACATCACGTTTGCCGTAACGGGTGCAGCAGATGGTAGTGCCACCACGCTCAGCAGCTACACGGGCATTGGCATAAATGACATGCTCCATCATGGCCTTGGAGATGCCCATAGCGTTAATGGGGTAGGCTGCCTTGTCGGTGGACAGGCAGACGACACGCTTTACACCGGCATCAATAGCAGCGTGCAGGACGTTATCGGTACCGATGATGTTGGTCTGGACGGCCTGCATGGGGAAAAATTCACAGGAAGGAACCTGCTTGAGGGCAGCTGCATGGAAGATGTAGTCAACACCAGGCATTGCGTCACGGATGGACTGAGGATTGCGGACATCACCGATGTAGAACTTGACCTTCTTGGCGTTCTCCGGGTGCTTGGCCTGAAGCTCATGGCGCATATCGTCCTGCTTCTTTTTTTCGTCACGGGAGAAGATTCGTATCTCCTTCAGGTCGGAATCCAGAAAGTGTTTCAGAACGGTAGAACCAAAAAAGAACCAGTACCACCAGTGATCAATAAGAGTTGCGTTATCAAATGCAGACATTTTTATTCTTCCTCTTTCCATTTAATTTAATATTCATACACACTAATATATGTTCTCGGTATCATCGCATTATGGAAAGCACCATCATTTACAATATAAATGTAGTCTTCATCTATGTAGATACCTTCAACCGCATAGGATTGATATAATTTATACTGAATTTTGATGTTTTCCGTTTGGGTATCAAATACAACGCAGTAGTTTTCTTCGCCTTTATAATCAGCCCCTACCGTAATATAGATCAGACCGTTATACATATAAATCATATCCTGATCTTTTATATTTACAGGATATGATTTTAGTAGATTTCCCTCCCGGTCAAAATGAAGCATATATTTGTTATAGCACAGTACCCAAAGCGTATGATCCTCATTATCCATACAAATACCATTCGCCTGATATTTTTTTGTATTTTCCCAAATCAATTACTTTGGTCAACTTGCCTCTTTTGGAGATTTCCTGAATGCTGTGTCGCGCCTACCGCTATCCAAATGGCATCATCAATTGGGTCATATGCAATTCCTTGCAAATTCAGTTTTCCATCATTGGTATAATTTTCTATCTGTACCTCTTGCAAAACCTTTTTTCAGCTTGCTGTCCAATTCAATCAACCGCAATTTGTCTCCACTATCAGTTCCATGGTCTGCAATCCAAATAGTTTGATTTGCGGAATCATAGGTAAAGAAACCAGTACTTGTAAAATTACCAGTTTCCAACTCATCCAGATAAATTATAGTAGTAGGTATCAGTTCTTTGCAATTGTCTGCCACCATTGTAGATGCATCAATTCTAACATTCTCTAAGCGATGCTCTTTAATGACCAGCCCACTCACCACCACAATTAAAACAAGCGGTAGTAGTCTATGCCATTTTGTACATCGGGGGGGGTAATCATTTCAGTCACTCCTTTTTGTTCATTGTTCGTTTCACTTTTTGCAACGGCTCGCGAGGGGATCGTGCAACCTGCAAGCCATGCAATTTTTCAGCTTATACTCCAGCTTTTTGCCGTTGGATATCGTTTCATTGATTCCTCCAGCTTTGTATTGAAAAAGGCCTTCAGCTCCGGCTGCAGCCAATGCGTTCCATCTGCGCGTTCCCGGTCACGGATATCTCCATAGCGAACCTCAGTCGCGCCCGGAATAGTTCCTAGAGTCAATAACGCATGTCCATTATAACAATGTGCTATCGGACATTTACCAACCGGGCACCAATCCAACGGTTTTTCTGGATGCTCAAATGCATTGTGTAATAAATGTCCGCAGTAACAAGGCAACGCCTCTCCAGTGGTCAAATCAATATACATTGACCATAGCCCTGCGTAGCAGTAGTCCCCCCCCTGATGAATTCCGAAAATGCTCTTTTTTGAACTTCCAAAAGCCCGAATCAAACTGCGACCCCACCTTATCGTATTCTTCGATTGACAGGTTTGTCAGGTAATCAATTCCGGCTGTTCTATCATCGCGTGCAATGGTCAAGTGCGCGGAAGCGCTCCAAAATGCTCCATGGAAAAAGATTTCAGCTCATCAATATATGGAATCAATTCATCACTCGGTGTCACTTCGATATTGACCGACGCACCAGCCTCCCAAGCACGATTTACATTTTCTGCAAATCGATTCAACAGATTCTTCTTTTTTTTAAGCTCTAAATAATGGAACGAGCATTTAAATTCAATATGTGAAAGCAGTGCCCGGTCCCATGCCAGAATTTTATCCAGCATTAGATTGATCGTCATATTGGAAACGATCTCTGCGTAATGCCCTTCTTCTACCAGCTCTTTGACATATTGATCCAGATTTGTAACCAGAAGCGTTTCGCCATCTGCACAGAAGTTCATATACGCCGGACCACCAAGCCGTTCCTTACTCATTGCTTTCCGAACTTGCTCCGGGGTGAACTTCATTTCAGGCTGGATTCCCTGATAATGCTCATCTCGCTGCGCAAGATAGCAATAATGACACCGAAAATTGCAAATTGACATTTTGGAATTCGGAACAAAATCAGCTTTTTATCTTATCCATTTTTTCTTCCCCTTTTTACCTTATTTATCAACTTTTTGCGTTCTTCTTGATTTAATACAACAAATAAATCCGCTGCCAGCGTAATTCCGCACGTAACGATGACCGCAACCGCAAGCAAAACCCATCCTCTAGCTGGAATAAGTAATTGAACCACAAGAGCAGCCACAAGATTCAGGGCACAGCAAAGTAGGGATATTCCAACATCTTTATAAAATTCATACCACGGCAATTCCAACAGCTTCGCCGTATAGGGAGCTGTAATAAGCAGATTGCGGACAATCGTAAGTGAAGAGCTTACGCCTGCGATTGCATAAACGCCAAGCGATGTATGCCCCAGCAGAAAGTAAACCACTCCAAGATTCAGAATTCCTGTGGTCAAAAATGCAACAGAATTCACCTTCAGATGATTTGTGGCCGTAAACACATTGTAAAGTGTCTGCGTTCCAGCACTTGGGATGAATGCCATGCAGGTCAAAAGCGAAAGAATCGTCAATGCTTTTTTGCATCCAAAGACGGCACCCACAAGGAATAAAACTGCACGCCAAAACTGCAAAACGTCATAATGGGAATGGAGATCAACACACTTGAAATCTTCATGTTGCTCCGCAGAGTATGTAGCATCTCAGCTTTATTATGCTTTGAATACTGCATTACAATCTCAGGAGCAAAGTTTGAGTTCAAGGTAGATGCCAGACTGATAATTGCATTGGGAACCACTTTGGCTACTGATAACAGCCCCATCATGGCCGGGCTGACAAACAGGTTTGCAAGCAGCAAATCAAGACCTGTCATCAGCATGTTGCCGCCCTGATTGACTGTGTTCCAGATACCAGATTTTAGCATCTGGCCCACAGCCTTCACTCTGAAATCCCGGATGGAAAAGCGCAGTTGCGGCATAATCCGCCGTTGCAACACTCCATAGACCGGAATTGCTGCAAGCGTCAGCACCATAGAGCAAAGGCGACACGACACATAATAAACCTTCGGTTCCAGCAAGCTGAACATGACAAGTAGCAAAAAACACCATTGAGCGCCGTCCGAATCGCGTTGATCATGTTTTGAAGATAGATTCGATTTAAGACAAAGGTTGAGATGCTGTATACCGAAACTGCCAGATTGGCAAAGATTGACAATTGACAAAGACACATCCAAACAGAATCTTTACATGTCCGACGTTCGCGTTCTCGATTACGATCAGCTTTTCCAAATTATAGATCGTTGCAACGGCTAAAGGAGCCAGAATCAATATCATTGCCGTGTTGCAAACAATGACCGAGGAATAATATTCCTTCATTTTGTCCAATTCTTTCTCGTGATAACTCACCGAGATAAAGCGTGCGGCCATCGAATTAAACGCAAGAGTCAACAGCGAGGCGTATGTAACGAAGTTGTTCGCCAACTGTGTAAAGCCGTTTGCCTCTTCGCCCAGCTCTGCAACAATGTAAGAGGAAAGAAAAAAAAAGTTAATGGATCAGCGAAACAAGCATTGTAAAAATGCCTGTTGTCAGGTTAATCACCGTTTGGAACCTGCTCGACATTTTCAATTGCATTTTTGACAACATTCCTCATTTCATTATAGTAGGGAAGCAATGGTCCCTGATTATAGTTTTGTGGTGGAAGCTCCAGAAGCTCTTTTGCCGCTTCTTCCGCCTCGTCAATGCTACTGCAAAAGCGGAGATAGGGCAGATAGCTCAACCACTGATATGCTCCATACACTTTATGACTGATGTTATCCAGTGCAATGCAAGGAGTTCCTGTGATTGCTGAGAACACCATACCATGGAGACGATCCGTCACCACTAATTGCACACTTGAAAATTCATTCCACTTTTTTTTTGAAGAACTTTTTTTGCGCTGGAATTTCCAAACAGCATCCGTTATCACCGTAGAGCTTTCTGTAATTTCCAGACCGCTTTCATTAAGTCCCGTTTTCAGTTCCTCTACTTGATCGACTGTTAAAACCCGCTCCGCATCTTTTCGCAGGCAAAGCAAAATACCTTCGCGTTGCTGATGCGTTTGAGCATTGTCAACAAACATCACCATATCTGGAGTATACATACAGTGCACCTCTGGCATATGGTTTCTGATAGTGTTCAACGTCCCTTCATCTCGCGCAAATACAAAAAAAAAATCTTATTCACTCCATAGGCTTTTCTTGAGCATGCGATTTCTTGTTGCCCAATTTCATCATTTGCATAGGACGCTGTTTGAGGGAAGACAAATACAGGATTATGCGAGAACCTTATCGCAATATCCTGCATTTTGTGTTCCTCTTCTGGCCATAATGAACCCATATTGCCGCCGCCATCTATGACTATAACATCCGTTCGGTCTATAATCTTACTAAATTTTTCTTTCCATCGTTCGTAGCAATATCGATGAATTTCTACAATCCTTTTACTCAACCTCATCGACTCAAAGAAGCGATACTGTGAATAAACAATCGCCTGGTCTCCCAAATTTCCATGCGCTTGGAGTTGAAATGAAAACTATGGCCTGCTTGTGGCATGCGTGTATGATTCTCAGTTTACTACATATGTAAAAAAGAATAAGATTGTCCCTTATATTTTGGAGTACTGTTTTTAATCTTTTCATTCACTACCTCTTTGTACTCGCATCTGTTTTTTCATAATGAAGTAGTACATTCTCAGCTTTGTTCGTAAAAAGACATGATAATCCATTCTGTATTTTTTTTCAGCAGTGTCTTTACTTCAAGAGCACTGTCACTGTCCCCTCTTGCCATTACGACACCAGTATAGAAGTTTACCGTCTTCGCATATAAATCCCATTCTTTGCGTTCCCTAAAGTAAGCCACTCTTTCATAATACGCTATACTAATATCCTGTTCATTTTTCTTACTTCGTGTATGCGTGATACTCTTCACGTTCTGAAAATACGCATAAAGAGCGCAATTGCTAACTACGACCTTCTTACTATCGTAAAGAAATTTGTAGGTTGTTGCCTCATCCTCATGAAGGCGGCGGCTTTCGGATACATATTCTTTCTAACAATTGATGTTCTGTATAACTTTCCGCAGGACACGACCATTTGCGCGTAATTACCATTATACAAATCTGCACATGCTTCTTTGCCAGTTAGGACTCTAAGATGTTCTTTTTTCAACTTGAACGAATTTTTTTTCATCACCAGAAGTCACCGTCTTAAGAATACAGCAAGAAGTATCAGCGCCGGTCTTTTTTCAATCAAACCATATAGGTACTTGATATAATTAGTTGATACATAATCATCTGAATCCACAAAAGAAACATATTCTCCTTTCGCGTGGACAATTCCATAATTTCGTGCATCAGATAATCCACCGTTCTCTTTATGAAGCACCTTAATACGAGTATCTCTTTTTTTCCCCCATTCTTCACAAAGCATAGGACAGCTATCCGGAGATCCATCATCCACAAGAAGAATCTCAATTTTGGTATATGTTTGGTTTACCAATGACTTCACACAACGGTCTAAATATTGTTCTACGCGGTAGATTGGTACAATAATCGTAATAAGTGGATGGGTTCTACTTTCATTCATTTCACAATTACCCTCCCGATGTCTTTTAACATGAAAAAGAAGCGTAACCCTATAATCGAATGCCATTTGCAAAGTTTTCGAGGGAGTTCCAAAACCAGCGGCAAGCGAAAGTCCCCTTTGCAACTCGCAGAGAAGTCCCTTCCGTCAAGTAGCTTTAATGCAAGTGTTTCCTTCTTTTTAAGGATTTTCTGATGCAAATATCATTTGAAGCATATTTATGCCATTTTCGCATAGACGTTTTTCTAAAGCCGTTCCACAGCTCCCATCCCCACAAACTTCTCTTTCAAACTTTTTTTCCTTTTTTATAAAGTTCTACAATCTGATCAATATCTTTTTCTCGAAATTTTTTTTTTTTGCTGATTCTGTATTTGTACAGTCATAAATATAACTATCGCACTCAACAATTTCCATTGTCTTGCATTTTCGAAAATAAATCCAGATTAAACAAGAAATCTTCTCCAAGGGCAACTGTTTCATCAAATCGCTGATTTCCTATAATGCTCCGTCTGTAAACTTTTTGAAACAGGACTGTTTGCCAAATTTGTTTCAATCATCTGCTGGAATACTTCGCCGATTTCTTCGATGGTCAAATATCTATCGGGCAACATCTGGGATCCTACGCTCGGGATACCCTCTACGGCATACCCACCCACAATTACATCAGCTTCACTTTTTTTTTTAAAACAACTTTTCTAGTAAATCAGGCCGTACCCAGTCATCTGAATCGACAAACATAATGTACTCGTTGTCTGAATTATCAATTCCAACATTACGTGCTGAGGATACCCCTCCATTTGGTTTGTGAATCGATGTTATGTTGCTGTATTTTTCGGCATAGAAATCGCAAAGATTTCCGCTGTTATCTATTGATCCATCATCAACCAAGATCAAATTCCAAGTCGGATTTGTCTGCATTAAAATGCAATCGACACAGCGTTTCAGAAATCTTTCTGCATTATACACAGGAATGATTATATCAATCATTATGTTGATCTCCTCTTCAAGTAAGCATATACCAAGGATATAATAAAATACGTCCACACCAATTTTTGCATCATATCTGTAAAATAACCTCTAACAAACATGATCATCGCTGTCGAGATAATTGCACACCACGCTCCATATAGAGCATTATGCTGCTTACTAAGAACGATTCCGAGGTTCAATTTCCCCATGAATTTTCCTATGATAGCACTGCCAATGAGTCCAAGCCATGAAAAATTGTAATATAATTCTCCCAAATAGGAGCCTCCCAAAGCAAAGTACACTCCACCGGGTAATTGATGAACAAAAATAGTTGCCTTATCTAAAAATGGAATTTGTTTGACAACCAAGGGAATAATCGAAATCAACCCCGCCAAATAGCTAGTTCCATACCCATAGGTAATATAAGCAGGAGTATATTTAACAGCAACCTCCAGCGTGTCAAAGGCAGATCCGAATTCACCAAGAGCACTTCCAAATATATTTGACATTTGACCACTCTGCATTAGCTCTAATACATCCTTGATGCCACTACTACTTCCAGTTCTAACCGTTCCTATGGCACTAATAAAAATAAAGCCAGCAACGCACCCTGCCACTACCATTGCGATTTTCCCAACAGTGACGGTATTACAAACGAAAAAATATAGATATAATAGCACAATCAAATATGCTACCTTTTCCTGCCGCGCACCAGTTGTCATCATCAAGCACTTATATAATAGAACAACAAACAATGTTGCTCGCATTTTTTTCTTTTCCTTCAGTCCAAAGAGATATAAGATGATGCCTGCATCAAAGAAGAACGCAATACTTTGTATCATTTGGGGAAAAATAAAGTGAGTAAACTCCTCTATATCCTTGTGAAAGAGCCCCAAGTAAAGAAGAGATATCAATATACAACCGTGGAATCACACCAACTATCATCAATGCTTTTCCATATACTTTTGTGTCAACTTCATTTCTCTGGTTCCATTTGTCTGAAATGAACGAAGCGTTCGCATCGGGCGTACTTGCCAGTCCAATAAAATATGTTGCTTGTGACATCAAATAGAATAGACACGCCTTTTGTATCACACCATCATCTGCGTAATATTGAAAGGGCAAAGGAACTGTTCCTTGGACATTAAAACCCTCCTTAATTATCTGTCCACAATGAAAAAAGAGAGAGAGAAGACGCTAAACATATTAGGAATACAGAGAACCGGCAAATTGCATACAATCTTGAGCAAAATAATGTTTACAACACACTGGACAATTGCTAAGACAGAAATTGTATAATAGCTCAGATTCAATTGCATTGCCGCAATCATCGACAGCACAATTAGCTGTACAATACCCAGTAAGAACAACCCAACTTTTTTTTTTTGTCATCAACACATTCATATATTGTCAACCTAAAACATCATTTTCTATTAAAATAAGCGTCAACGTAAAATTCAGCGCGAGCTGATCTGCCTCTACTTTTATATCATATCCATATTTTCGTAATGCTTCTTGAGCTTCTGTCGGGTTTTTCTTATGGGGAATCTGATTCAAAGCATTCACCCACTCACCTATATCATCGAGAGGAAGTCGCTTTGCATAATTAGTCATGCAAATTTCAGGTGTAATCGTATCTGCAAAAAAACACACGGAAGCCCAGCTGCCTGCGCTTCAATGCCTGAAACCGGCAATCCTTCGAAAAGAGAAGGCATTACAAAGACATCCATCGCCTGCAAAAGATTCGGAATATCCTTACGCAGCCCCAGAAATACTACGTTTTTTTTTCTATGTTTAATTGCCTTGCATACTCTTTTATTTGATCTATTAGTTCGCCTGTTCCAACTAGAAACAAAACTCCTTTGTTGTACTGCTGCCTATATGACGCAAAAATATCCAGCAATTTCTTATGATTTTTTTTGATAATGGAATCTGCCAATATTAACAATAGCTGTTTCTTCTTGACTTTTAATCCAAATTCACTTCGCATCTCTTCTCTTTTACCAGAATCTGGAGTATATTCTTCCAAGTCAATTGCATTGTTTATAACGCTAAAAGCATCTTCTTCATATAGCCATTTTCCCGCCTTTTTTCTGAACATGCCAACCGGATAGTTGCGACCTCATGTATTCTCTCTTTTTTGATTTCTTGGCCACAAGGATTTTAATTGGCGTTGACGCTTGAAAGTGTGTAAGATGTGAATGTGCTATTCTAATCTCTATTCCACATTCCTTTGCTATCGTCAGAAAATCTCCGCATGCCGAGTCCATGTTGCAATGAATAATATCAGCCGGATGAGTCTTAAGGACTTTTTTTACCTCATGTGTATAGGTCAGTGGATGCTTTCCTCTGACCGGAACATGATAGATTGGGACACCAAATGTCGCAATTTCGTCATCGTAGTCGCCCTTATCATATCCGTGAACAAGAATTGAAAATTCAAATCTATCATCTTTTACCAGCTGACGCGAGATATTGCATAATCATAGTTTCTGCACCAGCTCTTTTCATGCTGCCGCCCATTGCAAACATGACTCGAATTTTGTTCATACGATTACAACACCCAATCCTTTATTTCAAGCTTTTTTTCTTGCCCAATCTTTCGTATTTCCAATTACTCTTGCAGGGTTTCCTATTACGATGCTATTATCCGGAATTTTTCCTTTGACAACGCTTCCAGTACCAATAATACAGTTTTCGCCTATCTCTGTTCCTGGCAGTAAGGTTGCTCTGGCCCCAACAAAAGAGTCTTTCCCAACCTTTATGGGCTTAATAAAATGAGCTGTTTTCCCTTTAGGTGCATTCCATCCAACATTGACCATTGCCGTATGAACAGAATAGTCATGAACCAGAAAAAAAAGGACCTCTCTGCTTATCGTTACACCAGTTTGAATAGTAATCGCTGAGTAATCTGCTGAATCAAAATATACGTCTGGGCAAATATATGTAATTGCACCTTCAATTTTTATACCAAGACGCCTATAATACCAGACAGAATATCGCATAAACCCGCCAAAATTCAACAAATTAAATGCCTTTCCTACCCCCCGGATAGGGATTTTCAAAATGATTTTTGCGATTCGATTCATCGTATAGTAATCTCCTTATATAGTCCTTCGACATTTCCTGCTTCAACTACTTTTGCACTATCTGTATGTATTGTCTCTCTACACCCACCCGTATCATAAGTAATAACAGGCGTCCCACAGGCCTGTGCTTCCAGATTAACCGTCGGATAGTTATCTTCATAAGTCGGATTCACAAACACATCCGCTGCCGTATAAATCGCTGCCAGTTCCTGTGGGCTATTGGTGCGCTGGATGCCCTTGATATTTTGGGGCAAGTCTTTGATCTGCTTTTCGCTCAGGCCCACCAACACAATCGTATATTTGTCATCCAGCATTTCTGCCAATTTGTAAAAGTCAAATAGCCCCTTGCGATCCTCCCAGACGTTGGCCACACCTAGCACGATAAACTTGTCCTTCAGTCCATACCGCTCCCGGAAGTCACTAGGGGTCGGCTTGAAGATGTTGGTATCAATGGTGTTGTAACGCACCTCGACCGGATACTCTTTCAGAAAACTCTGACGGGTCAAATCGGCAAGCCACTTGCTGGGGGTGATAAGAGTCATGTTTTTTTTCACACCCCAGTAAAAGCCCTGCGCTTGCGTTCAAAATTCTTACTAACAGAACTCATTGCGAAGCAAGCCGGATAGCGGCGAAGCTGAGAGCAGTACGAACAATGACTCTTCCATTGCTCGCACTTTACCATGGTAAAGTGCGAGCAATGGCCAGTGAAGGCCCAGCAGTCATGCAGCGTCCATTTCACCTGCATTTCAGGATGCTTTTTGATCCAATCAAACAGCATCTCCACATTGATATAGTAGCCATGGAGATTGTGGAGCCACAACAGGTCTGGTTTGTATTCCTCAGCCCACTTCAAGAACTCTTTAGTTGCACGCTTGGAGCCGAAGCCATGTGTATCGAACAGCCGTGTCTGGATCGCATGCATTTTGCAGTCAAAATCTGTGCCAATACGCACTGCATATTTCTGAAACTGCTGCGGTACAGTACCCTTGCGGCCATAGGCGATTTTGACCTCGTTGCCTTCGGCTTCCAGCTGCTGTGCAAGGTCTGTGCAAATACGGCCTGTGCTGCCAATGCCGCATACTGAATTGATAAATAAAACCTTCATTTCTCACCCATACAATTTTTTCATATTCTTCCACTGCGTAATGATCTGTCATGGAAGCGATATGATCACAAATCTTGCGCATCATGCAGACACGGACAGAAAAGTCTTTACTATCTGTATTGCCTTTTTTTCACCATTCCAGAACTTGTCAAAATCAGTTCTGACTTGGCCAGAACTCAATTTGTATGCAGATACCATATCGGGATAATTTTCCCCCGACAGGCTATTTTTCTCATGCGTCTCCACCATAAACTGAACAATAGAAATATCCGGCAACTTGCTGGGGATGTGTCGCGTATGCCTGAAACAGCTTACGGATAATGTACTGACCTTTTGCATTCATTCGCTCCACTTCAGGCGAATGGTGGATCTCGATTCGAATCGCTTCACCAAATTTTTTCAGGTGTTCTTTTGTTTTCTGTTATCTGCATCACTATACACATCACACGCGATTGCATTTTTGATATCATCCTCGTCTCCTGTGTGTTCCCGGAAAAAGTTGAGGCGGGTATTTTCATTCAACTTGTTATCTGTCGAAAGCTTCAGGAGATTTTGATTAGAGCAGGTCACAATGCAGGTAACCAACGTGTTTACTACAACCTTGGATGCCAGTGTAATAAAACGCTTCTGGTCGTAATTTTCCTGTTCCGCATCACGTTCCATCTCTTCAAAGCAGCGCAGATCGCTTTCGCTCATGATCGTAATCAGGATCTCTCTGATTTTCCTGCACACTGCTTTAGCCGACATTGCTCCGCTTCTCAGTGCATCTTCCAAATCGGTGATGATGCCACTGTGCAATTTCATCTGCCTGTTCCACTACAAAGCTCTCAAACGACCACGCTTGATGACCGTCCTTCACTTCGAGATACTTATTGAAGATTTCACAGTAATTGGGGCTTCCATCCTCATCGCCGTATGCCAACTTCGAGTGGTGCATCATTCCCCAAAGGGTGTAATTGGTCAGGTTCAAGCCACTGTCACCGTAGCCATTTTCCAGACGTGCTGCCACACGGACACTTTGAAGATTGTGCTTAAATCCGTACAATGGCTTTTTCAGCCTTTTTTCGCAGATTTTGTAACCGTCATGGTTTTCCTTATAAAAGTGGCGATTCCGGAATTTTCACGGTGCTGCCCGGCATCATGATCTGGTTCAACTCCCGCTCGCCCGCATGACCAAACGGCGTATGTCCCAAATCGTGTCCAAGCGCAATAGCCTCGGTCAAGTCTTCATCCAAGCCCAAAGCCTGCGAAATCGTACGCGCAATCTGAGCAACCTCCAACGCGTGTGCGTTAACCGATTCCTGCGATGGTCATCGCTTCCGATCAGGTAGATCTGCGTTTTTCCATCCAGTCTACGGAACGCATTACAGTACATAATACGGTCGCGATCACGCATAAAATCGCTACGGTAAGAAGCAGTTTGAGTTTCAGTATTTTTGTTGAAACGGCTTGCCAACTCAATTGGCGCACGCAGGAGATTTTTATTCATGCCGTTGCTTCCTTTCTTATTTCATCATCTCGATCATTTGACAATGACTAGCAACATTCGGCTTCAACGAAAAATATTTTTCTAGCAGCCCTTTGGTTTCACACAATCCAGCTTTTTTCTTTTGCGTTCAGAATTGCTGTTTTCAGTCTTTTTTCATCCGCACCAGTATTGACGATGCCGTACGGCCTGATTATCTTCTCAACTGCCGTTCCATTATCAACACAAGTAATAATCGGTTTACCAGCAATCAAGCAGTCAGCCGTTTTGCTCGGAAGTGCTGCATAGATAAGCCCTTTTTGAAGAGGAATCACATTGACGTCTGCGGCAGCATAGAGATCCGCCACTTCTTCAGGCGGTTGCATTCCCACAAATGTCACATTGTTCAATTTTTTTTCTTTTTGCAAACGTCTTAAGTTGCTCCTCGTTTACACCGCCCCCAACGATATAAAAGCTGACATCTTGATCATCTTTCATCAAAGCAGCGGTCTCCAAAATGAGCTCCACGTTCTGCATCTTGCCCAGATTACCCGCATACACCACACGGAACTCTCCAGACTTCTTCGGATATTTTTTTTCAGGAAAACGTTTTCTTCATCACTGTGGGCTTTCAATTCCTCATGCCCCCAGTTGTAAATCACCTGCACCTTATCCGCCGGGATACTGTACCGAGTAACAATAGTCGACTTCATATCGTCGGAAATCGTACTGAGGGCCGTTGCATTTTTGTAGGCGTATTTTTGCAGCGCATGAGCCACTTTGTAGACCGGGCTACTCTCAGAAAGAATGCCAGCCAAAAAAAAGCATTCTCCGGAAAGATGTCCTGCTCGTTATAGAGAATCGGGCACCTTAAAATGTGCTTTGCGTAGAATACTGTAAAAAAAGCTGTGTTATTAGACTGAAGAAAGATCTTATCAGGCTTGTCTTTTTTTTCATTAGCGAACAAGCTTGTTTGTAATAAGACAGATCTGACAGATAACGAGCCTTTAAATCAGCCTTTGCCTTCTTTTTCAAAACGAATATTTTGAACTTGAAGTTGACCTTTCAAGTACTTTTCAAATTGCTGCGGATACTGAGGCGTCTCCAAATACTGCTTCTGAATTAGATTTACCTCATGTCCTCTCTCCAAAAGGCCGAGGATAATATCACGCATAATGTGATAATCCGAGTATTGTGTATCAAAACTTCCAATTGATACTACCGCAACTTTCATTTTCCAGTCTCCTCACACTGCTGCCCCATCGCCGTAGTCGCACCTTCTGCCACACCTTCGGTACTTTCCGGCATAAACAGGATCTTCACCGTTGCCAGCATGATTTTCAGATCCTCGATCAGGCTGGGATGGGCAATATACATCAGGTCCATTTGCAGCTTATCATACGGGGTGGTGTTATATTTTCCGTACACCTGTGCATAACCGGTGAGGCCAGCCTTTGCCTGCAGACGCAGAGCAAACTCCGGCATCTCCTCGCAGTACTGTGCGGCGATCTCCGGGCGCTCCGGACGAGGGCCCACAACAGACAAATCACCCTTCAGAATGTTCAGCAACTGCGGCAGCTCATCCAAGCGGCAGGCGCGGATAATGTGGCCCACCTTGGTAATACGGTCATCCTTGTCACCGGTGGAAAGACGTGCCACGCCATCCTTTTCTGCATCCACACGCATAGAGCGGAACTTCAAAATCTCAAACTGCTTGCCGTCCTTGGTCAGGCGCACCTGCTTATAGAAGGCAGGTCCGCCATCGGACTTGACCGCAATAGCCGTAATCAAGAACAGCGGACTCAGGATAATCAGTGCTGCCAGCGAAATTACAATGTCCATTGCGCGCTTAACAAACAAGAACTCCGGGCTTGCCATGTAACGGCCGACGCGCAGCATGGGCAGGTGGAACATATGCATCGGCCATGCGCCGCTCATGATAACGTCGCCAACGCGGGGGATGACGAACATATTGATGCCCTTCCCTACGCAGTGCTTCAGGATAATGTTTCGCTCATGGCTGTGAACACCACTGACAAAAACCGTTTCCATACCGTCCAGAATGGTCAGATCTGCCAGGCACTCCGACACGCTCAGGGTGACCTGCACATCGTATTTCTGACTCAAGCCGTACTCGTTGATGAGCTTTTCCATACCGTGCCGCACATCGTAGACAACTGCGGTCTTCTGCGGCGGAAAGGTCGTATAGTACCATTTATGTGCGCAGGATGCCCAGATCGCAGCCATCACCAGCTGCCCCACAATTGCCGCAATGCCCGGCAGTAGGTTGCAGAGCTTTGCGGACATCAGAATCAGATCACGATGTACAAAAAATACCATCGGTTGCCATAGCGCCAAGGATCTGGCCGTACACCAGTTCCGAGACCCGCTGCATAGACATCCAGAACGCATCGTAGACTTTGCCTAGTGCAATGTACAGGACAAAAAACAGACCAAGAATCGCCAGATTTCCCTTCCAACCAAACTTTGCGTAGGTCTGGTTCGAGTAGTACAGGAACCAGCAGGCCGCAAACGGCAGCTCAATCATCAGAACATTCAGTATCTTTACGACCCGCAACATCACATCATGCTGAAACTTTGACATAATCCTCTCCAATAACTCCTTTAGATTTTTTACGATTCACTCAAATTCTCCGACCCACATTACAGCAACTGTTTGGGGTCGAGCTATTAACTACACAAAAAACGATCTCTTCCTCCGTTTTGTGCTTAGCCGAAACATTCAGCTTTTCGCTTTTCCCCTTGGACTCTTGTGCCAGTTCTAACCGGCGCAGCCTCGAATCCGCTTTCCCCCCACCGCATCCCGATGGCATCCAGCTTTGCAATCCTTTCCTCTGTCAGAACAGCGCAGCTTTTTTCAGGATTATGGCGGGTATACCGCTGCCGTTTGACCCAATTGCCAAGGTTGTATCCGTTCGGTGACACATATTCTGCCGGGACGTTCAGGTCGCCGTGGGCATCAAAATAGCGTTTTGCTTCCTGATATCCTTGGTTCCACTGGCGGTCATTGCGATTGCCCCAGTACATCCCGATCCGGCTGAGCCGCTCGACCTGTTCCTCCGTCAGTTTTTCCTTTCGGGTACGCCCATTGCTGGCTTGCGACCCATTGCCCCAGTCGTTCACCAGCCGCTGTCACATAGGAGCGCGGGATATTCAGGTGGCCGTTTTCCTCATAGTAAGCCGCAGCCAGCGCATAAGCCTTTTCCCACTTGGCATCGAAAATGTTCCACACCATACCGATCTCATCCAGCTGTGCGATGCGTTCTTCTTTCAAGCGACCGTTCAGCTTTTGCTGCTCGGGTCTTGATGATCCACTGTCCCAGTGGGTAGCCGTCTGGGTCTACATATTTTCCGGGCACCATCAGGTTTCCGTAGGTGTCATGGTATTTCTTTGCGACCTCAAATCCATGCTGCCACGCAATTTCCTTCCGGTTGCCCCAGACCATCCCGATGCTGTCCAGCCGTTCGATCTGTTGCTCGGTCAGGATGCCTTGAATTTGCCCCTCGCGCACCCGGCGCTGGTCACCAGCCACACCCCAAGGCTCAGACCGCCGGGCGTGGTATACAGTTTCGGGACGTTCAGGTTGCCGTGTTCCGCATAGTAGATACTCGCCTCAGAGAAGTAGTGCTCCCAGCCGGAAGAAAGGCTCGCCTGCAGCTGTTCGAACAGCACCCGGCAGTCGTGCACCTGCTCGACGACCTCGAACCGCTCGGTCACGATCTTATCGCCTTCGCCGTTGGCGTAGAGCCGATGAACAGCCTCCTGCATCTCGCTTTGCAGACCGGAAATGCTGGTCAAGCCCTCGAAATTATTGACAACATCTAGGATAAGCGGCGTTGTATTATCCCCCAGCGGTCAGGGCACGCCCTATTTGCTGCTTGTAAATAATGGGAGAAATGGTAGGTCGGAACAGAATGACCCCAGAAATTCCCTCTACATGGACGCCCTCGTTGAGCATATCGATGCAGAACAGCAGCTTCAGCCGGTCACTGGTGTCCGTTTTTTTGAGTCTGCAAAAGCCTTGTCGGTGTTCGGATCATCCGAGTAGGCTTCGTACACCACCACGTCCGGGTTGACCCCGGCAAACCACTCCGGCACATGGGACACCATCTCGTCCATGTGCTCCTTGTTGGCGCAGAACACAATGTACTTGCCAGCCTTATTCTTTGTGATATGATGTGCAAAGACCCTATCCAGACCATCCGCTTGTTCCAAAGCGCGGCGCAGGGCGTCCAGATATTTCTGATTCACATCCTGAATGCCCGGTGCCCGCAAGTTATCCACCCGTGCCTGATACTTTGCAAGCGTTTTCTGGTACTGATAAACTGTGGTCACATATTTTTCGGGGCAGGCAAAATACCCCCTGACGACTGCTTCGCCAAGGGTCATGTCGCTCGCCGTATGCCCATCAAAGAGCTCTTCGGCCATGTCACGGTTATTATCCAGATACCGGATGTTTGTCGCTGTCAGCCCCAGAAGCTTTGCATCCGGGCATAACTTTAATAAAGCCACCGTGCTTTCGCCCCAACATTCAGCACCGGCACGGTGGAATTCATCGAGTATAATATAGGCAGGCTTCTGCGCTGCAATTTTCTCCAGCTGCGCCTGTGTGCAACACATCAGTTTGGCATAGGTATAAAAGTGAACGTTTGCCAGCGGAAAATCCGAGTCGTTCCTTTTCAGGCTCTCCAGCTGGGTCTTAAAGATATATTCACTTGGGAGAAAGCCAGATTACGACCTTCTCCGGGTTGTCCTCGATCAGCTTGAACGCAATATAGCTCTTTCCGGTGCCGGTCGGATGAACAATCGCAGCCTTGCCGTATTGCTCCATCATCCGGATCGCCGCACGATACGCTTTTTCGTTGTGCTGAAACAGACGCAATGCCACTCTGCTCACCCCTTCCCGCATAAAGGGGTATCTCTCATTTGGTTAATGGAAGAAAGCACTCAATAAATTGCGATTTATCGAACGTTTCACAAGCGCTCGACCACGAATCGCCCCCTTAAAAGTTTTCGAAAACACGATTTATTTCTCGTCGTTTGCGTGTCATATCAGAGTGAACATATTTTTTTCAACGTGACTGCTGCATCTGCATGACCCAACAGTTCGCTCAAGGTTTTAATGTCACAATGCGCCTGCAAGCAGGTCGTTGCAAAGGTATGACGGAGCGCATGAGGGTGCGCCTGATGGACACAGGCTTTTTTCAGATAGCCGTGAATGCTCTTACGGTAGCATCGAGGTTCGACTGGCTTTTCCTCGTTGCCAGATAGAAACCAAGTTCCGCTGCTGAAATCTTCCGAACAGCTTCTTCAGAACACGAAGCAGCGATTTTGGAATGGGAATCTCACGATGGGAGTTTTGGGTCTTGGGGGATTGAACGACGACTTTTTTGTGTGGCCATTTCCACAAGAAATCCGAGTCACTGTCCGTTGGATCGTCACAGTTCCTGCCGATAAATCAAAATCGCCCCATTTCAATCCGCAAATCTCGCCGATACGCAGCCCTAACTGAAAACCAAGCAGTAGACCTATTTTCCGGGGCGTAGGAGAATCCATCACGAACGACTGTAATTTCTTTTGTTCTTCTATGGTAAACGGCAGCAGTACTTTTTGAGGATTTTTGTGGCAGTTTTACCGTGATCTCTAAAGGGCGAATGAGATGAAAATGTGCTGCATACTTGCAGATGCGCCGCAGCATCGACAAGCACTCCTGTGCCATTGTTACCCCTAAAGGCTTTTGCTTTCCGTTGGCTGGTGTTATCACTGCCAAAAGTCCCTGCTCCAGAATTTTTTTTTCGCTTAAAAGCACTCACTTTGAAATTCCCGAAAACAGGCTGGAGATAATGTCGCAAAGTATACTGATAGTGTGCGAAAGTCGATTCTTTTACACCCTGCCGGACAGAATACAACCATTGCTCTGAAATTTCCGAAAAAGTAATATCGGTGCTGTTCAGGTTATAAATACCGTACTCTGCTTTCTTGCGGGCAGAGATTTCCCTTACTTCGGTATAAGTCGCCCCATATACATAGCCCCAGCGGGGCTTTCCGTCCGCAGAACGGCCTTTGATATATCGACCCTCCCACCGTCCATCGCTGCGCTTTCGGATGTTTTCACCGCGTGTTGCCATATAAAGCCTCCTGCTGACACCTTAATGACCACTAATAATTTAAAAATTGAAGTTGTGGTTGATTATCTGAACAAATTGGACAACAAATCACAAAAAAATTGATTGACTATATCGCTGAAAATTCTCCGGGGGGGGGTACAAAATGATGCCGAACCCTCTTTACTCAATGGTAATTCAAATGGTAAAATAGAATGGTTAAAATAACAAGATTTGTCAAACACATGGTATCTTCCATTAACCAAATGGAGGATACCTTTTCTTGTCTTTCTGTCGGTTGATTTTCGTGGCAAAATTTCGGGAACATCATTCTTGAATATACGGCGCGCCGTACACAAAAAAACAACCTATTTCCGCTAATATCTACAAAAAAGGAGAACAGACATATGATATTAGCGACCGATGAAGATACAAAAGTAAAAGATGCCGTTGCATTACGTTTCAAAGAGCTTTGCGAGGAACGCAACATAAGTCCCAATGCCCTTGCTGTCCGTTCCGGTGTCACTCCGTCCACCGTTTACAGTATGCTTGATTCCTCCCAGCAAAGCGTCACCGTTCCAACCGTCAAAAAACTGTGTGATGGCCTTGGAATTACGCTTGTAGATTTTTTTAACGCCTCGATTTTCACTGCAATCGATCAGGAAATCCGATAAATAACACTTTGACATCGGTTTATGTACCCCTATTGGAAATGCACCAGCATTGTACGAAGCCGCTGCTATTTATCAATGCCTGCATTATAGCCCTGACGTTTTTCTTCTTGCCCTATAACATAGAGATTTTTCTCTGTTATTAAAGATGCACCGCGCTTTTTGCGCTCTGCCCGCCTTCCACCATTGAAAACGAAAGGACAAAAACATGAAAAGGAGAATCATCGAGTACAAACCAAGTCCCGGCAAACAGAATCTGACCCGCCGACTGTATCTTTGCGCTCTGACCTTGTGGCGCAGCTTGTGGCTGCCTACCTGCTTGGTCGGAGGGCTGGCATATGATGTATTATGATCAGTTCAACACCGGAAAGCGTATTCAAAAGCTGCGCAGAGAGCGCTACCTGACGCAGGAAGAGCTGGCCGTCCGCTTGAATGTCAGCGACCGCCACCTCCGCAGTCTTGAGAGTGGGGAGTATATTCCTTCTATTGACCTTTTCATCGAGATTGCTGCATTTTTTGATGTAACACTGGATCATTTGATTATGGGAAAGTCGTTATCTGACCAAGAAGAAAGCTTACGAAACAAGTTGCAGCAAAAGCGTTTGACAAATCAAAAGCTCCGTTTGAAATTGCAGCGTATTATGCAGAAACTGTCTGCAATCGCTGAAGAACTTTAACTCTATATAAAATTGCGCCCCTCCGGGCAGGCAGCATTGCGCTGCTTGTTCAGAGGGGCGTTTTTTGTTTTTGTGCTCAAAAAACTTTTTTGAAAAATTTCAATTTTATCGTATTTTTCGCAAAAGTTAAATATCGGTTCATCGTTGTTTTTATATCAAAACCGGAAGCATCACCTCCGGTTTTTCGAGCCAAAAAACCGGAGGTACGACCTCCTAAAAAAGCATTCAGTTTTCAGGTACACTATGGTCACAGCAAGGGCAACACCCCAGATGGGGAGAAGCCCAAAACTGTAAGACGTACCTTGAAAACTGAATATCATTCCCTCGGACAAAACAATGAAAACTTCCGTAATTCGCGGCCCGGCCATAAAGAAGGCGGGGTGGCTGAAAAGCCAATGAGAGGAAGGGTGCAGTCCCCCTCACCGAGGTGTATTCCAACCCCCACCGGGCGTCGAGGACAAATAGGGTGGGACACTTAAAACAAAAACTTCAAAGCCCACCACCGGGATTCTTCTGAATCAAGGCGGCGGGCTTTTTCCATACCGAATATTCATTCTGATGACACGGAGGTAATGACTATGAGCCGTACTTTTACCGACAAGACCGATGAATCGACCCTGACCACCCTCTGCCCCCGCTGCCTGAATGCCTTTCGGAACACGCGTGGCATCCGTGTCCGCCGTGCAGACCCCGCTATCAGCTCACCAAGGAGCCTTGCACCTACTGCCAGACCAACTTCGGCTACGACTACTACATCCAGCCCACCAGCCCGAAATCCACCTACTTTAAGAAGGGACGGTTCGATGATGAATCTGAATGCGCTTAAGATCGACCCGGAGTTTCAGGGCAAGATTCCGCCGCTGACCTTTGAGGAGCTGAACCAGCTCGAAGCTAACATCCTGCGAGATGGCCGCATCATCAATCCCATCATCGTATGGCGGGGCTTGATCGTGGATGGACACAACCGCTTCACCATCGCTAAGAAGCACCCGGAGATTCCTTTCACCGTTCACGAAAAGGAGTTTGCAAGCCGTTATGAAGCCATCATCTGGATCTGCAAGAATCAGCTGGGGCGGCGCAATTTAACCCCGGAGCAGAAGAAGTACCTCATCGGGAAACAGTATGAAGCCGAAAAATGCGCCAACGGCGGTGACAGAAAAAGTCCTGCTGCAAAATCAGGTTCCCAAATTGGGAACCTGATCGGGAATCCCAAGACTTGCAAACGAATCGCCACAGAAAACGGTGTTTGTAAAAAAACACGGTTATTCGAGCCGAGGAATTTGCCAAAGGTGTAGACGCTGCTGAAGAAGCCGTTCCCGGCACACGGCAGAAAGTGCTGCTCCGGTGAGGTCAAGCCGACTGCCGCTGAGATTGCATCTGTTGCCCGTGCCCCTCCCGAAGAACGTCCTGCACTGGTGGCTGAGATCTGCAAGCCGAAGTCCCCAAAACCGCCTGCACAAAAGCAGAAAGCTCCCTCAGCCGTAGCCGCACCGTTGCCCGATGCCAGTACATCCGATGAAGAAGCGCCTGACGAAGAACCAACGTCCACTCCTGCTCCATCCGAGCCGATCTTTCCACAAAAGGAGAATGAACCGTTGAAAGTTGACCGTCAGCAGATTCTTGAAATCGCAAACAATCGCTACCATATCAAGCAGCTTGCCAATGGTGCGGCGATGCTTTGTGAGGTATCGGGAGCCGCCAACAGTATGATGCGCCGCTGGGAAAGCGTTTTCCGGGAATATCCCGATATTCTATCCGATGCAGAGAACCGTGCATCCGTAGGACGAACGATTCAGAAATTGAGAGATTACCTGAAAAATTTGGAAGATAAGATGGAGGAACTGCTATGAAGAATATGAACTGTGTCAGCACCATGCCTGAGATCATGCCCGAAATCACGGATGAAGCCATCATCGAAGCCCTCTTTGCCCAGCGGCCTTACGAGGAAAAGGTCATCAACAGTGCCTTTCTCGAAATCCCTGCGGAATATCAGCGCAAGCTGAACATTCCCAATGTCGAAAAGATGTCGGCAGAGTTCACCGAGCTGATTGCCAACCCGCCCAAGGTCAGCTACCGGGACGGTCACTACTTCGTCTTTGACGGTCAGCATACCATCGTGACCCGTCGGGCGATGAACGGCGGGCAGGATCTTCCGATCATCTGCAAAGTGTACGAGGGACTGACAGAGGAAGAAGAAGCCATGCTGTTTTCCCGGCAGACGGGCGTTTCCACGCCGCTGACCGCTGGCGCAGAGCTGCGCGCCGCTTTGGTGGGCAAAGACCCGGAATCTCTCGCATTCGTGAAAGCCACCGAAAGCACAGGTCTGCAGCTTGGTCTGGACAGCTACCGTGCCCCGTGGAAGATCATCTGCATCCGCACGGCTTTCAAGGAGTACAAAGCCTACGGCGCAGACCTCTACAAAGAAGCCCTGACCATGTTGGCAAAGGGCTGGGAGGGCGACCCCGATTCCCTCCGCTCCGGTATCCTGCGGGGCATGGTTCGCTTTGTGGCTCTGTATCAGGGCGAGTATGACCCGGAGCGTCTGGTGAAGCGTCTGCAAACCATTCACCCCATGACGCTGGTGCGTGACGAGAAGTCCCTGAGCGGCACCGTCAGCTACAAGTATATGATGCTGATTCTTCGCACCTATAACGGCTCCAGCCGCCGCTTTAATCTGCCCATCAAGCAGTAACCTTACTTCTTCATGTAGGTCTCCTTTCACATCGCAGAAGCCGTCCGCAAGGGCGGCTTTTGCCTACATAAGCAAAAAGGGAGTTGACTACCACCGTATATGTAACAAAAAAGACTTTGGTTTTCTCCGGGGCGAGATCTACTATGCAGACCTTGACCCGCACTATGGTTCTGAGCAGGGCGGTAAACGTCCTGTTATTGTAATTCAAAATAATACCGGAAATAAATTTGCACCGACTGTGATTGTGGCTGCTGTGACCTCAAAAGTCACTAAAAAGCCAAACCAGCCCACCCATGTTCTCATTGACCGAAATCCAGCGTTTTCAAGGCCCTCTATGGTGCTGCTGGAGCAGATCTTCACCATTGATAAAGAACGCATACAGCGGTTCCTAGGGCAGACTACGCCGGACGAAATGTACCAGATCAACGAAGCCTTGATGAACAGTCTGGATCTGAACGGAGGTCGATAATATCAACAAAAAAACGCCTACTCTCCCCTTTCCCCTGCTGTTCCTCCCGATGTTTTCAGCATCGATGCAACTGCACTGAAGCTGATCTCTATTTTATTTGACAACAACCTGATCTCTGCTGAGGTCTATCATCAGGTCCTTAGCAGATATTCTGCGTAATGTCAAGGATGTCGCTGACGCAGGCGACATCCTACATATTCTCTTCCCAATCTTCTATACTACGGGCAAAGGAGGTACAGCGATATGAACATCACACAAAGAATGTACTTTGGGCAATTCCCATTGGACAAAGACCGTGATCGCCGCATTGTCTTTTACGGTCGTGTTTCCACCCAGCATGAAGCGCAGGTCGATGCACTTGGCAACCAGATGCAATGGTACGATGACCAGCTTCGGTATCATCCCAACTGGCAGGTCGTTGACCGCTATATCGATGAGGGCATCACCGGAACCTCCGCCAAAAAGCGCCCGGCCTTTATGAAAATGCTTTCCGATGCCAAGTGCGGAAAATTCGACCTGATCGTTACTCGTGAGGTCTGCCGCTTTGCTCGCAACACCGTTGATACCCTTCAGCTCACCCGCGAACTCCGCAATTTCGGCGTAGAGGTCTTTTTCGTATCCGACAACATCTGGACGATGGACGGCGATGGCGAACTCCGCCTTTCCATCATGGGCAACCATGGCGCAGGAGGAAAGCCGCAAGATCTCAGAGCGTGTTCTTGCCGGGCAGAAGATAAGCCGGCAGAACGGCGTGCTTTACGGCAGCGGCAACATCATCGGCTATGACCGGGACAAGGTCAACCGTACATACGTTATCAACGAGGAACAGGCCGCAACCATACGAATGGTTTTCACGCTCTATTCTCAGGGCTACGGGGAAAAGGCAATCGTCAATGAACTTTCCCGGCTGGGCCGCAAGGATGGGCACGGAAACGTCAGTTGGTCCTGTACAAAGATCAGCCGTATCCTTCGTAACGCAACGTATATGGGCTATGTCTGCTACAACAAGTCCAAGGTCAACAACTATCTTGAAAAGAAACGCATCAACAATCTGGACGAAACTTCCTTCGTCTATGTAAAAGGCAACTTTGAGCCAATCGTATCAGAAGCCCTCTGGCATGAATGTGAGCGCATCCGCAAGTCCCGTATTTCCAGCCTGCGCCTTCCTGATGGAGAAACAAGGCGTAAAGGAGCCAGAACTACCAAGAACCTGTGGGTGTCAAAACTTCGCTGCCGCTGCGGTTCTTCCTACCGCATTTTCAACTGGCGTAAACTGAAGGACGGAACGCCGGTCTTTGGCTACCAGTGTAATATGCGAACCGTCAACCCGACCCGTTCTTTTGTTCTGGAGCACAACATGACCCAACAGCTCAGTTGTGATGCCATTTCTATCCCAGAGTGGAAGCTGGAACTGATGGCGAAGAAGATCTTTGAAAAGGTCTGGGGCAATCAGAACAAAGCCATCCTTCGAGCCTGTAAGATGATTGAAAGCTGCCAGAACGGAAAAGCTACTGCACGAATGTCTGCTGCTCCGATTCGAAGCCAGATCGAAAAAATCAAAAAACGCAAGCTGAACTACGCTGCCATGCGTGCAGACGGCGAACTGCCACGAGAAGAATATCAAGCCCTCTGCAAACAGGCAGATGACGAGATTGCACACTTGGAGCAGGAACTGAAAGCCCTCTCCCCTGCACCCGAACCGCAGACGTTTTCTTCGGACATGAAAGCGATCTACGATTTTCTCTCTCAGAAGGTCGATGTGCACGGTGCCCGTCTTGCTCCCGAATTGATCGACCAGTTCGTTGAGGTAGTCACCCCCATTGCCGATTACTCCTACCGCTGGAAGCTGAATACCGGCTGCAAGAAGTCCAAAGAGGAGCGCACCAATCTGATGGCTGTATCAGAAAAGCCCATCCTTACCTTCACCATCGACTTTGAAACCGCCAAGCGTTACCGGGAAGCCAACAAGATGCCCCACCAGTTCCGCCGTGCAGCGTGGACCGACCTGACCGTGGAGGTGTATCTGTGATGCTTCCGGAAAGCAGCCCTGCGTTAAACGCAATTCACCTCATACATGAGCAAACAAATAAGGCTCACCGCCAAAATTGACAGTGAGCCTTATTTTATGCTCTATTTTTTTTAACGATAATTCGCTATAAAAAAACCTTATGCTCTCGGTTTTTTAATAGCAGCCTGAGCGGCGGCCAGACGGGCGATCGGTACACGGAAGGGAGAGCAGGAAACATAGTCCAGACCTACACGGTGGCAGAACTCCACGCTGGTGGGGTCGCCGCCGTGCTCGCCGCAGATGCCCAGGCCCAGATCGGGGCGGGTCTCACGACCGTCGTGGGCAGCCATCTTGACCAGCTTGCCGACGCCGACCTGATCCAGATGCTGGAACGGATCGCTCTCGTAGATCTTGTTCTCGTAGTAATAATTGAGGAACTTACCGGCGTCGTCGCGGCTGAAGCCGAAGGTCATCTGGGTCAGGTCGTTGGTGCCGAAGGAGAAGAACTCGGCCTCCTTGGCGATCTCGTCGGCGGTCAGGGCCGCGCGGGGGATCTCGATCATGGTACCCACCTGATACTTCATCTCAACGCCTGCAGCAGCGATCAGCTCGTCTGCGGTCTTGACCACCACGTCCTTAACGTACTTCAGCTCTTTCACCTCGCCTACCAGCGGGATCATGATGTGCGGAGTGATCACATGGCCGGTCTCAGCAGAGACGTTCAGAGCAGCCTTGATCACAGCGCGGGTCTGCATCGCAGCGATCTCAGGGTAGGTAACAGCCAGACGGCAGCCACGGTGACCCATCATGGGGTTGAACTCGTGCAGAGAAGCAACCACGTTCTTCAGGTCATCAAAGGTCATGCCCATGTCGGCAGCCAGTTCCTTGATGTCCTCGTCCTTGGTGGGCAGGAACTCGTGGAGGGGCGGGTCCAGATAGCGGATGGTGACCGGGCGCTCGCCCATGACCTCGTACATGGCCTCGAAGTCGCCCTGCTGGAACGGCTCGACCTTGGCCAGAGCAGCCTCGCGCTCTTCCACGGTGCGTGCGCAGATCATCTCACGGACAGCCTTGATGCGGTCCTCTGCGAAGAACATGTGCTCGGTACGGCACAGGCCGATGCCCTCAGCACCCAGATCCACTGCCTGCTGTGCGTCGCGCGGGTTATCGGCGTTGGTCATGACCAGCAGCTGACGAGCAGCGTCTGCCCAGCCCATGAAGCGGTTGAAGTTCTTGTTGCCGGTAGCGGCCACGGTAGCGACCTGCTCGCCGTAGATGTTGCCGGTGGAGCCGTCGATGGAGATCCAGTCGCCCTCGACGAACTTGTGGCCGTTGATCTCGAAGGTCTTTGCCTCCTCGTCGATCTTGACCTCGTTGTCGTTGCCGCAGCCGGAAACACAGCAGGTGCCCATGCCGCGGGCTACTACGGCGGCGTGGCTGGTCATACCGCCGCGCACGGTCAGGATGCCCTGAGAAACCACCATGCCCTCGATATCCTCGGGGGAGGTCTCCAGACGGACCAGGATGACCTTCTTCATCTTGCCGGACTTGACCATCTCCTCTGCCTCTTCAGCAGTAAAGACGATCTGGCCGCAGGCAGAACCGGGAGAAGCTGCCAGGCCCTTGCCGACGACCTCTGCAGCCTTCAGGGCAGCAGCGTCGAACTGGGGATGCAGCAGGGTATCCAGCTGCTTGGGCTCCACGCGCAGGACAGCCCCCTGCTCGGAGATCATGCCCTCGTCCACCAGATCGCAGGCGATCTTCAGAGCGGCGGGAGCGGTGCGCTTGCCGTTACGGGTCTGGAGCATATACAGGTGGCCGTCCTCGATGGTGAACTCCATATCCTGCATATCGCGGAAGTAGTTCTCCAGACGGGTAGCGATCTCAACGAACTGATCGTACACCTCCGGCATCTGATCCTTCAGGTGGCTGATGGGAGAAGGAGTGCGCACGCCGGCCACAACGTCCTCGCCCTGTGCATTGATCAGGTACTCGCCCATCAGCTTCTTAGCGCCGGTGGCGGGGTCACGGGTGAAAGCAACGCCGGTGCCGGAACGGTCGCCGGAGTTACCAAAGGCCATCTGCTGCACGTTGACGGCGGTGCCCCACTCGTAGGGGATCTCGTTCATCTTACGATAGACATTTGCGCGGGGGTTGTCCCAGCTGCGGAAGACGGCCTTGACAGCCTCGATCAGCTGATCACGGGGATCCTGCGGGAAGGGACGGCCTTCGTTCTCCTCGTAGATCTTCTTGAAGGTGCCGACCAGTTCCTTCAGGTCGTCAGCAGTCAGGTCCACGTCGTTCTTGACGCCCTTGGCTTCCTTCATCTTATCGATCTCGACCTCGAACAGGCTCTTCGGGACCATCATAACGACATCGGCGAACATCTGCACGAAGCGGCGGTAGCAGTCGTATGCAAAGCGGGTGTTGCCGGTCTTTTTGGCCAGACCCTCAACAGCCTCGTCGTTCAGGCCCAGGTTCAGGATGGTGTCCATCATACCGGGCATGGACTGACGTGCGCCGGAACGGACGGAGACCAGCAGGGGGTTGGTGTTGTCGCCGAACTTCTTGCCGGTGATCTTCTCCAGGCCCTTGAGGTGCTCAAAGATGTCAGCAGTGATCTCGTCATTGATCTGACGGCCGTCTGCGTAATACTGGGTGCAGGCCTCGGTGGTGATGGTGAAGCCCTGCGGCACCGGCATACCGGCTGCGGTCATCTCGGCCAGACCGGCACCCTTGCCGCCCAGCGTGTTCTTCATGGTGACCTTGTCACCGCCGAAAGCTTCATTGCCTTCGCTGAAGTAGTACAGATACTTTTTGCTCATGCGTTGTTTACCTCCCATTCGTGACCGGCGGCATGGCAGCCGCGGTCTCATCGTTTGCCTTGTCTTGAACGTACGATGAACATTGTTTTGTGAATGCTAAACTATTATACCAGAAAATCCACTCCTTTCCACCATGCAAAATCCCGAATTTGTCTGTTATTTTTTATGCAAATCCCTTGAAATTTGCCAAGTTTTAAGGTAGTATAGAATGGGAGAAAGTTCGAGAGGTTTTTTGTTTATACACGCGATTTCTCGTCCTGTTGGATACAACTTTCTATCCCTGTAACTTTTTCATTTTTATTTTGTCGGAACAAAGCTTTCCGCAGCGGAGATGCTGGGCGGACAGGCAACAATTTTCCGGTCGCCTTTTCTGTCTCTCTTCCGCCGCGCGCTTTGGTGGGAAGGGAGATTTTTTTCATGCAGAATCCTATTTCTGAACAGGCCCGCGCCGCAGCTTTGGCACAGCTGGATGCCGCCGAGGCCGCCCGCGAGGACATCCTTGTGCAGCACATTGCAAACGGCGTCGTCATCGACAGCCGCACCGTGCAGATCGACCCGGAGGTGGTCATTGCCCCGGGCGCTGTGATCCTTGCGGGCACCATCCTGCGGGGCAAGACGGTCATCGGCGCAGGCTGCGTCATCGGCCCCAACACCCTGATCGAGGACAGCACCGTGGATGAAGGCACCACCGTAAACGCCAGCCAGATCTACGGCAGCCACATCGGCCCCCACAACAACATCGGCCCCTTCACCCATGTGCGAGTGAACACCGTCACCGACTACGGCGTGCATCTGGGCGCCTATGTGGAGACCAAGAACTCCAAACTTTGCCCGCGGCAACACCGTGAGCCACCTGACCTACATCGGCGACAGCGACGTAGGCAAGAATACCAACTTCGGCTGCGGCACCGTCACCTGCAACTACGACGGCAAAGACAAGTTCCGCACCCAGATCGGCGATTACTGCTTCATCGGCTGCAACACCAACCTTGTGGCCCCGGTCAAGGTGGGCGATGGTGCCTACACCGCCGCCGGCAGCACCATCACCAAGGATGTGCCCGCACAGGCATTGGGCATTGCCCGGGAGCGCCAGACCAATCTGGACGGCTGGGCAGAGCCCAAGATGGAAGCCTACATCGCAAAAAAGCAGAAGCTGGAAAACGAGCAGAGCAAGTAAACCTCTGCCGGAAGGGAGCCATGTATGAAGTCTGAAAGCTTTCGCAAGCAGGCGCTGAGCCTTGTCCTTTTCTTCGCGGCTGTTGCCGCCGTGTTCGTCCTGACCCGCCTGCGCAGCGACCCCGCCAAAAAGCAGGCCGAGTTCGTGGTGCAGCAGCTGCTCTCCTGCTCCTCTGCCGTAGAGCAGGCCGTGGATGCCGCCGCGCCCGCCGGCAGTGAACCGGGGCTTGCCGCAGCGGACACCGATGGGCTGTACGCCTTTCTTCAGGCGCAGCTGGGCGATACCATGACAGCCGACTGCCTGAACAAAATCATGGCGAACCGTCTGCCCACCCGCATCACCGCGCTGGCCGGGCAGTCCGGCGACAAGCTGGTGCCCGCCGACCTCACCCTGAAAAAGCGCGCCGGGGCAGAAAACTGCTACGACTTTTCCGCCGCCCTGCTGACCGCTACGGACAGCACCGCCGCCGCGCAGGTGTCCGGCACCATCACCATGGTGAAGGAGGACGGCCGCTGGAAGGCCTCTGCCATCACGCTGAACCTGTAATATAATGTTTTTCTGCCCCTGTGCCCTGCGGCATGGGGGCATTTTTTGCTTATAATGTATATCTTTTTGCGCGCGCGTATGTTATACTTAGATGTTGTATCACACTATTATCAGGAAAAGGTATTATCATATCATGAATGAAAACGATATCTGGCTCATTGCAGGGCTGGGCAACCCCGAAGCAAAGTACGATGGCACCCGCCACAACGCCGGTTTTGCCGCGCTGGACGCGCTGGCCGACAAGTGGAACATCTCTGTGGGCAAAACCAAGTTCCAAGGCCTGTGGGGACAGGGCGAGGTGAATGGCCACAAGGTGGTGCTGCTAAAGCCCCTGACCTACATGAACCTTTCCGGCGATTCCATCGCCCCTATGGCGGGCTTTTTCAAGATCCCTGCCGACCATGTGCTGGTGCTGTGCGATGACATCACCCAAGCCCCCGGCAAGCTGCGCATCCGTCCCTCCGGCTCTGCGGGCGGGCATAACGGCCTGAAAAGCATCATTGCCCGGCTGGGCGGGGAGAATTTCCCCCGCATCCGCATCGGCATCGGCGCAAAGCCCCACCCGGACTACGACCTTGCCGCATGGGTGCTGGGCAAGTTCCCGCCAGAGGACGCCAAGGCCATCGCCGACCGCTACGCCGACCTTGAAGCCGCCGCAAAGCTTATCATGGACGGTAAACTGGGTCTGGCGCAGAGCAAGTATAACGGGTAAAAATCATTCTCCCGCATCCTGACAGGAAAGGAGGTTTTTCCATGTACGAAGCCTTACTCAAGGCCACCCCGGAATATCAGAAGGTCGCCGCAAGCTTTGGCTCGGCAGGGCCGGCGGCGCTGTTCGGTCTGCCGCCCGCAGGCAGGGCGCTGCTGTATGCCGCACTGCAAAAAGACCTTGGCCGGGTGCTCTGCATCGTGACCCCCGGCGAAGCCGAGGCCACCCACTTTGCGGACGACCTCAAGGCGCTGGGGCTTACCGCAGCGGTGTTCCCGCCCCGGGACTTTATGCTGCGCCCGGTGGAGGGTGCAGGCCGCGAGTACGAGTACCGCCGCCTTTCGGTGCTGGGCGCACTGGCGGGCGGACGGCTGCAGGCCGTCTGCGTGCCCGCCGAGGCACTTTTGCAGTACACCGTGCCCCGGGCTGAGTTCATCCAGAATACCCTCACCTTAAAGCCCGGCATGGTGTATAACCGCGAGGCACTGGTGGCGCGGCTGTTTGCCGCCGGGTATGTGCGCCGCAGTCAGGTGGACGGCCCGGGACAGTTCAGCGTGCGCGGCGATATCGTGGATATCTATGCGCCGGATATGCGCCAGCCCGCCCGCGTGGAATACTGGGACGACGAGATCGACTCCATGTCCTCCTTTGACCTGCTGACCCAGCGGCGGGACGGTGCACTGGAAAAAATATACCTCTCCCCTGCCCGCGAGGTGCTGTTCGGCAGCACCGCCGAGACTGCCGAGGCGCTGCGCAGCGCCATCAAAAAGGCGCGCGGCAAGCACCGCACCGCGCTGGAAAAGGCCACCGAAGCCGATCTTTCCCAGCTGGATTCCGGCCTGATGCCGGAGGCCATGGATAAATATTACGGCATCCGCTACCCCGCCCCCGCCACACTGCTGGACCATCTGGACGCGCCGCTGTTCATTCTGGATGAAGTTGGCGGCATCCGGGATGCCCAAAAGGCCACTGAGTTCCGCCGCAGCGAGGAGCTGACCGGACTGCTGGAAGAGGGCGTGCTCTGCCCCGGGCTGGATGTGCTGTACCAGACCATGGACGATCTTGTCATTGCCGCCCAGAGCAGCAGTACCCTGCTGTGCGAGAACTTTCTGCGCGGGATGAACGAGTTCAAGCTGAAAGACCTCATCAACGCCGAGGCCTTTGCCGCCCCCAACTGGAACGGCGACCTTGCCTCCCTGCGGGAGGACTTAGACCCGCTCATCGCCCAAGGCTACGCCGTCACTCTGTTTGCCGGTACGCCCAAGGGCGCAGCCGCTTTGACCCGCGACCTTGCCGACAAGGGCTATGCCGTGAGCATGAGCCGGGATGTGCGCCCCGCCAAGGGTATTTTACAGGTACTGCCCGGGCATCTGACTGCCGGGTGCACCTTCCCCTTTGCCCACGCAGCGGTGCTTTCCAGCCGCCGTCACGGGCTGGACGAGGAAGCCGCCGCCGAAGCCAAAAAGCGCAAGAAGAACAAAAACGCCCTGTCCAGTCTTTCAGACATCAAGCCTGGGGACTATGTGGTGCACCAGAGCCACGGCATCGGGATGTACGCCGGTATCCAGCGGCTGGAGGTGCAGGGCGCTACCAAGGACTACCTCAAGGTGCAGTATTCCGGCTCGGATGTGCTGTATGTTCCGGTGACCCAGCTGGACCTGCTCAGCCGCTACACCGCCCCCGGCGATGAGGAAAAGGTAAAGCTGGCAAAGCTGGGCGGCACCGAGTGGCAGCGCACCCGCGCCAAGGTGAAAAAGCCACCGAGGAGATGGCGCAGGAGCTCATTGAGCTGTACGCCCGCCGCCGTCAGGCCACAGGCTACGCCTTCCCGCCGGACGGCGACTGGCAGCGGGACTTTGAGACCCGCTTTGACTACGACGAAACGGACGACCAGCTGCACGCCACCGCCGAGATCAAGCAGGACATGGAAAAGGGTTACCCCATGGATCGTCTGCTCTGCGGCGATGTGGGCGTGGGCAAGACCGAAGTGGCGCTGCGCGCCGCCTTCAAGTGCATCATGGGCGGCAAGCAATGCGCCCTGCTGGCACCCACCACCCTGCTGGCGTGGCAGCACTACAACACCCTGCTCTCCCGCATGGAGGCCTTCCCGGTAAAGATCGGGATGCTGTCCCGCTTCCGCACCGCCAAGCAGCAGAAGGAGACGTTGCGCGGCTTACAGGCCGGCAGCGTGGATATCGTGGTGGGCACACACCGGCTGCTGTCCAAAGATGTGAAGTTCCACGACCTCGGCCTTGTCATCATTGATGAGGAACAGCGCTTTGGCGTGAAGCACAAGGAAAAGCTGAAGGAAAACTTCATCGGGGTGGATATGCTCACCCTGTCGGCCACCCCCATCCCCCGCACATTGAACATGGCCATGAGCGGCATCCGGGATCTTTCCACCATTGAGCAGCCGCCCATCGAGCGGCAGCCGGTGGAGACCTTTGTGCTGGAATATAACGATGTTATCCTTGCCGAAGCCATGAAGAAGGAGCTTGCCCGGGGCGGGCAGGTGTACTACCTGCACAACCGGGTGGACAACATTGAAGCCTGCGCCGCCCATGTCAGTCAGATGGTGCCGGGTGCGCGGGTGGGCATCGCCCACGGCAAGATGACCGAGGAAGAACTGAACCCCGTATGGCAGCACCTGCTGAACGGCGAGATCGACATTCTGGTCTGCACCACCCTCATCGAGACCGGCATGGACGTGCGCAACTGCAACACCCTCATCATCGAGGACGCCGACCGCATGGGCCTGGCCCAGCTCTATCAGATCCGCGGCCGGGTGGGGCGCTCCGGCCGCAAGGCCTACGCCTACTTCACCTTCCGCCGGGACAAGACCCTGACCGATATCGCCCAGAAGCGGCTTTCTGCCATCCGGGAGTTCACCGCTTTCGGCTCCGGCTTCCGCATCGCCATGCGGGATCTGCAAATTCGCGGCGCGGGCAGTCTGCTGGGGCACAGCCAGCACGGCCACATGGAGGCTGTGGGCTACGACCTCTACGTCAAAATGCTGGGACAGGCCATTGCCCGGGCGCGGGGCGAGCCCGTCCAGCGGGACAAGAGCGATTGCCTTGTGGACCTGCGGGTGGACGCCTTCATCCCGGAAAAGTATATCCCCGACGGCGCGGGCCGCATCGAAGCCTACAAGCGCATTGCCGCCATCCAGACCCCGGAGGACGCCGCCGATGTGCTGGACGAGCTCATCGACCGCTATGGCGACCCGCCGCCCTCGGTGAGCGATCTGGTCAACGTTTCCCTTGTCCGCGTACAGGCCGCTGCCGTGGGTGTGTACGAAGTGACCCAAAAGAAGGATACGCTCGTGCTGAATCTGGAAACGCTGGACCTTGCCATGATACGCGGCCTGTTACAGGCTTTCAATGGCCGGGTCACCGCCGGGGCGGGCACAAAGCCCTATCTCTCGGTGGTATTACAGCCGGACGAAAAGCCGCTGGAACTGCTGCAAAACATCCTGAAAGCCATGGCAGATATCCTGACCGGCACCGAACGCGAAAAAGCTCACCAAACAGGGAGAGCTGGCACGCGCAAACGTGACTGAGCGGGTTTTATAAAAACAATAAGGAGCAAAACGCATGAAAAAGAAACTGCTTGCGCTGGTATGCGCACTTGCACTGACCGTCAGCCTTGTGGGCTGCGCACTCTCCACCCCGGACACCGTGGGCAAGATCGGCGATTTTGAGGTGACCAGCGGCCTGTACCTGCTGGCGCAGTACGATGCCTACCAGCAGGCTGCGCAGCTGGCGGATTCTGAGCAGGACACCAGCAAGGTGAATTCCTTCCTCAAGGCCACCATCACCACCGATGCCGACACCGGCGAGACCGCCGTGGTAAAGGACTATGTGGCGCAAAAGACCCTTGAGACCTTGCAGACCCTTGCCGCTGTGGATGCCCGCTTTACTGAACTGGGCGGCCAGCTGACCGAGGAGCAGAAGTCCGCCGCCGACAGCTATGCCCAGCAGCTGATGGATAACTACGGCGATGCCTACACTGCCAACGGCATCGGGCTGGAAACTTTGAAGCTGTTCCAGCAGCTGCAGTACAAGCAGGTCCTGCTGCTGGATCTGGTCTACGGCAAGGACGGCGAGACCCCTGTGGAGGACGGCGAGCTGACCGAGCATCTGGACAGCACCATGTACGAGATCGGCTTTATAACCGTTCCGCTGTACAACACCAGCACCTTCGCCTTTGCCACCGATGACCAGAAAGCCGAGATGCTCTCCCTTGCCCAGAAGGCTGCGGACAGCTACAACGCCGCCGCCCCGGAGGACGCCTCCAGCCAGATGGCCGCCTTTAACAGCATCGCAAGCAGCGCACTGACCGGGATCTGCGCCGTGCTGGATGCAGAGGTTCCCTCCACCAGCACCTTGCAGACCGACCTGCTGAGCGAAAGCGACCTGACCGACGCCTTTACGCAGGAGGGTGCCGCCGATACCCTGCGCGGCCTTGCCTACGGACAGGCAGCCGCCATCCAGTACACCGGCTACGCCATGATGCTGGCCGTCCGTCTGGACCCGCTGAGCGTTTCCTCGCTGGACGCTCTGCGCAGTCAGATCCTGAGCGACATGAAGGGCGAGGAGCTGAACGATGCCCTTGCCGCCTACGGTGCCCAGCTGGACAGCACCCTGAGCAGCTCTGCCATGAGCAAGCTGCCCGCTTCCAAGATCGTGAACGCCACCAGCGCCAACAGCTGATAACAGTATAAAAATCGCAAAATGGGGTCGGGGAAAATCCCGACCCCATTTTTTATTATAGAACTACAAAGCAGACCCAGCAGGCTCTTTCGGAGCCGGTGCCGGGTCTGCTTTATATGTTAGAAAGTCAGGGAATGCCGCCAAGGAAACAGAGTCTTAGCGTACATCACTTCTCGTTCTCGTAGCTGAGGACAGCGTAGGGGTAGAAGATGTTGGCATCCAAGTAGCCTGCCCAGCGGCCGGGCTTGCGGGTGTAGTAGCCGATGGGAATATCGCCCCGGATGACGCCCTTGACCAGAATGAGCATATGGCGGAGGTACTCCACGCTGAAGGGGTTCAGGTTCTCCCAGTGGCCCGTCAGCAGCTCGTAGTCCACATCCTCGTTCCGCAGCAGCACCTCTGCCATGAAGTGCTCCAGACTCGGCAGATAGGTGTCGGTGGCAGCTTCCATCATGAACAGGTCGCCAGAACCAACGGCGTCACCGGTAAAGATGTAGTCCTTGTAGAAGAACACCACAGAGCCCTTGGTGTGGCCCGGCACGTCCACCACTTCCAGCTCCTCAGAGCCGATGCGGACCGTGTCACCATCTACGATGTTCACCAGCTTCAGGTCCTCGGCGGTGAGACCGAAGAATTTCTGCATGCTGGAGATCAGGTCCTCCCGGTCATCGGGGTGGATATAGGTGCGGCGGACCTTGCCGGACTTCAGCAGGGAGGGGATGCCCAGAATGTGGTCGCCGTGCTTGTGGGTCAGCAGGATATCCAGCTCTGCGTCAGGGTTGGTCAGCACGTTTTCCCGCAGGTAGGCATAAAGGTCTGCTGCGCCGGAGCCGCCCATGGCGGTGTCAATGACCAGGGCTTCCTTGCCCAGATCCAGCACCCACAGGGTGTCCATGCCAAAGTCCATAACACGGGTGATGTTGTACTTTACCGGGTAGTGACTGAACATCATGTTGGGGTTTAGCTTGCCGTGCTGGGTCCGGGTGAGGGACTGGGTGAACATCCAGTTATAGGGGGTGCCGATGCTGTACACCCGCTCCCAGACCTTGTGGGGCTCCGGCATGGAACCGGCGGTAAAGCCCTCGTACTTCACGCAGGAGCAGCCGGCATCCTTCAGGGCCTGCACAGCCTTGGCGGTCTCAGCCTCGGGCATCTCGGGGTCATCCTTGCAGTGGTAGGCCCAGACAGGGGTGTTCTTGATGGCCTCAAATGCGCCGGGGACGTTGTACCACTGGGCAGGCACCATGCCGCACATGGGGATGGCTGCGGCAAAGTAGTAGGGGTAGGCCAGGATCATGTTCCAGACACCGGTACCGCCCATGGACATACCCTCGATGTAGATACGGTCCGGGTCGATGCGGTGGGCAGCCACATAGCTGTCGATAGCAGACTTCAAGGCCGTAACGGTGTCCGGGTCGGTCCAGTTCTTGCCGGGGCACTGGGGTGCAAACAGGTAGGTGGGGTTCTTCTGGATCATTTCGTCAGAAATGTAGAAGGTGGCACCGTCGTTGGCGGTAAGCTGGGTGCCGTTGGGGCCCACACCGTCCTCACCGTGGAGGAAAACGATCAGGGGCAGCTTCCCCTTCAGGGCCGGGGCGTAACGGCGAGGGTTGTAGGCATAGTACTCCACTCCGGCAGCACTTTGCCGGCCTTGAAACGCTTGGCCAGCGCATTGCGGTCGGGGCTGTCCACCTTGACCAGACAGTTCTGGTCGGCGTCCTGGGCAAAGGCGATGCCACTGGTGCCCAGCACACTGGCAACAGCTGTAAAGGCGGCGGTGCTACGCATAAAGTCACGTCTGCTCAGTTCCATGGTCTTTTCTCCTTTTCTTAGTCGAAAAAATGAATACAGTTTGTGAATGCCGTACGGAAATCCCTCACCATATCAGATGAGAGTTGTCGTTAATATATTAATATATCAGAAAAGTACTGTCAAGAATGCGCCGAAAACTTTGGAGAAGGCTCTAAGCCGGGCTGTCGGGGTTTGTCAAAAATGACGAAGTCCATCCTGCCAAAAAGGGGCCGTTGCAAAATAGCTCTCTGAAAAAATATGCACAAAACCCGGAACCTTTTCAGGGCCAAAATGGCTCAAAAAGGGTTCCGGGTCTCTGTTTTTGCACTATTTCTTTGTGCTAGTTGCTATCGCATTTTTATTTTGCAACAGCCCCAAACATAAGAATATATTTTCCGCTGAAGATTGCCAGAGTGCAACGACAACGACCGCCGCCAGTGGCGGAAACAGGGAGGAGTTGTTGGGGCAGCGGCCAGCAAGACGCAAGTGCCACCCAAGGCACGATGCGGATGCTGGGTGCCGCAACCCGATAGCTGAGGCCATTTCCAATCGTCCCGCGCCAAAGGCGTTCTATTTTACTACCCTTGCAAACTCTGCGGCAAGGGCAGCGTTCACCGAACGGACGGCGTTGGCGTCCGGCTTGATGGCGGTGCGGTCGTAGGTGAACAGGCCGTTCACCTCATCCTCCACGTCGGTCAGCTGGGTGTACACCAGCGCCGAAAGCCCCTTTTGCAGCTGCGGCAGCACCGTGCCCAGCTGCAATTTTTTGTAGCGGGCAGTCAGCTCCTCCCGGCTTTTGGCCGTGCCGTAGCCGTAGGTCTTGCGGGGCGGCTCGTGCCCCGGCATGGGCCATGCAATACCGCCATACTCGCTCAGCGCTACGGCGCGCGTCTGCGGGCGCACCCGCAGGGGGTAGAAGTAGTTGTGCAGGGAGTATACATCCCCGCCGCCCTGATCGTACCAGCCGCTGGCCTCGTCCACAAGGCGGGTATCGTCCAGCGCGCGGATGGCTTGCACCGCCCCGGCGGCATCGTACTGTCCCCAGCCCTCGTTAAAGGGCACCCAGCAGCCCACGCAGGGGTGGCAGCGCAGCGCCTGCACTGTATCTTCCAGCTCCCGGCGGTATTCGGTGCGGCTGCTCTCGCTGCCCCGGCTCAGCAGCCCCCACAGCGCCGCCTTGTCCGGCAGGCGGCGCATAAGCGGCTGCAAAACATTGGTCAGGTAGGTGACGAACCACAGGTTATACTTGCTGCCGCCGTTGACCATATCCTGCCAGACCACAAGACCCAGCTTGTCGCAGTGGTAGTACCAACGCTGCGGCTCGATCTTTGCGTGCTTGCGCAGAAGATTGTAACCCAGCGCCTTTACCTCGCTCAGCTCCCGCTCCACCGCCGCATCCGAAGGCGGGGTGTACAGTCCCTCCGGCCAGTAGCCCTGATCCAGCAGGCCGTTGAGCAGGATAGGCTTGTCATTCAGGCAAAAGCGCAGCACGCCCTTTTCGTCCGGTGCGCAGCTCCACTTGCGCAGGGCAAAGTAGCTGTGCACGGTGTCGAACTGCTCTTCCTCTCCCTGCGTGGTGCCCACGGTCAGGTCGTACAAAAAGGGCGTGTCCGGGCTCCACGGAAAGAAATGCTCCTTCGCAATATGCAGCGTCACCTCATCGTCTTGGCCGGCCTCATCACCGCCCCAGTCCTCGGCAATGGTCACGCCCCCGGCGCGCACCACCGCCCACAGGTTCGCCGCGCCGCCGGGTGCAGAGGTATGGGCTTTCACGGTCACGGTGCGGGCATCATAGTCCGGCGTAACGGTGAGAGACTGGATGTAATTTTCCGGCACGCGCTCCAGCCAGACCGTCTGCCAGATGCCGCTCTGCGCGGGATAGAACATCCCGCCGGGCTGCAAAGTCTGCTTGCCCCGCGCCTGTGTGCCGTGGCCGGTGGGGTCCTGCACCGCCACCCACAGGCTGTTGCGGCCTGTACCGTTGAGCTGCGCGGTGATATCCAGCGTAAAGGGCCAGTAGCCGCCCCGGTGGCCGCCCACCAGATGGCCGTTCACCTGCACAGCGCAGGCGTAGTCCACTGCGCCGAAATGCAGTAGCACCCGTCCGCCCGTCCCGGCGGGCGGCGCAAAGTACCGGTGGTAGTGCAGCCACTGCCCGGGCTGCAGCGTGCGCCCCACCCCGGAGGCGCGGCACTCCGGCGCGTAGGGCACTAAGATCTCGCCATCCCAGCCCGCCGGGCGCTGCGCCGAGGCAGTGATGGCGTACTGCCACAGGCCGTTCAGGTTCTCGTAGCTGTCCCGGCGCATGGCCGGGCGGGGATATTCCGTCAGAGGGTGCATACACTCACCAGCCTTTTTCTCGTTTGCTCCATTCTAGCACAGCCCGGGGCATTTGTATACCGTGGAGCGGACGATTTTGAATGGCCGCCGCGTGCGCTTTGGCCATCTTCAGCGGAAAATTATTTTTATATTTGCAATTCTGGAAAATCTGCGGATTTTCCAGAATTGCTTCTTCATGGGAGTAAAAAAGAGCCGCCGCACGGCGGCATGGCTGTGCGGCGGCTTTGTGAGAAGGTGGGAAATTGTTTAGTTCTCGGCCAGATTACCGGTATAAAGCTGGTAATACTTGCCCTTTTTGGCGATCAGCTCGTCGTGGCTGCCGCGCTCAATGATGCGGCCCTGCTCCAGCACCACGATGCAGTCTGCATTGCGGACGGTGGACAGGCGGTGCGCGATGACAAAGCTGGTGCGGCCGTACATCAGGCCGTCCATGCCGCGCTGCACCAGCGCCTCGGTGCGGGTATCAATGGAGGAGGTCGCCTCGTCCAGGATCAGCACCGGCGGGTCTGCCACGGCTGCGCGGGCAATGGCCAGCAGCTGGCGCTGTCCCTGCGAGAGGTTGGCACCATCGCCGGTCAGCATGGTGTTGTAGCCCTCCGGCAGGCGCTTTATAAAGCCATCTGCGTTGGCCAGACGGGCGGCGGCGATGCACTCTTCATCGGTGGCCTCCAGCCGTCCGTAGCGGATGTTGTCCACCACCGTGCCGGTGAACAGGTGGGTGTCCTGCAGGACGACGCCCAGCGAGCGGCGCAGATCGGCCTTTTTGATCTTATTGATGTTGATGCCGTCATAGCGGATCTTGCCGTCCTGAATATCGTAGAAGCGGTTGATCAGGTTGGTGATGGTAGTCTTGCCGGCACCGGTGGCGCCGACAAAGGCGATCTTCTGTCCCGGACGGCCATACAGATTGATGTCGTGCAGCACCGTTTTTTCCGGCACATAGCCAAAGTCCACGTCCGTAAAGGTGATGTCGCCTGCCAGCTTGTGGTAGGTGGTAGTGCCGTCGTGGTGGGGGTGCTTCCATGCCCACAGGCCGGTGCGCTCGTCCGTCTCCACCAGCTGGTCGTTGCGGTCGTACTTGGCGTTTACCAGGGTCACATAGCCCTCGTCGGTCTCGCTGGGCTCGTCCATCATCTTGAAGATGCGCTCGGCACCGGCCAGTGCCATGATGACGCTGTTGGCCTGCATAGACACCTGACTGATGGGCATGTTGAAGCCCTTGTTCAGGCTGAGGAAAGCCACCACGGTGCCAAGGGTCATACCGCCGACACCACCCACGGCCATGGCTGCACCAGTCAGCGCGCAGATGGCATAGCTGATGTTGCCCAGCTGGGCGTTGACCGGCATCATGATGTTGGAGAAGGCGTTGGCCTGCTTGGCGCTTTCCTTCAGCTGGTCGTTCAACTCACGGAAGCCTGCAAGGGTCTGCTGTTCGTGGGTGAACACCTTGACCACCTTCTGGCCCTCCATCATCTCCTCGATGTAGCCGTTCACCTTGCCCAGATCCCGCTGCTGCTGGATGAAGTACTTGGAGGAGCTTTTTGCGATCTGCTTGGAGCAGAACAGCATCAGCGCCACCATGAGCATGGTAACGATGGTCAGCTGCCAGCTGAGCATGCACATACTGAAGAACACCGACACAATCGTGATGACGCTGGACACCAGCTGCGGGATGCTCTGGCTGAGCATCTGGCGCAGGGTATCCACATCGTTGGTGTACACGGACATGATATCGCCGTGGGGATGGGTGTCAAAATACCGGATGGGCAGGCTTTCCATGTGGGTGAACAGCTTGGTGCGCAGATTGCGCAGCGTGCCCTGCGTTACGTTGACCATGATGCGGGCGTTGGCCCATGCGGCCAGAATGCCCACAAGGTAGATGCAGCACATCCGCACCAATGCACCGGCCAGTGGTGCAAAGCTGGGGTTCTGCTGGCGGGTCATGGGTACGATGTAATCGTCCATCAAAGTCTGCAAGAACAGGCTGGCCTGCACATTGGCCAGCGCGCTGACCACGATGCAGACAAGCACAAGGATGCAGTGGGGCAGATAGTTGCGGAATACCTCATCCATAATGCGCTTCAGCAGCTTGCCCGGGTTTTCCACCTTGGGGCGCGGCCCCCGTGCGCCCCGCGGGCCGGGGCCATGTACTTCTTTTACTGCCATTACTGCGCACCTCCCTGCTTGTCAAAATCGCCGCCGCCCTGCGTCTGGCTGTTGTAGACCTCCTGATAGATGGCATTGGTCGCCAGCAGCTCTGCGTGGGTGCCCAGACCGTTGATCTGGCCGTTCTCCAGCACCAGAATGCGGTCTGCATCCTGCACCGAGGAAATGCGCTGCGCAATGATGATCTTGGTGGTGCCGGGAATTTCCTCCCGGAACGCCTTGCGGATCTTGGCATCGGTAGCGGTATCCACGGCGCTGGTGGAGTCGTCAAAAATCAGCACCTTGGGCTTGCGCAGCAGGGCGCGGGCGATGGTCAGGCGCTGCTTCTGGCCGCCGGACACGTTGGAACCGCCCTGCTCGATCCATGTATTGTACTTATCCGGGAAGCACTGGATGAACTCATCCGCGCAGGCCAGCTTTGCCATGCGGATGCACTCTTCCTCGGTGGCGTTGGCATCGCCCCAGCGGAGGTTATCCAGAATAGTGCCGCTGAACAGCACATTCTTCTGCAGCACCATGGAGACCTCGCGGCGCAGCACGTCAAGGTTATAATCCCGCACGTCCACGCCGCCCACCCGCACGGTACCGCTCTCGGCATCGTACAGGCGGGGGATCAGCTGGACCAGCGTGGTCTTGGCCGAGCCGGTGCCGCCGATGATGCCCAGCGTCTCGCCGGGTTGGATGGTAAAGCTGATATCGTTCAGCACCGGCTGACCGCTGCCGTGTTTATACTTGAAGGTAACGTGGTCGAACTGGATGCTGCCGTCTGCCACCTGCTGCACCGGCTGCTTTGCCGGGGGCAGGTCGGTGTGCTCGTCCAGCACCTCCACGATACGCTTGGCAGAGGCGGCGGACATAGCGATCATGACAAAGGCCGTGCTCAGCATCATCAGTGCCATAAGGATGTTCATGATATATCCGAACAGGGCGTTCAGCTGGCCGGTGGTAATAGCACCGTGCAGCACATATTTTGCGCCGAACCAGCTCAGCGCGATGTTGCAGCCGTACACCGCCACCAGCATGGCGGGGTTATTGAAGCTCAGGCGGCTTTCCGCGTTGACGAACTGCTTGTACAGGCTCTCGCAGGCAGCAGTATATTTTTCGTTCTCGAAGCCCTCGCGCACGAAGCTCTTGACCACGCGGATGGCAGAGACATTCTCCTGCACCGAGGCGTTGAGGTTATCGTAGTTCTTGAACACACGGTCAAAGATGTGGAAGGTAGGGATCATGATCGCAGCCAGCACCGCCATCACAAAGGCCACCGCCACCACGAACACCAGCGACAGCGGGCCGCCGATGATCACAGCCATGAACATTAGCAAACACCAGATGCACCGGGGCGCGCACGCACATGCGCAGGATCATCTGGAAAGCGTTCTGCACGTTGGTCACGTCGGTGGTCATGCGGGTGACAAGACCTGCCGTGGAGAATTTGTCGATGTTGGAAAAAGAGTAATGCTGGATGTTTTCATACATGGCATCGCGCAGATTTCCGGCAAAGCCGGTGGATGCCTCGGCGGCGTACTTGCCCGCCAGCACGCCCAGCACCAGCGCAATGGCTGCCACCAGAAAGGTAAGCAGGCCGTAGCGGATGATGGCGTTCATATCGCCCTTTTCAATGCCCTGGTCGATGATAAAGGCCATGATGGTGGGCAGCAGCACATCCATAATGGCTTCCAGCGCAGCAAAGAGCGGTGTCTTGATCGAGGCGGCTTTATACTCGCCCAGATGCGACACAAGCTTTTTGATCATCTGAGTTCCCTCCTGTTGAATTTATTTGTTTGGTACAAAACAATTTTATACATAACAATTTAAATGTCAAGACGTTTCGTAAAATGTTCATAATTGCTAATTTAACAAGTCCTTTTTCGGCGCTTTGACGGAAAAGATCGTTATTTCAGTGCTTCCCGCAGCTTGTTCAGCAGCCGCAGCAGTTCTGCGTTCTCCTCCTCGGTCAGCAGTCCGGCCACATAGTCGTCGGTCTGGTGGAAGGACAGCAGGGTCTTTTCGTGCCGTTGGATGCCCTCCTCGGTCAAAACCAGCTGCTTGAGCCGGGCATCCTGCGGTACGCTCAGCCGCTGGATGTAGCCCTTGCGCTCCATCAGCTGCAAAATGTTCGTCACCGTGGAGCGGGTGATGGAAAATTCCCGCTCGATGTCCCGCTGGAACACCGGCTCGTCCCGGTGGCGGTAGAGATACTCAATGATCCACCCGTGCATGGGGGTGGTCTGCTCTACCCCGTTGGCGCGGGAAAACTGGTTCAGCCTGCGGAAGATCAGGTTATCCACCCGGTGCAGCTGGGCGGGGATGACCTGCGGCCCTTCCCACGGCGGGTCCAGCTTGCAGGGCTCTTCAATAGGGTGCTGTGTACACATAATGGTTTCCTCTATTCAAGTTGTTCGATGTGAAACTGTTTGATGCGATACATATATTACCCATCTCCCCGCCCCTTGTCAAGAGGGCGGGGCGCGCAAAAAAAGGCCGCTGCGGAAAATATTTCCGCAGCAGCCTTGGTTTTTATGGATACGGGATACGCTTACAGCTTTTTGCCGGTCAGCAGCTCATAGGCCTCCAGATACTTGGCAATGGTCTTGTCAATGACATCCTGCGGCAGGTCGTAGTTGCTGTCGGGGTTGGCCTTCAGCCAGTCGCGGACGAACTGCTTGTCGAAGGAGGGCTGGCCGTGACCCGGCTCGTAGCCCTCCAGCGGCCAGAAGCGGGAGGAGTCCGGGGTCAGCATCTCATCGCCCAGCACCACGTTGCCGTCCTCGTCCAGACCAAACTCGAACTTGGTGTCGGCAATGATGATGCCGCGGGACAGTGCATACTCGGCGCACTTCTTGTACAGGGCAATGGTGTAGTCCCGCAGCTTGGTGGCGTACTCCAGACCGTGGCCGGGGAACTTCTTCTCCAGCACGTCGATGCTCTGCTCGTAGGAGATGTTCTCGTCGTGGTCACCGATCTCTGCCTTGGTGGAGGGGGTGTAGATGGGCTCGGGCAGCTTATCGGACTCCTGCAGGCCCTCGGGCAGCTGGATGCCGCACACCTTGCCGGTCTTTTGGTAGCTTGCCCAGCCGCTGCCGGTGATGTAGCCGCGCACGATGCACTCGATGGGCAGCATGGTCAGCTTGCGGCACATCATGCTGTTGCCGGTGAACTGGGGCTGGCGGAAGAACTCCGGCATATCCTGCACATCCACGCTCAACATGTGGTTGGGCAGCAGATCGCGGGTGTAATCGAACCAGAACTTGCTCATCTGGGTGAGCACGGTGCCCTTTTTGGTGACCTTGTTTTTCAGGATGACGTCAAACGCAGAAATGCGGTCGGTGGCAACCATGATCAGGCTGTCGCCATTGTCGTAGATCTCGCGGACTTTGCCTTCTTTGATGGGTTTGAACTCAGTCATAATCAAACACTCCATTTTTCCATGTTCTCAGCAGCGCAGCAGCGCAGCGCAGTTCTTACCCTATTATTCTACCATACTGCCGCGCGGTTTAAAAGGAACAGAATAAAAGAAAAACAGGCAAGTTTTGTGTTTTTATCGTGAAAAGTGCGCAAAAAACAGTAGGAAATTTCGGCGTTTTGACGATAAAAGTCGTACTTTATCCCCAAATGCACGCACCTTTGCAAAATGCAGTCATGGACAAGCGCCGCCGGTTGCGGTATCATAGTAGTATGCGTATATCTGCGCTCCGCAGGGGCGCAAAAAGTAAACAAGGAGGTAAAGAGTATGGGCAAATTTCCCAAGGGGCTTTTTGTGGGGCGGCGCTACCGCCGCCAACCAGTGCGAGGGTGCATGGCAGGCAGACGGCAAGGGTCTGGCAACGGTGGACGTGACCCCCTTCGGCCCGGACCGTTTTCCGGTGGCAACGGGCTATATGGAAATGCTGGGCTGCGATGACGCACATTTCTACCCCAGCCACGAGGCCATTGACCTGTATCACCATTATAAAGAGGATATCGCCCTGTTTGCAGAGATGGGCTTCAAGTGCTTCCGGCTGTCCATTGCATGGACCCGCATCCTGCCCAACGGCGACGATGCTCAGCCCAACGAGGCAGGACTGGCCTTCTACGACAGCATTTTTTTGACGAGTGCCATAAGTACGGCATTGAGCCGCTGGTCACCATCTGCCACTTTGACACTCCCATTGCCCTCATCAAAAAATACGGCGGCTGGAAAGACCGCCGCATGGTGGACGCCTATGTCCACTACTGCGAGGTGCTGTTCGACCGCTTCAAGGGCAAGGTGAAGTACTGGCTCACCTTTAATGAAATCAACATGCTGCTGCACCTGTCCTTTACCGGCGCCGGGCTGGTATTCCACCCCGGCGAGAATGTGGAGCAGGTCAAGTATCAGGCCGCCCATCACGAGCTGGTGGCCAGCGCAAAGGCGGTAAAGCTGGCGCACGAAAAAATGCCGGACGCTATGGTGGGCTGTATGCTGGCGGCGGGTCAGTTCTACCCCCCCGCACCTGCGCCCCGGAGGATGTGCGGGCGGCGCAGGAGGCAGACCGGGACAACTACTTCTTTACTGACGTACAGGTGCGCGGCGCTTACCCCGTGTGGGCTAAAAAGCGGATGGAGCGCGCCGGGGTGCAGCTGCACACACAGTCCGAGGACGACCGCACGCTGCGGGAGGGCACGGTGGATTTTGTATCCTTCAGCTACTATTCCAGCCGCTGCATCACGGTGGATAAGGAGCTGATGGCGGCAGAGAATGCGGAAGGCAACGCCGTGTCTGCATCGGTGAAGAACCCCTACCTGAAAGTCAGCGAGTGGGGCTGGGCCATCGACCCGGTGGGTCTGCGGGTGACCCTGAACACCATTTACGACCGGTACGAAAAGCCTATGTTCATCGTGGAGAACGGTCTGGGTGCGGTGGATACCGTGGAGCCGGACGGCTCCATCCACGACAGCTACCGCATCGATTATCTGCGGGCCCACATCGAGCAGATGGAAAAAGCCATCCATGAGGACGGCCTGCCGCTGATGGGCTACACCACATGGGGTCCCATCGACCTTGTGAGCGCCTCCACCGGCGAGATGAAAAAGCGGTACGGCTTTAGCTATGTGGACAAGGACAACGACGGCAACGGCACCCTTGCCCGCAGCCGGAAGGACAGTTTTTTTACTGGTATAAAAAGGTCATCGCTTCAGACGGCGAGGACCTGACCTGAGCAAGCGCCCCGGCACTGTTTGCGGTATGGCAGCGCCGGGGCGTAAACGTGTGAGGACGAACCGATAACGGAGAAAATTTATGACACCACAAATCATTGCACACCGCGGTGCTTCCTATCTTGCACCGGAAAACACCCTGACTGCCTTTAAAAAAGCCATGGAGATTGGCGCGGACGGCGTAGAGATGGACGTACAGCAGACCATTGACGCCGGGCTTGTGATCCACCACGACTATATGATCGATCTGCACACGGATATTTCCGGCAAGATCTACGATATGACCATGGGCGATTTAAAGGAACTGGATTTTGGCAGCTGGAAGGACGCCATCTTTCAGGACGAGAAGATCGCCACCCTGCAGGAGGCCATGGAACTGTGCAGGCAGATGCCGGGATGCACCGTGCATCTGGAACTGAAATCCACCATGGACAACGACCCGGACTTTGTGCCCCGGGTGCTGGAGGTGCTGCAGCAGACCGAGATGGTAGAACAGGTGATCCTTGTTTCCTTCAACCACGCGCTGCTGCGGCAGGCAAAGCAGCTGCTGCCCGAACTGCGGGTGGGTGCACTGGTATACGGCGAGCTGGAAAGCATGCTGCTGCCGCCGCCCATCATCTGGAAGGATCTGGGGACTGACCAACGGCATAGACGACATGGATGCCATGGACGCTGCCCTGCCGGAGAGCGCAGCAGACGAGGAAAATTGCAGCTGGATGACCCGCTGGATGAGCGATAAGGTAAGTATGCTGCGGGCAAACTTTCCCGGCGAGAGCCTGAACGAGATCTATAAAAACCTGTTGTCGCAACGGGATCTGCCCGCCTATATCAGCAGTCTGGACTTTGTGCCGGAGTGGGTCAGCTGTGAGTACCACACCGCCTACAAAAACGCCGGTTTCATTGACAAACTGCACGAGATGGGCATCAAGGTGTCTTTGTGGACGGTGGACACGGAAGATTCCGTCCGCAGCCTGCTGCGCACCAGCGCCGATGCCTACATCACCAACCGCCCCGACCGCGTGCGGGAGTGGATGGAGAAGGAACAGGCAGCGACCGCCCCAACAGAAACCGCCACGGCAGAGTCTGCCCCCACTGCTGAAGCAGACGCCGGGACAGCTGCCGCAGAGTAAACCGACCGGAACAGACACAAAAAAGAGATAGGCTTTCCCGAAAGGGATCGCCTATCTCTTTTTCATTCATTTTATTCTGCTGCGTCGGTCAGCACAAAGGTCAGCTCTGCGGTGACGGCGCACTTGCCGTCCACCCATGCCGAGGCCTTGCCTACGCCCACAGCGCCGTGCTGCTGTACCAGCTCGCAGTGGAGGGTGAGCACGTCCCCGGGGGTGACCTGCTTGCGGAAGCGGGCACTCTTGATGCCGCCGAACAGTGCCAGCTTGCCCTTGTTTTCCGGCAGGCTCAGCGCTGCCACAGCGCCGGTCTGTGCCAATGCTTCCAGCAGCAGCACGCCGGGCATGACCGGCTGCGCCGGGAAGTGGCCGTTGAAGAATTCCTCGTTGCGGGTGACGCACTTGCGGCCGATGGCCCACTGCCCCGGCTCGTAGTCCAGAACACGGTCCACGAGGGCAAAGGGGTAGCGGTGGGGCAGAATTTCTGCAATCTGCACGCTGCTCAGGGTGTTGGCGTTTTCACGCACGGTACGGGGTTCTGCCATGGGTCAGCCCTCCCATCTGCGCAAGGCGATGCAGGCGTTGTGGCCGCCAAAGCCCAAGCTGTTGCTCAGCGCGTACTGCATTTCCTGCTGCCGCCCGGTGTTGGGCACATAGTCCAGATCGCACTCCGGGTCGGGCTGCGCGTAGTGGATGGTGGGCGGCGCGAACTGGTCGCGCAGCGCCAGCGCGGTAAACACGGCCTCGATGCCGCCCGCGCCGCCCAGCAGATGGCCGGTCATGCTCTTGGTGCTGACCACGGTCATCTCCTTGGCGTGTGCGCCGAACACGGCGTGGATGGCGGCAGTCTCGCAGGCATCGTTCATGTGGGTGCCGGTGCCGTGGGCGTTGATGTGATCCACCTGCTCCGGTGCGATGTCGGCATCCACCAAGGTCAGCTTCATGCAGTCGATGGCACCTGCGCCGCCGGGAGCCGGAGCAGTAAAGTGATAGGCATCGCAGTTGGCACCGTAGCCCACCACCTCGGCATAGATGTGTGCGCCGCGCGCTCTTGCGTGCTCCAGTTCTTCCAGCACCAGCACACCGCTGCCCTCACCCATGACAAAGCCGCCGCGGCGGGCGTCAAAGGGCAGGCTGGCAGCGTCCGGATCGGTGGCGGTGGAAAGTGCCTTCATGCTGGTAAAGCCGCCGATGCCCAAGGGGCTGATGCAGCTTTCCGCGCCGCCGCAGACCATCACCGGCTCGTAGCCGTCCCGGATGCGGTGGAAGGCGTCGCCTACGGCGTTGGTGCCGCCGGCGCAGGCCGTGACCGGGCAGGTGCACATGCCCTTCAGACCAAAGCGGATGGCCACCTGTGCCGCCGCCATGTTGGCGATGGCCATGGGCACAAAGTAGGGGCTGACCTTCTCCATGCCCTTTTCCTCGCCGCGGGTGTGCTGCTCCTCGATGGTGGGCAGACCGCCGATGCCGCTGGACAGGATGACGCCGATGTCCTTGCCCTCGGCCTCGGTATCAAGGCCGCTGTCTGCAATGGCTTCGGCGGCAGCGCCCAGTGCCAGCAGGGTAAAGCGTGCCATCTTGCGGACTTCCTTTTTTTTGTCCACGACGGTCTCGGGGTCAAAATCCTTGACCTCGCCAGCCAGCTTGCACTTGAACTCGGTGGTGTCGAACTGGGTGATGGGGCCGATGCCGCATTTACCGGCACGGGCTGCTGCCCAGCTGTCGGCCACATTGTTGCCCAGCGGGTTCACCGTGCCAAGGCCGGTGATCACAACTCTGCGTTTTTCCATAAGGGTTCTCCTTTACATTGCCATGCCGCCGTCCACACAGAGCACCTGCCCGGTGAGATAGCTGCTTTGTTCTGCGGCAAAAAACGCCACTGCCTGTGCCACATCCTCCGGCTGGCCTGCGCGGCCTGCGGGGATGCCCTGCGTCATGCCGGTGCGCACCGCCTCCGGCAGCACGGCAGTCATGTCGGTGTCGATAAAGCCGGGCGCTACCGCGTTCACGGTCACATTCCGCGCGGCCAGTTCCCGGGCAAGGCTCTTGGTCAGGCCGATGAGCCCCGCCTTGCTGGCGGCGTAGTTGGTCTGCCCGGCGTTGCCCCGCAGCGCCACCACGCTGGAAAGGTTCACGATGCGGCCATAGCGCTGGCGCACCATGCGGCGGGCGGCCTCCTTGCAACAGAGAAAGGCGCTTTTCAGGTTGGTGTCCAGCACTGCGTCAAAATCCTGCTCGGTCAGGCGCAAAATCAGGTTGTCCCGGGTGATGCCCGCGTTGTTCACCAGCACATCCACCCGGCCAAAGGCCTCGGCAGCGGCATCGAACAGCGCCTTGCAGCCCTCGGCGGTGGATACATCTGCCTGCACGGTCACCGCCTGCACGCCCTCGGCGCGGCAGAGCGCTGCCGTCTGCTCCGCAGGCTCTGCGCCGTGGCAGTAGTTCACCACCACATTGCAGCCCTGCTTTGCCAGTGCCACGCACACTGCGCGGCCAATGCCCCGGCTGCCGCCGGTAACAATGGCGGCGCGGGTCAGCTTTTCTTCGCTCATTCTGCTTCCTTCCATGCGGCCAGCACCGCATCCAGCTGTTCCGGGGTCTCCACTGCGGTGCAGACCACCCCGGGCAGGGTCTTTTTCACAAAACCGCTCAGGGCGTTGCCGGGGCCGACTTCCAGAACGTGGTCCACACCCAGCTCACCCAAGCGGCGCAGGGTATCTTCCATGTAGACGCTGCTCTGCACCTGCTTTACCAGCAGCTGCGGGATGCTGTCGGTCTCGGCCTTTTCATGTCCCAGACAGTTGAACAGCACCGGCGTCTCCATGGTGCCGAAGTTTTCGCCCGCAAAGCGCTGTGCCAGCGCATCCCCTGCGGGAGCCATCAGCTTTGTGTGGAAGGGGCCGCTGACCTTCAGCGGGATACAGCGGCGGGCACCGGCTTCCTTTGCCAGCGCGGCAGCCTGCTCCACAGCGGCTTTTTCGCCGCCGATGACCAGCTGCCCCGGGCAGTTGTAGTTGCAGATCTGCACACAGCCCGCCTCAGCCGCCTGTTCGCAGCAGGCAGACAGCTTTTCTCTGTCCAGTCCCAGCACGGCGGTCATGCCGCAGGCAAGGCCCTTTGCGGCCTCAGCCATGGCCTTGCCCCGGAAGGCAGTCAGCTCGATGGCCTGCTTTGCGGTGAACACCCCGGCTGCCTGCAGCGCGGAGTATTCGCCCAGCGAAAGCCCCGCCAGATAGGCGGGTTTTACGCCCTTTTCGGCCAGCACGGCGGTCACGCCGCAGGCAAAGGCCACCATGCAGGGCTGGGTATATTCGGTCTGGTTCAAAACGCCGTCCGGGTCCTCAAAGCAGACGCGGTGCAGGTCAAAATCCAGCGCTGCGCTGTCAAAGGCCGCCCGGAAGGCGGGAGATGCTTCGTAAAATTCCTTGCCCATGCCGGGGTGCTGTGCACCCTGACCGGCGTAAAGTACGGCAAGCTTCATAAGTTCTGCCTCCATTCGGTCACAAGTTCGTCCATCAGCTCGCGCACGGTGCGCATCCGGTCAAGCCGACCCACGTTTTCGCCGCAGAAGAAAAGTCCTTCCTCCACGTTGCCCTTCACCGCCTCGATGAGGGCGTGAGTGATGCAGTAGGGTACGGCGGCGGGGTCGCAGGTCTTGAGACACCGGGCGCAGTGCTTGGGCGGGAAGCGCTTGCCCTCGGCCAGCGCCTGCACCAGCGGGGTGTTCAGCGCGCGGCCGGGCATTCCCACCGGGCTGTGGATGATGCGCACATCCTCCGGCTTTGCCGCCAGCAGCACGTCCTTGTAGGTCTGGGAGGCGTCGCACTCGTAGGTGGGGATAAAGCGGGTAGCAAGCTGCACACCCGCAGCGCCAAGCTTTGTAAAGTGTGCCATGTCGGCACCGGTGTACACGCCGCCCGCCACAAATACCGGGATGGCGTGGCCGTATTGCTCCTCGTAGGGTTTTACCTCCGCCAGCACCCCGGGCAGAATCTCGTCCAAGGTCTGGCAGCGGTCGGCCAGCAGGTCCTCCTCGGCAAAGCCGAGATGTCCGCCCGCCTTGCAGCCCTCGATGACCACAAAATCGGCGGTGCGGTCAAAGCCCTTTGCCCAGCGGCGCAGGATGAGCTTTGCCGCCCGGGCGCTGGATACGATGGGCGCAATGGCTACCTCTTTGGTGCCCACAATGCCCGGCAGCTCCAGCGGCAGACCCGCACCGGAGACCACGGCATCCACCCCCGCCGCCACGGCGGTGCGGATAGCCTCGACATAGTCCCGGGTGGCTACCATGGCGTTGATAGCTACCAGACCCATGCCCCCGGCAATGGCCTTAGCCTTTTTGGATCTCTGCGGTCAGGGCGCGGTGGTTGGCTGCCGCCGGGTCACGGGCAAAATCCGGCTCACGGTAGCCTGCATCGGCGGTGGAGATGCACCCCATGCCGCCGCAGGCTGCTACCGCACCGGCCAGCCCGCCCAGCGAGACGCCCACGCCCATGCCGCCCTGCAAAATGGGTACTTGCAGGGGCTTGCCGCCAAGGGTCAGCATTCGGCGTTCAGCGCTGCAATGCGCTGCCTCCCGCCCTGCCACAGGTCGGCAAGGATGTCCGCCACGGGGCGCACCTCGTGCAGCATTCCGGCCACCTGACCGGCCATCAGGCTGCCGCTTACCGTGTCGCCCTCAAAGACGGCGCGGCGCAGGCTGCCCAGCGTGTATTTTTCCAGTTCCATCTTGTCCGCGCCCGCCTTTTCCTGACGGACATACTCCCGGCTCATGCGGTTTTTCAGCACACGCACCGGTGCACCCACGGTGCGCCCGGTGACGATGGTGTCACTGTCCCCGGCTTTGAGCAGCGCGGCCTTTATAGTTTTGGGGGAATGGGGCACTCCTCGCTTGCCAGCAGGCAGGTGCCCACCTGCACCCCGCAAGCGCCCAGTGCCAGCGCAGCCGCCAGCTGACGGCCATCGGCAATGCCGCCTGCGGCGATGACCGGCACGCTGACCGCATCCACGACCTGCGGCACCAGCGCCATGGTGGTCATCTCGCCCACGTGGCCGCCGCTCTCGGTGCCCTCGGCAATGACGGCGTCAATGCCCAGCGGCTCCAAATGCCGTGCCAGCACGGCAGCAGCCACCACCGGAATCACCTTGATACCGGCAGCTTTCCACATGGAAACGTATTTTCCGGGGTTGCCTGCGCCGGTGGTGACCACGGCGACTTTTTCCTCCACCACGATCTGGGCAAACATCATCTGCCTGAGGGTGCATCAGCATGATGTTGACGCCGAAGGGCTTGTCGGTCAGCTCGCGGCAGCGGCGGATGTTCTGGCGCAGGGTGTCGGCGTTCATGCCGCCCGCACCGATGAGGCCCAGGGCCCCCGCGTTGGAGCAGGCGGCGGCAAACTCGCCGGTGGCGATGTTGGCCATACCGCCCTGAATGATGGGGTACTTCGTCCCCAGAATCTCATTTAGAAGTTTCATGGTCTTTATCCTTTATATCTCCACAATCATGCCGCCCCATGTCAGCCCGCCGCCAAAGCCGATGCAGGCCAGCGTCTGGCCGGGGCGCAGCAGATCACTTTCCGCCATTTCGTGCAGGGCAATCGGGATGCTGGCAGCACTGGTGTTGCCGTGACGGCTTATGTTTTTGTAAAACTTTGCACCGTCGGCGTGCAGCGCCTTGACGCAGTGGTCGATGATGCGGCTGTTGGCCTGATGGCAGACCACCCAGTCCAGATTGTCCAGCGTAAGGCCGGTCTCGTCCAGCACGGTGTGCAGGCATTTGGGCAGGGCATCCACGGCAAAGCGGAAAACTGCCTTGCCGTCCATGCTGATGGGTGCCGAGCCTGCGCGGCTGGGGCCGCCGGCATGGATGGCGGCATCACCCCCCGGCACCCAGCGTGATGGCAAAGGGTGCGGAGGTGTCGGTCAGTTCAAACACCGCCGCACCCGCGCCGTCGCCAAACAACACACAGGTGGAGCGGTCGGCGGGGTCCAATCATCAGGCGGGAGAGTGCTTCCGTGCCGATAACCAGCGCGTACCGCCCGCCCAGCGTAGCCAGCAGGCCGCGCGCCACCGCCGTGCCGTACAAAAAAAGCCGGAACAGGCGGCGTTTACATCCAGTGCAGGGCGGTTTTCCGGCAGTGCCAGCGCCGCCTGTACCTGACAGGCCACGCTTGGGGTGGCGTCCGGTGCGGAAAGGGTGGCGCAGACGCAGCAGGCAATGTCTGCCGGAGCAAGGCCGCTGCGCTGCAGCGCCTGCTTTGCGGCAGCAACGGCCAGTGTGGCGGCATTTTCGCCCTCGGTGCAGTAGTGCCGTGTGCGGATGCCGGTGCGGGTGGTGATCCACTCGTCGCTGGTATCCACGGTGCGGCTCAACTCTTCGTTGGTGACCGTGCGGCCGGGCAAAGCCCCGCCGGTGGCGATCAGACGCAAACCCTTCATGCTTTCCTCATTTCTCCGATCTGACGGAATTTCTGGTAGCGCTGCTCGGCCAGCTGACGGCCGTTCATGCGGGCAAGGCTGCGCAGCTGACGCTGCAGTGCCTCGTCCAGATTGCCGAACAGTACCCCGTGGGCGCGCTGTGCGCCGCCCACCGGCTCCGGGATGATCTCCTCCACGATGCCGTCCTTGTACAGATCCTGTGCGGTCAGCTTCATGATCTCGCAGGCTTCGCCGCTGCGGGAGGCATCCTTCCACAGGATGCTGGCAAAGCCTTCGGGGCTCAGCACCGAGTAGACGGCGTTTTCCAGCATGAGGATGCGGTTTGCCACACCCAGCGCCAGCGCGCCGCCGGAGGAGCCTTCGCCGGTGACCACTGCGATCACCGGCACGGTCAGGCCGCTCATCTCCATCAGGTTGCGGGCAATGGCCTCGCCCTGGCCGCGCTCCTCGGCATCCTTGCCGGGGTAAGCGCCCGGCGTGTCAATGAAGGTGATGATGGGACGACCAAATTTTTCTGCCTGCTTCATCAGGCGCAGGGCCTTGCGGTAGCCTTCCGGTCCCGGCATGCCGAAAGTTGCAGCGCAGGTTTTCTTCCAGCGTGGTGCCCTTTGCGGTGGCCGATCACCGTGACCGGCTGGCCGTGGAACAGTGCCACACCGCCCAGAATGGCGGCATCTTCCTTTGCACTGGCGGTCACCGCACTGCTCAAAGAAGTCGGTAAACAGGGCATCCACGATCTCGTCGATATGGGGGCGCTCCGGGTGGCGTGCCAGAAAGACCCTGTCCTCTGCGGTCAGTGCCCCGCAGCCGGACAGCAAAGCGTCCTCCTGTGCGGAAAGCTCTGCCAGCTCGGCAGCGTGGTTGGTGATATCGGTCATGTTCTCGTCCGCCGGGTCGCCGCGCAGGGCGGCGATCTTTTCATCCAGCGGTGCGAGCTGTTGTAAGATGTCCTTGATCATAAGGCGCTCCCTCCTCAGGCGTGCAGACGCAGCAGCTGCGCCAGTGTTTCGCGCATTTCGGTACGGGGCACTACCTTGTCTACAAAGCCGTGCTCGTACTGGAACTCGCTGCGCTGGAAGCCTGCGGGCAGCTTTTCGCCGATGGTCTGTTCAATGACCCGGGGGCCCGCAAAGCCGATCAGCGCCCCGGGCTCGGCCAGCATAATATCGCCAAGGCTGGCAAAGCTGGCAGTCACGCCGCCAGTGGTGGGGTGGGTCAGCACGCTGATGTACAGCCCGCCCCGGGCGGAGAACCGCTCGATGGCGGCAGAGGTCTTTGCCATCTGCATCAGGCTGAAAATGCCCTCCTGCATCCGGGCGCCGCCGCTGGCCGAGAAGATGATCAGCGGCAGGTGCTTTGCAGTGGCGTGCTCCACGGCGCGGGTGATCTTTTCGCCCACGGTGGTGCTCATGCTGCCCATAAAGAACCGGCTGTCCAGCACTGCAACTACCACCGGGGTGCCCTCAATGCGCCCCGTGGCGGTGATGACAGCCTCCTTCAGGCCGGTCTTGCCGGTCTGTGCTTCCAGCTTTTCCGGGTAGCCGGGAAACTGCAGCACATCCTGCGGTGCAAGGTCGGCGTCCAATTCCCGGAAGCTGCCCTTGTCAAGGACGAGGCTCAGGCGGTAGTACCCGCCGATGGGCAGGTGCACCCCGCAATTGGGGCAGACGTACTGTGCCTTGTTCCAGATCTGGCGGGTGGCGCGGCGTCCGCACTTTTTGCATTCCACGAACTGCGGGTCGTTCCACACGGCACCCGCATCCCGCCGGGCTTTCAGCTGGAAGGTGCGCTCCCGCATGCTGCCCGGCAGCAGGTCTTTGATACTGTTCATCTCGTTTCGCCTCGGTCAGCCTCAGACATGGGCATTGATGTAGTTGAAGATATCGCCCACGGTCTTGAGGTTTGCCAGCTCCTCGTCGGGGATGGAGACGCCGAAAGCGTCCTCCAGAGCCATGTTCAGCTCCACAGCGTCCAGGCTGTCGGCCTCCAGATCCTCGGTCAGGCTGGCCTCCATGGTCACCTTGTCCTCATCGCAGCTCAGGGTTATCGACAACGATCTTCTTCATTTCCTCGAAAGTCATGGTAGTATTCTCCTTTATGTTCACTGTTTGTTTTTTTTAATTATTTACCTAAAATTTATGAGGTATCGAACACGACCATTATAATCAAACCGTTGGATAAGTCAATGGTTTTAGTTAAAAATTTTTTATCTTTTACATTTTCGACACAGTTTGCTTCCTCTTTTATATATAGGGGCTCCCACAGACGCAAAAAAAGCCGCTGCACAGTACTTTGTGCAGCGGCCTTTCCCGCAATAATAATATTATTTTCTTATTCCAGCCCGATCTGCTGTGCGTACTCTTCCAGCAGTTCCCGCTCAAGGAAGGGGGGGGTCTTGACGCCCTCGCGGTCGCGGTAGGTCTCGTGACCCTTTCCGATGACGGCGATCAGGTCACCCTCCTGTGCGTGATCCACTGCGTAGTGCAGGGCGTCCAGACGGTCGGGGATCTCCACGAACTTCGCGTCCGGGTTGCCCTTGTTCATGTTCATGCCCCTCGCGGATATCCGCGATAATATCTTCCACTTTTTCAAAGCGGTTGTTGTCTTCGGTCAGGATGCTGAAATCCGCCAACTTGGCGCAGACTTCGCCCATGCCGTAACGGCGCAGCTTGGAGCGGTTGCCGCCGCAGCCGAACACCACCACCAGACGGTGGGGCTTGTAGGCGCGCAGGGTGGTAAGCAAGCTCTCGGTGGATACCTCGTTGTGGGCATAGTCGATCAGGATGGTGAACTTTTTGCTGATGGGCACCAGCTCCACGCGGCCCTTGACCACGCACTTGCCCAGACCGTCGTGGATGGCCTGATCCGGCAGGCCCAGCACCTTGCCCACGGCCAGTGCTGCCAGCGCGTTGTACACGCTGAACTCGCCGGGCATATTCACCTTGACGTCCATCTCGTCCTTGCCGGTAACGTGGAAGGCAACGCCCAGAAAATCGTGGGTGCGCAGCAGCTCGTAGCCGGTCTCGCGGTAGTCGGCCTTTTCATCGCGGCCATAGGTGACCAGCTTGCAGGTGTGGCCTTCCAGCAGGGCGGCGGTGTTCTCGTCATCGATATTCACCACGCCCACATCGCAGCGCTTGAACAGCTGTCCCTTCCAGCTGCGGTACTCCTCAAAGGTCTTGTGCTCGCCGGGGCCGATGTGATCCGGCGAAAGGTTGGTGAACACGCCCACATCGTAGTGCACGCCCGCCACGCGGTCCATCATCAGGCCCTGACTGGATACCTCCATCAGCGCGGTATCGCAGCCGGCATCCAGAAACTCCCGGAAGGTCTTTTTTTTGCAGCTCGTAGCTTTCCGGGGTGGTGTTGGCGGTGTCCTTGTGGCGTCCCATATAGTAGATGCCGTTGGTGCCGACCATGCCGACCTTGTGACCTGCGGCCTCCAGCACGCTTTTTGATCATGTGGGTGGTGGTGGTCTTGCCCTTGGTGCCGGTGACGCCGATCATGGTCATCTGGCGGGCAGGATTGCCGAAGAGGTTGGCGCTCATCAGCGCCATGGCATAGCGGCTGCTCTCCACCTTGACCACGGTCACCCCGGACAGGGTAGAAAGGTCGATGTCGTGCTGGATGACCAGCGCGCTGATTCCCTTTGCGGCGCAGTCGGCGGCAAACGCGTGGCTGTCCCGTTGGGTGCCCACGATACACACGAACAAAAGCCCCGGGGCAGCCTTGCGGCTGTCGTAGATGATATCTGCGATCTCAGTATCCAGACTGCCCTGCACAAGGGTAAAGGGCACGCCTTCCATCAGTTGTTCCAGCTTCATACAGTCTCCTCCAAAGAGCTTCTTTACATGGGGTTTTCTTCTTCGTTGGCCGTCATGCGGTCAGGGTGGGTCAGGGGCAGCTGCTCGGTGTCCGTTTCAGCCGCCGGTTCGGTGGTGTCGGCAGTATCCGTGCTTTCTGCACTGTCGGTGCTGTCGGCAGTGTCCTCTGCCGGGGCGGGTTCCTCTGCCTTGGGCGGCACCACATAGCCGGAAGGCAGGGTGGGCTCGCCCCCTGTGCAAAATAGATCTTGCGTGTGCTGCTGGCGCTGGTATGGCTGAAATCCAGCCGCCCGGTGTCGGTGGGGCCGCAGCCCTTGCCGTCGGCGTTGGTCAGTACATAGCGGGCGCGATCCAGCTTATAATCCAGATCGTTCAGCGTGCCCAGCAGCACGCTGATGCGATCCTGATACAAAAATGCGAGCTGCTCGGTGTCTGCCACTTCCAGCCGTGTCACGTCCTGCGACAGGCCGTATTCCTCCAGCTTGCTGCGCAGTGTGCGCAGCGCTTCCATACGGTCGTTCTCTGTGCTCACCGTGCTTTCACTCTCGGCGGTTTCCGACCCGGAGGCGCTTGCCGCGTCCGCATCGTCCACGAACCAGAAGCCCTGTCCCGGGGTGGTATCCTGCAGCTTGCCGCCGTACAGGGTGCAAAGTCCCTCAGGCTGGGTGCTTTCCTCGGACAAAATCTTCCATTTGTCCGAGATCACAAGCCACTTGCTGCCGTTTTGCACCGCGTAGGCGGGCACGGCCTCGGTCACCTGCACCACCACGGTGTTGGGGTAGTCCCGGATCACCTTGATGGAGCCCAGCAGCGGGAAGTTCTGCTCCAGCACCGCGGCCTTTTCGCCGGGCTCAAAGCTGAAGATGTTTTCCTCCAGCTGCACGCCCATCCGCTGCAAAATGCTGTCTGCGGAGTAGCCCGCGATCTCGGTCACCTGCTTGCCGTCCGGGGTCTGCACCTGAATGGAGTTGATGCGGAACAGCATGGTCATGGTCAGGTAGATGCCCGCGCCAATGACGCACAGCAGCATGGCAAAGGCGGTCAGACGGCGTAGTATCCGTCGACGGCGCAGCGTGGCGCGGGTCACCTTGCGCTTTTTGCGCATTTCCCGCCGGGCAGGGCTTTGCTGCGGGGCGCTTTGGCTGCCTGCCGGGTGCTGCCGGTTCGGGCGGTTTTGCGCGTTCTGGTTTTTCCGGCTGCTCTGCCCGCTGCGGGCATTGTTTGCCGCCGGGCGGCGGCGCTGCTTGCCGCCGGACTTTGCGTTTTTTTTCTGCTGCCCGCCGGGCGGTTACCGGCGGGGTACTGGGTGGTATTGCTCCCCTGCCCCTGCGCCGGGCGGCGGGGCTGGGATTGGGTGGGGAACTGGATGCTGTTATCTGCCCGGGAGGAGCGCACACTGCCGTTGGCGCTGCGGGAGGGCGGGCGGCTGAGCGGCTCGCCGTTGTAGCCGTAGCGGCTGTTGCCGGTGCTCCGGGGTGTATTATGATTCTGCGAAGGCGCAGAGGTGCGCGCCACATCCCGGTTCAGGTCATAGGGTCTCGGGTTCCGGGGTCTGCCGTTGCGGTCACGGTTCTGCTGCATCGTTCGCACCTTCTTTCCTGTTTATTCCGGGGCTGCATCACGGGGTCTTTACCAGCTTGAGCAGCGCCGCAGTGATGCGGTCCAGACTGTCGTCCACAGACAGGCTGCGGGCGTTTTTGCCCATCTCGGCCAGCTTGCCGGGCTGTGCCAGCATGGCAGAAACAGTCTGCACCAGCTTTTCACCGGTCAGGTCTTTTTCTTCAATGACCACAGCCGCCCCGGCCTTCTGCAGTTCCATGGCGTTGTAGTACTGGTGGTTCTCCGCTACGTTGGGGCTGGGGATCAGCACAGCGGCGCGTCCCACAGCCTCCAGTTCGGCCAGCGTCAGCGCACCGGCGCGGCTGATAACGAGGTCTGCCGCAGCCAGCAGCTCCGGCATATTGTTGATGTATTCCTTTACCACAAGGCTGTCGCCGGGGGCAAAATCCTTCTGCTTTTGCAGCTGCTCAAACAGCTGCACGCCGTACTGGCCGGTGGCGTGCAGGTGCAGCACCGGCTTGTGCTCGTGCTGCTCCCAAGCGCACAGGTCTGCCACCACCTCGTTGACCCGGCGTGCGCCCAAGCTGCCGCCGAAGGACAGGATGACCGTGCGGTCGCCCGCACCCAGCTGTGCGCGGATGGCCTCGCGGTTGGCGGCCTGTGCAAACACCTCCGGCCGCACGGGGTTGCCCACCACAAGGGTCTTGTCCGGTGCGCCCAGCTTTTCCACGGCGGCGGGCACGGCGGCAAACACGATATCCACATCCGGAGCCAGCAGCTTATTGGTCACACCGGGGAAGGCATTCTGCTCGTGCAGGGCGGTGTGGATGCCCATTTTGGCGGCGCAGCGCACCACCGGGCCGGACACATAGCCGCCGCAGCCGATGACGAGATCTGGCTTTACTTCCTTCATCATGGCCTTGGCCTTGGGGCCGGAAAGCGCCAGATTCCACAGGGTAATGATGTTGCGCTTGATGTTGTGCAGGCTGAGCTTGCGTTGAAAACCGGTGATCTCGATGTGGTGGAAGGGGTAGCCCGCCTGTGTGACCAGACGGTACTCCATGCCCTCCTTACGGCCTGCAAAGTGGATCTCGGCGGTAGGGTCGGCCTTTTTCAGAGCACCGGCAATGGCCAGTGCAGGATTGATATGTCCGGCAGTGCCGCCGGCTGCGATGAGAACACGCATGGTGATTCCTCCTTATAAACGCCCGGCCTGCGGCCGGGCGGGCTTGCGGTTTGTTTTACTGTTCTGTACGGGCTGCGCGGGCAGAGGCCAGATCAATGGTCTTGCGTGCAAGTTCTGCTTCCCGCTCGGCGCGGGCGGCCTCCCCCGCTGGGCACGCATCTGCTCCCGCTGCTGCGCCGCCCGCTCGCCGTTGCGGCCAATGTTCACCATTACGCCCATCTCTGCCAGCAGCAGGATCAGGCTGGTACCGCCGGAGGAGAAGAAGGGCAGGCTGATGCCGGTGTTGGGCAGGGTATTGGTGACCACGGCGATGTTGCAGAACACCTGCCACGCGATCTGCGCCATGATGCCGATGCCTACCATGGTGCAGTACAGATTTTCCGCTTTATAGGCGATGAGCAGCCCCTGCACGATGAACAGCACGAACAGCACGATGATGAGCACCGCACCAATGAAGCCCAGTTCCTCGCACACCACGCTGAAAATGAAGTCGTTGGTGCTTTCCGGCAGCCAGAGCTGCTTTTCCACACTGTTGCCCAGCCCCAGTCCCTTCAGCCCGCCGGAGCCGATGGCGTAAAGGCTCTGCACGGTCTGGTCGGTCATCTTGCTCAGATCCTGCGTCCAGCCGTCCAGACGCTTTTGCAGGTAGGGGATGGAGTCCACATGGGAGAGCAGTGTTTCCAGCAGGGCGCCTGCCGTGATGGCACCCGCCCATGTCAGCACACCGCCGCTGCCGGACAACAGCAGGATGGTGCCCACCACCGCCACCGTCAGCACGATGCCGGACATATGCGGCTCCAGCGCCAGCAGGATGACCACCGGTATAAGGGGCAGCACCGGCACCACCAGCTGCTTCCACACCCGCACCCGCAGCCACTCCCGGGGGGTAAGCAGGATGCGGCGCTCCGGGTCCAGCCGCTCCACCTGCGGCGCTTTGGCCGCAAGATGGGAACTGAACAGGATCATCTCAAACTTTGCTACCTCCGAGGATTGCAGCGTAAGCCCGCCGAAGCGGATCCAGCGGCGGCAGCCGTTCAGGGGTGCCATGGTCAGGGTGACGGCCAGCATGGCCAGCACGATGATGTAGCCCGGCACCACCATCTTGCGCAAAAAGCGGTGGTCCACATAGCTCATAAGGAACATACAGCCCAGCCCGAGCATCATACACAGCGCCTGCTGTTTGATGTAGTGGAAGCTGTCGCCCATACGCAGGTAACCGGTGGTGTAGCTGGCGCTGAACAGCATCACCAGCCCAAAGATTATAATAACAGCCAGCGTAGCCAGCCAGTCGATCAGCAGCCGGGACCACGGGCCCGGGTCTCGCTGGAACACCGACACCGGCGCTCTGTGTTTTTTGCGGATAGTCGCCATCTGCGCTCCCTTCCCTCTCTGTGCCCGGTCAGCACCAGCGCAGCAGCGCCAGCGCCAGCACATAGCCGACAGCGCTCAGCGCAAAGCTGCACAGAAACACCGTTTCCGGGCTCATTTTATGCTTTTTTACCCAGCAGCGCAAGGGCTTGCCGGTGCGCTTTGCACACAGCAGCTGCGCTGCCAAAAGACCGCCCGCCGCCCAGAAGGGCAGCGCCAGTGGCACAGTCAGGCTGGTCATGTCCAGACTGAGCGGGATGCAGCCGATGGCACCCGCTGCCAGCAGGCTGCCGCAGCAGCCCGCACCCAGCCTTGCCGGGGGAAATGCCCATAGCCCCAGTGCCACCAGTGCCCCGGCAAGCGCGGCGGGCAGCACCGCCAGCCCGGAAACGCCCAGACCGGCTTCTACCATCATCAACGCCAGCATGGCCACAAAGGCCGCACCGCACACCGCGCCCTCGTCCCGCTCGGCAATGCGGGCGCACTCGGCCAGTGCCACCATGAGCACCGCCCACAAAAAGGGCACGGCGCTGCCCAGCAGCACATACCCCGCCCCGGGCACGCCCAGCCCCCGGGGCAGACAGCCCGCTGCCCGCCGCAGCAAAGGACGAAGGCCGCAGCCAGTGCTTCCAGCAAAAAGCCGCACGTCCCGCCGCAGCCCCAGCGCCGCCGGGCTGCGCATCCGGGCAACATCTTCTGCAAGACCCACTGCCCCAAAGGCAAGGCTTCCGGCCAGCGCCGTGAGCAGCCGTGTCATCAACCGGCCCTCGCTGCCCAACAGCTCCGGCTGACCCACGCAGGCGGCAAGCCAGCCCACACCCACCGCAGCCACCGTGCCCGCCGCCGCACACAGCCCGCCCCACAGCGGGGCGCGCAGAGGTGCAGGCCGGGGCTGCTCAGACTGTACCGGCTGCTGTTTGTTGTTCGCGGCGTTCCAACACCCGCCGCAGCGGCACAAACAGGCTGCACAAAGCTGCCGTAAGGGCAAAGCCCAGCACCACCGCCGCTGCCAAGGCGAAACGCTCCATAGATCAGACACTCCATTTCGCCAAATAGTTATACTTCCGCTTCTTTATGCTCTGCGTAGAAGATATCCAGCACTTTTTCCAGTGCCATGCCGTGGCTGGCCTTTACCAGAACGGCATCGCCGGGCTGCACCCGGCTCAGCAGGGCATCGGCAGCCTCGCGGTAGCTGTCCGCGTGCAGGGTCTCTACCCCCTTGGCGGCAGCCACCACAGCGGTGCGCTTGGCCTGCTCGCCGTAAGTGATCAGGCAGTACAGCCCGCTCTCGGCGGCAAGGCGTCCCAGCTCCTCGTGTGCTTCGCGGCTCAGATCGCCCAGCTCCAGCATATCGCCCAGCAGGGCAAAGCGGCGCTTGCAGGGGAAGTCCTTGAACATCGCCAGCGCAGCCTTCATGCTGTCCGGGTTTGCGTTGTAGCAGTCCTCGATGACGGTCACGCCCTCGCTGTCCACCACCTTCTGGCGGCGTCCGGTCTGCTCAAAGTTGGAAAGGCCCCGGATGACCCTCTTGGCGTCACACCCCAGACGGGTGGCGGCGCAGTAGGCAGCCAGAGCGTTTGCCACATTATGGCGTCCCATGGCGGGGATGTTCACCACACAAAGGTGCCGTGCTCCTGATCTTCCAGCACAAAGCTCATGCCGTCAGTCTCCTGCCGGATGGACAGGGCGCAGACATCGGCGTTCTCATCGCTCAGGCTGAACCACACCGGGCGCACATGGGCGGGGAGCACCGCCTTGCGCAGGAAGGGGTCATCGTAGTTCAGCACCAGCGGCGCACCCTCCGGCAGACCGTTGCAGATTTCCAGCTTTGCCTTGCAGATGTTCTCCTGACTGCCCAGATTGCCGATATGCGACACGCCGATGCAGGTGATGATGCCCACATCCGGCCGTGCTGCCCGCGCCAGACGGTCGATCTCGCCGGCGTGGCTCATGCCCATCTCGATGACCGCGTACTCGGTGCTGCTTTCCAGCCGCATCAGGGTGCGGGGCATGCCCAGCTCATTGTTCTGGTTGCCCTCGGTCTTGATGGTCTCGCCAAAGCCGCACAGAGCGGCGTAGGTCATCTGCTTGGTGGTGGTCTTGCCCACACTGCCGGTCACACCCACCATTTTGGGGTGGTACTGGCTGCGGTAGTTTGCGCCCATCACCATCATGGCGTGGTAGCTGTCCGGGCAAAGGATGGCCTTTTCCTCCGGCACACCGGACACGGGATGGTTGACCACCACATACTCCGCGCCCTGCTCCAGCGCACGGGCGGCAAAATCATGGCCGTCGAACCGCTCGCCGGGGAAGGCCACAAAAAATGCAGCCGGGCTTTACCTCGCGGCTGTCGGTGGTGACCAGTGCCACCTCCGGGTCACTGGTCAGTTTTCCGGCAGGCACCAGCCCTGCCAGAAGCTTGCTTGCATGGATCTTTTCCATTGTTCTATCCCCTCTCTATATTGATAAAAGCTCTCAATCCATACGATTGTTATCAACTGAATTTCTTGCTATTTTTAAGCGGGCTCGCCCTCTCCGTCACCTACGGTGACACCTCTCCCAAAGGGAGAGGCCTTGGCAAAAAGATGAAGTTTGCGTGGACTGCCAAGGGCTTCCCACTTTGGGGGAGCTGGCGCGTAAGCGCCTGAGAGGGCGAGGCCGTTGCCCTGCGCAACAAGCCTTTGCAACGTGTCACTTTTACCCACAGGTCAGGGTGATGATGGTGCCGCGCTGCACACTGGAGCCGGGCTCGGCGCTTTGTGCCTGCACCGTGCCGCTGCCTTCCACGACGCAGTTCAGCCCGGCGGCGCTCAGCATCTGGCGGGCAAAGTCCGGGCTCTTGCCGGTCACATCCGGCACCTCGGTGTAGCTGCCCTCGTAGGTATCGGTATACAGGTAGATGGTGGTGCCGTAGGGCACCTTGCTCCCCGCGTGGGGGGTACTGGTAGGTGACCGGGGCAGCGGACTGGCTGCTCTGGCTCTCCTGCAGCTGATGCTTCAAGCCCTGAATGTTCAGCTGCACCTGCGCGTTGCTCCACTCGGTGCCCACAAGGTTCGGCACCGTAACGATGGTGCCGCTGCGGTCCTCGCCGTCGGTGGCAATGCCAAGATAGGGGCCACCTCACTGATGATATTGCCCGCCACAGGGGCTGCAAGGATGGAGGAATAGTCCGTCCGGGCGTTGTTGGGGTCGTCCAGCATGACGTAGACCAGAATTTCCGGGTCGTTGGCGGGCAGCACCGCCACGAAGGAGGCCACCTTTTTATAGTCGCCGTCGGCGCGGCGGTGCATATTCAGCTGCTCGGAAGTGCCGGACTTGCCGCCGATGCGGTAGCCGGACACATAGGCGTTTTTGCCGCCGCCGGTGCCGTTGCCCACCTCGTACATCCATCATCTCCCGGACGACCTCGCTGGCGCTCTGACTGATGACCTGACGGCGCACATTTGCGCCGATCTCCTGAATGACGTTGCCGTTGGCATCGGTGATCTTATCCACCACATGGGGGGTGACCAGATACCCGCCGTTGACGGTGGCCGCAATGGCGGTGCACATCTGCAGCGGGGTGATGGCCATGGCCTGACCGAAGGAGGAGGACGCCAGCTGCACCTCGCACCAGCTGGTCGGCGCGGTAGTACTGCATAAAGTTGGTCTCGCTGGGCAGGTCCACGCCGGTTCGGGCGGTAAAGCCGAAGGCATCGAAGTAGTTATAGAACTGCTGCGAGCCAACGCGCTGCCCCAGCTGGATGTAGTAGATGTTGCAGCTCTTGCGCAGCGCCTCGGCCATATTGAGCAGGCCGTGCGCCTTGCGTCCGGCGCAGTGGTAGGTCTCCTTGGCCACGCCGTAGGCACCGGCACAGGTAAAGGTGGTGTTCATGGTCGCCACGCCGGAGTCCAGACCCATGGCCGAGGTGATGACCTTGAACACACTGCCGGGGTAGTACAGCTCGGTGATGGTCTTGTTCTTCCACAGGATATCCCGGTAGTAGCCGGAATAGTCCGCTTCCTCGTCCAAGATTTTATTGCCCTGTTCATCGGTGATGTAGTTGCCATCGGCATCCTTTTTATAGATGCCGTAAAGTTCCGGCTCTGCGTGCACCAGCTCGTTGAGATTAAGCCTCGTTGGCGGTGTAGTTCAGCGGGTCGTTGGGGTCGAAGTCGGGCTTGGAGGCCATGGCAAGGATGGCACCGGTCTTGACGTCCATTACAATGGCGCAGCCGCGGTTTTCCACCGTATTGGCTGCAATGGCTTCGTTCAGGTACCGCTCCGCGATCTCCTGCACATTCACATCCAGCGACAGCACCAGATTGGAGCCGTCCTTGGCGGCAAAGGTGGTAGCGTTGGCGTCTGCAATGGCGTTGCCCACCGCGTTGCGCTGGGTGATGGTGCGGCCATCTACACCGGCCAAGGTGGACTGGTAGGATTTTTCCAGTCCGTAGGTGCCGACGCCGTCCGCGTCCGTAAAGCCCAGCACCGCTGCGGCAAAAAGCGCCGTAGGGGTAGTTGCGCTGAAAGCTCTTTTCCGAGGACACTGAGATGCGCCCCTTGCGGGAGGTGTCGGTGGCCTTTTTGTGCGCCTTGTTGAAGCTGGTGACGTACTTTTCAATGGAAAGCTTCACCGCGTTGTTCACCTTGGTGGCAAGGGTGACGTAGGCGGAATCCAGCCGGGAAAGTGCATCGTAAACGGTCTGGTACTGCTGCTGGTACTCTGCCGAGGAAGTGTCCACGCTGTCCAAGCTTTCGCCGTCTCCGGAGAGCAGACGCAACGTCAGCTCCCGGCTCACCTCGGCGCACATGGCGGGGTCCAGCGTTGTGGTCACGGTGTCGTCATCGTTGGTCTTGCTGGTATAAAGGATGCTGCTGTAACTGGGGTCTGCCCAGATGGTCCACACCACGCTGGTGGAAGCAAGGGTGATGCCGGAAGCATCGTAGATCTCACCGCGGGTGGCCTTGATGGTGGTATCCAGCAGCTGCTGCTGGGCGGCGTACTGGCGGTACTCTGCCCCGTGGACGATCTGGATATTATACAGGCTGCGGATGACGATGGCGGCTGCCACCACCACCGCAAGGATGCCCAGACGGCTGCAAATCCGCCGCACCCGGCTGTCCAGGCCGATCCCGGCCGGAGGCCGGACGCAGGCGGTAGCCCCTGCTTTTTTGTTACGGAAAGGTTCTTGCATTGGTTTTCTCCTGCGGGGCGTGCACTGCATTCCGCACGCCCTGCGCTGTTATTTGTTCAGACTGCGGTGTCCATAAACCGAAAAAAGCGTGCGCTGCCGCACGCTTTCTCCGTTTATCTCACGGTGCCCAGAATGTTCACCGCGCCGGTGTACAAAAAGTCGGTCCATTGCCGCACGGTGGACTCCCGGCGCACCAGTGCGCCGCTCTCGCCCAGGCGGATGTAGGTGATCTGGCTGGGGTCTACTTTCATCAGACCCAGCCGCCCTGCGGTCTCTTCCACGCTGGCAATGTTGGTCTTGCTTTTCAGGGTGCTGTTGTAGTAGGTATACTGGCTCTGCTCGCTGACCAGCTGCGCCTTAGTGGCTTGGATCTGGTCGTTCAACTCCACCAGCTGTGCCTCGCTCCACAGCAGACTGATGGCAAAGCCCACCAGCAGTGCTGCCGCCACCAGATTCATGGCGTTATGTACGGCGGCCTGCAGCGGGTTCAACCGCCGCTTGCCGCCCTTTGCTACCCGCAGGTTTGCTTTGCGCTGCGGCTGCGGTGCCCTGCGGCGGCGCACCGCGTTACGATCGTATGCTGGCTGACCCATGGTTCCTCTCCTCCTCATGATGCCGGTGCTTCCGGCATCTCAGCATTTTTCCAGTACACGCAGGTGGGCAGAACGGCTGCGCCGGTTCTCCTCCAGCTCCTGCGTATCAGCTTCAATGGGTTTGCGGGTGATAAGCTTTGCCTTTGCCTTGCCGCCGCATACACACACCGGAAACCCGGCGGGCAGGTGCAGGCCGTGGACCAGCGGCGGAACTTGTTCTTGACCAGCCGGTCCTCCAGAGAATGGAAGGTGATCACGCACAACCGGCCGCCCGGTGCAAGGTGATCGAAAATGGTATCCAAGCCCTCTTCCAGCGCATCCAACTCGTGGTTCACTGCAATGCGCAGTGCCTGAAAGGTGCGGCGGGAGGGGTTCTTGTTCTTGCGGCGCTCTGCCGGGGGCATCGCGCTTGCTACGATATCTGCCAGCTGCAGGGTGGTCAGGATGGGAGCAGTTTTCCGCGCCTCCACGATCTTTCCTGCGATCTGCCATGCGTAGGGTTCCTCGCCGTAATCCCGCAGGATGCGGGCCAGTTCCTCGCGACTTTCGGTGTTCACAAGGTCTGCTGCAGTCTCGCCCTGCTGGCTCATGCGCATATCCAGCGGTGCGTCTGCCCGGTAGGAAAAAGCCCCGGGCGGCATCGTCCAGCTGGTGGCTGGAAACGCCAAGATCCAGCAGTGCACCGTTGATCTTTTCAATGCCCAGCTGCTCCAGCGCCTGCCCCGCATAGCGGAAATTGATCTGCACCACGGTGGCAGGCAGCCCGGCAAGGCGGGAGCGCGCGGTCTGCACCGCGTCCGGATCCTGATCCAGCGAGATGAGTCTGCCGCCCTTGCGCGCGGCATCCAGCCGCAAAGCGATCTGGCGGGAATGTCCCGCGCCGCCGGCGGTGCCGTCCAGATAGGTGCCCGCCGGGTCGATGGCAAGCCCCGTCAGGCACTCGTTCAGCAAAACGGGGATATGCTCAAACGAGGCCGGGTCAAAGGGCTGCTGTTCTTCAAAGGCCATTGGCACGGCCTCCTTTCTCGGTTTAATTTTTTTTGCATCAGAGGTGCAGCTTGCGCAGCTGCTCGGCGCGCTGGTCGTTGGTCACGGCGGCGCGGCGGGCGTTCCAGACGTCGGTGGCCCAGATCTCGGCGTGGTTGCGGTTGCCGATGATGGTCACGTTCTTTTCCAGCCCGGCGTAGGCGCGCAGCTCTGCGGGCAGCAGGATGCGTCCCTGCTTGTCCGGCACCACCTCGCAGGCGGTGCTGAACAGATCGCCGGAGATCGCCCAGCTGTCCATCAGTTCATCGCTTTCCAGCTTGTCCGCCAGCCGCTGGACTTCCTCCATGGGCAGTGCGAACAGGCAGCTGTCCACCCATTCCAGCACCACGAAACTCTCGCCCATGGCGTCGCGGAATTTTGCGGGGAAGTTCAGCCGCCCCTTGGCGTCGATAGTGTAATCATAACGGCCAAAAAACACGCGCTGTTCCCCCTTTCAGGGGCGTTTTCAGGGCATGCGCCCTACTTTTACCCACTTTGCCCCACTGACACATCTTTATTGTAGCAAATCAAGTTCGTGAATGCAAGGGTTTTTGGGCGGCTTTTGGCCGCAAAAATCCACAAAAAAAGTCCCTGTGAGCCGTCATTTTTGCTCGCAGGGACTTCGTTTTCCGCAATCTGTGGAATTTGTGTGGAAAGTTGACCGTTATCAGCCGTTTTTCTTGGCGTTCTGGCGCAGGCTGGCACGGATGTTTTTGACCTGTGCGGCGTTTTCCACCATGGTGTCCTCGGTGGTGCGCAGCATATTCTCGCAGTAGTCGGTCACGGTCTGGCGCAGGGTGCGCGCCTGCGGTCTGGGCTGCGGAGGTGATCTCAGAAGCGCGCTGCTGGGCGGCCTTGACGATCTCGGCGTCGCTGACCAGAATACGGGCGCGTTCCTCGGCCTTTTTTCACAATGGCCTGTGCCTGTGCGTTGGCGCTGTCCACGATCTGCGCCCGGTCGTTCACGATCTGCTGCGCCTGCCGCAGCTCGCCGGGCAATGCCGCCCGCACCTCGTCCAGATAATCCCGGATCTGCTCCACATCCACGATGCGCTTGCCGCCGGAAAGGGGCACGTTTGCGCTCTCTTCCAGTGCATCCTCAATGGTATCCAAAAAAAGCTCGTTCACGTTCATAAGGCTTCTCCCTCCTGCCCAGCGGCGGACTGCATGGGCTTTGTGTACTTCCACAGCAGCACCTTGCCGTATTTATACTGTTTCTGCAGGGTCAGACTGCCCGCCTGCGCGGGCAGCACGATGCCTGTTTCACTCTCGCACAGCACGATGCCGCCGGGGGCAACGCACTTTTCCACACGGCGGGCAGGATCTTTTCCAGCGTGCCGCCACGGAAGGGCGGGTCCAGCAGCACCAGATCGAACTGCTCCCGGCAGGCCGACAAGAACCGCGCAGCCTCGCCGATATTCACCCGGCTGCGGTCAAACACGCCGCAGGCCTTGCAGTTGCGCATCACGATGCTTACGGCCTCCCGGTTCTCGTCCAGAAAGACGCACCGGGCCGCACCCCGGCTGAGCGCCTCGATGCCCAGCTGGCCGCTGCCGGCATACAGATCCAGCACCCGGGCCCCGGGCAGATCGAACTGTACGATGCTGAACATCGCCTCCTTCACCTGCGAGAGGGTGGGGCGGGTCACATCGGTGCCGGGCAGTGCTTCCAGCCTGCGGCCCCGGGCTTCTCCTGCGATCACGCGCATGATGTTACCTCCTTGCCGTAGCTGCCGCCCCCGCGGCAGCCGGTTTGAACTCTTTCGTATCCTTTATTATCTCCCAACTGCATAGCATTGTCAAGAGCCCGCTATTGCGCTGCGGGCGGCTTTGTGCTACAATCATAGCAGCAATATTGCGCATTTTACGGCGCATTTCAGCAAAGGAGAGTATACAGCATGAAAGTTCTGCTCATCAACGGCAGCCCCCCACGAGAAGGGCTGCACCTACACCGCCCTTTCCCTCATCGCCGGGGAACTGAAGGCACAGGGCATCGAGACCGAGATTTTGCACGTCGGCGGCCAGCCCGTGGGCGGCTGCATCGGCTGCGGCGGCTGCCGCAGCGGCAATGGATGCGTGTTCGGCGGCGTGGTCAACGAGGCCATCGAGAAGGCAAAGACCGCCGACGCCTTTGTGTTCGGCAGCCCGGTGCACTACGCCTCTGCTGCGGGCAACATGGCCAGCTTTATGGACCGTCTGGCCTACGCGGGCGGCAAGTATCTGGCCTACAAGCCTGCCGCCGTCTGCTGCTCTGCCCGCCGCGCCGGTACCACCTCCACCCTTGACCAGCTGGTCAAATACCCCCCCCCAGTTCTTCCACATGCCGCTGGTCAACGGCTCCTACTGGGCCATGGTGCACGGCTCCAACCCCGAGCAGGTGCTGCAGGACGCCGAGGGCTGCGCCGTGATGCAGGAACTGGGCCGCAACATGGCATGGCTGCTGCGCTGCATCGAGGCCGGTAAGGCCGCAGGCATCGACCACCCGCAGAACCCGCCCCCCCGCCCCATGACCAACTTTATCCGCTGAGGCAGGAATAAATTTGGAGCCCCGGAACGCCGCTGGCGTTCCGGGGCTCCATTTCTATGGGCGATTTTATACAATTTTTCCAAGCATTTCTTGGGAAGCCTGCCACCCGGCAGCTTTCGCGCACTGCAAAATTTCTGCTGTTCCGGCACAAAAGGGGGCGTGAATGCTTTTTTCGTTCATAACTTTGTGATACCATACCTCTATAAGCATATCACTCAGACGGAGATCCTGCTATGGAACACTACGATTGGAACGAGGGCTGGCTGTTTGCCCCCACCTTTGACACGGCGCTGGTGCGCCCGGAGTGCCCGGAGCTTTCCCTTACCCCGGTGCGGCTGCCCCACACGGTCAAGCCTCTGCCCTATAACTACTGCAATGAAAACGACTACCAGCGCCTGTGCGGCTACCGGCGGGAGTTTTTTGCGCCCAAGGAGTGGCTGGGCCGCACCGTGCTGCTTACCTTCGGGGCGGTGGCGCACGACGCCACCGTGTTCTGCAATGGGCGGCGGGTGTTCCACCATGGCTGCGGCTACACCGCCTTTACGGTAGACCTGACCGGCGCGCTGCGTCTGGGACAGAAAAACGTGGTGGCTGTGCGCTGCGACTGCCGGGAGGATCTGAACATCCCGCCCTTCGGCGGGCAGCTGGATGCGCTGACCTACGGCGGCATCTACCGCGCCGTCAGTCTGGATATCAAGGAGCCTGCCTACCTGCGGGACGTGTTCATCGAGGCCAAGGCCGAGGGCGATTTCCGCATCTACACTGCCACCGTGGGCGAGACGGTCGGGGCTGCACCCTGCAGGCCGAGATCCGCAGCCCCGCCGGGAGCCGGGCGGTGTACAGCGGCGAGCTTTCCCTGCCCACCACCGGCACACTGAACAACGTGCACCCGTGGAGCTTAGAGCACCCCAACCTGTACACCCTGACCGTGCGGCTCATCCGCCCCGGCACCGGCGGTCTGCCCGACCGGGTGCTGGACGAAAAAACGGTGCGGTTCGGTTTCCGCACGGTGCAGTTCGTGGCAGGCGGGCTGTACCTGAACGGCCAGCGGGTGGAGCTGCGCGGGCTGGACCGGCACCTGAGCGACCCGTATCAGGGCTACGCCATGCCGGACAGCATCCAGCGGCTCGACGCCCAGCTGCTGAAAAAAAAGGAACTGGGCTGCAACGCCGTGCGCACCTGCTATGCGCCCCCCCAGCCCGGCGTTTCTGGACGCCTGCGATGAGTTGGGTCTGCTGGTGTTCCCCGAAATGCCCGGCTGGCAACACATCGGCGATGAGGTCTGGCAGGGCGCAGGCGCTGCAGAACTGCCGGGAGATGGTGTGCCAGTACCGCAATCATCCCAGCATCTTTTTGTGGGGTGCCCGCATCAGCGGCAGCCCCGACAACGAGGCCTTTTATAAGCGCACCAACGAAGCCATCCACCGGCTGGACCCCACCCGCCCCACGGCGGGCACCCGCAGCACCCGCAAAAGCCAGCTGCTGGAGGACGTTTACGCCTACAATGATTATTCCTACGCTGGGCGCGGCGCGGGCTGCGAGAACCGCGCCGCCGTGACTCCCGACACCCGCAAGGGCTACCTTATCAGCGCGTTCGGCGGACAGAACTTCCCCGCCAAGCCCTTTGACGATGAACCTCACCGTCTGGTGCAGGCGCTGCACCACGCCGCCGTGCTGAACGACACCATCGCTCAGCAGGGCGTGGCGGGCAGCTTCGGCTGGTGCATGACCGACTACAACACCCACCGCGAATTCGGCAGCGGCGACCGCATCAGCTATCAGGGTGTGATGGACCTGTTCCGCAACCCGAAACTTTCTGCCGCCGTTTATGCCAGCCAGAAAACGCCCCGCGCACCCTCTGACATCGTGCTGGAGGTCTCCTCTGCCATGACGCTGGGCGACCTGCCCGGCGGCGCAGCAGCCGCCTGCTGGGTGTTCACCAACGCCGAGAGCGTTCGGTTGTACCGCGGCAACGACTTTGTGGCCGAGTTTGGCCCCGACCGCCGGGGACGCTTTGCCGCCCTGCCCCACCCGCCCATCGAGATCAACGATTTTGTGGGCTCCCTGCTGGAAAAGTACGAGGGCATGGATCACGCCACTGGCGCACAGGTCGCCGCCATCCTCAACGAGCTGCGGCGGGACGCCATGGCGCTTTCGCCCCTTTCCAAGGCGCGGATGCTCTCGCTGCGGCTGAGCTGGAGCGAGCTGCTGCGGATGTACTACAAATACATCGGTGTGCTGGGCAGTTCCGCGCCGGTGTACCGGTTCGAGGCGGTGTGGCATGGCATGGCCGCGCCGTGCGCACCGTGGTGCGGGAGCCGGTGCAGAGCGTCCGACTGGAATGCACCGTGCACAATCCCCTGCTGACCGACGGCCCCACATGGGACTGCGCCGCGGTCAGCCTGCGCGCCATCGACCAGAACGGCAACCTGCTGCCCTACTGCGGCGAGGCCGTCTGCCTGTCCGTGGAGGGGCCGCTGAAAATTCTGGGCCCCAGCGTGGTGCCCCTGCGGGGCGGCATGGCGGGCACCTACCTTGCCACCACCGGCGAGGCCGGACGCGCCGTGCTGCACTGCCGCATGGAGGGCGCACTGGACACGGAGGCGGTGCTCACCGTGCGCAGCCGGGAGGAGCAAAACGTTTAATTTTCGTCCTTTCATGATAGATTTGCAGTCTGTTCAAAATTTTATCATGGTTGGCTGATATCCTAGAAGCACAAAGTATTCCGCAGGGCGGCGCTGCTGCCCTGCGTTTCCGTGTGTAAAGCCCCAGAGAAGAGGATGCGAAAACCTATGAGAGAAAAATTCCGTCAATTCATGATCGGGCGCTACGGCACCGATGGCCTGAACCAGTTTTTGAGCATGAGCTCCATCGTGATGCTGCTGGTATCGCTGCTCACCCGCGTTTCCCTGTTCACATGGCTGGGCGCAGCGCTGCTGATCCTGTGCTACTACCGCAGCCTGAGCCGCAACATCTCCAAGCGCACCGAGGAGAACTACCGCTTTTACAGCCTGAAGGACCGGTTCAATAACAAGTTCCGCAGCCTGAAGGAGCAGTGGGCCAACCGCAAGCTGTACCACTACTACCGCTGCCCCCAGTGCCGTCAGAAGCTGCGCGTGCCCCGGGGACGCGGACGCATCCAGATCTCCTGCCCCCGCTGCGGCACCCAGTTCATCAAAAAGAGCTGAGCTGCCATGTTCGGATATGTGATCCCGGATCGGGCCGGCCTCAGCCCCGAAGCGCAGAGCCGCTATCGCTCGGCCTACTGCGGGCTGTGCCGCCGCATCGACG
>VOFJ01000365.1_pt1 | contig 107527 bp, 169 predicted proteins | sample 5384081 | NCBI WGS metagenome assembly VOFJ01 (sample SAMN12384729, study PRJNA508395) | human gut metagenome | isolation source: healthy gut I | host: Homo sapiens | reverse complement strand
AGTCCTTTTGCTCCGCATTAAGTTCAAGTATTTCTTTTTGGTATTCGGCTTTTTCTTGTCAAGAATGATTTTATTTATCAGGTCTTTATTGGGACATTTCGGTTTAGGGTTCATTCTTGGTAAAGTCCCAAAGTTGGGGATGAATGGATAAACCGATGCTTACCAGTTTTTCTTTTGCCGTCTTTGTGAATTCGTAACATTAATGGACTTTCACCGTTTGATAGTGTCTTGTATTTATAGCAAATAACTGAAATAGAGGCTTTCATACTAAAAAAATGGTTGATGTCTCGGTTGACGTTGACAGCCCCAAACCACGAAAAACCACAAAATAAAAAGGTAGCTACTTTTGTAACTACCTCATTCAGAGAGCGGAAAACGGGACTCAAACCCGCGACCCCCAGCTTGGAAGGCTAGTGCTCTATCGACTGAGCTATTTCCGCAAATGTATTGTTCCTCACACACAAGCCGGACTCACTATGCTTTTTCGATCCGTAATGGGGGGAGGCATAAACAAATTTTAAACTAATAACTATTTCTAATAGCTGTAATTTAAAAATTTGTGGGCAGTGATGGATTCGAACCACCGAAGGCTACGCCAGCTGAGTTACAGTCAGCCCCATTTGGCCACTCTGGTAACTGCCCTTAATTGTAAAAAGAACTCTCTTTTTGCGGGTACAAATGTATGCTTTTTTTCTGTTAACTGCAAAATTTTTTGACTCTAAAATGCGAATAATAAATGAGATTTTTTTTTTTTTGAAAGATACTATAATTCTGTGTGTCAGGTTACAAATCGTCTTATTTTTATTTTGTGGTAGGATCGTTTGATTCTTTGCCTGCTTTTATCGTAGGGTAAACCTCCTGGCTTTTTCTCGACAAGCAGTATTTCTACTCAGATGAATTTTTAGAAGAGGCTAATATTGTCAATCTGATTTTCAGACTTTGATAGATAAAAGAAAATCCCCAAAGTTCAATGACCGATCTTTGGAGATTTTCCGATTACTTGTAAGTCAGTTCGATGCTGCGCGTTGTATTGGCCGAATCGTTATATTTGACGAGATCATTTTTATCGGTTTTTTCATAGCCTTCGGTGAGCTTCTGTATGGGGAAAGAAACTGTACCGAAATAGAGTTTATCCCGGGAATCTCCGAAATCATTGTGCCGGAATTCGAAGATGAGACGGTCGTCTTCGGTGGGGCATTGTAATAAATTTACCATATGTGTTTTGCCTGTACTGGGATTCAGATGGGCAGCAAACATAAACTCAAAGTTCAGGAATCCATGAGCGAACCAGGAATTGACGATCTTTACCGGAGCGTTTCCGACACTGTCCAAAAAATCGTTTCGTCGTACGGAAGAATGGATTTGGTCAGAATTGTGTCGGCATAGACAATCCGGGCATATAAATTCGTATCCTGTTCTTCCAGAATGTTGAATCGTATCCGTAGACGGGTACTGTCGTTCAGTTTTTCAGGATTGAAGTAATATTCCCGGGGATAGAGCAGATAACCATCGTCTAGCTTGACGGTAAACTTTTCGTCGCCTGATTTACTGACCAGGCCATAACCTTCATAATAGGTTTCATAATCATCCTTGCAACCGGTGAAGGGAAAAAACAAGGGGGATCAGGATAAGAACGATCTCCGAAGTTAGATTGAAATGTTTATTTTTCATGTTTTTTTATTTTTAGTTGTTTTCTGTTATAAAGATGAAAACTAACTAAAAAAGGTTGCGTGGCCTGAAAGTTAAAATAATTTTTTTTCTCAAAGAAAAAATGAACTCTAATCCACCGTCTTTCCGGTTCTTAGCCGTGATTTGGCCTTTGTGAAACAATACGGCATTTTTTACGATGGAGAGGCCCAGACCCGATCCGCCCGTTTTCCGGCTTCTGCCTTGATTCACCCGGTAGAAACGGTCGAAAATACGTTCCAGGTGTTCTTCTTCGATTCCCCGGCCGGTATCGTAGAATGAAAAATAGTAAAATTCGCTGTCTTCCATATAATTGTCGATACCGATCGTGATATTTTCTCCGGCATAGTTGATCGCATTGTCGATCAGGTTCCTGAAAATGGAATAAAGTAGGGTATGGTTACCTTCGATTTCAACTTTCGGGCCGATATGATTGTGAACGACGATGTGATTGTGTTGTAAGGATACTTCCAGGTCGGTGGTCACTTCGTCGATGGTCGTTCGGATATTGATCGTTTCTTTCTCGAATAGGTCGGAGGCTTCTTCGGTTTTGGTGATCAAAGCCACGTCGCGAATTAATTCGGATAAGCGAAGAATTTGAATATAAGCCCTCTCCAGGAAAAAAATTTCTGCTTGACAGGTTCCAGGTGTTCCTGTTCGAGAATAGTTTCGATGTAGCCGCGGATACTGCTGACCGGAGTTTTTAATTCGTGTGCGATATTATTGGTCATCTCTTGTTTCAGCAGCCTGTTTTTTTGCTGCCGAGGTGACGTTGTTCAAAGTAATTTCGTAACTGTTGTCGTAGAAAATAAGTAACCTCACAGCGAAATGTTTCCCGTTTTTGGCAATTTTTCCTTGCCAGATCGGAATCGATTTGGCCTGAGGATTGACCGGTGTGTTCTTTTGCAGGAAAAATTCGGCTTCTTTGAATTCAGGTGCCTGGAAAATATGATCTACATCAAAGGTAGGTTCGTCTAAAATAGTGTTTACATATTGGATGAAATGGGTGTTGGCATATATCTTTTTGTGATCTGCCGAGAAAATACAAATACCTTCATCGGAATGGTGAAAGTGGCGTAACAGTTTTTCCCTTTCCTGATTGAGCTGATCTTTGCTCTTTTTCAGCATCTTGTAGTTGTCGACGATCTTATGACCGATTTCTCCCAGTTCGGTATCGGGGAAATCGATTTTGTCGTAATCCGGTTGGCTGTGTTCGGCCGTGATGATAAATTCGTTCAGGCCGGATACGGCTTTCCCGAAACGATCTGCCAGATATAACAAAGAAATCAGGGTAGTAAAAAACAAGAGCAGAATGAAGTAAGTGAAGATTTCGTCAGCTTTCAGGATATTCTGTACCTGATCGGTATAAGGTAGAGCTACCCGTACGAAATAGTTGTTGAAAAGGCGGGCATCGTAATAATAATCGATACCGGTAGTCTCCGATTTACGAATATTCGTACCGTTGCTTTGGGTTAATGCTTGTGCTATTTCCGGTCGGGACAAGTGATTTTCTACCGTTTCTTCCTCGTCGATATCGTTGTCGTAAAGCACTTTTCCCTGGCGGTCGATAATGCTTACCCGTAATCCTCGGGGGAGTAAGGGAAGCAAATTATTTAACGAATCCAGCCGTTTATTTGCGATCAGACGGTGACTATCGACATAGTTGGCGATGATTTCTGCATAAGCATTGAGACTGGCTTTGAAGTTCTCTGACTTATACATTTTCTCCCTGTTCTGTTGCACTGCAACGATGATGACTGTAAATATGGTAAATACAATCAGAAAATACAGGAAAATCTTCTTTTTATAAGTAAAGTGCATAAAAAGTAAAAAGTAAAAGGTTAAAGGTAAAAAGCTAAAAAAAAAGCTATAAGCTAAAGGCTGAAAGCTGAAAATTGTGGACCAGGAGTTGAAGGCTTTTAGCTTAAAGCCTTTAGCCTTTTCAGCATTCAGGCAGTAACCGTACCCCCGAACGGTTGGCGATATGTTTACCGAAAGCTCCGAGTTTTTTTTCTGAGCCGGGTGATGTGGACGTCTACCGTTCTCTCAATACATAGCCGTCTTCTTGCCAGGCTTTGCCCAGAATATCTTCCCGTGAAAAGACCCGGTTGGGAGCTTTGGCCATCATACTGAGTATTTCGAATTCTTTTTTTTTGGTTAAAAGGATCTGTTGCTCATTGAGGTATACGGTCTTGCTGTTGAGGTCCAGAGTGAGTTCTCCGATTTCGATCGTTTTCTTTTTTCCGGTAGTACGATATTACCGGCCCTTTTCAATACTGCTTTTACCCGGGCGGCAACTTCTTTGATCGAGAAGGGTTTGGCGATATAATCGTCTCCGCCGATACTGAATCCGGTCAACATATCGTTTTTCGGTATCCTTAGCGGTCAGGAAGATGATCGGGGTATTCATATGCATTTCTTTGCGGACTTTTTTCGGCCATTTTGAATCCGGACATACCTTCCATCATGACATCCAGTAGAATTAGTTCATGTTCATCGGTCAGCAGTTTTAAGGCTTCTTCGGCTGAATTTGCGATGTCTACTGCAAAACCTTCACTTTCCAGATTGAATTGAAGGATTTCACATAAATCTTCTTCATCGTCGACTACTAATATTTTATTCCGTTCCATATATTTTGTTATTCAAAATCGTTCATTATTCTTTTCTCATTTTTTAACCTTCACTTCCTGCCAGTAGCAGGTCTTCGTCCGGTTTCGGCCAATGTTTGATATTCTTTCCTTCGATCAGGTAAATAGCGGCTTCTGCAATATTGGTCGCATTATCTCCGATCCGCTCGATGTTATAGGCCATGCTGTTGATGCATAGGGCATCCGTTACTTCTTGTTGCGATAATATCTTATCGAAACATTTGTGTCGGGAGATGCTGGCCGATAAAATGATGCAGTTCGTCGACCTGGTCATCCGTCTCGATCGTTTCTTTCGCTAACTGGATATCCTCACATGTAAAAAAGCAAATATAGCATTTTTGTGTCATACTTTCAGTGAGTGAGAGCATCTTTAGTAAATCCTTTTTATAGGTTGTGAACAGACAGTCGTCGACTGCTATTTTTTTCATGAAATGGGAAACATTCAGAATCAGATCTCCGATCCGTTCGAGATTAGCGGTCATATCGTAGTAAGAGATGATCATCCTCAGATTCGTGGCCCGCGGACTGTAAAGCACGATCATATTGATCACTTCGTTGCGGATTTTGACCTCTATACTGTCGATGATCCGTTCGTTATTGTTGATCTCTGTATATATCTCCTCTTTGTGGTTGTCGTCCATTAATTGCTTGGTCAGATTCAGCTGGCGGATGACAATCTTTGCTAATACCTGAAAATCTTCGGTTATCCGGCTGAATACTTTTTCTTTTTAAAGTTGGCATAATAGGAATTATTTTTTTTTTTTTTTTACATCGGTTTATCCGAATTGTCCGGTCAGATATTCTTCGGTCCGTTTATCCCGGGATTGGTAAACATAATCCGGGTTTTGTCGTATTCGATCAGTTCGCCGAGATACATAAACATCGAATAGTCTGAAATACGGGCAGCTTGCGACATGTTGTGGGTGACGATGATAATGGTAAATTCTTTTTTTTTTCAGCTCGAGTAACAATTCTTCGATCCGGTTGGTGGCGATAGGATCGAGGGCGGAGGTCGGCTCGTCCATCAGTAATACTTCCGGTTTTAAGGCCAGGGCCCGTGCAATGCATAGCCGCTGTTGCTGACCTCCTGATAAGAAAGTGCCTTTCTTGAACAGAGCGTCTTTCACTTCATTCCACAGCCCGACGTTGGTCAGACAAGTCTCTACAATTTCTTCTTTTTCTTTTTTTTTCTTCAGGCGGATGCCATTGAGTTTGTAACCGGCGATCACATTATCGAAAATACTCATAGTGGGAAAAGGATTAGGGCGCTGAAATACCATGCCCGCCATACGCCTGACCTCCATGGGGTTCATCTTTAAAATGTTGCGGTTGTCCATCAGAATTTCTCCGCTGATCCTGATGTCCGGATATAATTCGTGCATGCGGTTGATGGCACGCAATAAGGTACTTTTTGCCACATCCCGAGGGGCCCCATAATGGCTGTGATCCGATTCTTTTTAATATCGGCATTGACATGATTGACGGCATTTTTCCCGGGAGTATAGGAAATACTGACATTTTTAAATTGTAATATCGGATGATCTATTTGCATGATGTAGTAGGACTGTTATAAATTAAATTTTCCATTTCCGGGCGACATTTTTAGCGATGATGTTCATCACCAGAATTAATAGTAATAGAAATAAAGAACAACTCCAGATCATATCGGCCAGGTTCGGGTCGTTATAAAATTCCCAGATGAGCAAGGGGACTGCACTGGGTCGGATCCAGAATATCCCAGTTGATCGCTGTACTACCGAGGGCGGTTAGCATCAGGGGGCTGTTTCGCCCATCACTCTCGACACGGCTAGTAAAGTACCGGTGAACAGTCCGCCGAAAGCTGAGGGAACCAGGACTTTCAGGATAACACTCGTATAGGAGGCTCCCTAGCGCAAGACCGGCTTCTTTGAGGCTTGTCGGGAGAAGTTTCAGGGTCTCTTCTGTCGAGCGTATGATTAAGGGTAACATCATAATAGCCAGAGCGACACTACCTGCCAAAGCGGAATAACTACTCAAAGGAACGACAACCCAGGCATAAGCGATGATACCGATGACGATCGACGGCGTGCCTTGCAGGAGGTCGGTCAGAAAACGGATCACATGAGAAAATAAGGTTTTGGGTTTTTCCGATAAGTAAATTCCACCCATAATACCGGTCGGGATAGCGATAACGGAGGCCAGTACCACCATAAGTAATGTGCCTGTGATTCCATTGGCGATTCCTCCGGGAATGATTTCTCCGTTGATTTTCGCTAACATGGCATCCAGGGTACTGGGGGCTGTCTCGGTGAAGAAATTCAGGTTGATCTGTTTGTATCCTTTCCGGACCACTTCCCAGATGATGACTACTAATGGGACGGCCGTTAAAGCAGAGAACAGGCAAACCAGCCAGAAAAATATCCTGTCCTTGGCTTTTCGCCAGCCTGAATGATAAGATGTAATAGGGCGTTGTATCATGTCAGCTTAATTTTTTCATGATCATCTTACCGATGAAATTGATGATAGCGGTGATGAGGAATAGCAATAGACCGATAGCGATCAGGGAACTGAGTTTCAGGCCGTCGGCTTCTCCGAACTGGTTGGCGATGACACTGGCCATCGTGTTGCCGGTAGAAGTGAAAGACGTAGGCAGGATATTGGTATTACCGATCAGCATCGTGACTGCCATCGTCTCTCCCAATGCTCTTCCTAAGGCCAGGATATAACTGGCGAATATTCCGGAACCTGCGACCGGGAAAATCACCCGCCGGATCACATCCAGACGTGTACCTCCCAAGCTGTAGGCCCCTTCTTTCAATTCTTTGGGAACCATAGAGATAAACTCGGCACTCAGTGAAGAGGCATAAGGGATGATCATGACGGCTAATACGACCGCTGCGGTGAATATGCCGAACCCCTGTTCCGACAGCTGTAAATCGACCATGAAGGGGCGGAGGGTATAAAATCCCCACAAACCGTACACAATCGAAGGGATACCGGCCAGCAGGTCGATGACCGAACCGATGATCGTGGCTGCCCGGGTACCCCGGAAATATTCGCCGGTGAATAAAGCCACAGGTAAAGAAAACGGAATACAAAATACCAGGGCTAAAAAATGAGGTCATAATGGTTCCCGTGATGAATGCCAAGGCGCCATATTGCTCATTACCGGGCCGGGGATCCCATTCTACGGAAGAAATGAAATGAAAGAATCCGAATTTTTCAAAGGCCGGTACTGCCCGCTTACGAGGGAATAGACCATTCCCCCACAAATCAGCAGAACCAATAAAGAGCAGAGAAATAACAGCCGTTTGAAAATATAATCACGCATATTATTTTAGGATTGGTTGACCGTTATAAGTGATGGTTTTCAGGATTTGTTTGGCATTTTTCACTGTCGAAGCCGGCAGGGGAGAATAATGTACTTTTGTCGTTATATCCTGGGCTTCCGGATTCGTTAACCAATTCAGCAGCTCCACCGTAGCTTGGGCCAGGGGTTCAGGCCGGTTTTTATAGGCTTGTTCCTGATAAAGGAGAATCCAGGTAAAGCAGCTGATCGGATAGGCATCGGCTACCGGCGAGTCGGTGATCATGGTGCGGGTATCGGCCGGCATTTCGATATCTGCGGCAGCAGAGATGCTTTCGGTTGTGGGGGCTACAAAATTTCCGGCCTTGTTTTGCAGTTTGGCTACCGGTATTTTCAAGGCAAAAGCGTATTCCGAACCGATATAACCGATCGCCCCCCGGAGTTTGACTGATTGTCCCGGCTACGCCTGGATTTCCCTTGGCGGCAATACCTACCGGCCATTTCAATGCTTTTTCCGGTTCCGATATTTTCTGCCCACGGAGCACTGATCTTTGTCAGGTAATCACTGAAGACATAGGTGGTACCACTACCGTCGGAGCGATATACCGGGCTGACCGCTTTGTCGGGAAGGGTAACTCCCGGATTTACTTGTTGAATACGGGGATCGTTCCAACGGGTGATTTTGCCTAGGAAGATGTCGGCGATCATGTCACCTGTCAATTGCAGCTCTTTTACTTCGGGTAGGTTGTAAGCCATGACGACAGCACCCATACAAGTCGGGATATGTACAACCGGGGGCCGGCATTTCCGCCATTTCTGCTTCAGAAAGATAAGCATCGCTGCCTGCAAAATCTACGATCCGGTCTTTCAGGCTGCGTATACCTCCACCGCTGCCGATTCCGCCGTAGGTCACCGATACCCCGGTAGAATCTTTATGATAGGTTTTAAAAGCCAGATTGTAATAGGGGAGCGGGAAAGTGGCTCCTGCTGCTGTCAGATCTATATTACTTTTTTGTGGTCCGAGGTCTTCTTCTTTGAATGGCCACAAGCTGCCAGGCTGAGTGCTAATGCGATAATGATTAACTTGTTCATGTCTTTGACGATTAGTTTTTTTACAATGCAATATTAATAAGTGGTTGCTACACCAGTGTTACAATATTATTACGATTTTGTTACAGTATTTCGGATAAAATTCCACTTAACCGGATTGTAATCCGGGACGATGGAAAAGCTTACTGTAAATGTACGGATGACTATTGCCGGGGAGCGAAATTTCTTTTTACTTTGTGGCGATATGTTTTTTATTGGTAAGTGAACGAAATGGAAGACAAGAAGAAAGAAAAATTGTTTATGCGGGATTTTTCCGGAAGGCGGGAAAAGCCATTTATGATTATGAGCTGATCGAACCGGGTGATAGAATATTGGTCGGAGTCTCCGGAGGAAAGGATTCTTTGGCTTTATTGGAAGTATTGGCATTGCGGGCCCGTGATCCGAAACAAAATTATATGGTTGTGGCTGCTCATATTGCTGTGGAAAATGTCGCTTACGAAGTCGACGGTGAGTATGTAAGGCAATTTTGTGAACAGCTGGGGAGTAGAGTTTATACATCGTACGATTGCTACTGCCGTAAAAGAAGATTCCGGTAAACCGGTCTGTTTTGTGTGTTCGTGGAATCGCCGGAAGACCTTGTTCGGGATTGCGAAAGAATACGGATGTAATAAATTGGCCTTGGGACACCACCGGGACGATGCCATCGAGAGTCTGCTGATGAGTATGATGTTTAACGGTACGATTGCCAGTATGCCACCGAAGTTGGCTATGTTCGATCGTACGTTTACCCTGATCCGTCCTTTTATCTATCTTACCGATGAAGAAACTACCCGGTATGCTGCCTACCGGAATTTTAAAAACAGAAAAAAGAATTGTCCTCATGAACGAGCGACGAACCGTCATGCCGTAGCTGAAATTATCCGACAGATGGAAGCTTTATCTCCCCACGTAAAAAGGCAACCTCTTTGCGGCGATGAAAAATATCCAATCGAATACTTACCCTAAGAAAGAGAAAAGTATAAGGTAAAAAAGAGAGAAATCCATCTTTTACCTTATACTTTATACCTTTTAGGGACATTCAGTAAATACTATAAAATCAGCCAACTAATTCATACATAAAATGTTGCAAATTAGTTGGCTTTTTTTATCTTTAGGTATTCCCCCGCAAATAAGGTTTGGCAGCCAAAACGGGGGAAATACCCTGACTAAGATATGGCTAAGATACAAAATATTTCAGAAATTCACCCTACTTTGGGGTTTACAGAATTTGATATTCTGGAAAGATACCGCAAAAGTTTTCATGAGAGTGAGCTTGGCAGGCTTCATTCGGTATTTCCATTTGAGCGTATGGCAAAGACTGTGGGCTTATCGGACCAGCATCTGGGGCGCAGGAATATATTCAGTCCCTGCGCAAAGATTGCCCTTATGGTCCTGAAGGCATACACCGGATTCTCTGACAGGCAGCTGGTGGAACATCTGAACGGGAACATACACTACCAGATGTTCTGCGGGATTATGATAAATCCGTCCTTTCCCCATAACCAACTACAAGATAGTCAGTGCCATCCGCAATGAGATAGCGTCCCGTCTTGATGTTGATTCCCTCCAGGAAGTGCTGGCTTCACACTGGAAACCCTATCTTGACAGCCTTCACGTCTGTATGACCGATGCCACATGCTATGAGAGCCATATGCGTTTTCCTACGGATATGAAACTCCTTTGGGAAAGTCTGGAATGGCTCTACAGGCAAATCTGCCTTCATTGCAGAGATTTGGGTATAAGGCGTCCGCGCAACAAATATGCGGATGTGGCGAAGTCCTATCTGTCCTACTGCAAGAAAAAGAAAAAGGAAGGCTTCAAGGACAAGGATGCTCAAGCGTCGTATGATCAGACTCCTTGAAAAGCTCCTCATACAGAGGGATGAAATCCATAGAGAACATGGAACCTCACTCCGATATACCCAGGATTACCAGAAACGTCTTTCCATCATCAGAAAGGTTCTTGTACAGGAAAAGGAAATGTTTGTAGGGAAGAAGGTCAGGGACCGCATCGTCAGCATTGACCGTCATTATGTACGTCCCATTGTAAGAGGCAAAACAAACAAAGTCCGTCGAGTTCGGTGCGAAGGTCAACAACATACAGATAGACGGCATATCGTTCATCGAACACCTCTCGTTCAAGGCTTTCAACGAAGGTATACGCCTGAAGGACTGCATCCGCATGCAGCAGAAGCTCATGAATGTGAGGATAAGATGCGTGGCTGCCGATTCCATATATGCCAATAATGCCAACCGAAAGTTCTGTACAAAATATGGAATATCCACATCCTTTGTACGCAAAGGGAAGGGCGGCCAGGGATGAATCCTTGAGAAAGGGATTCTCAGAAGTGAACTCTCAAAGAAAGGGCCACCAGGCTTGAAGGCAGCTTCGGCACTCAAAAGCAACATTACTCACTCTCAAGGATAAAGGCACGGAACAGGAAGACGGAAATCCTTTGGATTTTCTTTGGAATACATACGGCAAATGCCATACTGATGATAGATAAGGTCAGGAACAGAGCGCTGAAAGCAGCATGATATGATTTTAACGAAAAAATCAGAAGAGGTCGTCAGACTTCTTCCGGAACGTCATGTCCTGCCTATAAGAGTATAGGGGAAAATACAGAAAAATGACAATAAAAAAATGACATATGAAGTGATTATACTGGGGCATCTTCATATGCCATTGTATTTTATAGGGACATTTACTGAATATTCCCTTTTACCTTTCCTCCTTTTTATTCGATGACCTGTAGTTTGTCTCCGGCCTTTTCGATGATGGTGCGGAGGTACCATTCGGGTAGTTGCGGTTGTTCTACTTTAGGATTTTTTTCGCCCGGGACCGCAGTTTTGATATTACCATCCATATAGCGGCAGAAAAGATAACCGTAGAAATCTCTCCAGGTGTCTACCAGGTGGTTACCGGTATTGCAGGAGAAATCGGTCAGGAATTCTATTGCTGCTGCACGATCTTTGTCGAATAGTGCTTTAGCTCCGGAGTCTATTCCTTCGACAAACGTTTTGTATTGGGATTCCAAAGCCTTTTGTTTTTCCCGGATTTCCGGATGAATAGCATTATAACGGGTATAAGCGAAATTAGTCACCTGATTGAAAACCCAGAAAGCTGCCTGATCGGTGAATTCCATCATGCTGCCGTTGCCAACTGCATAAGCGTGAGGAACACGGGTGGAGCAGGAATACATGGGGAAATACACGGTACTGGCAGCATCGTCCACGCCGAACCAAAGGATACCGCCTACTGCATCCGGCAACCAACTGCGGCTTTGTGACACAAAGGTAAAACCGGTTTGCTGGGTGGCTGTGGCCCGTTCGTGGAACATATTCTTTACCATCGACTTCGAAACTCATCGGCCGCCATCTGTAAGGGCATTCGTAGGGACCGGCTCCCGGATCTTTACTCATATCCAGTTCGGTGCCTTCGAGGTGATCACGCATAAAATCCATGACTTCCAGTACATCCACTTTCCGGTTCGGTTTAACCCACAGGGGCATCCGGTTTGTCGCATAGCCTTTACCGTCACGTTCGATTTTCCCTTTGGCATAGTTCCAGTACTGAGCCATATCGGGATTTACAGCATTGAAGAACGCCCATACCCGGATTTCACAGGCACGGGCACCACTGAAATCTACCGGAGCATAAGTATCGGAAAAACTGAAATCGGCATTTTTTTCCCGTCCTGGGGATAAAGGCCTTTTTGTTTGGCAAAAAGAAATCACATCTTTTGCATATACCGTTGTAATTTCTTTATCATAGATTTTTTTTCATCTGGTCGGATGAAATGGAAGTTTTTCCTTCCAGGGGAAGGTGGTGATCCGTGCCTGGTTGGCATGTGCACAAACATAACCGTCGGGGACCATCCGGGCCACCCATACCGCTCCTTTTTTCGCCTTCGCCTTTACCGATCATTTCGAGAATCCATACTTCATCAGGATCACTGATGGAGAAAGATTCGCCTGAACTGGCATAACCGTATCGCTCTTACCAGATCGGTCATCACGACAATGGCTTCCCGGGCATTTTTAGCGCGTTGCAGGGTGATATAGATCAGACTTCCGTAGTCGATAATAGCTCCCGGCTGACTTTCCAGTTCTTTACGTCCGCCGTATGTCGTTTCACCGATAGCCAATTGATATTCGTTCATATTACCGATTACGTTGTAAGTCTGGGCAGCCTGCGGGATTTTACCCATATATTTACCGGTATCCCATTCATAGATATCCATCATCGTTCCGGCAGGCCAGGTACCGGCAGGCCAATGATAAAGTTCCCCATACAATACGTGAGAGTCGGCCGAATAGGTGATCATCGTCGATCCGTCCTGAGTGGCTCCCCGGGTGAGTAAGAAATTAGTACAAGCAGAAACTTTGATAAAAGTTATCGCTATAAGAAATAAACTAGCACAACAAATTTTGAACATACGATTTAGATTAAGGAAATGTTATAGTTTACGATTTAGATTTTCCGTTTTCCAATGGCCACTACAGCTGTTATGGGCTGTAGCGGTATCGTTTACCGAATCCGGTCGAACGATTTCAGTAAGGTGATATCTTTCACAATTCCCCGGATAGCCAGCCACGTGAAGATCACACCGATCAGTGGAAAGATAAAACTGATATCGGCAAACCATTCGGCATTGAGTTCGTTGCTACGTTGACGCACTTGTAGCCACATCAGGACGATTAACCCCAATTGAAGCACAATATTGACAATACAAAGACGCAATTGCAGAAATAGAGTCGGTTTCACCGTCTTGGATTTTTTTGTGATGAATGAAAATAGTGACTACTGCCAATGTGGTAATAAGGGCATTCAAGGATCAATGACATCCAGTTCCAGGTGATGAATACACACGGACTTCCGGCCTGTACCACTTTTGTCGTATAAAACGCATAGGTAAAATTATTCGAACTACAATGGAAGCAACCGGCATAAAAAAATAACAGCCCGGTCACAATTGCTGTACAAAGCAAAAAAAGAGATTGAATACGTTGAATCATAATATAAAGTAAAAAATAAAATGCTAAATACTAAAAGCAAAAGGCTTATAGCCTATAGCTTTTAGCTTAATTTTTCCAGAGTATAGCGGATCAGTTTATTCATATAGCTGTGGTAATCGGCGGAGGCATCTCCGTTTATCCGGTTGGCGATGATCAGGCAGATGGTGGCGGCCCGATGCCCCAAAAAAGGTTACAAAGGCCTGTGATAGCTGCACTTTCCATTTCATAGTTGGTCACTTTGTAGCCTTCGTAGCGGAAAGCGGTGATCCGGTCGTTGATTCCCGGCATGGCTAGCGGCAGACGCAGGACACGTCCTTGCGGGCCGTAAAATCCGACTGCTGTCAGGGTAACTCCTTTGATGGTGTGTTCTTCGTCATACAGGCGGTCTGCTAATCCGGGGATCGGCATTGACTACATAAGGGCGGGCTGCAGAGGGGGGTCCATCGGCAATGCCGGATAAAAGCTTCTTCGAACGGATGGTCGCAAACCGATTCGTTGTTTGCATAAAACCTCAATACCCCGTCGCAGCCGATGCTTTTTTCCGAGATGACAAAAGAATCTACCGGAATGTCGGCTTGTACCGAACCGGAAGTACCGATACGGACGATATTCAGGGTACGGCCGATCGCTTTTATTTCTTTGGTTTTCAAATCGATATGGGCCAGAGCATCCAATTCGTTGATAACGATATCGATATTATCCGGACCGATACCGGTGGAAATCACGGAAAGCCGGTGACCCCGGTAACTGCCGGTGATGGTGTAAAATTCGCGGTTACTTTTTTTCAACTCGATTTGTTGAAAATGGGAGGCGATGGTTTCCACCCGTCCCGGGTCACCGACCAGAATGATATCGTCGGCAAGGTCCTCCGGAAGTAAATGCAGATGGAAAATACTGCCGTCCTCATTGGTAATCAGTTCTGAAGATTTTATAGAGGCCATATTGTTTTTCTTTATGCTTTAAACGCAGTCAAATTTAACGATGTTTGGTTTATTAACCAAATAATCCGGTTCTTTATTCTCCTTGCAGCTTATAGTACCCCCCGTGTTTGTTCTCGATGCTTAGCGCGGGATCTTCACTCAGTTCCTGGCGGCACCACTTTTTTAAGAAAGAAAAAAAACGATGTAAATCCATGAATTTCAAAGAGATTCGGGGATTTTTCTTTTCCAAGAATAGGCAAAATTAGTGGGATTAGAGCAAACTATACGTCCTTATTCAAGGGACTGTTTTCAAAAGCCCGAAATGTTCCACTGCGAGGTATTTACTTCATTCTTTTTACAGTCTGTTGCGCTATTTTTACATAACAGGGTTCTCGGTTTCGATTTCCTAACTTTGTATCATTAAAAATTGAGCCGTATGGAAAGAAAAAAAGATTCAGCGTGTTGTTCTTCATCAAGCGTAGCAAACTGTTAAAAACGGGGAAGCACCCGTGCGTGTGCGTGTCACTTATGACCGCCTATACGTGGAACTTCAACTAAAGCGGAGCGTAAAAGTCCCACTCTGGTCGCAGGAAAAAGAGAAATCAACAGGCAAAGACCGAAATTCCGTAGAACTTAACCATTACATTGACGCCTTGCGTGTGAAATTCTATCAGATTTACCAAGACTTGGAACTGGAGGGAAAGATTATCTCCGCACGTGCCATAGTGAACCGCTATCAGGGAAAGGACGAGACTTTCAAGACATTATACAATGTGTTCAAGGAGCATAACGACAACTGCCGGAAGCTAATCGGGACGGACTATGCCGACATCACCGTAAGACGTTACGATAACTGCCTTAAATATCTCATGGAACTGGTTAGACGTGACTACAAGGTAGATGATATGCTACTGCGTGAGGTAAACGGGAAACTGGTGCGTAAATTCGATTTATACCTAAAGACGGAGAAACATTGCGCACAAAATACCGTTATCCGGTACATGAAATGCTTCAAAAAAGTGATAAACCTTGCCATTGCCAACGAGTGGCTGACAAAGAACCCATTTGCCGGAATCAAGTTTCACGAGGTAGAGGTAAACAAACAGTTCCTAAGCCAATCCGAGATAAACCGGATATGGCAGAAAAGAGTTCAAGATTGAACGGCTGGAACTGGTACGGGATGTTTTTATCTTTTGCGTATATACCGGGCTGGCATTCATAGACGTGTATAATCTGCACCCCGAACATATTTCCGAGGACGGCAACGGTAATCTGTGGATAGTGAAACCCCGTGAAAAGACAAATAACCTTTGTAACATACCGCTTTCGAGCATTTCCAAACAAATACTTGAAAAGTACAAGGATAACCCCTACTGCATGGATAAAGGAACTTTGCTGCCCGTTCCCTGCAATCAGAAGATGAACAGCTACCTGAAAGAGATTGCCGACCTGTGCGGTATTAAAAAGAACCTGACCACGCACACAGCCCGCCACAGTTTCGCATCGGTTATCGCACTGGCTAACAACGTGTCACTGCCGAACGTGGCTAAAATGCTGGGGCATTCATCCACCCGAATGACGCAGCATTATGCGAAAGTATTAGACCAAACGATACTAAGGGATATGCAAGCCGTTGAGAAACAGCTTGCACTCTAAACATCCAAAGGGGAAGAAGAACTATTATTCATCTTCTTCCCCCCCTCTATCTTTTGAACACAAATTATCACTATTAGCCAATCCTTTAGGACTGAAAGAACAATGCTGCCACCTTGGAATCTCCCTTTTTTTCTGTATAATATTCTTCTATAAAAGATTTTAATTCTTGTACATCATCAAAACCAATAGCGCATTTCATTTTTTTCAAAATATTTCTTAGATTGAGCTCTAAAAAAAAAATTTCCATTGGTTTTCTTCTATATTCCGAATATATCAATGTTTGAGGATACCATTTTCTCCAATCATTGTGTATTAAATGTTCCGCCCTCAAAAAAAAAAGCACAAAATCAGCTTGCATCAAATCAGAAAAATCAATACTCAAATGTTTTGCTCTTTCTTTTATTATATCTGCAAACAAAGACAATTTCCGGCAATTTAGCCGCCTATTTCTATAATCTAATGACTTCAAATAATTATAGAATATCAAATACCCCCTCTACATCATAGCCATAACTATCTTCACTTCCCATATATTGTTTATCTAAAAACTCATCCAAATCTATAAATTTTTCATATTTCAATAGTATAGCGACATAGTACAAAAAACAGTTCATAAGCTATAAACTTGAAGACATCAAACTCATGTTCATAAAAGCTACCAGTTCCATGTTTTTTAAAAATAAGGTATTAATTTTTCAAAGAAATGATAGAATTTATCAATTTTTATATCATCAGAGTATTGGCAAACAGAAATGCAAATTTGAATAAATTCATTACGATAAGGTATAAAAGCATCTATTTTCTCAATCAGCTTATCGTCATATTCTTCTGGTTTACAATCTATTCTCAAAGCTTCAATATTTGTTGAGAGGGTAACCAAATACTCTTCAATTGCACCATTTACATACGGTTTTGCTTCTTTCAATCCCAATAGCACCCTTTTAGATAGAAATGAGGTTCCCAAAGCAATATCATCTCTTTCATTAAGAAATGCAGGTTGTTTCCCTATAGGAGGACGTTTGTATAAAGGTTTATCATATATCCAACGAAGTAATTTTTCAAAACTATCTGCATAATTTTCTGGCTCACAAAAATCTATATAGATTCTTGATTTGTAATATACTGGCAGATAAGCTTCACCAGTTTCATCTCGTTCAACGACAGCAGCAACAAATTTTTTTCTTGTTGCCTATTTTTTATAAACTTCAGCAGAAATTATTTGTGTTTCAGTACCAACGCCCCCATCTCTTCCATTCGCTTTATCTGCATATTTCTTATCAGAAATAATTAAAACCTTTTGAATTTCTGTATCACTAACCATTTTTTCCATAAAAGAATAGGAATCTTGTCCTTCTTTCAAGTCCCATTTATCAATTACAACATGAACTCCATTTTCGACTAATTCTTTTTTTGCAAGGTTAAGCACCCAAGTTTCATGGTCTTGGTTAGTCCAACTATATGAAATAAATAATTTGATTGAATTTCCCATAAATACTACAAAGTTAAATAGAAGCAAAGATACAAATTCAATTAAATATATTTAGAAGTACAAGGTTAAACTTTTGAATAATCAAAGCCCGCAACACAGTTTTCAAGAAACCGTGATTGCAGGCTTTCAACCAAACAATATAGAAAACAAGACAGCTATATTTCAATACTTCAATCTTTCAAGAAAGCAAGACAGCAAGAAAACAAGATTCCATGTTTTCAAGATTTCATTTCTGATAGAACCTTTCCAACAAATCCATGATGTCGCTTTCCCGGTAGATGATTTTTCCCGGAAGCTGCACGTACCCCAGCAGTCCCGTGTCCCTGTAATCCTGCAAAGTCCGTTTGCTGATGCAAAGCCGCTCGCATACTTCCTCACCCGTCAGGTAGTGTTCACCGTTCAATACCGGGCGATAGTTCATTACCACGTACTCCACGTTTTCCAGCACCCTGTCAAGGGAGGAAAACAGTACCAGCGTGGTTTCGGAATCTTTCGTTATCAAATCCATACGCCTACTTTTTAGAATTGTCCCTTACTTGGCTAAGCAGAAATGTTTCCACGTCCGAAGCCTTATAGTAAATCTTATTGTTTATCTGCGAATAAGGCAATTTTCCCGTATCACGGTAAGTCTGCATCGTCCGGGCTGAAACATTCAGCAAACGGCAGGTTTCGCAGTTATCCAGCCACTTGTCACGCTTCCTGCGTAAAGGCACACAGAGCGCATCCACACGCCCCACAAAATTTTCAAACCTCTGTTTCCAAAGTTCAAAGGTTCTCTTTTCAATCGTCACTATTTCCATAACCGATATATTTATTATTGTCAATACTCCGTTTTTTTCTTCACTGGTGCAAATATATAAGACTGAATGACAGGTTGTTTCTTCCTGTCCGCAAATGACCTTTACGTGTCCGAAAATGTCCACCACTGCCCCAAGCGAACAGGAAAGAAACAATAAGAGAACAGAAATCCCGGTTTCCCCCACTTTCTAAATAAGTAAGGTAATGAACACAAAGCCGTTTTCTATTTACCGACATTAATTTGGCGCAGAGCGCAGCAAAGCGATTCAAACGGCTGACGCTTTGTTTTTACCGATTTTTCTTATTTTATTTGTGGTGCTAATTCAAAATTAAGCACTCATGAATAATCCTTTCGAAGAAATTTTCAAGCGGCTGGAGAACATCGAAAAGATGATTGCCCCGGTCATGGGCTCACAGCCCGAAGAACGGCAGGACGGAAAAAAAGAGCCTGTGTTAGTCAAAATATCCGTTGCCAGCGGCATAACCGGGTATTCGGTCAATTACCTGTACCACTTAGCCAGCAAGGGACTGATACCGTGTGTCAAGCGTGGGCGCACCCTACGTTTCGACATGGAGGGACTAAAAAAGTGGATGCAGCAGCAGTATGTCCCGGCTTCTAACAGACTTCCCGATGAAAAAGAAAAAAAGTGATGATACAAGGCATATCGAGGGCTGGCAGTCCAAGAACGAGCGCATCGAAAGCCTGTTGAACGTCCTGTACGATTTCCGGTTCAACACCGTAAAGAGCCGGACGGAATACCGGGCTGCGGGCTCTGCGGACTTGTACCAGCCCGTTACAAAATTCGCCCTGAACACTTTCAGGCGCAGGCTGGACGCAACGGCTGACATAGCCACCTCGACCGACAACATACGCATGATACTGGAAAGCGATTTCGCAAGAAAGGCTCACCCCATACAGGAGTATTTCAACGCCCTGCCGCTTCTCAATCCTGCCGAACACGGGCATATCGGCAGGCTTCTGAACACGGTACAGGTAGCCAACCCCGGCAAATGGGAGGAATATTTCACGAAATGGCTTATCGGTGTGGTAGCCAACGCGATGAACGACACGGGATGTCAGAACCATACCTGTCTGGTATTGACCGGGGACAAGCAGGGACAGTTCAAATCGTGGTGGCTGGACAACCTTTGCCCGACACCGCTTAAGAATTACCTGTTCACCGGGAAGATAGACCCGCAGGGCAAAGACATCCTGACACTGATAGCCGAATACCTGTTCATCAACATTGACGACCAGCTAAAGGAACTCAACAAGCAGAACGAGAACGCCTTGAAGAACCTTATCACCACCCCGGCAGTGAAATACCGCAGACCGTATGATGTTTACATAGAGGAATACCCCCACCTTGCCAGCTTCATGGCTTCGGTGAACGGCAACGAGTTCCTGACCGACCCGACAGGCAGCAGGCGTTTTTGCCCCCTTTGAAGTATTGTACATAGACAAGCCCACGGCAGAAAGTATTCACATGGATAACGTCTATTCCGAAATCATGTACCTGTACCGTCAGGGTGTACGCTACTGGTTCAATGATGCGGAGATTGAAGAACTGCACCTGACAAATGCGGAATTTGAGGTGCAGACAATCGAGTTTGAAATGCTGATGCAATATTTTGAACAACCGACAGCAGAGGAGGAAAGGAACTGTTTCATGACTACCGCACAGATACTCGCACACCTACGCAATATATCCCCTGTTCAGTTATCCGAAAAAAGATTGGGGGAATCATTGCGGAAAATCGGTTTCAAACGGGTGCAAAAGCGCATAAACAACAACTATTATCCCGTATATGGGTACAGGATAAAGCCTGTTTCGGCTTCCCGTACAGGAGATGATTACGGGTAGAACCGGAATGTAGTAGCTTCTACATTTTGTTTGAGATATATAAATAACAATTTAATAAACAACAGTTTAACAATTATGTAGTATGAAGTAAGATAGAATCCCAAACTTTCGGAAAATCCGGGAAAAAAGAAAAAACGGCAATATAATATATAGGATATATTTATTCCTTTTTAAAGGATAAATAATTACTATGTTACTACATGTACTACAAACCATTGAAAAAGAAACAGATAGATGTAGTAGTGTCCCGTGCTTCTTCTTACTCGCTTTTTGCTTCATTATTACTATCGTTAAATTTAAAAAATAAAAATCATGACCTATAAGGAAGCCAACAATATCAGTATCAAAGATTACCTGAACTCTTTTGGGAATCCAACCCGTCACGGAAAAAGGAAGTTACGGGATGTACCGCAGCCCCTTACGGGAGGACAACACGCCAAGTTTCAAGGTGGATTATAACGCCAATCTATGGTGTGACTACGGAACTGGTGAGGGCGGGACGCTCATCGACCTTGTGATGAAGCAGCACGAGTGCAACGCCTACGGTGCTATCTGCCGACTGGAACAGGGTGATACACCGCCTCTTTTTCCTTTCACGGGAAAGACCTGCCCGAAAGGGACACGAAAAGGCAAGCAGCCAGCCCGATAGAGATACGCAGAATACAGCCGTTACAGAATCCGGCACTCATACGCTATTTGCAGGAAAGGGGGATTTCGCCCGGAACGGCATCCCCATACGTGCAGGAAATGTATTACCGCGTCGGTGGAAAGCCTTATTTTGCGCTGGCATTCAAAAATGATTCAGGAGGTTACGAGCTTCGCAATCCCCGTTTCAAGGGCAGCACATCGAAAGACATTACCCATATACGGCAGCAGGGAGAGCCGAGAGATACCTGTTTCGTGTTCGAGGGCTTTTTGGATTTCCTCTCGTTCCTCACTATCCGGCAACAGAAAAGCCCGGATATGCCCTTGTACCGACTGGCAGGACTACGTTATTCTGAACTCCACCGCCAACACGGATAAAGCCTTATATCCGTTGGCTGATTACGGGCATATACATTGTATGCTTGACAATGACCGAGGAAGCCGGGAGGAAAGCGGTTGAAGCCATAAGGCAGGAATACAAATGGCGTGTACGTGACGCATCACACCTGTACAGCGGTCACAATGACCTGAACGACTATTTGCGTAGCCTTAAAGTGAAACAATCCCAAGACTTGACAGTTACCGACAAGCCCCAGCCGGAGCAGGATAACAGACAAAATCCGGGTGAAAAAAGAAAGAGAGGGGCTAAGGATGTGACCTGCAAGGCTGGCGGCATGAACAGACGGCAGGCTGTGTGATTAGGGAGAGCAAGGTTATGTTTCGGTAGACCGAAACACCTTGCTTTGCCTGACAGCAAAAAAATTTCTCCTGTTGGTCGCAATTTTTAAGATACCACCTAAAAGCAAAAGCCTATGACAGAGATAAGGAACAAACCGGGAGGTCGCCCGGCAAAAAGCCGGATAGACAAGCAGAACCGGGTAGTCAGTACGAAGCTGACCGAGTTACAGTTCTACGCTATCAGGAAGCGAGCCACCGAAGCCGGGCTGCGTGTCAGCGAGTACGTCCGGCAGGCTGTCGTTTCGGCAGAGGTAACGCCCCGGCTGAACAGGCAGGATGCGGACACTATCCGCAAGCTGGCGGGCGAAGCCAACAACATCAACCAGCTGGCGCACCGGGCGAATGCCGGAGGGTTCGCACTGGTAGCGGTGGAACTGGTGAAACTCAAAAACAGGATTGTCGAAATCATAAACCAACTGTCGGATGATTGGAAAAATAAAAAAGGGAAGCGGATTTAAAGGCTGCGTGAACTATGTACTCGGCAAGGAACAGGCAGCCTTGCTTCATGTGGAGGGAGTGTTAGCGGAAAGCAATCGGGACATCATACACAGTTTCATACTGCAAGCCGGGATGAATCCCGACCTGAAAAAGCCTGTCGGACATATTGCGCTAAGCTATTCCCCGGTGGACGCACCCAAGCTGACAGACGAGAAAATGGAACAGCTTGCACAGGAGTACATGCGTGAAATGAAAATCACTGATACGCAGTACATCATCGTGCGACACCAAGACCGGGAACATCCGCACGTGCATATCGTGTTCAACCGCATAGACAACAACGGCAAGACCATTTCGGACAGGAACGACATGTACCGTAACGAGCAGGTATGCAAGAAGCTGAAAGCCAAACACGGACTTTATTTCGCTAAAGGCAAGGAGCATGTAAAGCAGCACCGTTTGAGAGAACCGGACAAATCCAAATACGAGATTTACAACGCTGTAAAAAATGAATCCGGGAAGTCCAAGAACTGGCAGCAGTTACAGGAGCGGTTAGCGGAAAAGGGTATTACTATCCAGTTCAAATACAAGGGGACAGACAAGCGAGATACAGGGCATATCCTTTTCCAAAGGCGAATACACGTTCAAAGGTTCGGAGATAGACCGCAGTTTCAGTTTCTCCAAACTGGACAAATGTTTCGGGGATGCGGGGCTGAACACTGCCGGAAACAATAGGCAGATAGTTTCCGCACCTGTTCAGGAGCCAGCGCAGACACCGGGCAAAGCCGACAGTCCGCTACTGGCAGGCTTAGGCGGTCTGTTCTCTGCCCCGTCCTCTCCGGCTGATGAAACGCCCGACAATCCCGGTGAAAGAAAAAAGAAGAAAAAGAAACGACACTTAAAATTATAGGAACATGGAAAATAACTTAATTTTGGAGGGGCTTCTCTCATGGTTACGGAACTGAAAGAACGGCAGGAGAAGCAGGTAACGCCAGCCAGCCGGGAGGAAACGATTAACCGACTGGACGTTATCGAACAGCGCATTTCGGATATGCAGGGCAAATCCGGCATTACTGAAAACACGGTACGGGAGATTCTAAACCAAATCGGCAGTATCGGAAAAGGGCAATTTGAGAACCAAAAACAAGACCTTGAAGATATAAAGGGGCTTATCGTGACCTCGCACCGATATTTCAAGGAACGGTTAAAGGTGTTGTTCCCGGTTGATGATACACCGACCGGAGAAACAAACGCCCGTTTCATGGCATGGTAAACTGACATACCGGATAACTCCTTACCTGAAACCCAAGTTCTTTCTTCTTTCAGCAGGGATAATCATTTGTCTTGTGTCGCTTGCATTGAATGTGCGGTTTATACAAAGAATGCAGCGGTTACAGGACAACGATATAAAATACCGCTATATCCTGATGAAAGGAAAGGCAGACGGCAGCAGCCTTGATTTGCTGGAAACGAAGTTCAGCCGGGAACGGGATAACGCTTTTGTCCGAAGCCTGACCGATTCGGTGAAAGGCTTTGAATACCGCATCAGGAAGCAGGCGGAAGCGTTGGAACGGGCAAGGCTGTTAAACAAGCAAGCAGAGCGGCTAAAGGAGGAAGCCGACAAATTAGGCAAGCCATAAACCAAAGCGAAGCCGGAGCAACCGCCGCCCCGGCTTTCAAATTCACTTCTTCTTCTTCGTGCTGTGTTCTTTCTCGAACTGGCGCAGCGTGGTGGCACTGAACCGCTCCTTGGATGAACTCCCGGACATCGGAAGCCTTGTAGTACACTTTTCCGCTGATTGTGAAGTACGGCAGCGCACCGATAGCCCGGTAGCGTTGCAGGGTCTTGATACTTACTTTGAACAGCAGGCACAAGTCCTGATTATCCAGCAGGTTGTCATCTTCGGGCAGCACCCTGTCGGCATTGCGCAGTACCCGTACATCCTTGCAGAGTTCTTCCAGTTTGGCGTACAGCTTCTGCATCCATACGCTGAAATCGTCATTCTCTATATACATGATTGCTTCATTTTTTCTGATTATACATTATGGTCTGTCAATCGATTGATGAAGCAAAGTTCAGAAATCGGGCGCAAAGAAATTACGGGGGAACTAATGGAATCCCCTATAAATAAATCATAAGTCACTGATTATCTATATCCTTTCTTGTCATGTTCCTTTTTGATAAGTTCTGCCAGTCCATTAAGAAACTCTGTCAGCTTGCCCGGCTTTCGTTTTATCACGTCCTCATGCTTTTTTGGTAACAGTCACCTATCTTGATATTGAAAAAGCCATTCAAAGGCTTTCGTCAAGTCCACTAAATAAACAGGCTTGCCATTTTGATACACAATCTTTTGGGAAAGGAACAACCCGCTAACTATTTCCATGATATTGATAAGAGTGGTTCTGTCAGCGAGATAGAGAGGGGAAAGGGCTTGTTTGTTGGTGCGTTGCTGCAACTGTTCCGGGTACTTGATACGCCATTCGATTAGGCGTATTTCGGTATTCAATAGCCCTATCGCTTCATCAATTAGATACAAATAGGATATTTTTTTTTCCTGCTCAAACCATACACGGTATGATTTAAGACGATGCAAACCAAAAGAGAAATAGCGGAGTAAAATGCTATAATCTTGTTCTGTAATACTGAAATCGGCTACATGGGTCGCCAATTCTTCGATAGCTTCTGCAAATTCAGATGCAGACACTTTACGTTGTGAGCATTCCGATAATAAGCGGAAAAAATCTTTGGTCGGAATATTTTTTTTTTCATTTAGTCGATTAAAAATACTATTTGACAGCAATCAAATAGAAATGTTATTGATAATATTTTTAACTTCATATTTTGAAGAATCTGGTCTTATTATAGTTGCACTATCTGCAAAAAAGACAGATACCAATGTGCAAACTTACTGATTGAAAATGTTAGAAAATGAAGCTCAAACATATCCCCTATCTCTTTCTCAGATGTTAATCCGTAATAATATTTATCATCATTCATTATGGAGGTTTTATTCTTTTTCTATTCTTATAACGATTTCATGTAATTTTTCTTTTTGTCATAAAACTCGCGTATGAATTTTTCCAAGGGCGGATGCTCCCGTGATTGTAATTCATTAAGAATGTGCATTTTTGAATTCTATCTATCCGAAATGTAAGATAGGTTTCTTTGGGAAGATAAAAGCCTATTAGATACCAGTTAGTTCTCGAAAAGAAAATTCCAACAGCTTCAATCTTTCGTTCTGAAACACTTAACGCATTACTTCCCAAATAAGATATTTCAATAATTCTTTTTTTGGTATATACTTTGTAAAATAAGTAAAAGAATATCAGGTTTATAGGTAGATGATTTATAAGTATCCAATACAGACATGCACTTTTCCATTGTTTCTAACATATTTTTGTCTGCAAAACGCATGACAGACCTAATCTTTTCTATTCCAGACTTATAATGTTCGTTGCTATTTGAATCAGTTAGTTCATGTACTAATTTCTCTGCAATCAAAAAAGGACAAAGCCTCTTTTTGAGTAAACATTAGAGGAGATAATTTGAATCCTTCTGCAAGTGAATAACCAATACCGGGATTTCCTATGATAGGAATGCCTGCCTCTTCCAATGTTCTTATATCTCGATATACAGTGCGAATGCTTATATTAAAACGTTCTGAAATTTGCTGTGCTTTCACTAACGAGTGCGATTGTAACTGAATCAATATAGCAGCAATACGGTCTATTCTATTCATTTTGCATCTTTTAATTTGAATATTTGAATCTTCAATAATAACAGCTTGTTTATTACTTATAGGAATAAGCTGCAACTTCTCATTATATAGTTGAACTATCTTTTCACCTTTTTTCTTGAATGGAAAATTTCCATAATGGGGAATCGTATAAAAATCGACCAAATCTAAAGAAGTACAGTCTTTCAATTCAGGAGCCTTTTCTATTGGATCAAAATTCACACTTTTCATATATTCTGCATCGGGAGAGGCTATTATTGCTCCGGCAGATTCCCCAATATACAGTTTACCCAATTTCACTTGTTTAGATATAATTTTTTATCAACACCTTTTTCTTTTTGACTCTTGCAAAAGGAAAAATGTATTTCCACCTGTTATGTAGATATAATCGCATTTATGTAATATAGAAGATATTTCCTCTTTGGGCAGTTGGGTAATCTCGACTTCTTCAACAATCATTCCTGCTTCTTCTAAAGCCTTTTTTTTTCCCTTTTTACATAGAACCGTATTGGGTTCTGTAAGGCTTGCAGTTGGTATAAAAGCTATAATTTTCCCTTGCAAATCTTCTTTGGCACAATCGACAAATAGATTAGCAACATCAGCAAATGATGAGCATAAAAAATAATCTTTTTCATATTCTATAATATTAAGTTGAATACTTTTTGATACAAAGATAGCGTCTTCTATGACAGCCCTATGTCAGTAAGTCTAATATTGAAGAGTTTTTTTCATCAAAACAATCCATTATTGAAATTTACCCTATTTGTAATGTGGCTGCACGTTTCGAAACCAGTGGGGTTTATGTAGTATACATATTGCTCGATAAAAAAATACTCCTTTACGATTCAATCTATTGGGAAAATTGATACCTGACATTTCGACTAAAGTTCTTTCTATATACTTCATGGATATTGAAAACCTTCCGTCACATAGCCTGCAATTCTTCTTAATGATACAGAGAAAAATCCTCAAAACAACTCCTAAAAAAGAATGCTGAACAAAATTCAAACAGGACTTTTAGTAGTAAATACAAAAAAAAGTTCTTGGAAATATTGATAATTCCAAATAAATATCTACCTTTGCACGCAGAAATCGAACCTAAGACACAAACTTGTGTTGAACGGTGCAAAGTTGTGAAAACCTTATTCAAGGGACTAACATCGTAATAAAGATATAACTTATTGAGAAATAGTGCTATACAAATCGATTTTCGGTTACTGGTGGAGATGGCCGATGTATCTTTTCAGTTCCCCGATATTTTTTTTTCCATTCCCCCACAAACCGAAACTTAATTCCTTGGGCGATACCCATTCATTGAAGTGCAGGCACAGCAATTGCAGCAATCGCATATCTTTCCCTTTCAGTTTATGACTTTTGTTTCCTATGGTCAATACTCCGTTTCTCTGGTTGTAAGTGGTGATGGCCGATAGTTTATATCGCGGGTTTTCACCTGTCTGGGAGTAATTGCGTTTGGCTATGTTTCTGAGTTTGGCCAGGAAGACTTCGCGGTCGGTGATATCTTTACCGATATGGTCCATGACTCCCAGTTCAATGGTGGTGATCACGGTTGCCGGATCGGTATGCGAACTATAGACGATAACCGGATACTGTTTTACTTCGGTGATAATCTGCCGGATGAGGTCGATTCCGTTCTTGCTGCCTTCAAGGTCCAGGTCGACCAATAACAGATCCGGCCTTCGGGTATGGAATAACTTCCAGGCCTCTTCAACATTTGTCGTCAATTCGACCAGAAAGCCGGCCTGATCCAGGAAAACCTTGGTCATACGCCCGAAATCGAGGTCGTCTTCTACATATAAAATCCGTATCACACTCATATTCTTTCATTATTATATCGTTAGCCCCTCTTCTCCAACTTATCCTCTTTTCGCCTCTTGCCTCTAGCCTTTAGCTTTTCGCTTCTAGCTTCTAGCCTTTAGCTTCTAGCCTTTCGCCTTTTCGCTTTTCTCTGCGGTATTTCGATGATAAATTCTGTTCCCTGCTTTCCGTCACTGTTCCCACCTGAATATGTCCGTGGTGGGCTTTTACGACTGCTGCCACATAACAGAGTCCCAGTCCGAATCCTTTCCGTTGTTTATCTCCTTTATAACGTTGTCCCCGTTTGTATTCCTGAAAAATGAATTTTTGTTCTTCGGGTGGTATGCCGTAACCATCGTCTTGTACTGTCAATATCCATTTTTTGCCTCCCGGCGGCAACCTATCCGAATACGGACTTTTTTGTTCCTGAATATTTAATCGCATTTCCTAATAAGTTTCCCAAGGCACTATATAAAAAGTAAAGGATCGACCTGTGCAAGGGGGACGGTAGGAGAAATTTCTGTTTGTATATCGATTTGTTTGCCGATGCTATTGTTTTGCCTGTATTCCGTTGTGATTTGTGTTAACAATTCCCGGATATCGGTCGGTTGTATACAGGCTTTCAGACCGTAGGCATCGACAGAAAAGGTCAGTAGATTTTCGATATCTTCCAAAGTTTTATCGGTCCATTGTTTACATCGTTTATAGGTTTCGTTCAGGGAGATGGCGGTTTTGTCCTGCTGGTCGGACAAAAGATTTTCCAACTGGCATTTTATATTCAGTATCGGCCGGCGTAGGTTATGGACCAGAGTATGCGTAAATGCTTTTTGATTATCCCGTAGTTTTTTTTCATTTTTCAATAGCCGATAAAGAAGATAAGTCAGACAAATAATCAGGATAAAGAGCAGGATAGAAGTAAGAATACGTTCCAGGGCTAGTTTGAAAAATAAAATCAGGGGAAATTGAATTCTGCTTTTTGCTACTGTTTCGATTAGGTTGTTTGAGAAAATATGCTGAAATTTGTTTTGGAAAGTTAAGTAAAATATGTGATATGTGCAAAATATTTTTTTACCGGTTTATTTTTTTATCCTTTGGGGTGTGGATCAGAATTCTGATCCGGTAATGGTATTAAATCGCTTCGGGATGATGGATATTGGGGTTGCCGATGAGTGTGGCTCCACCCTGTATTTTGGCCGATCGGGATGAAGTACCGGGAAATGTTTTTCAGTATTGCAGTAATTTGATTGTATTCGACCGGCAAGGAGGAATCCTTGAATCCTATAGACTGGACACCGATTTAATAGCCCTTTGTTATGCTCCGGACGAACAAAGGTGGTATGGCAAACGGTTACCGGCCGGAGATCACCCCGATGTTTCTGTGTTTATCCCAATCGATAAATAAAGACTGACATGAGAGGTGGTGCTATGCGATCGATTTTAATAATCGGAACACTTACTTTGGTTGGTATTGCAGGACTTTGGTTCTTGTTCGGAGACTCTACGGAAGTGTTTGAATTATTATATTCATCACCGACTACTATTCGAATAGAAGGGGATACTATCGACCTGGATATTGTGAGGTATGGCGAAAAAGAAACAGATTTCTTTCCGGATCTGTAATACGGGCGAGGTTCCCTTATTGATCCGTGATGTGCGGCCTTCTTGCGGCTGTACTGAAGTTCGATGGGAAAAAGCGTCCGGTACAACCCGGAGAAGAAACGTTGATTTTCGTCACTTTTGAACCGAATTCTTTGGGTCGGTTTATGAAATCGATTGAGGTATTGTGCAATATCGAACGGTGTTTTTGTATATTACACATTATGGGAACGGTATCGGTTAATTGAGTTTGAAAATTAATTTTGAGATAGAAAATCAGACAGATATTTGGCTGATAGTTGTATTGTTTTATCTTTTAATAAATTTATAAAAATTATATCATGATTAAAAAGATTATTATTTTAGAGGTATTAGTATTCGTATTGATTCTTTTAACTAATTCATTTATTGATAAAAATTCGAAAATGAATATTAGTTTTAATCAAATAGAAGCTTTAGCGCAGGGTGAAACGAAAAATTGCCCACCCCAAAAAATGTAATGATGGGGGATGTGGATCATCAAGTTGCTCTTTGGGGCAAAGTTATCCTGGAGGGTTAGGTTCTACTCATTCAGTAACGGCGCAATCCGGGTACTTTGCCTGTTGTATCAAAAAGATAAATGGGGTAATATTTCTGCTGTTTCTTATCCTAACTCATGTTGTCCTGGCTATTGATTATGGGATCTTTGATTTTAAATTTGGAATATGGAGAAATTATATTGATGGGTATTGCTATAATTATTATAGTCGTCGCCATAATTTGTATAATTAGGTTGGAAAATAAAGGGGGCTGTTCCAAAAGTTAAAATATCCTTTTATAGAATTGGATATTTGATTTCAGTCTCTAATAGGGCTACAAATGAATCGAGGGTGCCAAATACTTTTTGGGTACCCTCTTAATACATTTTTAATATGAAAAATATTTATATATTGTGTTTTATAATTTTAATGGGTTGTAAAAGCACTGAAACCTATACCGATTCTATTGAGAGAATTTTGATAAAGCCGGAACAAGGAATGGAGATCCTTTTTATCTCAATTGGTAGATACATTGACATTTGTTTCTTTAGAGACCACACTTAATTCATTGTTAGTTCAAAATAGATAAATTAGAATATGATCGAGGTAAATATTTTATATTGGACCGATATCAGCATTCGGTGCTAATATTCGATTCATTGGGAGGATTTAAAACAATAAAATTTTCCTTTATAATACTCCATGCGTCGGAACATCGAAGCGTCAATCAAACATTCGTCCGTCGTTTCCAAAGGGATATAAATCGCAGTGTCCACGATTTCGCTCATCGTCATCCATACATCATTAGCTATTTCAGGAACTTTGATTGTTATCACAGGAGAAAACCGAAAACTTTTGACATGAATACATGCATACAATAAATAGTAATTTTAAAATACTTTTTAATCATATTTTATCAATTCACAAGAAATAATAATCAAGAACGTCAACAAACCCATTTTCCTATTCTACAAAATATCTTTTTAAACTATCAAAATATGAAATTGAAAAATTATTGTCATTTTGCATCGGGAAAAAAAGATTAGAAACATTAAAGTTTTCGTCAATCAAACAAATATAAAAATTCTTCATCTTTTTTTCAAACGGCAATAATTTGTCATCCTCACATAGCACAACAATTTTTGCCTCCAAACCTATACTCAATATTTTGCTTCTAATCTTTTTCTCATCCAAATTGGCCCCAATTATAATGTCTGTTTTTGGATGAGAAACTTTGAAATTGACCAAATTTAACAACTCTCTCTCAATACATGGATTACAACTTGAATCATAAAATCTGAATATAATCAACGACTTATTTAAATTTCCCAGAGACATGAGAAGCTTTTTCAATTTTTCATTTTCTTTTTGAGCTTAAATTTACCTTAGTATTCGCAGCTATTTTGATCAGGTTTTGTTTTACCGTATAATACGAACTAGCCATAGACAATAACTTTTGATGCATCACATTAATAGCATTAACATACTTATTTACTACATAATAATTATATCCCATGACAGATAATATTATTATAATCATTATAATTATCTTTTTTCAGACTAATCCTCTTCATTGATCAATACCCTCATTTTTTTTTAAATTTACATTTCATAACAATAGGATTATTATCTTCATTGACATCCAATAAACCATGCTCACGAAAAAAGTAATGTATTCATTACTAGGTTCCTCTTCAACCAACTTCTTTATGAGTAAGGGAGAAAAATACGAAACAAATTCGTTGTTTATCACCGATTGGAAGAAAAAGATCGATACCAAAAAATCATTCTTCAACGCTCCGGTCATAATACTATGATTCACCCCCCTTACGAATAATTGTCGAGTATAATTTGTTACCGAAAGAATAATCGATTTTCATAAATTCATCCGTTTCAATAAAATTATTCACGAAATAGGCACAATCTTTATTTTTTTTTATACAATTCTTCCACCTCTTCACCATTACTAGCTATTCAATCTTATTTACTTTTTTTATCTTCGAACTCAATATAATATAAAGGGTGCGGTTTATGATCAATGATCTGAAATATGGTATCGTTAAAAGGATAAATGTATCTGATGAAATGATTGTATTTAGAAAAAAGGATAGGAAATATCCTGATACATTTTTCCATTATCGAATATTTTATCACTGTATGAAAAATATTTAACAAATTCAGATCCGGTTTGAATATGCAAATTGAAACAGGATTTTTTTACTGTTATTTTTCCCAGAAAATTCTTTTTTATACTCATAATTGATCATTTTTGAAGTATGAAAAGCTAAATCACCTCAGAGGTAACAATCAAATCTTTGTAAAACAATTCTAAAAGGAACTGACTTTATATATTTTCCTTCATAACTAAAGTATTTCAAATTCTTAAAATTATCTGTAGTTATGACATATTGATTTTCAGTATCTAAAGTAAAAAATTCTAAAAATTCGAATTCTCCCGGAGCACGTCCTTTCTGCCCAATTTTTGTTTTAGTATTTACAGGAGGGTTGTATATTTTTGACCGGAATGGTAGATTCCAAAAATTGATTCCGATAGGCCGTGCACCTGGAGAATTAAATGTTTGTAATTCTCATAAAGCGTTTTTGATTGATAAGAAAAATGATCGGTTGGTATTTCCGGGTTGGTATAAATTTTATTATTACGATTTGGAAGGGAATTACATCGAAAGCCGGAATCTGAAATCGAAGTTGGTTCCTGCTCAGGCTGCCTTGGAGAACGGTGAGTGGTGGTTTTATTTTTTCGGAAGTGCTTTTTTAATAAAGGCGATGCCAGTCATTACTACCGGTATGATTTTGATGAGGGAATAAAGGAAGGATTTATGCCTGCAAGTCCATTAAACCGCTACGCAGAAGGAGGATTTGGATATGGAGTGGATAGTTTAGTATTGGCTTATTCTCCTTTAGTGAGTGATACCATTTATCAGATTAACAAGGGACATTTCTGTCCTGCTTTTTATGTCGATTTTGGGAAAGATAAATATGTTTTTGGGGAATGATTACATACAGCATAATATAAAAAAATCTGAGATCGAAGACCGGTATTATTACAGAGGTCGTTGCTGGGGGATGATGTTATTTATTTCGTTTTTGTACGTAAAGGTTATAGTCAGGAGGCTTACTTCTATAGAAGAACAGGAGAAGTAATTACGGGAGCGAAGCATAAAAGAAGAGGATATATTTGTACCCTTCGGTTCAACATTAACTTATACGGACGGTTACTTCGTTGCTTGGGAAAATGCTTATATTTTTTACCCAATGGGCTCCAGATATAGCTGCAAGATTGAATGTGAAAGAATCGGATAATCCGGTCATTGTTCTTTATCGTTTGAAAAAATAAAAATCTCGTAGCATATGAGAATAAACCGAATTATAAAATCGATCATGAAGTATATTTTGAAAATCCTGCTATTTCTTATCATTTGTGATGCATGCAAGCGTTCAGATATCGATGTTTTCGATATTGTCGAGGAAATCACTGACTACGACAGTGTTTATTCTGATAAGAATGACGTTTTTAATAGAATAACTGATATGGCGATTTTGGACAATGTCTTGATAACTAAGGCATATGAATGACACATATCATTTTTCATTTATTGATGTCAATGGGAAGAAGATCATAAAAAGATTAGGAAAAAAGAGGACGAGGTCCTGGTGAATATCTTCAAATAGGAACTGGATTTACGGTTTGTGGGTCAAAATTGGTTTTTTGGATGCTATGCAGAAAGAAATAAATTATGTTTCGATTTCTGATGTGATTGAGAATAAAATTCCTTACCATATAGAGAAAGAAGCTTATCCATATACGGTGGATTTTAGGCCCAGGCATATGGATGTAATCAATCACGTAAAAGTTGCAGTTGGATCGTTTAAAGAAGGGTACTTTGGTTTGCTTGATTCAAGTAATAATATACTCGGTTGTTTTTTCGATTATCCTTTGCTTATGAAGGAGTGGAAGGAATATATAGAGGAGTGTATACCAAACAAAAATTAGTTCAAATGATATTCAGAATAAATTTGTTATTTTAACCTTAGCATCCGATGTTTTTGAGATTTATCAAATTGAAGGAAAAGATATCCATCGTATATTTCTTAATCCATATAATCACATCCCTCTTTATTCGTGAAAGAGCAGGACGCTATGGAATCAGAATAAATGAAAGTATAGCCGGCCTGATGAAGATGGCTGTTTCTGATGAAATGATTTGTTTTACTTATTCTGCAGAAAGTTATGCGAAAGCTAATAAAGCCGGATTTATTTCAAATGAAATTCTTTGTTTTTAATTGGAAAGGTGAGAAAATAAAAAAAAATTTATTACCTTTTCCAATAAGCACTTTGTGTCGATAAACACTTCATTTATGGAGTCAGGTATATCGACGATGAATCGATAATCTATCGCTTTAAACTGTAATTTATTCTCTCCTGCCGGTGTGCCGGATTAAATGTTTGTATGAAAGACGATGGCTCCTTTCATATACAAACATTTAATCCTACATTCATTTTACCATCCGGGATTCTGATCGTGCTGAAGATTAGGATTCCGTTCCAGTTCTACCTGCGGGATAGGCCATAACTCATGCCGTGGCTGGTACTCACGTGTAAACATCAAATCGCCGTAGATATCGGTTGCATTTTTTTTTGACTGTCGGGCCATAGATACCCCAACGCCTCAGGTCCCAATAACGGTGGCCCTCAGCCGGCAATTCATATGCCCGCTCGTTACGAATACGTTGCCGCATTTCTTCCTGGCTGTTGACAGCCAGCCAGGGGCTGCCATTGTTCAACGACGGCATCCCCACCCGGTCGCGTACTTTGTTGAGTTCTGTAACGGCTTTGTCTAAACTGTTCTCTTCGTTATATGCCTCTGCCAGCATCAACAGTACATCCCCCCAGGCGGATCAACGGAAATTCATAAGGTACCCGCGTATATTCTCCCCAATAACCGTCAAGATTACCGGTGGGAATAAATTTACGCCAGAAATAAGAATTCCAGCCTTCGGAATTCCGGATAAAGGCCTGTGCTTCCATCGGTGAACCGCCTTTTTTGGGGATTGTGAAGCACACAACTGCTTATCCATCGGCACCGAACCGGCGTCTGTTCCCAGATAATGGGAATAAGGCGTAATGACATTCAGGCACAGGCGGGGGATCCCGCTTGCGGTATGCGTCGAGGACTTTAGTTGTGTCACAATTCAATAAGTCGGTAATCTTTGTACTCCCCGTCATCTATCGCAACACTCAGGACATCACGCCGGAATTCCGGACTACCGTCGTTGAATCCCGGAAAGATATCGTCCCAGTTAAACGGACTGCCATCGAGGTTCTCGTACATATCCACCAGGTGGGTCGAAGGTACGATACAATTGCTGGCAATGAGGCGCATAGTGGATTTATTGCCCAGAAAACTGCACAATTCCAGCCCGTGCCCTGCCACGTTACCGTCCAGAGACTGGATGGAGAAAATCATCTCTTTGCTGCGTTTGCCGTTGTACAAGCGGAACAGTTCATTGTAATCCGGATGCAGTTCATAGCCGTAATTATTCGTTTTGTTGTAGACGATTTCTTCAAAATCGGCAATGGCCTTGCTCCACTCCCGGTTGTAAAGATATACCTTCCCGCGCAAAGCGTAGGCAGCCCCTTTCGTGGCACGCCCGTAATCGGATGTTTCCCAGGCTACGGGAAGTTTGGAGGTGGCATCCGTCAGGTCGTCGAGAATGTGACCGCGGATGGTTTCTGCCGATTCGCGCGGGTTGGACAAGGTGGCGAATTCCTCTTCGATGATACAGCTCTCATCGTAATAAGGTACTCCTCCCCAGCAATTGAGCATTCTGAAATAGGCCATGGCACGCAGGAATTTGGCTTCGCCTATGACACGTGTTTTCACTGTTTCATCGATATCCATGGCGGAGACATTCCGGATGACCGTATTCGAACGGTGTACTACTTCGTAGAGATATTGCCAGGTGTTCTGGACAGAAGCGTCACCGGATGAAAAAGAGGTACCCCGGGCAATTCCGGCATGGGGAGACGTACCGTCCGCAATATCGGATATCATATCGAAAGTAAAGTCGCGTCCGAAAGCCCAGCCGGCTTTCATGGCAGCATACAGAGCGACGGCCGCCTGATTGGCATGTTGCTCTGTCCGCCAGAACGTTTTGTCGTTCAACTGGTCGGCAGGAGTATAATCGAGCGTTTCACACCCTTGGAGTAATAAACCTATACCTAAAAGAGCGGAAAAAATATAGTGTCCTTTCATTAGTGCTGAATTTTAAAATGTAACATTGATTCCAACCGAATATTGCCTTAACTGAGGATAACCTACGCCGGCGGCTGTTTCCGGGTCCAGACCGGGGAAATCCGTTAAGGTAAACAAGTTGTCGATACTGGTATATATTTTGAGATTTTCGACAAAAAAAATTCTCCGAAATATGGCTGGGAAGCGTGTATCCTAACTGAATGTTCTTACACCGTAAATAAGAGGCGTTAAACACCAAGGCATCGCTGGCAATGTTGTTTTTACTGTTGGCATTGTTCCGGAGCCGGGGATATTTGGAATTGTAAGGATTTTCAGGTGTCCAGGCATGGTCGGTAATATCTTTATTCAAGGATTGCCCCATGACAGTGACAAACCGGAATGCCTGGTTGTTATAATAGACTTTGTGTTTTCCTACCCCCTTGGAGCAACATACTGAAATCGAATCCTTTCCAGGAAATACCGATATTACCGCCGAAAGTAAATGAGGGGAGTTGCCGTTACCGATCTCGATCCGGTCGTTGGCATCCAGATTCCCGTCATGATTCGCATCTGCATACAGGAAGTCGCCCAATTCCGGTCTTTGATAAGTGGCGAAATAGTCCGGATTTTTATCGACCAGAGACTGTACATAGTCCCGATCGGACTGATCGCGGACAATACGGTCCACAGACATGACATATAACTGATTGATGGGTTTCCCTTCCTGCAATTTATAAACGCCGTTAATAGAGGGGACTTTCCCCCTGAAATTTGGTCACTTTATTGCGGACATATCCCATGTGGAAGCCAAGAGAATAGGTCATACTGCCCGATATGATCGAACCAGCTGATATCGAAATCGATACCCCGGTTGCGTACCTTGCCGGCATTTTGGTTGGGGACAGCAGAAGTGCCGTGCTCTAACGGTGCCGGCAATGAAATCAGGATATCTGTCGTCAGCCTGTTGAATACATCCACAGAACCACTTAAACGATGGGCAAACAACCCGTAATCCAGACCGATATTGGTCATGTGCGTCGTCTCCCAGGTGAGATTGGGATTGGCGAGGGTGGTCTGTGCCAGACCACTGGCCACCGCATTGCCCAGTACGTAATTGGCTGAAGCATAGAGGGGCTGATACATATAGAAAGTCGATGTGGCGTTGTTGCCGAGTGTACCGTAAGAAACCCGCAGTTTCAGCATATCCAGCCAACCGGCAGCTTTTTTTCAGGAAGGGTTCTTCCGAAATGCTCCAACCGGCGGATACGGAAGGAAACCATCCCCAGCGATTATCGGGGGCAAAACGGGAGGAACCGTCTGCCCGCAGGTTTTACTTCCAGTAGATATTTATCGTCCCACGACAGGTTTATCCGGCCGAAATATGAACGCATGGCCCATTCTGTATAGTTTCCTTCAATCTCACCGTTGGTACTCCCCCGTTGATACTGGTCAGAGCATCGTCGGCCAGATCGTATTTCCTGAACCGTTCGTCTTCCCGTTTATTGTATTCCTGACTGATACCAACCAGTGCAGAAGCATTCAGTTTGCTGACATTCCATTCATAGCGTGCCGTCACATCCGAAGTCCGGAACATATTCCGACGATTATACCGGTTGATATAAGTACGGACCGTACCTTCCCGCAGCAGTACAGGTCCATCCAGTGTAAAGCGATATAAATTTTTGTCGCATAATTGATATTCTTCATTCCGTTCCCAGGAGTTATAGGTGAACGAAGCACTCAGGGTCAAACCTTCTACCGGTGACAAACGGGCAAACAGTTTGGGGACGATACGACGGGTTTTTATCGGAAAAATCCTCTTTGTAAAACCACACATACGCCGGTAAGGATTAAAATTGCTGACGTTCTCTTCCTCCGGATTTTGCACACCTCCGTACAGACCTGTTTCAGGGTCATAGAGCGTCATACCGGGAACCGTATTCAATGCTCCCGAACCGAATATCACGTCTCCTCCGTTGGTGGCATTTTCGGCATTCGGATTATTGGAATCCATATAACCGAAGATGTTCATTCCGGCAGTGATCCAGGGTTTGATGTCGACTTCGACATTCGAACGCAATTGATAACGCTCATAATCGGTATTATAAACGATACCCGGATTTTTCACATAGCCCAGAGACAGGTTATAACGTACCGTTTTCGTTCCTCCGATAGCCGAAAGATTATGATTCTGTACCACCGACGGATTCCGGTAAATATGATCCTGCCAGTCGGTATTGGGATAAACGGTGGGGTTAGCTCCGTTGTCATTGCGCCAGGCGTCGATGGAGGTCTGGGAGAAACGGGGGCTTGCCCGTTAGCACTCAGAGCCGCGCATTCTGAATCTCCATAAAATCGGCATAGTCGGTGACCAGATTCAAACGTTTAGCTACCTTTTCAAACGAGAAATTGCCGCTGTACGTAATTTTGGCACTGCCTTCGTATCCGGTTTTTGTGGTAATCAGGATCACTCCGTTGGCAGCCCGCGAACCGTAGATGGCCGACGAAGCGGCATCTTTCAGTATCGAAATGTTTTTTATATCCTGGGGATTGATATCACTGATAGCACAACCGGCTACGCCATCGATCACCACGAGCGGATCGGCATTGTTCAATGTACCGACACCCCGGATCCGGATCGTAGAAGTCTCGAAACCCGGGGTATTCCCCCGAATTGGTTACGGTCAGTCCTGAGGCCAATCCGGCCAGGGCATTCTCGGCATTGGTGACTGGCCGCTCGGCCAAGGCATCGATGCTAACCGAGGAAACAGCTCCGGAGAGATTTGCCTTTTTTGTGAACCATATCCTACTATAACTACTTCATCCAATTTTGTCCGGTCTTCATACAAGGTAAGGCGCATATTTTCCCGCGCATTGACCTCGAGGGGTTTGTATCCGATAAAGGAGATGCGTAACGGGGAACCGAACCGGATATCCGGTAATTTGAATTCGCCGTTAAGATCGGTCACTTGCCCTGTGCCGCTTTCTTTGATCAGTACATTTTACACCGATCAAAGGTTCTCCGGCAGCGTCGGTCACTCGTCCCTTGACTGTAATGATATGCTGTTTTTTCAACTTATCCTTTTGGTCTTCCAACGGTTCCGGAGATTTTTTCCGGTTATCCTTTTCTGCATAAGAAACCGGTTCACCGGCCGGCCGGAATTCTTTTCCGGCCTCCTGAGCATGAAGCGGCAGCCAGAACAAAGTTACCAGAAAGGTCAGGCATCGTATCCGGACTCTATACTTTCTATTCATATTAAATTTTTTCAGATTGTGCATATTTTCCATTTTTTGAATATACTATAGCATCCAATAAAACACATGCCAACCGGATTTTGCAAGATTTTACAACTGATAAACAATTATTTACATTTTAATTACACAAGCGATAGCTGAGTAATAATTCCCCGGTTTGTGGAATATTTCCCCAACGGGTATCTCCGAATTCTATTATAATTTCCGATTTTTTTATATATATGGTGTATTAAAACGGCTTATATCGGAAAAATCTTTAAATTTGTCTTATTTTCTGATTCGTTATGATTATTTGATGAAACAGAATATGGGATCACTATATTAATTTTTAAAAGAATCGGATGGTTTCGGATAATCGGTGGGTTGCCACAACTAAAGGGATCGTGGTGTTTTTGTTGACTGCACTGTTGTTTGTATTTTGGTACGATCGTGATCGTGAGCTGGCAGAAAGCCATGTAACGGCCGTGCGTTTCGGTTTCTATCGGGTGATTTGGATAGAAGTTTTGTGTGGTATTGCAGTGGCTTGGTGCGTTCGGAAAAAATTTCGCTTTTCGCCTGCCGGATGCGGGGGTATTGTTGTTGGGGGGATATGTCCTGCTGCGTTCGGTTTATGGGGATGGGATGGTCGGTTATCGGACAGAATTATGGATTTTGTTTGTGATCCTTTATTTTTTATTGCGTCTGCTTTCTTCGCTTTGCCGGAATGCCGTCACGGTGATGTTGTGGACGCTCATGGGAGCGGGATTGGTAGAGACGATTTATGGGTTCGGACAATTGTATGGTTGGTTCGCCTCGGGGCATTCGCTTTACCGGCTGACAGGATCTTTTTTTAACCCGGGGCCTTATTCGGGATTTTTAGTGATGATGGTATTGCCGGTCGTTTTGTTCTATTGTTTATCGGTGTATCCCGGTCGGCAAAAGAGTGTCGGTGAGTGGAGGTACAAGTTGGAGTCCGGCTTTGTATGGGGGATACTGTTGTTGATTTTGTCTATTTTGCCGGCCGGAATGAGCCGGAGCAGCTGGTTGGCGGCGGTTGCCGGATGCGGGGTGGTAACGGCATTTTATTACCGGATCAGGAAACAGCTGAAAGAGCTGGGACGAAAACTGGGAAAAAAAAGGCTTGGTGGGTAGCGGGTATCGGTGTGGTGTGTGTCTGTTGCTGTTGTTCAGTGGACTTTATCTGATGAAAAAAGATTCGGCCGATGGACGCCGTTTAATGTGGAAAATCGCTGGTCGGGCGATAGCCGAAAATCCTTGGGGGGGGATGTGGATTGGGCTATTTTGGCGGTGCATTCGGGAAAGCGCAGGCTGCTTATTTTACCACGGAGGAAGCCTCGGAACAAGAAGAGTGGGTGGCCGGCTCGCCGGAATACAGGTTTAATGAATATTTGCAGTTGGGGGGTGGAATTGGGGATTGTCAGGAGTATCCTTTTCTTATTGACTGTCGGGTTGGCGGTCCGGCAATTGCTCTATTCTTCCCGTCCCGAAAAGGAGCGGTGCTGGGAGGGCTGACAGCCTTTTCGGTGTTCGCCTGTTTTTCTTATCCGTTGAGTGTGATTCCTTTGGTGATTGTATTCGTTCTGTGTTTATGGCGCTTGCCGGTACGCTGGATGACCGGAAACTGCCTGCGGAGGAACGAAAAAAGGACTGTGGGTGCATGGTTTGTCATGGGAGCTTCTCTCTTGATGGCAGGTATTACCTGGCGATTGACGGAGCATAAGGAGGAATGGAAGCAGGCTTATATCCGTTGGGGAGAGGAACAACGTTATTTCAGCATGGATATTTTTGAGGAAACGGTAGATCATTACCGGGATTTATATCCTTTTTTGAAAGACCAGCCGAAATTTCTTTTCGAGTATGGACAGTGTTTGTCGAAAACCGGGCAATATGAGGAAGGGATTCGGATTCTGACAGAAGGTACACGGCTCAGTGCCGATCCGATGTTCTATAATATTATGGGGGAAAGACGCCGAAGCCTTGAAGCATTTCGGACAGGCTGAAGCCTGTTTTTAAGCAGGCTTCCTATATGGTGCCTCATCGTTTATATCCCCTCTATTTATTGGCGAAAATGTATTTCGAAAGCGGACAATCGGAGAAAGGCCGTGATATGGCCCGGCAGGTGATTCAGAAAGAACCCAAAGTGATGTCAGATGCCGTAAAAAGAAATGAAAGCAGAATTGGAAGAAAGACTGAAACCATAGGAAAAAGAGAGAATTTGTTAAAAAAGTACCGTTCGGATTGAAAAGAAGGGGAAAAGTGAAGGGAGATTGTAAGGTTTTAATATATTTACAACTAATTATACTTTCGCAATATTTTAAAGAAAAAGATATGAATAAAATCGCTTTTTTTTTTGCATTAATGCTCGCCTTGGGGGCTTGTCGGTGGTTGTGGAAATAAGAAGGAGGAGAAAAAGAAGAAAAAGATTTGGCCCGGATCAGCCAGAAACAGGACAAAATCGAGGTGAAAGCAGCAAAAAGTCCGGCTGGCTCCCTTTGAAATGGAATTGGTCAGTAATGGCAAAGTTAATGCCCGTCGGAAAGCGGTTTTGGCTTTTATCACGAATGATGTGGTCAGGAAAGTACATGTGAAAAATGGAGAAAGGGTGAAAAAAGGGAGATCCCATCGTGAGCGTGGACGAACTGAAAGCCGGTCAGCAGTTGGAAGCCGCCCGCCTGAGCTGGGAAAAAGCGAAGCTGGAATTGAGGGACGGCTGATGAATGAGGGGATAAATTCATTGGAAGATACGCTGGACGAACGTGTAATCTCTAAAACCCGGCTGGAAAATATCAAATTACAGATCGGTTATACCTCTGCGGCTAAAGAATATGAAAAAAGCGGTGTACGATTATTCGAACATCACGGTGTATGCTCCTTTTGACGGCGTGATCGCCGATCTGGAGGTGAAGGAATACAATCAGTCCTCTGCCTATAAAGAGGTTTGTTCGGTAATCGACGATGCTACCATGGAGATTGTGTTTAACGTACTGGAAACCGAGATCGCCCATTTGAAGGCAGGGATGGAAGTAGAGATTACGCCTTATGCAAACGATAAAGTAACCCTGAAAGGCACGGTGACTGGAAGTGAATCCGAAAATCGATGAAAACGGTATGGTGAAAGTCAGGGCTACAACCGATAATCCCGAAGCAGTGTTGGTGGATGGAATGAATGTCAGTATATTGGCTAAACGGCAAATCGCCGATAAATTGATCGTCCCGAAAACAGCGGTGTTGCCGCGGCAAGGGAGAAAAAGTCGTGTTTGTCTACGAGAACGGCCGGGCTATATGGAAATATGTCGAAACAGGATTTGAAAATAGCCGGGAAGTGTGTATCGAATCGGGATTAAAAGAGGGTGAAGAGGCTATTTACGAGAATAATCTGGGGTTGTCGCACGAGTGTGAGGTGACGCTGATAAATAAAAAAAAGGAGTAGTAGTTCCTGAAAACACTTGGAAGGTGAAATTATCTGCTTTTTCTGTCAATACTATTTTTGTCGTACTGATGCTTTTTAGGGATCAGTCTGATTCCTGTGTTGTCTTTGCAGTTGCTCCCTTCTTCCCGTTCGAACGATTTGTCGGTATCTTTCTCTTGGGATAATGCCGGCCCCGAATTACTGGAAATGGAGGTGACGACCAAATTGGAAGGGGCTTTGGCGCGGAAGCGAGGGGTTACGGGAAATTGTTTCGGAGACCGGGAATGGCTGGGGGAACAATCAGGCTTTCTATCGATAAAGAAGAAAATATCGATGCCATTAAACTGTATCTGGGGTCTGTCGTCCGTTCGGTGAAAAGCGGATTCCCGGAAGGAGTACAGGTGTCGGAAGTACGTGGAGGAGAATACAGTTCCGGTAAAGAAGCTAAAAAAGAACGGCAGCTTTTATTGACTTACGGTATTTCAGGGCCTGGTACTACTCAGGATGTCTCCCGTTTTGCGGAAGACAATATCTCGAACATCGTCTCTACCATGCCGGGGATAGAAAGTGTGACGGTAACCGGGGCTGTTCCCATGGAATGGGTACTGATTTACGATCAGCAAGTGCTTGAAAATATCGGTATCAGTGCTTCCGATATCCGCTCGGCTTTGAACAATTATTATATGCGCCGGGATGGGGGAAAAGTATTGATCGATACCGTTCCTGCCAAAGAATATGCTTATATTATTTTCCGGGGTAATCCGCTGAGTCATGAGATCGATATGCTGAATATGCCGATCAAGACACTGGGGGGATCGGTTGTTTTATTGAAAGATATCGCAACCCTGGATTATCGGGAGAAGTCTCCTTCCTCTATTACCGGATCAATGGTCTGAATCAGTTGAATATCAATATTTTTTGCAGAAAAGAATGCTAATGTGATCGACCTTTCGGCCAAAGTCAGGGATAAGATGGATTTGTTGGAAAAGGATTTCGGCGGAAAATATTCTTTGCAGATGGCTTATGATGCCAGTAAGGAACTGGAAGATGAATTGAACCAGACGCTTTTCCGGACCTTATTGACGATTTTGATTCTGCTGATTTTTGTGTTTTCTGGTGAGCCGGGATTTCCGCTATTTGTTGATTATCGCCGTTTCTTTAGCTGCTAATGTGCTGATTGCTTTTGTTTTCTATTATTTCCTGAAAGTAGAAATCCATATTTATACTCTGGCAGGGATAACTGTGTCGTTCGGTATCATCATCGATAATGTGATCGTTATGGCCGATCATTACAGACATCATCGTGACCGGAAAGTATTTATGGCTATTCTGGCTGCGACGCTGACGACGATGGGGGCTTTGACCGTCATTTTCAACATGGACAATGAGATCATGCGGAATATGTGGGATTTTACTACGGTTATCATTGTCAATTTGTCCGTATCGTTGTTTGTAGCTCTTTTTCTTTGTACCGGCTTTGATGGAAAAAATACCGTTGCGGAAAAAAGCCAGAGTGCGTGTTGCCCGCAAGAGAAAAGTTGTAAAATTTACCTGGAAATACAAGCGGTTTATCGGGTTCACCTGGAGATTCAGGAAAGCATGGGTGATTTTGGCTATTCTCGGATTCGGATTACCTGTATTTATGATTCCTTCTTCAGTGGACCGCGATAAGTCGTATGCCGAGACCTATAACCGAATCTTTAGCAGCGAATGGTTTCTGACGATCAGACCCTGGATGGATAAGCTGTTGGGAGGAAGCCTGCGCTTGTTCGTGGAAGGAGGAAAAGGGGAGTGGAGGCAAAATGACAATAACGACCGTATCCGGACCTCCCTGAGTGTAGTGATGACAATGCCGCATGGAGCGACGCTGGAACAAATGAACGAGGCATTTATGAAAGTGGAAAATTTTGTCTCCGGATTTCAAGAAGTCGACCTTTTTTACGACGAGTATCAGTTCTGCTAACGAGGGAAGAATGAAAAAATCACCTTTAAAGAAGAAGCCGAGATGACCGGTTTCCCCGAGAGGCTGAAGAATGAGTTGGTGCGTTATTGTAATTCGATCGGGAATGCCGATTCACAGATTTCCGGAGTCGGAAGGAGTTTTTCCAATAGCCTGGGGAGACGGTTACCGCAGTGAAGAGCTGAAGGTGGTGGGATATAATTACCGGCAAAGTGATGAAGTATGCCGAAGTCTTGAAGAACAAGCTATCTGAAAACCGCCGGGTGAAGAAATTATATATCGGAAATGCCCGGAATCCCGAGAAAAAAATGAGGGAGTTTGTGGTGAAAATCGATAAAGCTAAATTGGCCCGTAATAATTCGAATGTCAATGATATTATGTGGAGATTGAGGAGTTTGTCTTATGCCCGGGATGAGTATACTACGGCTTATATCGATAACGAACAGACTTCTATTGTTATCCGGCCCAAAAAAATACGGTGGAGACCAGTATCTGGGAGATGCAGAATTATCCGGTACAGGGCGATAAAGCCACTTTCCGTTTGAGTGACGTCGGCACAATCCAATATGAGGATACGTTCGATAAGATCACGAAAACGAATCAGGAATACGATGTATCGGTACAATATGATTTTATCGGGGATTATATGTTGTCGAATAAGGTGAAAGAGAGAATGATGAAGGAAATGAACCAGAGTATGCCGATCGGTTTCCGGGTGAAGGAAGGCCGGGATTATTGGGGAGGATACTGGAAGATGAGCAATGGGTTCGATCGGCGTATTCTGTATATCTTACTGGTATTCGGTATAATTTATTTTATCTGTGCCATCTTGCTCGAATCCTTGAAGCAAGCGATGATCGTAATGCTGATCGTGCCTTTGTCGTTTATCGGCTGTTTTTTGGGTTTTTACTGTTTCGGGCTGGTATTTAACGAAGGGGATTGGCGGCCTTTATCCTGATGTGCGGATTATCGGTGAATGCGGTGTTGTATATTCAGAACGATTATAATAATAAGATCATTGCGGGAAAAGCGAGAGGGTTACAAACTTATTTGAGTGCCTGGAATGCGAAAAAATTATTCCGATTCTGCTGACGGTTATTTCCACAATTTTGGGATTTATCCCTTTCCTGATCGGAAGTAACGTGGCCGATTTTTGGATCAGCCTGGCGATCGGGACGATGAGTGGCCTTATTTTTTCTGTATTGGTGTTGATGATTTATCTGCCTTTGTTTTTTATGCGTAAGGAAGATAAAGCGGGATGCAACGGAAAAACAGTGGGATGAAGGAAGGGGGAAGAAAATGGTTAAGTCATATTGAATTGAATAAGATACGGGGATTCATAAAGCATTGATGTTTTCCTTTTTTGGTCATTAAATATTAAGAAAATGATTGGTTTTTTACTCAAACGTCCCGTCGCGGTAATCATGAGCACCATTGCCTTTTTGGTATTGGGGGCAGTGGCTATGTTTCAGCTACCGGTTTCATTGATGCCGGATGTAGATATTCCGAGATCAGTATACATTATACTCAGGATAATGCCTCGGTCAATGAAATGGAAAACAGTATCACCAACTTACTGAGAGGGCAGCTGCAACAGATTCCGTCATTATCGGACATTACTTCCGAATCCAGGGAAGGGAGCGGAACGATAACCATGAAGTTCGAATACGGCACTTCGATCGATTATGCTTTTATCGAGGTCAATCAGAAAGTGGATGCTGCGATGAACAGCTTCCCTAAAGAGATGCAACGGCCTACGATTATTAAAGCTTCGACTTCGGATATTCCTGTATTTTTATATTCAGTTGAATTTAAAAAAATTGGAATCGGATATCAAATTCCTGGAATTTTTGCGAATTTGCCGATGCCGTTTTGAAAAAGCGGTTGGAGCAATTGCCGGATGTCGCGATGGTGGATATTAGCGGGATGTATCAGCCCGAAATGTATATCTTGCCCGATGAAGCCAAAATGAAGAGTCTGAATATTACCCAAGACCAATTGAAAGAAGCTATCGATCAAAATAACCGGGTGTCGGGAAGCTTGTCGATCCGGGACGGTTACTACCAATATAATATAAAATTTACCAGTCAGCTGATGTCGGTCGAAGATGTCCGGGAGGTATACCTGAATATCGAAGGGCGTCTGATGCAGGTGAAAGATATTGCCGAAGTGGGCATACGGCCGAGAGATAAGAGAGGGATTGTTCGTGAATGGCGAAAACAATCCCTGTGTATGGCGGTGATCAAACAATCGAGTGCCCGGATGTCGGAGATGAAAGAGAAAGTCAGTGAAATGCTGGAAAATTTTGAAACAGAATATCCGGATATCGAATTTTCCGTATCGCGGGATCAGGCTGCCTTACTGAATTACTCGATTACGAATTTGCAGCAGAGTTTAGTATGGGGGATTATCCTGGCTGTATTTATTATGTTGTTTTTTCTTGCGGGATGCCCGTTCACCGATGATTATCGGGATCAGTATACCGGTTTCTGTGGTTATCAGTGTACTGTTTTTCCAGTTGATCGGTTTGTCTATCAATACCATTTCTCTGTCCGGTTTGATCATGGGGGGTGGGGATGATGATCGATAATTCGATTATCGTCATCGATAATATCAACCAGCGAAGGGAACGGGGAGATTCGCTGTTTGTGGCTTGTGCGGACGGTACGGCCGAGATTTTCCGTCCCCCTGTTGTCTTTCGGTGTTGACGACTTGTGCGGTATTTGTGCCGTTGATATTTCTGGGAGGAGTTGCCGGGGCTTTGTTCTATGACCAGGCGGTAGCTGTAGGTGTCGGGCTTTTTGTCTCGCTGATCGTTTCGCTGACGATTGTCCCTGTCATTTTTTCTTCTCTTTAAAAGAGCACATGAAGACGGAAAAATCAGTAATTTCATCAAACGGATCAGTTTTAAGCATCTGGATAAGTACTATACGATTGTCTATCACTTTGTGTTCTATCACCGCCATAAGACCATGCTGATCGTGGCTGTGCTGGTATTGTTGGGTGCTGCTACGGCTTTTTTCACTAAAGTGGAACGGATGCCTCCGGTAGAAATCAATGAAATGTTGATCCGGACAGACTGGAACAATAGTATTCATGTCGATGAAAATTATAACCGGGTGCAGGATATTATCCGGCAGTTTAAGGGACGTTGTACTGAAATATCCTGTCATATCGGTGAAAAACAGTTTTTCCTTGAATCCCGAGGATAACGGTAATATCAATGACACGGAGATTTATATAAAAACTACCGATAATGAAAAGCCTGAAAGTTTTGGTCGGGGATATAACCGCTTATATTAAGAAAAAAAACTATCCGGAAGCCCGGGTAGAACCGGCGAAGGTGGAAAATCTGTTCGAACAGTTGTTTAAGGGAGAAGATGCTCCTTTGATCATTTACCTCTCGGGAGAATCTGCCCGCAAGATAGAGGAACTATCGAAAATTAATGCATTTATCGACCATTTGAATGAGGAAATGCCCGACTGAAATTGAATAAACCTGCCGTACAGGAAAGAATCGTAGTCCATATCTTGCCCGAACGTTTGGCGTTGTATAAAGTGAATCAGAATGTGTTGCTGAATACGTTGGAAAAGAATATCAGTAAGGTCAGTATCGGAAAATTGAATACGGGGAACCTTTATATTCCGATTGTCATTACTGAAAATGAACATACGATCCGGGATATTCTCAACGAGGTGTATGTGTCTAATTCGGATAGGAAGTATATTCCGGTAGCTGCGTTGACCGATTTGTCAATGGAATACGATTACAAGAAAATTTTCGGGAAAAAAAGAAGGAGTCGTCGTGCCTGTTCAGGTTTACCATACAGGAGATAGCATCCAAGAAATTATAAAGACGGTGAGGACAGAAGCGGTAAAAGCTAATCTGGATCCTCATTTCGGAGGGGCTTATTTCGAGGGGAATGAGACTTTCTGGCAGATGTTGATGATCGTAATCGTGGCCTTGCTGATGCTCTACTTTATTTTAGCCAGTCAATTCGAATCGTTGACATTACCTTTGATCGTATTGATCGAGATTCCGATCGATGTGGCGATGACTTTGCTGGCATTGTGGATTTGTGGGATCTCACTGAATCTGATGTCGATGATCGGTATCGTGGTCATGAGTGGTATCGTGATCAACGACTCGATTCTGAAGATCGATACGATCATCCGGCTTCAACAACAGGGATTTCCTTTGCTGGAAGCCATTCACGAAGGTGGGGTGAGTCGGTTGAAGCCGATTCTGATGACGAGTTTGACTACTATTTTTGCTTTGATCCCTTTTTTTATGGGGTGACGATATCGGTTCCCAATTGCAGCGACCGCTGGCGGTAGCTATGATCAGCGGGATGACGATCGGTACTCTGGTCAGTCTGTATTGGGTACCTCTGTGTTATTATTATTTAGTTAGAAAAAAAGGAGAATAGACGATGGAAACATTTACGCGGTGGGTGTATTATTTTTTGGAGTCTTTAGGTCTCGATCTCAGTTATATGACTAATCTGAATCGCCTGATTGTTCTTGTATTGATAGCCGTATTGGCTTTTCTGACAGATTGGTTGCAGGAAAGGGATTGTACGGTTGGTGCGTAAGGTTACCCAAAAGACAAAGGTGACCTGGGACGATCTGTTGTTTAACGATCGGGTCATGAATAATTTCTGCCACATCCTGCCGCCTGTGGTAGTATATAATACTTTTGCCGATCGCTTTCCCCGACGGATCGGATGCCCTGGCGTTTATCCGAAAGCTGTGTATGGTGTATATTATAGCGGCTGCTTTGCGGTTTATCAACATTTTTCTGGGAGTCATATTCCAGTTGGCCACACAGAAAGAAGTATTTCGTGACCGGCCTCTGAAAGGTGTCTACCAGATTATTCAGGTCGCTTTGTTTTTTGTCGGTTCGATTTGCATTATTGCTGTATTGATCGAGAAATCTCCTATCCATCTTTTGGCTGGTTTGGGAGCTTCGGCTGCTATTTTAATGTTGGTTTTCAAGGATAGTATCATGGGCCTTGTTTCCGAGTGCAACTTTCGGCCAATGATATGTTGCGCCCGGGGGATTGGATTACGATGCCTAAATACAATGCCGACGGTACGGTGATCGAAGTGACTCTGAATACAGTGAAAGTCCGTAATTTCGACAATACGATTATTACGATCCCGCCTTATGCATTGGTGAGTGATTCGTTTTCAAAACTGGAGGGGCATGCGGGAGTCCGGTGGACGTCGCGTGAAACGTTCTGTCAATTTGGATGTGAATAGTGTCTGTTTCTGTACCCCGGAAATGCTGGAAAGATATAAAAAAGATCGTTATTTTAAAGGAATATATCGAGCAAACCGAGCAGAAAGTACAACAATACAATCAGCAGCAGGGGATCGACGATTCTGTGCCGGTCAATGGAGTACACCAGACAAACCTGGGCGTTTTCCGGGCTTATCTCGAATTATACCTGAAAAATTTACCTGTCGTAAATTCTGATTTGACGTATATGGTCCGGCAATTACAACCGACCGAAAAAGGAATCCCTTTGAGGTGTATTTCTTCTCCAGAGAGAAAAGATTGGGTGCCTTATGAGAAAATCCAGGCCGATGTTTTCGATCATATTTTTGCGGTAGTTCCTTATTTTGGTCTAAAAAGTATTCCAAAATCCTTCTTCTGCAGATATAGTCCGGGTTTTAGAAAGAGTGTGATTGGTGTTTTGTATAAAAAACAATCCGTTTTTTTTATAAGTGTATCTTGATTTAATCGTTCTATCTTTGGGGGAGATAAATGACCTAAAAATCGAAAACAATGAGTAAAATTTTATTCGGATTGGTGGGGATTGCTTTGATCAGCTCGTGTACGCGTCCGGGAAGTTTATATAATGGCGGACAACGGATTGCTAATTGTGTTACTTCAGAGCCTTTTTGAAGTACCGGTTCAGGAGGGTGTGCCACCTATGTGATGTATGGGCAAGATACTGTCGCTATTGTCACTCAGCCGATGACCATACAAATCCCGAAAGGGATGAAAGTATCGACGAAGGGAAGTACCGGTGATGAAATCTCGATCGAATATGAGGTATTGAACGATACAGATGCTAAGATTGCTTATAATAAATCCTGGCAGGCGATTATGTTCGAAGATACCCGTTCCGGTGATTATGATTACAATGATTTGATTATCCATGTTCGGAATTTGCATTCCTGGGAATAAATTGCAGATCGATATTCAACCGATTGCTTTAGGGAGCCAAAAGGTGATCAAACTGGGATGTGTGATCGGTAATGATAAAAGCGAACATATCATTTCGGAAGATGTGCGTAAAGACTTGTTCGGTAGTGAAAAAGGATTTATCAATACACAAAGCGATCTGCAACCGGTCTGTTATAGCCTGGAACGCCGTCTCGACCATGAATTGGAAAAAGGGAAAGATGAATATGCTAGTATCGCCTGGTTTATTGAAGTAGATGATAATCGGTATTTTTGCAATAAATGCCGATGCTGAATACAGTGACTATGATTTATTGAATGAGGAAGGGATGCCTTATGGTCTGGTCGTTTATGGGCTGAACGGCAGTCACGGTACGTTTGCTTATGCCGAAGAAAAAATTTCTTTGTTCGAAGCTTATCCGGATTTCAAAAGTTGGATTAATGGGGAAGTAGTTACTTTTTGGGAAATATGCCGACAAGAAATGATCTACAAAATACAATTATGAAAAAAATCCCCGACGACTAAGCGGATCTGGGATTGGCAATAATGGAAGGGCGACAGCCTAATCCTTCTTTACGGTAAAAAGGTGTAGCCGTGTAGCGATAGCAACGTTAAAACTGAATGCTCATCGTTTTTGTTTAGAATAGAATAAGTTTTAAACCTTATGAACTTTCTAAACTAATTTAATTCCAGGTTTATTTTTTTTTTTCTATTCCGATTCCGGGTGAACCGGTCTGATGACACAAAAAAACGAAATAGAAAATGGATTCTACTCTCACTGAGATTTAAGTTCTGAAAACGGTACCGCTTTGTCCGTTTGCTTCATTGCTACTCTCCAACTACAATATCGACTTAGCATGTTTTGAGCGAGAAAAGGGAGTAAAATGGGACGAAAGGTCCGTCCCCGGAGTACGGAATAAAAAACAGCAGACCGGGTAGGGCCTGCTGTTTTTTTTATAAAGATGAATCTTAAACTATTTGGCATAGTTGATTGCCCGGGTTTCGCGGATGACGGTTACTTTAACCTGTCCGGGGTAAGTCATTTCATCCTGGATTCGTTTTGCGATATCGAATGAGATTTTTTCTGCTTCTGCATCCGAGATTTTTTCACTCCCTACAACGACTCTCAATTCCCGTCCGGCTTGATGGCATAGGTCTTCACAACTCCATTGTACGAGAGTGCCAGATCTTCCATATCTTTCAAGCGTTTGATATAAGATTCGACGACTTCCCGACGTGCACCCGGACGAGCTCCTGAGATCGCATCACAAGCCTGTACGATAGGTGCGATCAGTGTCGTCATTTCGATTTCTTCGTGGTGGGCTCCGATAGCATTACAGATATCCGGTTTTTCTTTATATTTTTCAGCTAATTGCATACCCAGAATAGCGTGTGGTAATTCCGGCTCGTCGTCGGGCACTTTACCGATATCATGGAGTAATCCGGCACGTTTGGCTTTCTTCACATTCAGACCCAGTTCGGCTGCCATGATCGCACAAAGATTAGCTGTTTCACGGGCATGTTGCAATAGGTTCTGACCATAAGAAGAACGATATTTCATTTTACCGATCAGACGGATCAATTCGGGATGTAAACCGTGGACTCCTAAGTCGATTGTGGTGCGCTTACCGGTTTCGATAATTTCTTCTTCGATTTGTTTTTTCACTTTATTCACTACCTCTTCGATGCGGGCAGGATGGATACGTCCGTCTGTTACCAGCTGGTGTAAAGACAGACGTGCAATTTCCCTTCTTACCGGATCGAAACCCGAGAGTACGATCGCTTCAGGAGTATCGTCGACGATGATTTCAACTCCTGTTGCAGCTTCGAGTGCGCGGATATTACGACCTTCGCGTCCGATAATCCGGCCTTTGATTTCGTCCGAATCGATGTGGAAAATAGAGACTGCATTTTCGGTCGCTGTTTCGGTCGCTACACGCTGAATCGTCTTTATCACGACCTTTTTAGCTTCCATATTGGCAGTCATTTTAGCTTCCTCCATGATCTCGTTGACATAAGAGATGGCTTCTGCCTCTGCTTCTTCTTTCAGAGAGTTGATCAGTTTTTTCTTTTGCCTGCTCACCGGACATACCTGAAAATGGCTTCAAGTTGTTCGATTTGCTGTTTTTTGATCTTGTCCAATTCTGCCGTTTTCTTTTCGATCAATTCTTTTTGTACTTCTATGTTGCTTTGCTGGCTTTGGAGTTCTTTCCCTTTGCGTTGTATTTCTTCCAGTTTGCGCGAAATATCGGTTTCCTGTTGTTTTAACTTGTTTTCGGCCATCAACAGCTTATTATTTCTGGCAGCAGCCTGTTTTTTTTCATGTTCGGCTTTGATCTGTAAAGAATTTTTCTTTAGCCTGAAGAATTTTATCCTTTTTGATCACTTCTGCTTCAGCTTCAGCTTCTTTGATGATATTTTGTGCCCGGTATTTCATGGCTAATCTCATAATAAACCAGCCGATCGCTATACCGACGAACAAAGCTATCACGGCTTGCGATTATTGTTGTCATTGTCATATTTCTGTTATTAATTAAATTTATAATATAGTTTAATGTTACACTGTTTTCTTTTTTTGTAAATGCACAAAAAAAATCCCGCACTATTTCTTTTTAATAAAACCCCTGTATGACACGGGTAGAGCTGCCATTTGATTCAGACTTCCACTGTCCCGAAGGAACTCCGAAGAGTCGAGGCCTGTCTTGTGCAAATATAAGCGTCTGCTCTAATTGTTTGAGTGTTGAGTTTTTTTGCTTAAAGTCGAAATAATGCGGGAATATCTATGTTCAAAGAACTCTAAAAATACTTTACTCTTTGATGAATTCATCAAGTTTCAAATTAATTTGTTCTATTTCATTAAACTTCTGTTCTTGTTGCAGCATTTTTATCGTATGCAACAGCGAAACATAAGCTAAAAAATAAAAAGGCTCCGGTTCTGTATTTCCGGTTTTATATTTTAAAACACGTTCATTAATTTCCTTTGCCGCTTTCCGGATGATCTCTTCATCTGCTGCTGAAATATTCAAATTCAGAGGTATATCGGCAATAGTTAAGTTAATGTTGCGTTTTTCAGACATAATTAATTATTCAAAAGAGCAATACATTTATCTATCTCCCGCACCAGTTGGTTGATTCGCATTTTCGCTTCATAACTTCCGTTCCCTTCCGAAATTGCACTAGCCACTCTGGTTGTTTTTAGTTTATTGTTTAAATCTTTGTTCTCTCTTTGCAGGTTTTCAAGCTCGGATTGCAAATCCTGTATTTTGTTCTTTCCAGACTTTTTGTTCTGTTCCAGAGAGGATATATATAGTTTTATTAATTTATCTATTTTAAAATTCAGCTCGTTTATAACGGCATCGTGTTTTGCTGCCATAACTCAATCTTTTCATGACAAAGATAAAATTTATTCTTTAAATTATCAAGAGTGTTGATATATTTGCAGCATAAAATTAGTGTTTTTTTGATATGGAAAAAAAGGAGGTATAGGAAATTTATTCGTTATTTTTTGTTTAATTGGTTGTCTTTGATTTCATTAAATATATTTGCCCAGGACATGATAAAGCCGATCGATCGGCCTGTTTTGTTGAGTGGAAATTTCGGAGAATTGAGGGCGACTCACTTTCATTCGGGTATCGATATCCGGACCGGTGGGGTGGAAGGCTTGCCCGTCGTGTGTGTGAAAGACGGTAAAGTTGTCCGGGTGAGTGTGTCTCCTACCGGCTATGGGCGGGCATTGTATGTGGAGCATGAGGATGGAACGACCACGGTTTACGGACATTTGCAACGTTTCAACGCTCGTATCACAGCGCTTGTCCGGCAAATTCAATACGAGCAGGAAAGCTTTAAAATAGATGAAGAGGTGAGGGACAGGCAGTTGATCTTTCATCAGGGAGATACGATTGCTTTTAGTGGTAATACCGGATCTTCCGGGGACCACACTTGCATTTCGAAGTCAGGAATACCCGTTCTGAACATACCTTGAATCCTTTGCTTTTTTTATAAGATCCGGGATAGCCGGATTCCGGTGGTGAGAGGTGTTTATCTGTATCGTGAATCGGCTTCGGGTTGTGTCGGATTGGTGAGGCGGGTGGCTTTGAAACAGTCGGCGAACGGCCGTTATACGCTCGGACAGTTGAATATTCCGGCAGGGAAAATAGGTATTGCTGTATTTGTTACGGATTATATGAATGATTCCTGGAATAAACTGGGAATTTATCGGTTAGGGAGTAGTGGCCGGAAAAGATACGCTTTTTGCCATGCAGATGGATTCCTGTTCTTTGATCAGACTTGTTTTATCAATGAAATAAAGGATTTTGACTGTTATAAGAAAAAAGGAAACGGTTTATCGTTGTTTTGGTAATTATCAGGGACAGGTGATGGGGTGAAGAATCGTAATCAGGGATGGATTACTGTCGGTGAAGACAGTATTGTACCGGTGAAAATCGATCTGAAAGATATCAATGGTAACCGGGCAACCGTAACGTTGACCCTGAAAAGGCAAAAAGGAGGCACCTGTGCAGGAAGAACAGGAGGTGTTGCGCTATGATCGCAGCTATAGCCTGGACTGTCCGGGGCTACGCTGGATTTTAGAGGCCGGAGCTTTGTCGGCTTCGGTGCCGAAAGGGATGAAAAATAGAAAAAGATACGGTTTCCGGAAGGGATATTTTTGTATTATCGGAAAAAGATGTTCCTTTGTTAAAGAAAGCCCGTTTGTCTGTGGCCGGGGAATTTGACCGGAAGGCTTTGATTTGTGAGGTGGACCGTGCCGGCAGGAAATACCCGCTTGCAACTCAGTGGAGTGAAGAGGGCCTGGTGGCGGAAATCGGCTATCTTAGCCGGTACACGATAAAGCCGAAGACCGGCAACCGCCGGTGATTTTTTTTTAGGGAAATTTCCGGATGGTTCTTTTTGAAATTTAAGATAAAAGATGATTTTTCAGGGATTGCAACTTATCGGGGAGAGGTAAATGGCCGGTGGTGCCTGTTTTCCTATGATCCGCGCTATAATTTGATGCGTTGCAGTCTGAAAGAACCGGTTTTTGTTTCCGGTCAGGTGAATGAAGTGAAGGTTATTGTCGAAGACCGGGTCGGAAATAAAAATGAACTCCTTGTCAAGGTAAAGAAATAATTATAGAAAAGGATTAATTGGAAGCATATTTATGAGAAAAAGAAATACAGGAATGGATCGAAAAAGGAATCGGACAGAAGCTGTCCGCTTACTGGAAGAATGGGTCGGAAAACATCCGGCAGATGAAGAGGAGTGGTTGCTCTTGGGAGAATTGTTGTATGCCGACGGAAAAATGACGGAAGCCTTGAATAAATTCAATACGGTTCTCCGCCTGAATCCGGATCACCGGAAGGCAGCGAATTATGTGGTTATGATCAATAATATTTTTGGGATACTATTGTAAAGATATGTTCAATCCTTAGGTATGAAATTATATCATAAAGCCTTTTTATACCGGCACAAATGGATACAACCTTACCTGCAAAAAGTGTTGGGTGGGATAGATGCTGTCACGTTTCTGGCAGCCTTGGCCTTGATTGGCGGTGTCGTCTATGAACATGGCTTTATTATTTCGGAAGGAGCGGAGGCAGATCTCGGTGTATTGTATCGGACCGTATGGGGCGTTTTCCTGGTTCAGACCACGATGCATATCGGGCTGGCGTATCGGGAAACGCTGAAGAAATACCGGACATTTACATGGGTATTGAATATTTTACTTTATCTGACTCTAATTCCCGTCATTTTTTTTCGAACCGGAATCGGGGGCATTGAAATATTTCTGGTTATTTTTAAACAACCGTATTTTTCAGCTGATTCTGTTGTTGTTACTTTCCTTATTGCGCTTATCTTCGGGGGTGATCGGACTCTTGGGAAAACGGACCAATCCCTCCCTGATTCTGGCCGGAAGTTTCTTCCTTATTATTTGTATCGGCACCGGTTTGTTGATGTTACCTCGTTGTACCGTTGATGGTATTTCGTGGGTAAATGCTTTGTTTGTGTCCACCAGTGCTGTTTGTGTGACCGGTTTGGTACCGGTAGATGTAGCGACGACTTTCACTTCTTTGGGACAGTTGGTCATTATTATATTGATACAGATCGGTGGGTTGGGAGTAATGACGCTCACCTGTTTCTTCGCCATGTTTTTTATGGGTAATACTTCCGTATATAATCAGTTGGCGGTAAGGGATATGATCAGTTCCGATTCTTTGTCGTCTCTGTTGTCGACGGTGATTTATATTTTATTTTTCACTTTAGTGATAGAAGGAGCCGGGATGTTGGTCTTGTTCCTGAATATTCACGGTACTTTGGGGATGACGGTGCAACAGGAAATGGTGTTTGCTGCTTTTCATTCTATTTCGGCTTTTTGTAATGCCGGTTTCTCGACCTTATCGGAGAATCTCGGTAATCCTTTGGTCATGCAACACCATAATCTGCTCTATATAACCATTTCCGTATTGATTATTTTGGGAGGAATCGGTTTTCCGATCTTGGTGAATTTTAAGCATATCGCCGGTTATCATCTGAAGCGTTTGTTTTATTTTTTATCCGTACAGGAAAAAGGGATAGACAGCGTATCCGGCATTTGTATAATCTGAATACTAAGATTGTTTTGTTGACGACGCTGATTTTATTGACCGGTGGGACTATAGCGATTCTTCTGTTCGAATGGAACGGAGCTTTTGCGGGGAATGAGTATGCCGGATAAATGGGTACAGGCCTTTTCAATGCGACCTGTCCCCGTACGGCCGGGTTTACGAGTATCGGTTTGACCTCTTTTCATTACAGAGTTTGTTGCTGATGTTGCTTTTAATGTTTATCGGAGGGGCTGCCCAATCTACTGCCGGCGGAGTTAAAGTGAATGCTTTTTGCTGCCGCTGTATTGAGCCTTTTTGCTGTGATCCGGGGAAAAAAGCCGGGTGGAGGTGTTCCGGCGGCAGCTTTCGGTGGATTCGATCAGGCGTTCCAATGCTACCCCTGGTGATGTACCTTATGATTCTTTTTCTGGGTGTATTTGTCCTGAGTGTGCTCGAACCGCATGCTTCGCTATTGGCCTTGGTTTTCGAGTGTACTTCGGCTTTGAGTACCGTCGGGTCGAGTCTCGGTCTGACTCCGGCTTTAGGAGAAGCAGGTAAATTATTCGTATCCTTGCTGATGTTTATCGGGCGGGTGGGAGGCATTACGATCGTATTGGGATTCGTACCTCCGCAGAAGCATACCAAATATAAATACCCGGATGATAATTTGATCATCAACTAAGCAAGAGAGTTGTCGTATTAACATGATATACATATGAAATATATAATCATTGGTTTGGGAAATTACGGAGGAGGTTTGGCCGAGGAGTTGATGGCCATCGGACACGAAGTCATCGGTGTCGATCAGAACGAAGGGCGGGTGGATAATCTGAAAGACAAGATTACCACGGCTTTTGTGTTGGATGCAACGGATGAACTGGCTCTGGAAACTTTGCCACTCCGAGAGATCGATGTTGGTGATTGTCGCTATCGGAGAAAATTTCGGGGCTTCTGTACGGGTGGTCGCTTTGCTGAAACAAAAGAAAGTGAAGCATATCTTTGCCCGGGCTATAGATTCGGTGCATAAGGCGATACTGGAAGCTTTCGCTATCGACAAAGTGCTGACCCCTGAAAAGATGCCGCCCGCGAATTTGTACAGTTCCTGGCTTTGGGTATTCATGCCGAGTCGTTCCGGGTCGACGAAGACTATTATGTGATTAAGTTTAAAGTGCCTCGGAAATGTGCCGGTTATCCTTTGAGCGGAATGAACCTCGAAGAGGATTTTCATTTAAAACTGATTGCTTTGAAGCAGGCTGCCGAAGTGAAAAAATATACTGGGAATGAAAAAACTGACTAAAGAGGTGATGACGGTTATTCCCGACAATTACCTGTTGAAAGAGGAAAGACGAATTGGTGTGTTACGGTTTGTATAAAGATTTTCAGGCCTTGTGGAAAGCATTTTTAAAAATCGGGGGTAAATTTTCTTTCCCTTTTTACTTTTTACTTTTTACTTTTTCCCTTATCTTTGCCGTCCATTTTGAATAGGTTTAACGCATTAAAAAATCAATCCACTTTGGAAGGGGGTGCTTAAATTCGGACAAGCGGTGCTTGCCATGAAGTAGAAAAGAACTGAAAATAGAAGACAAAATGACCTCAGGAAGAGACTAAGCCGGAGGTTGTAATGGGAGGGTGTTACCCTGTTGTTATTTTATTTAATGCGTTTATTATAAACTATAAAAATTAGAAATCATGATTATTGTACCTTTAAAAAGAAGGCGAAAATATCGAGAGAGCCTTAAAGAAATTCAAGAGAAAATTCGAAAAAAACCGGTATTGTAAAAGAATTGAGAGATCGTCAGGCTTTCACAAAACCATCAGTACGTAACCGGGCCCAGCGGATCAAAGCTGTCTACAAGCAGAGTTTGCAACAGGCAGAAGAATAATTTTCTTCCCGGGCTTGTTTTTCCCGGAGGAAAGTGTTAAATTGGGTTCGTTTTAAGAACGATGAGTATGGAAATAGATTCATTTCTGAGTTATTTGAAAAAATATTAAGCGCTATTCAGCACTTACTATTACAGCTTATAAAGAAGATTTGAATCAGTTTCGTGAGTTCTGTGAAAAAGTGGAATTGATCCGGCAGGATGAGGAAATTACTTCCAAGATGGTCCGGCGGTTTGAAATGGGATTGATGTCCGGTGGGTTGAAGATTGGCGGGGTGGACGGTGAAGAAAAGCTGAGGCCGATGACTGCCCGTTCCGTTAGGCGTAAATTGAGTTCTTTACGGACTTATTTCCGTTATCTGGTACGGGAGGGAAAGTTGACAGAAGATCCGACGGAGATTGTCGGGCGCCTAAAATGGGAAAGCGATTGCCGGTGTTTGTGCCCGATTATCAAATGGATGAGGTGTTGGATAAACACGCTTCCGACAAGGATTTTGCAAATATCCGTGATCGGATGGTGTTGATGACGGCTTATTATACCGGAATGAGACGCTCGGAACTGGTGGCATTGAAATTGGAAGACGTCGATTTGGGGGGAGCGGTGATCCGGGTGAATGGGAAAGGAGACAAACAACGGATTGTTCCCATGTTACCGGAATTGGCCGGAGATCTCCGGATTTATCTGAACAAGCGGGAAGAACTGGTAGGTGAAAAACATCAGTTTGTATTCGTTACGGATAAAGGAAAACCGGTATACGATAAATTTATTTATCGTTTAGCTGTAAAATATCTGGGCGAAGTCACTTCGTTGAAGAAACGAAGTCCGCATGTTTTGCGGCATTCTTTTGCTACGGCTCTGTTGAATAACGGAGCCTGTATCGAGGCTATCCGTGAATTACTCGGCCATGCCGGACTGGCTGCGACTCAAATCTATACTCATAATTCTTTTGAGAGTTTGAAAAGGTTTATAACCAAGCTCATCCCCGGGCTTAAAATTTAAGGAGGAAGTACTATGGAAATTAAAATTAATGCGGTTGGTTTTTCAGCAAGTTCTCAGTTGGAAGATTTCATTCAGAAGAAAATTTCTAAATTAGATAAATACCACGACGGAATTATCGGTTCGGAAGTTACCTTGAAACTGGAAAAAGACGACAATCTGGAAAATAAAGTAGTCGAAGTGCTGTTGAATGTTAAAGGCCAAGAAGTTTTTGCAAAGAAAAAAATGCAAAGAAATTCGAGGAAGCAGTCGATGAGCTTTATGATGTAGTAAAGCGTCAATTGGTGAAAATCAAAGAGAAAGAAAGAGAGTGCTGAAAAGACTAAAGGCGAGAAGATCAGAAGCTAAAGGTTAAAGACTGGAAAGCTAAAAGCGGGAAGGTTAAAAAAGCAGGGGAGGAAAGGCTGGAGGCGGATGAGTAAAACCTGAGCGAGAGTCGGAAACCGATAGTCGGATAAAAAGTTGAAACACAAACATTCAACTTTTAAAGAAAATAATTTTGTAGAACAGAATTATTTAATTATATTTGCACGCTCAAAAAGAGTGGGCTGAATAGGCTTGTTGTATGCAGGTCTTTGATTCCCCTGATGAGTTTTTAGTTTGTATATAGAGTTATTTGAGATAAATTGTTTAATAATAAAAAGTTTTTTAAGTCATGGCTAAAGAAAAAGTTTGACAGGTCAAAACCACACGTAAATATTGGAACTATCGGTCACGTAGACCACGGTAAAACCACTTTGACTGCTGCTATCACTACCGTTTTGGCAAAAAAAGGTCTTTCAGAAGTAAAATCATTCGATCAGATCGATAACGCTCCGGAAGAAAAAGAAAAAGAGGTATTACCATCAATACTTCTCACGTTGAGTATTCTACCGCTAACCGTCACTATGCTCACGTTGACTGTCCGGGTCACGCCGACTATGTAAAAGAACATGGTTACCGGTGCTGCTCAGATGGACGGTGCTATCCTGGTTTGTGCTGCTACTGATGGTCCGATGCCTCAGACCCGTGAACACATTCTTTTGGCTCGTCAGGTAAACGTTCCGAGAATCGTTGTATTCCTGAATAAAGTGGATATGGTGGATGATCCTGAAATGTTGGAACTGGTTGAAATGGAAGTTCGTGAACTGTTGTCTTTCTATCAATATGACGGTGACAATACTCCGATCATCTTAGGTTCTGCACTGGGTGCATTGAACGGCGAGGCTAAATGGGAAGAAAAAGTAATGGAATTGATGGATGCTGTTGATAACTGGATTCCACTTCCTCCGCGTGATAATGAAAAACCGTTCCTGATGCCGGTTGAAGACGTATTCTCTATCACTGGTCGTGGTACAGTTGCTACTGGTCGTATTGAAACCGGTGTTGTACATGTAGGTGATGAATTGGAAATTATCGGTCTGGGTGCTGATGGTAAGAAAACCGTTTGTACCGGAGTTGAAATGTTCCGTAAATTATTGGATGAAGGAGAAGCTGGTGATAACGTTGGTTTGTTACTTCGTGGTATCGATAAAGATGAGATCAAACGTGGTATGGTTATTGGCAAAACCGGGTTCTGTTAAACCGCACGATAAATTCAAAGCTGAGGTTTATATTTTGAAGAAAGAAGAAGGTGGTCGTCACACTCCGTTCCACAACAAGTACAGACCTCAGTTCTATCTGCGTACGATGGACGTTACCGGTGAAATCACTCTGCCGGAAGGAACTGAAATGGTAATGCCGGGAGATAACGTAACAATCACTGTTGAATTGTTGACTCCGGTAGCATGTTCAGTAGGTCTTCGGTTCGCTATCCGTGAAGGTGGACGTACCGTAGGTGCCGGTCAGATTACTGAAATCCTTGGTTAATATCTGATTTGTGATTCCGGTCTGCAAACTTGTATCGATCGGAGTCCGAATCCTGAAGGATATTTTTTACGGTTTACGGTTACCGGTTTCCCGGATAATCGTAAATCGTAAATTAAAAATCCGAAATAAAGATACGGGTGTAGCTCAGTTGGTAGAGCACTGGTCTCCAAAACCAGGTGTCGGGAGTTCGAGTCTCTCCTCCCGTGCTGAAATGTTTTAATTTTAAATTTTAAATTGTAAATTTGCAGGCAATTTAAAATTTACAATCGAAGATCTAAAATGAAAATAAAAGCTTATTTCGCAGACGTTTATAACGAGCTGGTCAATAAAGTCTCCTGGCCATCATGGTCTGAACTCCAGAGCAGTGCCACCATAGTAATGATAGCTTCCGTCATTATTGCAATTGGTATATTTGTAATGGCCTTTTCGTTCAGACACATTATGGATTTCATATATAGTATGTTTTATTAATCTTCAGAACTACATGGCAGAAATTAAAAAAAAAGATGGTATGTACTTCGTGTGATCGGCGGGAAAGAGAAGAAGGTAAAGGAGTACATCGAGAATGAAGTTGCCAGTCTAGGGCTGCAAGATTATGTTTCACAGGTTTTGATACCTACCGAGAAAATTTATCAGGTACGTAACGGTAAAAAGATCAGCAAAGAGCGGAACTTTTTTCCCGGTTATGTAATGATAGAGGCGGCTCTTGTCGGTGAGATACCCCACATGCTTCGTGATATCACGAACGTGATAGGCTTCCTGGGGAAACTAAAGGGGGCGATCCGGTGCCGATGCGTCAATCGGAAATCAACCGGATTCTGGGTACAGTAGATGAACTGTCGGAACAGCCCGAGGAGATAAACATACCTTATGTCGTTGGCGAATCGGTAAAAGTTACTGACGGTCCGTTCAACGGTTTTACCGGCGTGATAGAGGAAGTGAACAATGACAAAAAACGGGTGAAAGTAATTGTCAAGGTTTTTGGTCGTCAGACACCACTCGAATTGAGTTTCATGCAGGTAGAAAAAGAATAAACAAATATTAGTTCTTAAAGTTTTTAAAGTTTCTAAAGTTCTTAAAGTGTGTTCTGCTCTGGTTGTGATTAAAGCAGCACTGCAGTTTTCATTAACTTTATAAACCTTATAACTTTATAAACTTTCAAACTCTAAAAAAAAAAAATGGCAAAAGAAGTTGAAGCTCTTATCAAGCTACAGATTAAAGCTGGTGCCGCGAATCCTTCTCCTCCAGTGGGTCCTGCTTTAGGTTCTAAAGGAGTCAATATTATGGACTTCTGCAAACAATTCAATGCAAGAACTCAGGACCAGGCAGGTAAGATCATCCCGGTAATTATACAGGTGTATGGTGATAAATCGTTTGATTTTATTACAAAACAACCTCCTGTTGCTATTCAACTTTTGGAAGTTGCTAAAATCAAATCCGGTTCTGCAGAACCTAACCGTAAAAAGGTGGCTTCTTTGTCTTGGGACAAAGTAAAGGAAATTGCAGAAGGCAAAATGAGCGATTTGAATGCTTTTTGAAATTGAAAAAAGCAATGAGCATGGTAGCTGGAACTGCCAGAAGTATGGGGATCACCATCGATGGTGAGAAACCTTTTAATGAATTCGTAATACTTCAAACGTAATGAGTAAACTGACAAAAAATAAGAAGTTAGCTTTAGAAAAGATCGAAGATTGGTAGAGCTTATACCATTGAAGAAGCTGCTCAGCTGGTGAAAGAAATTACTTTTACCAAGTTTGATGCGTCAGTTGACATAGACGTTCGTCTGGGTGTAGACCCGCGTAAAGCCAATCAAATGGTTCGCGGTGTCGTTACATTGCCCCATGGAACCGGTAAAAAGATATCAGAGTATTGGTACTTTGTACCCCTGATAAGGTTGAAGAAGCCAAAGCTGCCGGTGCCGACTATGTTGGATTGGATGAGTATATTGAAAAATTGAAATCAGGTTGGACTGATATCGACATCATTATTACTATGCCGGCCATCATGGGTAAAATTGGTGCTTTAGGACGAATCCTAGGTCCGCGTGGATTGATGCCAAACCCGAAGAGCGGTACTGTTACCATGGAAATCGGTAAAGCCGTAAAAAGAGGTTAAGCAGGGAAAAATTGATTTTAAAGTTGACAAATTTGGTATCGTACACACTTCTATCGGTAAAGTAAACTTTGAAGCAGAAAAAGATTATGGATAATGCCCGTGAATTTATGGCTACGATCCAAAAACTGAAACCTTCTTCTGCAAAAAGGTACTTATGTGAAGAGTGTATTCCTGTCAAGTACAATGAGTCCCGGTATTAAATTAGACCTTAAGTCATTACTTGATTAATTATTAACCTTTAAAGGACCATTTGTAGAATGAAAAGGGAAGAAAAACAAGTAATCATAGACAATTTAACCGAGCAGATAAAAGCACACAAGCATATCTATATCAGTGATATCTCTGAATTGGATGCAGCTGCGACACAAGAGTTGCGTAGAGCTTGCTTCAAAGCAGGAATTAAACTGATTCAGGTAAAAAACACTTTGTTGCGTGTTGCTTTGGACGGTTTGGAAGCTGACTATAATGAAATTTATAGTGCTTTGACCGGTTCTAGCGCTGTGATGCTGTCTGAGACAGGTAATGCTCCTGCGAAACTGATCAAAGAGTTCCGTAAGAACCATGACAAACCTGTATTGAAAGGCTGCTTTCGTGGAAGAATGTGCCTATGTGGGTGAAAACCAACTGGACGCTCTGGTTAGCATCAAATCGAAAGAAGAGTTGCTGGGAGATATCGTACTGTTGCTGCAATCACCGATGCAGAAGCTTATCTCTGCCCTGGAATCAGGGAAGAATACTATCGGCGGAGTGCTTAAAACTCTTGAAGATAGAGCATAAATATTATTATTATTTTTTTTGAATAAAAACATTTTAAATACTTATCGAAATGGCAGATTTGAAAAAACTTGCAGAAGAATTAGTTAACCTGACAGTAAAAGACGTAAAAGAGTTAGCTGACATCCTTAAAGAAGAATACGGTATCGAACCTGCAGCTGCTGCTGTTGCTGTAGCTGCTCCTGCTGCTGGTGGCGAAGGTGCTGCTGCTGCTGAACAGACCGAGTTCGACGTAATCCTGAAATCAGGTGGTCAGTCTAAACTGGCTGTTGTGAAGTTAGTGAAAGAGCTGACCGGTCTTGGACCTGAAAGAAGCTAAAGAATTAGTTGACAAAGCCCGGCTCCTTTGAAAGAAAAAGTTTCTAAAGAAGAAGCTGCACAATTGAAAAGCTCAACTGGAAGAAGCAGGAGCTGAAGTTGAACTTAAATAAGTCATAAAGACCCTCCATGGGTTTTCGAGGTTTAGAGTCACTTTTTGACTCTAAACCATTTTGTTGTTATTATTGTTTAGGTTCCAAAAATTATTAGATGTCTTCAAATACTTCAAACAAAAGAATAAGCTTTTGCCTCCACGAAAAATCAGTTGCAATATCCTGATTTTTCTTGAAGTGCAATTAAAGTCTTTCAAGGACTTTTTTCAATTGGGTACGACGCCTGAAAACAGAAAAAGAACGAAGGCCTGTATACTGTTTTCAAGGAGAACTTCCCAATCACCGACACCCGGAACAATTTTTGTTCTGGAATTTTTGGACTACTTCATCGACCCGCCCCGTTATTCGATAGACGAATGTCTGGAGCAAGGATTGACTTACGGAGCTCCGTTGAAGGCCAAACTGAAGTTGTATTGTACGGATCCCGAACACGAGGATTTCGACACGGTGATTGAAGACGTATATCTGGGGAATGTTCCGTATATGACGCCCAAAGGCACCTTTGTGATTAACGGAGCCGAGCGTGTGATCGTATCTCAGTTGCACAGATCACCGGGTGTATTTTTTCGGACAGAGCGTTCATGCTAATGGTACCAAACTTTATTCCGCCAGAATTATCCCGTTCAAGGGTTCCTGGATCGAGTTCGCGACAGACATCAACAATGTGATGTATGCTTACATCGACCGGAAGAAAAAATTGCCGGTAACGACTTTGTTACGTGCTATCGGCTTTGAGACGGATAAGGATATCTTGCAGATATTCGACCTGGCGGATGAAATAAATGTTTCCAAAACGGGATTGAAAAAAGTCGTTGGCCGTCGGTTGGCTGCGCGTGTTTTGAAGACCTGGGTGGAAGATTTCGTGGATGAAGATACCCGGTGAGGTGGTTTCTATCGAACGAAACGAAATCATTGTGGACCGGGAAACTGTTCTGGAAAATGAACATATTGATGCAATCGTCGATTCAGGTGCAAAGACGATTCTGTTGCATAAAGAAAAGCAAAATCTGGCAGATTATGCCATTATATACAATACACTGCAAAAAAGACCCGTGTAACTCGGAAAAAGAAGCAGTGATGCACATCTATAGACAGCTGCGTAGCTCAGAACCACCTGACGAAGCGACTGCCCGTGATGTTATCGATAAATTGTTCTTCTCTGACAAGCGCTACGACCTGGGAGATGTTGGACGTTACAAGTTGAATAAAAAACTGGGACTTTCTACCGATCCGGCTGTTCGGGTGCTGACCAAAGAAGATATGATCGAGATTATCAAATATCTGATCAAGCTGTTGAATGCCCGTACAGATGTAGATGATATCGACCACTTGAGCAACCGTCGTGTACGTACTGTAGGCGAACAGTTGTACAATCAGTTCGGTGTCGGGCTGGCCCGTATGGCCCGTACAATCCGTGAACGGATGAACGTTCGTGACAATGAGGTGTTTACTCCGGTAGATCTGATCAATTCCAAGATCCTGTCTTCTGTGATCAACTCTTTCTTCGGTACGAATGCGCTGTCACAGTTTATGGACCAGACGAACCCGCTGGCTGAGATTACACAAAACGTCGTATGTCGGCCTTGGGACCTGGCGGTCTTTCCCGTGACCGTGCCGGATACGAGGTGCGTGACGTTCACTATACCCACTACGGACGACTTTGTCCGATCGAGACCCCGGAAGGTCCGAATATCGGTTTGATTTCTTCACTTTGTGTATATGCAAAAATCAACGATTTAGGATTTATCGAAACTCCTTACCGGAAGGTGGAGGCCGGAGTGGTGGATCTGTCACCGGAAGGGGTGAAATATTTATCGGCAGAGGAAGAAGAAGGACTGGTAATCGCTCAGGCGAATGCGAAGATCGACGACGAAGGTCACTTTGTGAACAAACGGGCTAAATCCCGTAAAGACGGAGACTTCCCCGGTTGAAGAGATCGAGAATGTCAATCTGATGGACGTTGCACCTAATCAGATTGCTTCTATCGCAGCTTCTTTGATTCCGTTCCTGGAACATGACGATGCCAACCGTGCCTTGATGGGGTCTAACATGATGCGTCAGGCTGTGCCTATCATCAAGCCGCAGGCTCCGATTGTAGGAACCGGTTTGGAAGGTGCTTTGGTGCGGGATTCCCGGACACAGATCGTAGCAGAAGGACCTGGTGTTGTCGATTTCGTGGATGGACGCCGGATCGTGATCAAATACGACCAGACCGAAGAAGAACGTTTTGTAAGCTTTGACGGGGATACGAAAGAGTATGTCCTGCCGAAATATAAACGTACCAACTTCAGAGTACGACCATGACTTTACGTCCGATAGTCCGTAAAGGACAGCGCGCGTAGAGGAAGGGGAAATCCTGACCGAAGGATATTCTTCGGAAGGAGGTGAACTGGCACTCGGACGTAACCTGAAAGTGGCTTATATGCCCTGGAAAGGGTATAACTATGAGGATGCTATCGTGATCTCTGAAAATATCGTTCGTAACGATGTATTTACTTCTGTACATGTGGATGAATATTCACTGGAAGTGCGCGAAACGAAACGAGGTTTGGAAGAGTTGACCGCCGATATCCCCAAGGTCAGTGAAGATGCTACGAAGGATCTGGATGAAAACGGTATTATCCGCATCGGAGCCGTGTGAAACCGGGAGATATCCTGATCGGTAAGATTACCCCGAAAGGAGAATCCGATCCGAGTCCGGAAGAAAAATTGCTGCGTGCGATCTTCGGTGATAAAGCCGGTGATGTGAAAGATGCTTCTCTGAAAGCTTCTCCTTCACTGAGCGGTGTCATTATCGATAAAAAAATTGTTCCAGCGGATGATCGGCGACCGGAAATCGAAAGCTGCAGGTAAGACGATCCTGGCTGAAAAATCGACGAACAATTCGAACGGAAAGTAGGCGATTTAACCGATTTGCTGATCGACAAATTGTTCGAACTGACCAATGGGAAGACTTCTCAGGGAGTGAAGAATTACCTGAACGAAGATGTTATTCCGAAAGGCGTGAAGTTTACGCTGAAAACCTTGCAAAATCTGAATTATCTGGAAATCAATCCGAACAAGTGGACGACAGATAAACAGAAGAACGATATGATCCGTGATTTGCTGCACAACTTTGTGATCAAATACAAGGAGATCGAAGGACAGATGAAGCGTAAAAAAATATAATGCTACTGTCGGAGACGAACTTCCTTCCGGCATCATCAAAATGGCTAAAGTTTACGTAGCGAAAAAACGTAAATTGCAGATCGGTGATAAGATGGCAGGACGTCACGGTAATAAAGGTATCGTATCCCGTGTTGTAAGGGTTGAAGATATGCCGTTCCTGGCCGACGGTACTCCGGTGGATATTTGTTTGAACCCGCTGGGTTGTGCCTTCCCGTATGAACCTGGGACAGATTTTCGAAGCTGTATTGGGCTGGGCCGGTAAAGAATTGGGATTGAAATTTGCTACTCCGATTTTCGACGGTGCAAGCCTGGACGATATCAATGCCTATACCGATAAAGCCGGTGTGCCTCGTTACGGTACAACCTACCTGTATGACGGTGGTACCGGTGAACGTTTCGACCAGCCGGCGACAGTAGGAGTGACCTACTTCCTGAAACTGGGGCACATGGTAGATGATAAAATGCATGCCCGTTCGATCGGACCGTACTCGTTGATTACGCAACAGCCTTTGGGTGGTAAAGCTCAATTCGGTGGGCAGCGTTTCGGTGAGATGGAGGTTTGGGCTCTGGAAGCTTTCGGAGCTGCTCATATCCTGCAGGAAATCCTGACCGTGAAGTCTGACGATGTAATGGGCCGTACCAAAACTTACGAGCATATCGTAAAAGGAGAGCCTATGCCTACCCCGGTCTGCCCGAATCATTCTAACGTATTGTTGCATGAGCTGAGAGGACTGGGATTAAGCGTGAACTTGATATAATGTAAAAGCTATAAGCTAAAAGCTATAGGTAATAAGCCTTTAGCCTTTAGCTTTTAGCCTTTAACTTCAAAAAATTATGGCTTTTAGAAAAGATAATAATACCAACAAGCCCAAGAGCTTTACAAAAATTGCTATCGGACTGGCCTCTCCTGAGGAAATTCTGGAACATTCCAGCGGACAGGTGTTGAAGCCCGAGACCATCAACTACCGTACTTATAAGCCTGAACGTGACGGTCTGTTCTGTGAGCGGATTTTCGGTCCGGTAAAGGATTACGAGTGCCATTGCGGTAAATACAAACGCATCCGTTATAAAGGTATCGTTTGTGACCGTTGTGGTGTGGAAGTGACGGAGAAAAAGTACGCCGTGAACGGATGGGGCATATCCAGCTGGTCGTTCCGGTGGCTCATATCTGGTATTTCAAATCCCTCCCCAACAAGATCGGATATCTGTTAGGGATTACCTTCCAAGAAATTGGATGCTGTCATTTACTACGAACGTTATATCGTGGTACAACCGGGTATTATGTCTGAAAAAGGAATCGCTGAGCTGGATATGCTCACGGAAGAGGAATACCTGGACATCGTAGATGCTCTGCCTGCCGACAATCAGCATCTGGACGATGACGATCCGAATAAATTTATCGCTAAGATGGGTGCCGAGGCGATTCAGATGTTGTTGGAACGTCTGAATGTGGATGATCTGTCTTACGAATTACGTCATAAAGCCAATACCGAGACTTCTCAGCAACGTAAGAACGAAGCGTTGAAACGTCTGCAAGTGGTAGAAGCTTTCCGTGAAAGCAAAGAGGTGAATAAACCTGAATGGATGATCGTAAAGGTCGTTCCTGTTATTCCACCGGAATTGCGTCCGTTGGTTCCGTTGGATGGCGGACGTTTCGCTACATCCGACTTGAATGATTTGTATCGTCGGGTCATTATCCGGAATAACCGTCTGAAACGGTTGATCGAAATTAAGGCGCCGGATGTGATCCTGCGTAATGAAAAACGAATGTTGCAGGAAGCTGTCGATTCATTGTTCGACAATTCACGTAAATCCAATGCCGTTAAGATCGAGAATAACCGACCGTTGAAATCACTCTCCGACAGTTTGAAAGGTAAACAAGGACGTTTCCGTCAGAACTTGCTCGGTAAACGTGTCGACTATTCGGCCCGTTCGGTTATTGTGGTGGGTCCGGACCTGAAAATGCACGAATGTGGTTTGCCGAAAGATATGGCAGCCGAATTATATATGCCGTTTATCATCCGGAAGTTGATCGAACGGGGTATCGTGAAGACCGTGAAGAGTGCCAAGAAAATCGTAGACCGTCGTGATCCGGTGGTTTGGGATATTCTGGAAAACGTATTGAAAGGTCATCCGGTATTGTTGAACCGTGCTCCGACCCTTCACCGTTTGGGTATTCAGGCCTTTCAGCCGAAATTGATCTGAAGGAAAGGCTATCCGTTTGCACCCGCTGGCTTGTACCGGATTCAATGCCGACTTCGACGGTGACCAGATGGCCGTTCACTTGCCGCTGGGTAATGAAGCTGTTCTGGAAGCTCAGATCCTGATGCTTTGTGCACATAACATTCTGAACCCTGCTAATGGGGCACCGATTACAGTGCCTTCGCAGGATATGGTGCTCGGCTTGTATTATATCACCAAACCGCGTAAGGGAGCTAAAGGAGAAGGATTGAAATTCTATTCACCCGAGGAGGTGATCATCGCCCTGAATGAAAAAGGCGGTAGATTTGCATGCTCAGATACAGGTGAAGATCAAGGATGTCGATCATGCTGGAAATGAATATGTCCATATGATCGAAACGACTGTGGGACGTGTTATTCTGAACCAGTTTACACCGAAGAATTTCCCGGATACATCAATACACTGATTACAAAGAAATCATTGCGTGACATCATTAGTGATGTGTTCAAACGTTGCGGGGTTGATGTGACTGCCAAATTCCTGGACGATATCAAGGACCTGGGATACCGTATGGCATTCGAAGGCGGATTGTCGTTCAATCTGGCCGACGTTATCGTACCGGAAGAAAAGGATGCCCTGTTACAGGAAGGATATGACCAGGTAGAAGAGGTCATGAACAACTATAACATGGGTTTCATCACGAACAACGAGCGTTACAACCAGGTAATCGATATCTGGACGCACGTGAACGCCAAGCTGACCAATACGTTGATGAAACAATTGGCCGAAGACGATCAGGGATTCAACTCTATTTATATGATGCTTGACTCCGGGGCCCGTGGTTCCCGTGAACAGATCCGTCAGTTGGGCGGTATGCGTGGATTGATGGCGAAACCGCAGAAATCGGGTGCTACCGGTGGTCAGATTATCGAGAATCCGATTTTGGCGAATTTCAAAGAGGGATTGTCCGTGTTGGAGTACTTTATCTCTACTCACGGTGCCCGTAAAGGTTTGGCCGATACCGGCTCTGAAAACGGCAGATGCCGGTTACCTGACCCGTCGTTTGGTGGATGTTGCCAACGATATTACAATCACAGAAGAGGATTGTGGTACGTTGAGAGGGGTTACTATCGCTGCTATCAAAAAATAACGAAGAAGTAGTCGCTTCGTTGTATGAAAGAATCCTGGGACGTGTGTCTGTACACGATATTTACCATCCTCACACCGGTGAGTTATTGGTGAAATCAGGAGATGAAATCACTGAAGAGATTGCCGAAGCCATTGAGAAATCACCGATCGAACGTGTAGAAGTACGTTCTGTACTGACTTGCGAAGCGAAGAAAGGGGTATGTTCGAAATGCTACGGACGTAACCTGGCTACCGGTAAGCTGGTACAGATGGGTGAAGCTGTCGGTACCATTGCTGCACAGTCTATCGGTGAACCGGGTACACAGCTGACCTTGCGTACATTCCACGTGGGTGGTACGGCAGGTAACATCTCGACCGAGAACTCTCTGAAAGCGAAATATGACGGTATCATAGAATTCGAGGAATTGCGTTCAGTAGAATATACACAGGACAACGGTCAGAAATGTGATGTCGTTGTCGGCCGTTTGACTGAATTGCGGATTATCGATAAGAATACCAACATTATCCTGATTACGCATAATATTCCTTACGGTGAGAAACTGTTTGTGAAAGACGGTCAGGAAATTAAGAAGAATGATCTGCTTTGCGAATGGGACCCGTTCAATGCATTGATCATTACTGAATTCAGTGGTAAGATCGGTTCTGAAAATCTGATCGAAGGAGAGACTTACAAAGAAGAATCGGATGAAACGACCGGTTTCCGTGAAAAGTAATCACCGAGTTCCGTGATAAGACCAAAGCACCTGCTTTGACCATTGAAGACAAAAAAACGGAATATCGTCAAGAGTTATAACTTGCCGGTAGGGGCTCATATCGTAGTGAAAGAAGGAGACAAGTAACGGCCGGTAGTACGATCGTGAAGATCCCGAGAGCCTGTCGGTAAGGCAGGCGATATCACGGGAGGTCTTCCTCGTGTAACCGAATTGTTCGAGGCTCGTAACTCGTCGAATCCGGCAGTCGTTTCTGAAATCGACGGTGAGGTGACTTACGGTAAGATCAAACGGGGTAACCGCGAAATTATCGTAACTTCTAAAGCCGGCGAGGTGAAGAAATACCTGGTTTCTCTGTCAAAACAGATCCTGGTACAGGAAAATGACTATGTACGTGCCGGTACGCCGTTGTCCGACGGAGCGATCACTCCGACCGATATTCTGAATATTCAGGGACCGATTGCCGTTCAGGAATATATTGTGAATGAAGTTCAGGATGTATACCGGATGCAGGGGTGTGAAGATCAACGATAAACATTTCGAGATCATTGTACACCAGATGATGCGTAAGGTATTGATTCAGGATTCCGGAGATACCCGCTTCCTGGAGAATCAGATCGTGGATAAGAGCGAGTTTATGGAGGAAAATGACGAGATGTTCGGTAAGAAGGTGGTGATGGAACCCGGAGACTCCGATCGCGTGAAAGCCGGCCAGATTATTTCTGCCCGTACACCCGTGATATCAATTCTCAGTTGAAACGCCGGGATTTAAGAGTTGTCGAAGCCCGCGATGCTGTACCTGCAACTTCGGCTCAGGTATTGCAAGGAATCACCCGCGCTGCTTTGCAGACTTCCAGCTTTATCTCTGCCGCTTCTTTCCAGGAAACGACAAAAAGTATTGAACGAAGCTGCCATCTACGGTAAGGTGGATCCGTTGGAAGGCTTGAAAGAAAACGTGATCTGCGGTCACTTGATTCCGGTGGGTACCGGTATGAAAGAACTCCGGGGATTGGTCGTTGGATCGAAAGAGGAAATGGAGAAAATGCAGGGTAACAAGTAACTGGAGTAAGAGCAAAACGATCGGTTGCTTTTGTAATATAATCCGATGCGGTATCAAATTTATTTGAATACTGCATCGGATTTTGTTTGATTTCTGTGAAGCGAATGTTGATTCATTGATAGTTGATTATTGGGGAAAATATCGTTTGGGGATAGTGTTTCAAAAAAAGTGTGTGTGTGTTATTTTTGAGTATGATGTTTTTACTGGCTCCGGCAGGTAAGGTACAGCGTAAGATTTAGGATGAGACGGAACAGGAAAAGCAGGAACGGATGGTTTGGTGGACACGCGACCGTTTCGGTAGGTTTATCCATTGAGGATTGTACACCTTGCCTGCCAGATATGGGTGGGTGATGCGCTATGAGAAGATTCTGGTGGAAGATTCTGAAAAGTATTTCGACTTGTTCGATCCGGATTTGTATAATCCGCGTGAGTGGGCAAAGATGGCGAAGGCTGCGGGTATGAAGTATGCGGTGATCACCACCAAGCACCACGAAGGTTTTTGTCTGTTCAAAACTGATTATACGGACTATCAGGCCCTGAACCCTCCCTTGTGCCGCAAGGATTTGATCAGGGAGTGGGTGGAGACTTTCCGGGCGGAAGGACTTGAAGGTGGGGTTTTATTACAGTCTGCCGGATTGGCACCATCCGGACTTTGAGATTGACCGGATTCATCCGCAGGTACCTAAAGATCCGATCGGAATTGCGGTTCGGTAAGGCCAATGCAAGTGTGACCCACAAGGATGAACTGGACGAAAAGGATATTCTTTTGGTGTTACCGGATGTCGGGCCCGATGTTGAAATTCCGGTGATAGAGCTGATATTGAATTGATAAAAAGACTTTCTGTCCCGATTCCGGGACAGAAAGAAAAAAAAAAATGCCTGCAGTTATTCAAGCCTGTCCTTTCGGTTCCAGATCGATAGGAAATCCTGTCGGTTGCTGGTTTTCCGAAGCAAGGCGTATCGTACCGTTATCCTGTTCATATTTCCAGATATTGTCCTGTAAAGCCAACATCAGGCGTTTGGCATTTTCGGGAGTCAGAATAATCCGGCTTTTTACTTCCGGTTTCGTTACTCCGGGCATCAAACGGATAAAGTCGATAATAAACTCTGAAGTTGAATGTGCTATGATCGTCAGATTTGCATAAGTGCCTTGGGCCACCTCGTGGCTCAGATCGATTTCAGTTGGGTCTGTTTTTGTTCGTCCATTGTTTATTAAATTGATAATCAGAGTGCTTTGATTTGTGATATTTCTATCTGAACAAATATATACTATTTTTTATATAATGAACGTAAAATTTTTTCCGGATTCTGATTTGAAAAAGTGAAATAAAGGCAAGATGGTAATTACCGGCCGATTTTGTGTTATCTTTGCCGGAGCATTACGAACAGAGCGTGATGTAAGTGATTGTTGTAAATAATAAAAAACAGAGAAAAATGACTGCGAATTGGTTTGAAGCGAAGGTGAAGTACATGAAGGTGAACGAGGATGGGCGTGAAAAAAAAAAAAATGAAGCTTACCTGTTGGATGCGATGTCGTATACGGAAGCAGAGAGCAGGATTATGCATGAGATGGAATCGGTGATTTCGGGAGATTATTATATATCAGTAGTCTGAAAAAAAATCGAATATTACGGAACTGGTTCCTTCGGAAGATGAAAAAATGACGACCGTTGGTATAAGGCGAAGGTAAATATCATCGATGCCGATGAAGTGAGCGGAAAAGAAAAATCCACCGGTCAGTATTATCTGGTGGCAGCCTCGAATATTAACAAAGCTTTGGAGAATCTGGAGAAAAGTCTGGCTTCTTTTGTGGTCCCTTATGAGATTGCCAGTCTCACGGATACTCAGTTTATGGATGTATTTCCTTATTTTTCCGATGAAGAAGAACAGATTCCGGAAAATCTGAAGCCGTTGACCGAGGAAAAAACGGAAGAGGAAATTTAGGCTATAATAGAAACGTAGGTTTATTTTTTCTTTCTATTCCGATTCCGGGTTTTATCCCGTCAGACCGGTTCGCCTGGACCGGTCCGTTAAGGCTTTCCTTCACTGACCGGCGGAACTCCTCACTGCGTTCGTCAGACACCACCGGTCGGGCGTTCGGAAAAACCTAACCGGACCCTCGTTCCTGCTCCAATGGTCTTCCGGCATAAAACCCTTCATCTCGCGGCAGAGCTAACCGGCAAAGAAAATACAACCAGAAATTTGCAACAGCAGGAAGCCGGACCGTCCGGATTATTTCCAGTGAGAATAATCTTTCTTAAATCAAGACTGGTTTGCAATTCAGTGATAACGTAAGTCGGAGGTGATCGGGATTGGCGACCATTGGAGCTCTGTCGAGTGTCGTCTTGCTTTTTCTGAACGCCCGACCGGTGGTGTCTGACGAGCTTGCGAGGAGTTCCGCCGGTCAGTGATAGAAAAAGTTAGACGACCGACAGAAGCGACCGGGTCGCCAATTCCGATCACCGAAGACGAATTACTAACGAAATAAACCTACCATAAATTGGGAGAATGGAGAAATAGAGAATGGTAGAATTAAAGTTTACTCTTCTTTTTCCATTATTCCCAGGAAAAGATAGTCATTCTCCCCCCATGCCTTTGGTTTCCCTTCGTAAAAAGTGGATGACAGGCGGCAAATCATTCCTTTTTTAAGGGTCCGATCTATTAAATATTCCTTAAATTTTCGTAAACGTTTGTGTCTCATTCTTTTCTCAGGTAATGAGCGAGTTATTTCTTTTTGAAAATCTCTGGTTTAATCCTTTTTTCTTTTCTAACTTTGGGGGTGTCTTTAGAGAAGGAGTGTAAGTTTTTATAGGTGAATATGAAGCAAACTGTTATAATCCGAAGGCTTTAGCGATTCGATTGAAACATTTTTCGGTGAATTGCGTAGGGAAAAGATCGAGTCTTATTGTAATATAAACGATTGATATAATGAAAACACGTATTGAACATGACTTGCTAGGCGAAAAAAGAAGTGCCGGCAGATGCGTACTATGGTATACAAACTCTTCGGGGAATCGAGAATTTCCAGAATATCAGTGGGATCACTATCGGAGACTATCCGAATTATGTGAAAGCATTGGCTATGGTGAAATGGGCTGCTGCAAAAGGCAAACCAGGAATTGGAAATCCTTCCGGACGATATTGCCAATGCAATTACCCGGGCTTGTGAAGAAATTATCGGAGGCAAACTCCACGATCAGTTCCCGGTGGATATGATTCAGGGAGGTGCCGGTACTTCTACCAATATGAATATCAATGAAGTGGTTGCTAACCGGGCGTTGGAATTGATGGGACACCAAAAAAGGTGAATACCAATACTGTCACCCGAACAACCATGTCAATATGTCTCAGTCGACTAACGATGCTTATCCGACTTCTTTCAAGTTGGCCTTCATCTTTATGAACGAGGAACTGGTTGCTGACCTGAAACTGTTGATCCAGGCATTCCGGGCTAAAGGAGAAGAGTTTAAAGAAGTGCTGAAAATGGGACGTACCCAGTTGCAGGATGCAGTGCCGATGACTATGGGACAGGAATTCGAAGCTTTTGCTGCAAACCTGGAGGAAGAAGTAGACCGGCTGAACCAGATGGCTAAATTGTTCCTCGAAGTGAATATGGGGGCAACTGCTATCGGTACAGGTATCAATTCCGAACCGGAATATTCTTCAAAATGTATTAAGAACTTACGGATCATCAGTGGAGAAGAATTTGTATTGGCTTCTAATCTGATCGAGGCTACTCCCGATGCCGGTTCATCTGTCATGTATTCATCAGCCCTGAAACGTTTGGCTGTGAAACTATCTAAAATTTGTAACGACCTGCGTTTATTATCCAGTGGCCCTCGTTGCGGCTTGAATGAAATCAACCTGCCGCCGATGCAGCCGGGTTCTTCTATCATGCCGGGTAAAGTGAATCCGGTAATTCCCGAGGTGGTAAACCAGATTTGCTATCGGATTATCGGTAACGACCTGACCGTAACCTTTGCTGCCGAAGCCGGACAGTTGCAGTTGAACGTGATGGAACCGGTTATGGTTCATGCCATCTTCAGTTCGATCAAGATGTTGCAGAAGGGTATGGATCGTTTGCGGATCCTTTGTGTTGAAAAGGGCATTACTGCCAACACTCAGCATTGCCGTGAAATGGTATTGAACAGTATCGGTATCGTCACTGCCCTGAATCCGACTTTGGGATATGAGAATTCTTCCCGTATCGCTAAACGTGCTCTGAAAGAAAACCGTAGTGTTTACGATCTGGTACTCGAAGAAGGACTGTTAACCAAAGATGAACTGGATCAGTTGCTGAAACCCGAAAGTATGATTAAACCGCATAAGTTCTATAAAAAGAAATAAGGCGTAAAATAAAGATAAAAAAAAGAGCACTTTCACAGAGGTGCTCTTTTTTTTATTTCCATATTTTGCCGGATCAGTTTATAAATCTTGGCAATGATATACATATTTATAAGTGTAAATATGATAAAGTACAGGGGAGATATTGGGGGGAGTAAAAGTTACAAAAGGTATGGGACTGATGAGGAATATTGGGATGAAAACCTTTGGATCGGATTTCATCCCCCTTGTGTAATTTATCTGGCTGACATCACCTGTGTTTTTCGACTTCTTCCATGTTGCTTTCGTCGAAGACGAGGGTTTTGGCATTCGGAAGGTAAGTATATATACTTGTTTACCTTTCATTTCAACCACTTTTTTACTTTGTTTTCTCCATTCATCTGATACCAGGATTTTTCTTCCGGAAAATACCTGAAATCGACTTTCTGGTCGCTGTTTACAAGGGCTATGGTCATTTGGTCCTTGGTTTTTGTCACCTTGTACTCCTGGCCTTCATAGGCGAACTTCACTTCTTCCTGTTGCCCGTCTTTCATGCTGATCGGATTCCGGCCTCCCCCACCATTCGATGGAGTTGAAGATCAAACCGTCTCCCAAAATACAGATTTCGTAAGCGGGAATGATACACATGCCTAAAAAAATACCAACTCATTGACAAATTTCTTTTGAGAGACTTGTCCATTCCAATGGTGTAATTTGCTTGTTAAACGGAAAGGACCGTAACATCCGCCGATAGCTACCGACATTCCTCCGATCAGAATAACGCTACTGCCGCCCGTGTGATAAATTTTTTCATTGCATTTCTTTTTTTATGGTTATTTGTCGGTATTTACGATATCGGGTGGGGAAAGGTTTTCACTCTAGGAAATATACCTCCAGGTAATGCGGGTTTTGAACAGGCGTTTGATTTGGATGGCGAAGAGTTGGTTTTCTTCCTTGATCAAATCGGCATCTTCGGACAGGATGCCGTTGGCGATTCGGGTTGCTTCGTTGAGGATCAAGGTGTCTTTACCCAGATTAGCCACCTTTAGACTGCAGGTGAGGCCACTTTGTTGGGTTCCTTCGATATCTCCGGGACCACGCAATTTCAGGTCGGCTTCGGCGATTTCAAAACCGTCGTTGGTAGCGGTCATGGTATCGATGCGTTTCCGGGAGTCGTTGGAAATCTTATAGGAAGTCATTAGAATACAATACGATTGGTCAGCGCCGCGGCCTACCCGTCCCGTAACTGATGGAGCTGTGACAATCCGAAACGTTCGGCACTTTCAATCACCATAATAGAAGCATTGGGAACGTTTACCCCCACTTCGATGACTGTCGTCGATACCAGTATTTTGGTTTCTGCGGTGACAAAACGGCGCATTTCCGAATCTTTTTCAGCCGGTTTGAGTTTACCGTGAACCATGCCTACTTTATATCCTTTGGGAAGGAAGTAATTGTTGATTTGTTCGTAGCCTTCTTCCAAATTCCGGAAATCCATTTTTTCCGACTCATAGATCAAGGGATATACCACATAAGCCTGCCGTCCTTTGAGCAGTTCTTTTTCAATAAACTGAAATACTTCCAATCGTTTTTTATCGAAAGCATGAAAAGTAGTAATGGGTTTACGTCCCGGAGGAAGTTCGTCGATTACCGACACATCGAGGTCACCATATAAAGTCATAGCTAATGTACGGGGAATAGGGGTGGCTGTCATCACCAGTACGTGGGGAGGAATGGTATTTTTTTGCCAGAGTTTGGCACGTTGGGCTACACCGAAACGGTGTTTGCTCGTCGATGATCACCAGGCCGATATTCTGAAAAAGACACCACATCTTCGAGCAAAGCATGGGTACCGATCAGAATTTGCAGGCTACCGTCCTGTAAGCCCCGGTGAATTTCTTCCCGCTCGCGTTTTTTGTCGACCCTGTGAGTAAAGCTACGGTGATCCCCATTTCTCCCAGCATGCCCTGGATCGTTTCATAATGTTGGGTGGCCAGAATCTCGGTGGGAGCCATCAGACAGGTCTGGCAACAATTGTCCAGCGCCATCAGCATACACATCACAGCCACCAGGGTTTTTACCGCTGCCTACATCTCCCTGCAACAGCCGGTTCATCTGTTTCCCACTGCCGCAATCCTGACGGATTTCTTTAATCACCCGTTTTTGTGCATCGGTCAGTTCGAAAGGTAGGTATCGATGATAGAATGTGTTGAAATATTCACCGATCGTTTTGAACTCATGACCTTTAAAAATAAGTTTTGCGTTTGTATTTGAGTTTCAGGAGATATTCAGCTGGATGTAAAATAGTTCCTCAAATTTCAGTCGGAATAAAGCTTTACGCAGCATGTCCGGATTTTCCGGGAAATGGATATTATAGAGAGCCTCATGCAGATACATGAGTTTGTGTTGCTGAATAAACCAGGCTGGCAGGGTCTCTGAGATTTTCCCTTTGATGGTTTTAAAAATGGAATCCTGACTTTTTGCTGATCGCTTTGGAGTTTAGGAAAGCCTTTTTCATCTTTTCGGTGGTCGGATAGACGGCTTGAAAACCGACCAACAGTTGGGAAGCTTTTTCAAAGCTGTCGATTTCAGGAGGTACAATATTCAGCTTGTGGTTGAATTCGGAAGGTTGTCCGAAAATCAGGTATTCTTTGTCGGGTTCGATTTGGTTGGTCAGGAATTTAAATCCTTTGAACCAGACTAATTCCAGGGTTCCTGTCTCGTCATAAGCCGTTGCAGTCATACGCAAGGCTTTGCCTTCACCGATGGTTTTCAGATTACGGATTTTAGCCTTGATCTGAATATAAGGCAGACGTCCGTTCAATTCTGCGATGGAATAGATTTTACTCCGGTCGATGTATTTGAAAGGGACATGGTAGAGCATATCCTCATAACTCTGCACCTGAAGTTCCTCATAGAGCACGGCAGCTTTCTTTTCACCGACACCGGGTAGAAATTTGATATTCAATCCTGCAAGTTCCATGAATCGTGTTACAAAGTTTTAAATTAATCGGTCGGAAACGGCACATGTAAATTGTGGTGTTTTCTTTACCGTTTCAAAGTTACAACGTTTTTCATGAGCCTAAAAATGAAATTGGAAAAAATGCACTACTTTTGTCTGATCAGATTTTATTCAAATCTTTGAAACGACTGTAATTCATAGAAAAATGGGCTATCTGAAAGAGCGGATAAAACATGCTGTCCGGTTTAGACATAAACGGGGATATGGAGTGCATTCCCCTTTTATGTTTAATTTAATTTTAAATGTTATCCGGGATCGGGAGAAACAATTTCAATATCCCGAGAGGTTGGAGAGAGAAAAATTGTTTGAATCATCGGGAGAGAAAAAATTTTCCGCTTATTATCCCGTTTGGTACGTTCGCTTCGGGTACATCGGATGATTTGCCTGGGAAAAAATGCCGATATCCTTTGTCGGTATTTGCAGGAAGTTTGTGATGTCGAGATTAGTGTTAATCAATTGGATACATTGCAATCTGCCGATTTCATTTATATCGGTCGGCAGTTTCCACTGGATGAAACGACTTTTTGCCGGAATGTTGCAAAATCACCCGCAGAAATGTATCGTTATTGCCGATATTCACAAGAAGGGAATACATGCCCGTCTGTGGCACCAATGGCTTGAAAAAGCAACTGTATCGGTAGATATGATGTGGTATGGGATTTTATTTTTTTTTGACGATAAGATCCAGGAGGGGAGGTATTGTTTGATGATATAGAGGGATAACGGATAAAACAGTGACGGCGGATAAGACGTAAAAAGAGAAGAGGGGATGGATAATGGTTTGATTTAAAGTTAGATATTATGAGGCACTACTAAATTTTGAAGAACTGAGAATTTGGCAGGTAACCAGAGAGAGATAACTAAAGAAAATTGTCATGAAAATTTATACAAAAACCGGTGATAAAGGAATGACTTCCCTGATTGGAGGAAAGAGAGTACCGAAGAATAGTGCACGTTTGGAATCTTATGGTACGATCGATGAATTGAATAGTTTTTTAGGCATGATCCGTTCTTTTCCTTTTGGAGCAGGTGATTGCAGAAGAATTGGTGGAGATTCAGTCCCGCTTGTTCGATGTGGGAGGGAATTTGGCCACTGATCCTGAGGCGTCGGCCAATCTGAAGGTGCCTATTGGTGTGACGGAAGAAGATATTGCATTACTGGAAAATGGCATCGACCGGATGGATGCCGAAGTTCCTCCGATGAAATACTTCGTGTTGCCGGGTGGTAATCAGTGTGTTTCGTTTTTGTCACATGGCGCGGACGACGATCTGCCGGCGTGCAGAACGGCGGATACTGGATCTGGCCGCAGAGACTGAGGTAGACGGGTCGGTGATGAAGTATGTGAACCGATTATCGGACTATTTATTTATCCTGGCACGTAAAATAGCATACGATTCGGGATGTGAAGAGATGAAATGGGTGCCGCGGAAATAAGCTGTTACTGATTTTCCGTAACGATTTCCAGCTTCCCGACATTTAGCCGGGTAGTAAGCCAGGCGTGTAATTGCTGCTTTTCTTCTGGCGTCAGCCTTTTGTGTGTAGGATAGAATCGCTACTGTCAGGGTGTCGGATTGTGAAGTTGCAATCCGATTCCTGATCATTTTCGATAAGCCGATCGTTTCCACCTTGGGAAATAGAATTTTGATCTCGGGGGTAATTTTCAGGCCCAGGGAATCGTAATTGGAATAACTGTTCAATTGAGCCCGCAGGCGGATGATTTCGTTCTCTTGCCGTAATACTTTATTTTGATTGTGCTTGTAAAAATCCCTGTAGGATCATGTTATCCAGCTCATCTTTTTGTCCTTTATCTTTTTCCTGTGTCAGTCCCTGGAGAACCGATAGACGAGTACCCTCCAGTTTGTATTGGGATAGTTTTTGACGTAATATCGCCAGGTAGTCTTCGGGCACTTCCTTACCGATCAAGGTGACGGAAAATACTGTCTTGCAGGATGTGCTTATTGACTACGAAAGTATTCGGAAAATTGATTTCATTGGTGATAAAACGGTTGGCGTTTGTTTCGAAGATATTGGTTTTGATCATGTTGTAAGTGATGTAGATACTGGGTACCATAGTCACAAAAAATGATGGTGTAAACGATCTGCTGTACTTTCTTGCCCCGTACGGGATCTACAAAAAGTCTTTTAGAAAAATGCATGAGTTTGACTCCCAGCGTGGTGGCGAAGGCGATAAAGACAGAGTTGATCATATAGAGGTAAAAAAGCTCCGAAAAAAATAAGTCAGGTTACCACTGGCGATACCGAATCCCGCAGTACAGAGGGGAGGCATCAAAGCGGTAGCGATGGCTACACCGGGGATCACATTTCCTTTCAGACGCGTGCTTGAAGCGACGATGCCGGCCAGTCCGCCGAAGAAAGCAATAAGCACATCGTAGATGGTAGGAGTGGTCCGGGCTAATAGCTCGGAACGGGCTTCGTTGAGTGGAGAGATCAGGAAATAAAGGGTGGAAGTCAGGATACCGAAAATAGTGGCGATAGCCAGATTCCGGAAAGAGGTTTTGATCAATTCAAAGTCGTTGATTCCGACCCCTAAGCCGATACCCATGATCGGTCCCATTAAAGGGGAGATCAACATGGCACCGATGATCACTGCCGTGGAATTTACATTGAGTCCCAGGGAAGCGATAAAGATGGCAAAAATCAATACCCAAAGGTTACTGCCTTTGAAATTGATTCCTTTACGGATATTGTCGATGGTCTCCGCCTCATTTTTCCCTTTCGTTCGAAGAGTCCAGAATGCCTTTCAGAATAATTCCGGAATTGTTCCAATACATCAATAAAAGCCATTATAAATGAAAAATAGAAGTGATTACTTTTGTTTTTTTAAAATCAGTTTGTTGAGATAGGGAATCTGATTCAACGGCAGGTCGTGCCTGATCAGATAAATCAGATAGATAAATAACAGGATGGTCCGGAACCCCAAACGCAGCAACATGTTTTCGATAGGGGACACTGACGGCAATGCCATATAGCACCAAAGCCAAAAACAAATATTTTCCGATGGATTTCAGATCGTAATGGATGGGATAATATTTTTGCCCCACCAGCCAGGAGAGAAACATCATCACAAAATAACAGACAAAAGCAGCCCAGGCACATGCGATATAACCGAATTTCGGTACGAACAGAACGTTGAGAGCCACGATAATGACCAGACCGATCAAAGAAAAATATACCCCCCACTGGGTACGGTCCGTGAGTTTGTACCACAGCGAAAGATTGAAAAAATATACCTGAAAACAATTCTGCCCAACATAATAATCGGTACTACTCTTAAACCGACAAAATAACGGGGATCGATGAAATACCGGATAATGTCCAGGTAGAACATAACTCCTAGAAAAATGAGTAAATCTACGATGACAAAGTATTTCATCGCCATGGCATAAGTTGTGCGTTTATCTTCTCCTTTGGTTTTGGCAAAAATAAAAGGTTCGTATGCATAACGGAAGGCTTGGGTGAACATGATCATGACTACTGCGATTTTGACGTTGGCTCCGTATATTCCCAATTGATCGGCAGCAACCTGGGGGTCGGACAATAGATAAGGATATAGGATTTTATCCAGATTTTGGTTCATGATACCTGCTAATCCCAGAATCAATAGCGGGAAAAGAGTAATGCAGGATTTCTTTTAACAACCGCCAGTCGAAATGCCAGCGTATCCTGAATATTTCAGGAGTCAGCAACAACAACAATACGAAGGAAGCGATCACATTGGAAACCAAAATATACCCTGCTCCATAATCAGGCCGGTAAAACCAGGAGATCAAGTCGGGATGATTTTTATAAATGACCGGACAAACTACCAGAAAAAAATAAATTGAAAATGATAGTGAGTGCGATATTCAATAATTTCAGGAAAGCAAAAAGGAGGGGACGTAAGCGGTAACGCAAATAGGCAAAGGGAAGGGCACTGAAAACATCCAGGGCGATGATTATGGCGATCATCCCGATGTAATCTTGGTGCTGCCCGTATTGTAATGCTCCCGATATGGGGGATAAGAAGCTGAAAACCAAGATCAGAAACAGACAGGTCGTGATCCCGAGCGAAGTCATACAAGTGGAGTATACGGTTTGGGGATCTCCTTTAGAAGAGTCGTTGGCATACCGGAAAAACCGGTTTCCAGACCGTAAGTCAGAAGTACGAGCATGGTACCGATCCAGGCATACAAGTAAACGACAATCCCGTATTCGGCCGGGACAAGCAAGTAGGTATACAAAGGAGTCAGACACCAGTTTAAAAATTTCCCCGATGATGCTGCTCATACCATAAATGGCCGTGTCCTTGGCTAAACTTTTTATTCCTGCCATGATAAGTTGGTTAAGATAAACGAACAAAGATAGGGTTAAAAAGGTAAAAGGTGAAAGGTAAAAGGTAAAAAAAAGCGGGAAGGCTGAAAAAGCCAAAGGTGGGAAGCTAAAGGCTAAGGGCAAGGAGGTAAGGGGGAGGTTAAGAGCGAGAGGTTAAGGTAGGAAAGAGAAAAAGCTAAGAGACAGGAAGGCTAAGAAATAAAGGTAAAAAATAATGGGGTTGAAGTAAACCGATAAAGTTAGGCGATAAAAAAAGCTAGAGGTAGGGGATGGGCCTAGCCTTTAGCTTATAGCCTTTGTAGCTTTCCAAAAAATTCGGATACATGTAGTTGGTTGCGGGGATGAAGGTTTCTTTGATACATTGTGGAGATACCCATCTCAGCAGGTTGAACACGGATCCGGCTTTATCGTTGGTTCCGGAAGCCCGGCCGCCGCCGAAAGGTTGCTGGTCGACGACAGCTCCGGTAGGTTTGTCGTTGATGTAGAAATTGCCGGCTGTATGTGTCAGGCGCTCGGTCAATTTTTCGATGTTAGCTCTGTCGTTGGAGAAAATAGCTCCGGTCAAGGCATAAGCTGAACCGGCATCCAGCAGGTCGAGCGTTTCCTCTATTTGATCGGGTTCGTATACGTAGATCGTCAATACCGGACCGAACAATTCTTCGCGCATCGTAATATAGTCCGGTTTCTTGGCCTGGATAACAGTCGGGTAAATAAAGTAGCCTTTGGATTTATCGTATTTGCCTCCCAGGATCACTTCGGCATCGGGCGAAGCTTGCGCATCATCGATTGCTTTGGCCAGTTTGTCGAAAGAAGCTTCATCTATCACAGCATTGACGAAGTTACTGAAATCTTCGACTCCTCCGGTTTTGATTTTATTCAAATCTGCCTGCATCAAAGCTTTTACTTCCGGCCAGATGTTGGAAGGAATGTAAGCGCGTGAAGCGGCAGAACATTTTTGTCCCCTGATATTCAAAGGCTCCCCGGATTAAAGCTGTCGCTACCGGTAGTGCTTTTAGCTGTCGGGTCGGCAAAAACATAATCTTTACCTCCGGTTTCACCGACGATACGTGGATAAGAACGATATTTACCGATGTTTTTAACGATAGTAGCCCAGATGTCATTGAATACTCCGGTAGAACCGGTGAAATGAATACCGGCAAAGTCCTTATTGCTGAATATTACGTCTGAAGCTGTCGGGCCTGAACAGTATACCAAGTTGATCACACCGTCGGGCAGACCGGCTTCCTGTAATATTTTCATGACGATATAAGCTGAATAGACTGCAGTTTTCGAAGGTTTCCATACACAAACATTTCCCATTAAAGCAGGAGCTCCCGGCAAATTACCGGCAATAGAAGTGAAATTGAACGGAGTCAGGGCAAATACGAAACCTTCTAACGGGCGCCATACCGTACGATCCCAGATGCCTGCCGGGACGAGTTGGGTTGCATATGATAAAGATCGTACATATTTTTAACATTGAAACGATAGAAATCAGCCAATTCACAAACACAGTCGATCTCTGCCTGAAAAGCATTCTTGGATTGTCCCAACATCGTCACGGCATTTAAAATCTGACGGTAAGGACCGGCAATCAGCTCTGCCGCTTTCAGAAAAATAGCAGCCCGGCTTTCCCAGTTCATCTTTTCCCAAGCCGGTTTTGCTTTCATTGCAGCGTCGATAGCTAATTGTACATGGGAGGCATCTCCTTGGTGATAATGCCCTAATAAATGCTGGTGATCATGAGGCGGACGAATGTCGGCCAGTTTATCGGTCCGGATTTCTTTGCCACCGATGATCATCGGGATGTCGACTACCTGATTATGGATCTCGTTTAATTTTTTCTTTTAATGCTGCGCGTTCGGGAGATCCCGGAGCATAACTTTTTATCGGTTCATTGGTAATGTTTGGTAATTTGTAAACTCCTTTAGGCATAGTGAATTAGTTTTATTGGTTGTAAGAAAAATCTTTTAAGTTGGTCAAAAATAAGAAAGTTTTTGTGTAAAAAACATGACAAAAAACAGGTTTGGGGATTTTTTTCACCCTATCTTTGCGGTGGACTTAGTTTATGATTTTATGATTTCAGTTAATAATGTAAGTGTTGTATTCGGAGGATTCTATTTATTGGATTCTGTTTCATTTCTGATCAATAAGAAAAGACCGGATCGGTTTGACGGGAAGGAATGGAGCAGGGAAATCGACGACACTGAAGATGTTAGCAGGTTTACAAATGCCGTCTGAAGGGAATATTTCGATGGCTTCGGATATAAAGATCGGATATTTACCCCAGACCAAAGTATATACGGATGGAAATACCGTCCGCAAAGAGGCTGAAAAGGCTTTTGCCGATTTGTTTGCCTTGAAGGATGAAGTGGAGCGATTGAATCTGGAGTTGGCTGGGAGGGAAGATTATGAGTCGGAAGCTTACATGAAAACTTTTGGATAAGATTCATGAGAAAACAGGAATTGTTGGCGATACGGGGGGAGAATAATATCGACCGTGAGGTAGAGGTTGTCTTGAAGGGCCTGGGTTTTAAACCGGAAGACCTCGACCGTAATTGTGAGGAATTTAGTGGGGGATGGCGTATGCGGATCAGAGCTGGCTAAAATATTATTGGCTCGTCCCGATGTTTTTTATTGGATGAGCCGACAAATCATTTGGATATAGAATCTATTTCCTGGCTGGAATCTTTTTGCAGACTTATTCCGGGGCTGTAGTCCTGGTGTCGCATGACCGTGCTTTTTGGATAATGTGACCACCCGGACGCTTGAGATTTCTTTGGGGAAAGTGTATGATTATAAAGTGGCTTATTCTCAGTTCGAGCAATTGCATAAAGAACGGATCGAACAGCAGATGCGGGCTTATCAAAACCAGCAGAAGCAGATTAAGGATACAGAAGATTTTATAGAGCGTTTCCGGTATAAGGCGACAAAAGATCCGTTCAGGTGCAATCGCGGATCAAACAGTTGGAAAAATTGGAGCGGATAGAGGTCGAGGAAGAAGATATGGCCCGTATTACAGTGCGGTTCCAGCCGGCTGTCCGGTCGGGAGAAATTGTCCTGACGGGTAAGGAGTTGACGAAAGCTTATGGTGATCATGTGGTATTGAAAGGTATTCAGTTGGATATCAAGCGGGGAGAAAAAAATAGCTTTTGTCGGTAAGAATGGAGAAGGTAAATCTACCCTGGTCAAGATGATCATGAACGAGATTCCTTTCGAGGGAGAATTGAAGATCGGACATCATGTCAATATCGGTTATTTTGCTCAGAATCAGGCTGATTTATTGGATCCTGAAGTTTCTGTCCTGGATACGGTCGATCGGGTTGCCGAAGGGGAAATCCGTAAGAAAAATCCGGGATATTTTGGGAGCCTTTTTGTTTTCCGGAGAGGAGGTTGACAAAAAGTAAAAAGTATTGTCGGGGAGGAGAACGTACCCGTTTGGCGATGGTACGTTTATTACTGGAGCCCTATAATCTTTTTTGATTCTCGATGAGCCGACGAATCATCTGGATATGCGGACAAAGGATATTTTGAAGGAAGCGCTCAGAAAGTTCGAAGGTACAGTGATTGTCGTATCTCATGACCGTGATTTCCTGACCGGTTTAGCGGATAAAGTATATGAGTTCGCTAACCAGCATATCAAGGAATATTTAGGAGGGATAACCGATTTTCTGGCAGCCAAGAAGATTGCTTGTTTCCGGGAATATGAACAATTGCATAAACCCAAAGGCAATGGAATTTCTAATGATGAAGCCGAGCGGGAAGTGAGTGAGAATAAACTGTCTTTTTGAAGAAAGAAAACAGTTGAATAAGGAAATCCGTAAGGCTGAACAACGGGTAGAGAGGGCCGAACAACGGGTCACGGAACTGGAAAGTGAAGTGGCTGCTTTAGAAAAACAGATGGCTGCGGGAGTGGTGAACGATGAGTTGTTGAAAAAAATACGGAGAGACACAAAAAAGAACTGGAAGAAGCGATGACAGAATGGGAGAAAGCGACGGAGGAAGAGGAAGAGGTGAAAAAAGTAAAAGGTAAAAAGCTGGAGGCTAAAAGCTAAAGGTTATGAATATAGAGGGAGAGAAGAAGGTTATTAAAGATATAAAATAAAAAGGCGGAATATGGCAAAATATAAACAGGAATGTATATTCGGGATCCGGGCTGTGATTGAAGCGATTCAGCAGGAAAAGGAGATAGATAAGGTGATGTTGAAACAGGGCGTACGAGGCGAGTTGTTTCAGCAGTTGTTCAGTTTGATCCGGGAACGGAATATTCCTTTCCAGTATGTGCCGGAAGATGTTTTTAAGCCTTTCGCCGATCGGAATCATCAGGGGGTACTGGCTGAAATATCACCTGTTCCCTATCAGGATCTGACAGAAGTGTTGGATGGCGTCGAAGCGGCGGGACGGGTACCTTTAGTATTGATCCTGGACCGGGTAACCGATGTCCGTAATTTCGGAGCGATTGTCCGGAGTGCAGAATGTGCCGGAGTGGATGTGGTGATCATTCCCAATAAAAATTCGGCTAAAATTTCTTCAGATGCTTTGAAGACCTCTGCCGGTGCTTTATATCATGTGCCGGTGTGCCGGGTATTGAATTTAAAGAGAGTGGTCCGCGAATTGAAATTCCAACGGGGCATTCGGGTATATGCTGCTACCGAGAAAGCAGAAAAGTTTTATACTGGTGCAGACCTGACTTTGCCTACAGCAATTATTATGGGATCGGAAGATAAGGGGATCGATGAGGAGTTGATCAATATTGCGACCGATTGTATTAAAATCCCACAAAAAGGTCAGATCGAATCCCTGAATGTTTCCGCTGCAGCAGCAGTGTTGCTTTTTTTGAAGTGGTACGTCAGAGAGGATAGAAAATATTTTTGTAGTTACAGAGATTGCAAAAGGAAGGAAATTCAACCCTGCCTCTGTGATTTCTGTAATTAAAAAAGGATTATTTTGTGGTTTGGAATGCTTCTTTCATTGTTTTTGGGAATAGTATATGTTGTTGAAATGATTATTTTTCCGGCTATATAAGCAAATCGGTATAAAAAGATTGTCACCTACAGGACGAGTACTCCTTGAAATCCTATCGGATCATTACTTCCTCTATACACTACAATTCAAATTTTATCAATAGTACTTCTCATTTTTTTTGAAATTGTACTGCTATTTTATAATTTTGTGAAAAATCGGTTTTTGCTGGTTTAATATAAATTTTTACTCGGTATTGATCCTGAAAAATTAATATCGAATCTTGTAAAGCGTAATCATGGTGATAGAGCTGGAGTTTTAGTGGTGTTATTTATCGTAACGATAAATTTTAATTTATGGAAATAGAAAAATTAGGAGGTACGACGGAGCGTTTATATCGTCTTGTTGCACCTTTGGTTATGAAACCTTGTATTCTCCGGGAAAATAATAATTATCCATTTAAAACCTCTATGCATCATATTTGGTTTATAGCTATCGAGGAAGAGCGTGTTGTTGGTTTTATGCCGGTAGAAATAAAAAGACAAATATGCTGTAATCAATAATTATTACATCGATAAAGACGATCCGGACCTATTGGCAGCTTTATTGCGGGAGGTCATTCGTCATTATGCCGGACAATATAAATTGCAATCTGTTACTCACTCTCGCCATTTATCTGTGTTTGCAGCGAATGGCTTTTCTATAATCAGGCCATGGAAATTATATGCAAAAAATGGAACACCGACAACAAGAAACCCTCTGAATGTATATGAACAGGCACAAATACGATTAGAAAAAATATTCGGACATTTCGATAATATATATGTGTCTTTCTCAGGTGGTAAGGATAGTGGTGTATTATTACAATTATGTACCGATTATATCCGGAAACATTGTCCGGGGCGTAAAATCGGTGTTTTCATTTAGATTATGAAATACAATACGGAGAAACGATTCGTTATGTAGATGAAGTTTTTTGGCGTCGAATAGCGATATTTTCGAAGTATATCGGGTATGTGTACCTTTCAAGGTATCGACCTGTACTTCCATGTTTCAAAAAGTTTTGGCGTCCCTGGGATGAAGAAAAGAAAGATTGTTGGGTGAGATCCATACCTGAGGGGGCTTATACACGTAAGGATTTTCCTTTTTTTTTTCCAGACGGATGTGGGACTATGATTTTCAGCGTAATTTTTGCCCGTTGGTTACATCGGTACAAAAAGCCAAACGGACTTGTTGCCTGGTGGGAATCCGAACCCAGGAAAGTCTGAATCGCTGGCGTGTCCTGAATGGGAGAGACGCTTATCGTTTCAAAGGATTGAAATGGGTGAGAAGGTTGGATACCGGTGTTTACAATGCTTATCCGATATACGATTGGTTGACGAGGGATATATGGATTGCCAATGGAAAATTTAATTGGGCTTATAACCATCTTTACGATCTTTATTATCAGGCAGGAGTGCCTTTGGAAAAGCAAAGGGTAGCCAGTCCATTCATATCGGAAGCCCGGGAAAGCCTGAATCTATACCGGGCTATTGATCCTGATATGTGGGGACGTATGATCAATCGGGGTGAATGGAATCAATTTTACTGCGATTTACAGTACCACTACGGCAGTCGGATACCGACAAAAAATTACTTTGCCGGAAGGGTATACCTGGGCCAGCTATATGCAATTTTTATTGGGTACACTTCCTGAAAAATATACGACAGAATTACTTGAGCAAATTGAAGGTCAGTATAAAATTCTGGAGAGAAAAAGGAGGGTGTCTGGCCGAGTCTACGATCGAGAAATTACGGCGTGCCGGGGTGCCGATTACAGTAGGAGAAAAAAAGCAATTACAGGACGAACAAAAGGCCTGTACGAATGGAATATCTGGATGATATCGAGCTATCCGAATTTAAAGAATTGCCGACGTATAAAAAGATTCTGTCTTTTGTATTTTAAAGAATGACCATATTTGTAAATACATGGGTTTTTTTTTTCTGCCTCGAAAGTAGAGCAGGAAAGGCGTGAGCAAATCATGAAGAAATATTATAAGTTATTTTGTAATGAAAGAGTATCAAAGCCCGGTATATAAGATCATCGCAGTACCTGTAGAAAAGGTGGTCGCCAATAATTATAATCCCAATGTTGTCGCACCTCCTGAAATGAAACTATTGGAATTATCCATTTGGGAGGATGGCTATACTATGCCCTGTGTATGTTATTATCTTCCCGATAAAGACCAGTATGAACTGGTCGACGGTTATCACCGTTACCTGGTTTTAAAAAAAATCTGCCCGGATATATGAACGGGAGAAAGGATTGTTGCCCGTCGCCGTCATTGAAAAAGATATCTCGAACCGGATGGTATCTACGATCCGGCATAACCGGGCCGAGGAACTCATAATGTAGAGTTGATGAGCCATATTGTTGCCGAATTAACTAAAGCCGGTATGTCGGATCAATGGATATTGAAGAATATCGGCATGGATAAAAAGATGAACTATTGCGTTTGAAACAGGTGTCCGGCTTGGCTGAACTGTTTGCAAATAAAGATTTCAGTATTTCCGATGAATTGTAAAAATAAGGATGTATAAAACAAATACCCGACTTTACCATTTCGTAAAATCGGGTATTTTTATGTAGTACCGGTTCACAGGCGAGGAGTGATCACCTTTTACACGAAATAGGGGGGTGATATAACGAACCAGCAAATAGCCGCCTGCCAATAACCAAATGTATAAAAAAAAGAGGCTAATAGGAATGGTTTGACACCTGCTTTTTTAAATTTTTCGATACTGGTTTCGGCACCGAGGGCAGTCATGGCCATGGTCAATAGAAATGTGTCGAAATCGTTGATAAAGCTGATTGCCGGTTGAGGTAGCAGATCGAATGAATTGAAACCGATGACTGCTAAAAACCTAAGGCAAACCAGGGAATCGTTATTTTCGATTTTCCGCCTTCGGCCGGTTGGTGCTGATTTATTTTTTGTACACTGGCTCTGGCAACAGAAATAGCCGATCACTAATAAAGCAGGTACCAGCATAATAACACGGATCATCTTAACGATAATGCCGACATCGGAAATCTCTTTACCCATGGCATTTCCTGCACCTACGACGTGCGCCACTTCGTGTAGAGTCGAACCGGTATAGATCCCCATCTGATCCGGTGTCAGGTCGACAATCCCATTCCGGTAAAGTACCGGATACAAAAACATGGAAATCGTACCGAAAATCACCACGGTTGAAATGGCGACAGCGGTTTGGTAAGGTTTGCTTTTAATGGTCGATTCGGCTCCTAAGATAGCAGCGGCTCCGCAGATAGCACTACCGACCGAAGTGAGTAAAGTAATCTCTTTTTCCATTTTCATCCATTTCCCGATCAGTACACCGCCACAAATGGTCACCGTTACGACGATGATATCGATCAGGATGGCGGGTAAGCCGACTGCCATCACGTCCTGGAAAGTCAATTTGAAACCATACAATATGATACCTAATCGCAGAATTTGCTTCGAACAGAACAGGATACCGGGTACCCAGGTTTCCGGTAAACGATTCCGCAGACTGTTGGCATACAGCATACCTAAAATGATACCTACAATCAAAGGACTGAAAGATAGACTTTTTACAAAAGACAAATCGCTGATGTAAAAGGCTGCACAGGAAAACAAGGCTATTAACAAAATTCCATGAAGCATATTGCCTCTCTTTTCACTTAATTTCATTACTCTAAATTAAATTATCGATTTTATTTGCTGCAAAAGAACGAATTATTTCCGGATCTGACAGAATCGAAATAGTTATAAGGTATAACTATTTATTATAAAATACCGGCACAGGATAAATGAAGTGGTGTTAGACCGATAAAATGGCGGGCATAAAAAATGGCCTGCAAGGAGGCCATTTTTATAAATTATTTCAGAGCTTCTTAACGAGCTGCCATGACTTCTGATTCGACTGTATTCACGGAATTTTCATCGAATACCAGTACTTTGTCGTTCGGAAGATAGGTATATACTTTTTACCTTTCAATTTCACTACCTGAACTTTTTCGTTTCCGTTCATCTGGTACCAGGTACTTTCTTCCGGGAAATATCGGAAATCCACTTTCACATCGGTATCTTTCAAAGCAACTGTCATATTATTTTTTTGATTTGATCACTTTGTACATTTTTGCCTTCGTGCATGAATTCAGACTCGTCGATCTGACCGTCTTTCATGGTGATCGGGTTCTGGCCACCCCAGAATTCAATAGAGTTGAAAATCAATACATCCCCCAAAGTACACAATCCATAAGCAGGTAAGATACATAATCCCAAGAATACCAATTCATTGACGAATTTCTTGTTAGAAACATTACCGTTCCACTGATGTAATTTTGTGGTCAGACGGAAAGGTCCATAACAACCCGATAGAATTCCTGTAGAACCGATTAAAGCAATAATGATTGCTCTTGTTACAAATTTTTTCATAGCTTTTTATTTTATTAAAAATCATGCTCGAGGGACACCACATCCCTCATTGTTTAAATGATAGGACAAAGATAATAAGATTCATTAAAATTGCATCTATTTTCCATTTTTTTAGTCCAAAACCATTATCTTCGCGTCGAAAAATCTGAAACGATGAATAATTTGATAATACTGGCAGCGACGGCTGTCCCGCAGGCTGCTGAGCCTGAATTGAGTTTGTGGAGTATGATCGTCAAGGGAGGATGGTTGATGATACCGATTTTCATCCTGTCTATTATTGCGGTTTATATTTTTTTGTGAAAGATATATGTTACTCCGTAAGTATACACGAATCAGCGATACTTTCCCGGATAAAATCAGGGATTGTATTTTTTTGCCGGCAATATTCGTGGAGCGGTAACGGTATGTAATGAGGAAAATACGCCGATGTCGCGTATGTTGGTTAAGGGGCTTCTTCATTATCGTCTGCCGGTTACTGAATTGAGAGCTATTGTGGAAAGTGCCGCAAATCTTGAAGTAGCCGGAATGGAAAAAAAGGATTATCCACTCTGGCAACCTGTGCCGGAATGGCACCGATGATCGGGTTTCTGGGGACTGTCGTCGGTATGGTACAAGCCTTTTACGATATGGCTATGGCTGGAAACAATATCAATATTACCCTGTTGTCCAGAGGTATCTATACGGCGATGATTACTACAGCCGCCGGTTTAATCGTCGGCATTATAGCTTATTTTGCCTACAATGCCCTTACAGCCAAAATCGATCATATTGTCACTAAAATGGAGACGGCCAGTGCTGATTTTATGGAGGTCATTTATGAGGTGAAAAACGAGAAGGAGAATAAATAAAGCGATATCTATGGCAATTAAAAGATCCAGAAAAAGCAAATCCTAATTTCAATATGTCGTCCATGACCGACATTGTATTTTTATTGCTGATCTTTTTTATGGTCACTTCCACCTTGATTAATCCCAATGCTTTAAAATTATTACTGCCCAAAAGCACACATCAAACCTCCAATCGTCCGACTGTGGTGGTCTCTATCGATAAGAACCTGAATTTTTATCTCAATACGAAAGTCACTCCTTTTTCCCGGCTAGAAGGGAAGATTGTCGAGCTATTGAAAAATAGCGACGATCCTTGTATTTCTATTGAAGCCGAAAAATCGGTTCCTATCGAACAAGTAGTCAGAGTGATGAATATTGCTAAAACTTATGGCTACAAGTCTATTCTGGCTACCGAACCGGAATAAATATTTCCTAAAAAATCTTATCCTTTTGAAATAGTAAGTTCCGATTCGGACTTTTAAATAGATGATAAAGCTTGAAACTGCCGGATTATAGCCGTTTTAAGCTCTTTTTTTGTATCCCTTTTTAACAAAATGGGGCTTTTCTCTTCCAATTTTTAAATCCTAAAACTATTTTAAAAAGCCAACGTATAACCCGGTACAATAATGAAAATTATTGTTACCAATACCACGCGGTAATTGATAGAGAACATTTGTTAAACTAAAAAACAAACTAAGTATGAAACGTTTATTAATTTTATTGCTCACCGGTTTGTTTGCGCAGCTGGTAGTTTCATGTTACCCGGAAGGCGCAGATAACATTGAAGACTATGATGTTGCCATTACAAACTACGACAAAGGTGCTGATTTCAAGGCTTTCACCACCTTTTCGATTCCTGACACGGTCGTTTATTTTGCGAATGACAATAGTGCCGGCAAACCTTCACATGAATTTGATGATGCTGTCATCAAAGCTGTGACCGATAATTTCGTAGCTATGGGATACGAAAAGTAGCTGATCCGACAGCAACTACTCCTGCCGAAGATTTACCCAGCTTTATCGTGACCGTATCTGCTTTTTCTAATGTCAACTATGCTTATTTCGTCGACAACTGGTACAACAACTGGAATTGGTACTGGGGTGGCTGGTGGGGTGGTCCTTTCAATCCTTACTATCCTTGGTATCCGGTTAGTGTTTACTCTTACAGAACAGGTTCTGTGGTGGTGGTGGAAATGGTTTCTACGGCTAAACGGAATGACGATAAAAGTAAATGTTGTTTGGACGGGTATCGCAGACGGTTTGCTTCAGGGATCCAATTCTTTCGTTCTGAATCGTGTAGAATCACAAATCGATCAGTGCTTTATCCAGTCGCCTTATTTGAAGAAAGCCACGACTCCGAACAAATGATAACGGAGGGACCGCTATCTATAACAGAAATATATCGATTTATAAAAATACATGAATTATGAAAAAAACTATTAATAATTGCCATATGCCTTTTCGGCCTGAGCCCTTTCCTGAAAGCTCAGATGCTTAATCTCAACTATCAGATTAGTCTGCCGATGAACCAGGTAAAAGATTTTACGGATAAAGCTAGTTTCCGCGGATTCGATATCGAATATCACCAGTTTTTTAGGAGATCAATTCTCTATCGGTGCAGCTATTGGCTGGGATGTCTTTACAAAGATAAAAAACACACTCCCGGAAATTTCAGATTCAATGGAAATAGTAATGTATATACGATTACCGGGAATCAGTATCGTTATATCAATACGGTGCCTATGTTAGCTATCGGCCGTTATTATTTTACAGATAATACGACGGCTGTCAGACCTTTTGTCGGCTTGGGTATCGGTACCAGCTGGACCGAGAGACGACTGGAAGTAGGACAGTTTGCTTCTACGATCTCCCGCTGGCAGTTTGCATTGGCTCCGGAGGTAGGGATGTATATCCCGATTAACGACCAGTTTGCTTTCAATGTGGGAGCCCGGTATAATTACGGTACCAAAGCTGCTCACGGAAGAGTACCTGAAATCCAGACTTTCAGCTTTAACTTCGGTGTGATCTTGATGGGGATGGACTAAAACTCAAATAACCCTGTGACAGAGATGATCTTCAAAGTCGGACTACCGGCTTTGAAGAGTCTCTGTTTTTTCTTTCCTGTTAGTGCCGGATTTATTTTATATCTAAATTTTCTATTTCCTTCAAATCATTAGCAATTGCTTTTTTTATCGAGTCTTCTTTTTATAAACTCTGCTACCTTTTGTTCATTATGTTCGTATGAAATGGCCAGTACATTATTTTTTGACTCCTTTACAACTCATACTGGAAGGTAAACTATAATCATCGTTATAAGCTGCGACTGTAATATTACTTCCATCGCTGCGGCTGATAGATTTTATCTGACAAGGTATTATTCCTGTAGGAGAAAAGAAAGAATATGAAAATATACCGTATTCCCAGGCTTTGCTTAACGAATGATAATCTTCGAGCTTTAGGTTTACAATATGTCCCTGTTGTGAAGAACGGGAGGGGGACTAAAAAGTTACCGGCGTTTGTGTAGACCGTTGTCTGGGGAGACTTCAATTCGGTATTATTGAGATAAGAACGGGCAAGTTTATTGCCATCTTCGTCGACGATATTGAATTCATAAGTTTTTATCTGTTCAAAACCGGTGTAATTTATTTTTATTGTCTGTTCAAAATTATTTTTTCTCATCAATTATACTTGAAAACACTTGCAATGTATTCGGGTTCCTTTTTTGAATTAAAAAAACAATTTCGAATACTCTTTCCCCACTGCTTAATTGCGTTTCATGCTCTATCTTATATTCAAAAGCGATTTGAGGGGTAAAAAAAAGATGAAAATGTGATTTTTTAACATCCGCAGACTCTATTGTGGTATCACGTCCCGAGATGGGTTTTGCCTTGTGCTATCACCCATTGATAAGCGGCGGTTGCTACAGCAAATTCTTTTTTTCCCCGGGCAGGCAGGCTTGCAGGAGCGATTCCGATGAATTTTTGTGTCGGGGCGCGAACATCCAATCCGGTAATTTTACACTTGTAACCGGCTGTACATCCTGCGATTTTTTTGTGTTTTGCTCCGGGGTGGCTGGATCTTTTTTCTCTTTTCCCGAAGTCAAAGGGTTGCGGGGCTATCCGGTGATTCGGTTTTTAAGGGTATCCGATTTATTTATCGTGTTATTTTTTGAGAGGATACACTGTTTCCCGGAAACCTCTTGCAGGTACCACCAAATCCCTCCGGCACATAAAATAAGAGCTGATAGGATCAAAATTGTTTTTAAAGAAAAGAAGCGGGATTTACGGGTCTCTAAAAAATCGGTTTTTAGTTTTTTGTAAAATTCGTCGAAGTAATATTGATTATATTGAGGTCCGTTTTTCTTTGCTACATCTTTGATATCTGCCGGAAGATTTTCTGGAAAACCCTCGAACCCTTCGAGCAGGATGGGGATGATATTTTTCTGTTTTTTCAAAGCGTAAGCTAACTCTATTCGTAACCAGTCTTGTCGTGGATTAAAGGCCGGATCGAGTGTTCTGGCGAAAGCCCCTTTGCTCAGTATTAAAATGAAATCGGAACACTGGTCGATACGTTTCAGAAGTGCCTGATCGAAATCTCCGTTCCGAAGGGTATCCAAATCGAAGCTCACCCGATAGCCGTCTTTAGAAAATAAATCATAGAGGTGTTTCGCTGTTTCGTATCCCCTTTAGCGTCTGTAACTGATAAAAATATCGTATTTCATGATCCGATCTTAAAGATTTACCACATCAGAATTTCTATTCAAAAAATGCAAATAAAATTATTTCCGTCAAAATTAATTATATCTACATCGGTACGCTTTGTTTTATTCCTGGGGTATGTTTGCTAAAATTTTTGCCGGAGAGAGAATTCGATGAATTGTTTGGCATAGGGATCGGGTTCACCTTGCCGGTGAATGATATAAAACATCCGGTTGATATTCAGTTCGTCGATATCGATGATTTTTAATTTCCCGGCGGCCACTTCTTCACGGATACTATAAATCGAAAGCAGGGCAAAACAGTTTGAATGAAGTAAATAATGTTTGATTCCTTCCGTACTACCTAAAACGAGCTGACAATTTAGTGTGTTTATGGCTATTCCGGCCTGTGCGAGCTGATTACGGATGACGTGGTAGGTACCGGAACCCTGTTCACGCAAAACGAATGGGAGTTGGGTGAATTGTTCCGGGAGAAATGTGTTCCGGGATTTTGTTTCTGCTCCGGTGACCAATACAATCTCATCCCGGAGAAAAGATATATAATGGAGGTCCGGTTGTGTCAGGGGTCCCCTCTATAAAAGCGACATGAAGATTACCTGTTACAATTTCCTGTTCGATCTGTGCCGTATTTCCGCTCATCAAAGAAATAGCCATTTGCGGTGAGGCATTTTTGAATCGGACCAACGTCTCCGGAAGGACATATTGGGATAAAGTGGTACTGGCTCCAATGTGAAGTGTACCTGTAAAAAGTATGTTTCATTTTATCGATTCTGAAATTTATTTCCCGTTCCTTCCGAACTAAAATTTCAATTTCCGAGTACAGATACTGTCCGGCTTCGGTGAGCTGCATCCGACCTTCTATCCGGTTGAAGAGGGTAATTCCCAGTTCTTTTTCCAATTCTTTTATATTTTTAGAAATTGCTGGCTGGGATAGTAATAACTCTTCAGCTACTTTTGTGGTGTTGGGAGTTTTGAGCCAGATGATAAAAAAACTTTGTATTTGTGATCGAGCATAGGAATAAAAAATTAATAGAAAGCAAAATAATAGAAATTAATTCTTTAAAACAAAGGAATCCGGAACGACGTAAAAATTGATTTAAAATTTAGAGTAAAATAGGGAGAAAAGTGGTAATCGTTAATTTAAATCGTTTTTAATTCGAATGATTTGTTTGTTATTAAATGTAAAAACATTAATTTGGAGCCATCAAATTTGAAAATTGGCATAAGGCTTGTGTTATTGATAAAATGATTGTTAAGTCGGTGAAATACTTGTACTTAGAAAGAATGTCCGAAACTAAAAATGAGATATATGGAAAACAAATTAGATGTCTTAACTAAAAAAGCTGTATGAAGAGGGGGTCGATAAGGCGAATCAGGAAGCTGAAAAAATAATCGCTCAAGCAAAGGAAAAGCAGCAAAATTGATTGCAGAGGCTGAGGAACAGGCAAAGGGAATAAAAGCCGGAGCAGCAACCGAAGTCGAAAATATGAAAAAAAAAAGGCTGAATCAGAGATGACTTTGAGCGCACGTCAGGCGATTACTGCTTTGAAACAGTCGATCACTTCCCTGATATCCGGTGAAGTGGCAGGAAATATCGCTAAGGCAGGTTTTAAAGACGAAGCATTCGTGCAGGAAATGATTGTCGCTATTCTGAAAAAAAATGGGACGTAGCTTCCGGAAACCTGAACCTGGAATTGATTTTTGTCTGAGGAAGAGAAAAAAAAATTCCAACAGTTTGTGGCGACCAAATACAAAGAATTGTTGGATAAAGGCCTTGAAATAAAAGTAGGAGATCATACGGATGCTTTCGTCATACAACCGAAGGACGGAGGATATCAGGTTGCTTTTTCCGAGAAGTTGTTCGAGACTTTCTTCAATCAGTATATGAGAAGCTTTTACCAAGAGCTTGCTCTATAAATAATTTACGATTTAATTTTACATGGATTATATTGCTTTTATAGCAGGCTTGCCGGAAATTGACTGGGATGATCGGAAATTGTCTTTGACAGTGGCCGAATTTCGGGAACAATTGAAAGATTATATCAGTGGTAGAGATGAACGGTTGATCGATTTATTCTTTTTACCTAATGATAATGCTCAGGTGTTGCGTTTGTTGAGGAAACAGGAACCCGATGGGGCGTTGTCTACTGTTTATCCGGTGAAATTGCTGGAAGATGAAACACAGGAACCGGATAAAACGATTCCGGCTTACCTGAGGGAATTCATTGCTGATTTTAAGGAAGAGCATTTGCGTTATGATGTTTCGCCCGAGAATGTGTTGAGCTGGATGTATTATGATTATATGATGAAAGCCGACAACCAACTGGTGAAGAGATATGCAGAGTTTTCCATGAATCTGAAAAATCTGGTCACTGCTTTGAATGCCCGGAAATATGGGATGGAAGTGGCAAAAGAGGTGATCGGCAGTAATGAGTTTGCAGTAGCTTTGCGGACATCAATGCGAAAGATTTTCGGTTTGACCCTGGATTATCCTTATGTCGAAAAAGTGATTGCTTTGATGGATAACGATAATTTAGTAGAACGCGAACGGGGACTCGATTTGATTATTTGGCATTTCTTGGATGAAGCGGTGACTTTTGATTATTTTTCTTTGGAAAGAGTCATCAGTTATATGCTTCGTCTGATGATCGTCGAACGGTGGAGCAAGATGAGTTCAGAGTCCGGGCGGAAGGTGTTTATGGAAATGGTCGACCGTTTCCGGAAAAGTTTTCAGTTTGAAGAACAATTTAAATAATTTACGATGAATGAATTACAAAGGATATAGAGAAATCGTCGATTCTTGTAATTCAAAAATCAAAAATAAATAAGGTTTATGGCAAAAACACAAGGAAAAGTCCATAGCATTATTTCTAACCTTGTACTCGTTAAAGTCGAAGGGCCTGTTTCCCAGAATGAGATTTGTTTCATAGAGGAAAACGGGGAACGTTTGATGGCCGAAGTGATAAAGGTGGTGGGAGATCTTGCTTATGTGCAGGTATTTGAGAGCACCCGTGGTTTGAAACCCGGAATGCCTGTTGAATTTCAGAATCACATGTTGGAAGTGAGTCTCGGACCTGGTCTGTTGTCGAAAAACTTCGATGGCTTACAGAATGACCTGGATAAAATGACAGGTGTTTTTTTTTTGAAAAGAGGAGAATATACAAATCCTTTGGAGGACGATAAAAAATGGAGCTTTACGCCGTTGGCCAAAGCCGGGGATAAGGTGAAAGCTGCCGATTGGCTCGGAAATGTGAAGGAAAACTGGCTGGATCATAAGATTATGGTTCCTTTTAAGCTGGAGGGAGAATATACGGTGGTTTCCGTAGTCCCGGCAGGGGAATACACGATTTTGGATACGATTGCCGTATTGAAAGATCGTACCGGGAAAGAAATCAATGTCACGATGGTGCAGAAATGGCCGGTAAAAGTAGCTATCCGGAATTATGTGGATAAACCACGTCCTTTCCGGCAGATGGAAACGGGTGTTCGGGTCATCGATACCATGAACCCGATGCTGGAAGGGGGGAACCGGATTTATTCCGGGACCGTTCGGTACGGGAAAGACGGTGTTGCAGCATGCTTTTGGCCCGTTTTGCGGATGCAGATGTGATTATCATGGCTGCCTGCGGTGAACGTGCCAATGAGGTGGTGGAAATATTTACCGAATTCCCGGAATTGCAGGACCCGCGGTCAGGACGTTCCCTCTATGAACGTACTACCATTATTGCCAATACGTCGAATATGCCCGTTGCTGCTCGTGAAGCATCTGTGTACACGGCGATGACGATCGGGGAGTATTACCGGGCAATGGGAATGAAAGTGCTGTTATTGGCCGATTCTACTTCTCGTTGGGCGCAAGCTTTGCGTGAGATGTCGAACCGTATGGAGGAACTTCCCGGGCAGGATGCTTTCCCGATGGACTTGTCTGCGATTATCTCCAACTTCTATGCCCGGGCCGGGATGGTATATCTGAATAACGGTAGTACAGGTTCTGTCACGTTTATCGGTACGGTATCGCCTGCCGGTGGTAACCTGAAAGAACCGGTAACCGAATCGACCAAGAAAGTGGCCCGTTGTTTCTACGCATTGTCACAGGCTCGTGCCGATTCCAAACGTTATCCGGCGATCGATACCCTGGAATCTTATTCGAAATATCTGGAATACCCCGAATTTGTCGAATATGCCCGGAAAAATATTTCGGACCGGTGGATAGAAGATGTGAATGAAGCCCGTAATATGCTGGTCAGAGGCCGGGAAACAGCTGAGCAAATCGATATTTTGGGAGATGATGGTGTTCCATTGGATTATCATCTGATATTCTGGAAATCGGAATTGATCGACTTCGTGATCCTGCAACAGGATGCTTTCGATAATATTGACGGATCGACCTCGATGGCGCGTCAGCAATATATGCTGAATATGGTTTTGGATGTTGTACGTTCGGATTTTGACTTCGATTCTTTCGAAGAAGTAAATCCTTACTTCAAACGGATCATCAATGCTTTTAAACAGATGAACTATTCCGAATTTCAGTCCGAACATTTCAAGAAATTCGAAGCGGAAGTGAAAGATATTATTAATGAAAGAAAAAAAATAAGTAATTTATGAGTTACGATAGGACGCTATAGGGAATAGAGCTGAATATGCGTTGCAATCGTAAATCGTAATTCAAAAAATCCAAAATAAATTAAGGTATGAACACTGCTTTTCAAAAGGTATATACCAAAATTACCCAGATTACCAAAGCTACCTGTTCACTGAAAGCTCAGGGGGGTCGGAAATGACGAACTGGCGATTGTGAATGGCCGTTTGGCTCAGGTTGTGAAGATTTGGGGGAAGACATCACGTTGCAGGTATTTTCCGGCACCGAGGGTATTCCGACCAATGCTGAGGTGACTTTTTCTGGGAAAAGCTCCTACACTGAAGGTAGGGAGAGATCTGTGCGGACGTTTTTTCAATGCATTCGGGAGATCCGATCGATGGCGGGCCTGCTGTAGATGGCGAAGAACGTGAAATCGGGGGACCGTCTGTGAATCCGGTACGCCGTAAACAACCTTCGGAATTGATCGCTACCGGTATTGCAGGTATCGACCTGAATAATACGTTGGTGTCGGGACAGAAGATTCCGTTTTTTGCCGATCCGGATCAACCTTATAATCAGGTGATGGCGAATGTGGCTTTGCGTGCACAAACCGACCGGATTATCCTGGGAGGAATGGGATTGACCAACGACGACTATCTGTATTTCAAAAATTTGTTCGATAATGCCGGTGTACTCGATCGTATCGTCAGTTTTGTCAATACGACCGAAGCTCCTCCTGTCGAACGGTTACTGGTGCCGGATATGGCCTTGACCGCGGCAGAATATTTTGCCGTGGACAAGAACGAAAAAAAGTGTTGGTATTGCTGACCGATATGACCTTATATGCCGATGCGTTGAGTATTGTGTCCAACCGTATGGACCAGATTCCCTTCGAAAGATTCTATGCCCGGTTCATTGTATTCGGATTTGGCTAAAATCTATGAAAAGGCCGTACAGTTCCCGCAGGGGGATCGATTACCATTATTGCCGTGACGACCTTGTCGGGCGGTGATATTACACATGCTATCCCGGATAATACCGGATATATCACAGAAGGTCAGTTGTTCTTGCGGAAAGATACGGAGATCGGTAAGGTGATTGTCGATCCGTTCCGAAGCTTGTCCCGTCTGAAACAGTTAGTGATCGGTAAGAAAACCCGGAAGGACCATCCTCAGGTAATGAACGCCGCTATCCGTCTGTATGCCGATGCTGCCAATGCACGGACAAAATTGGAAAATGGTTTCGATTTGACCGATTACGATAAACGTACGCTCGATTTCGCCCGGGATTATTCGAATGAATTATTGGCTATCGACGTGAATATCGGTATTACCCAGATGTTGGACACAGCCTGGGCACTGTTCGGAAATATTTTACCCGTTCGGAACTGGGAATCAAGAAAGAGATCGTGGACGAATTCGGAAATATGGATTAATTTGCGGTTTACGATAATTAAAATAAATCAGTCGGTATGGCAATAAAATTTCAATATAATAAAACTTCCCTTCAGAGTCTTGACAAACAACTCAAGATGAGGGTAAGAGCTTTGCCTACCATCAAAAATAAGGAATCTGCCTTTGCGTTCAGAAGTAAAGAAAGCAAAAAGAAGTTGCGGATGAGTTTGACGGAAAATTAGACGACACACTCAATGGCATCAGTGATATGCTTCAACTTTATGATGAATATACTCCGGATATTCTTACCGTGAAAGATGTCAATATGTCGGTGAAGAAAATTGCAGGAGTACGTACGCCGGTGTTGGACCAGGTGGAGTATGAAATAAAAGACTTCAGTCTGTTTAATGCACCGGGATGGTTCCTTGACGGGATTCAGCACGTGAAAGAAGTAGTAAATATCGCTCTCGAACGGGAGTTTTATATGCGGAAAAAGATGGAATTACTGGATCGTGCCCGTAAGAAAAACGACACAAAAAGGTGAATCTGTATGAGAAAGTACAGATCCCCGGATTTCAGGAAGCAATCCGAAAGATTAAGCGATTCCTGGAAGATGAGGAGAACCTTTCCAAGTCGGCACAAAAAGATTGTGAAAACCCGTAAAGCGATGGAGGACGAAGCATGATAGTACCAATGAGAAAATTATCCCTGCTGATATTCTATCGGGGATTATCAGGCATTTCTCGGGAACTTCGGGAAAAGGGAGTGGTTCATATCCATGAAAATAAAAACGATCGGCCGAAGACGAAGAACTGAAACACAAGTTTGCCGTCATTAAGCGGATCGGAGAAATGATCAAACAGCTGTCCAAACGGATTCCTGAAACTAAGGAGACTTTTACGGAATTATTGGAACGTTGGTCACAGGCGATGGAACCGAAAAGAAAAGTTGTTTTTTTATCAACAAGTGTTTTATGCGGGAGATCGGTTGAAAGAAGAGTCAGAAGTAACCGAATTGGATTTGCTGACTTTTCTGGAAAACCAGTTCAAACGAATGGAACATATCGATCAACAGATTGCTTCGCTGGAAAAAAGAAGGTATGATCTATGAACCTTGGGGAGATTTGCCCGACGAACAGATCGGCGGACTCCAAAGGGCAGGTTGGGATCTGCGGTTTTTCACCGTTCCCGACCGGAAATATTTACCTGAATGGGAAGACAAATACAATGCGTTTGTTATAAACCAGGATAAGGGACAAAAGTATTTTTGTTACTGTCCTGCCCCCGGGAGGTAGAAGAATATCCCGAAGCCGATGTCGTGTCTTTTCCTCAGATGAGTGGGAACAAATCCGGCAACAGGTCGCCGGGTTGAAAACCGAAAAAGAAACGGTTGCCGAAAACTTGAAGAAGATCGCGGCTTTTTCGGTGGAATACCTGAAGGATTTGAAAGTACGGATTTGTGAAGATACGGATACTTTAAAAGTGAAGGATGCTGCAATGACTTTACTTGAAGATAAGGTGATTGCTCTGGAAGGTTGGGTGCCGGAAGCTATTGCAGCCGATACGGACCACTGGCTGGCAGATAAAGGAGTTGCTTATGAACTCGAGATTCCGACAGAGCAGGATAATCCTCCTATTCTGCTGAAGAATAACAAGTTTGCCCGTTTGTTTGAATTTATCGGCGAACTGTATTCGCTGCCCTAATTATCGGGAAATCGACTTGACACCGTTTTTTTGCACCGTTTTTTGTGCTGTTTTTCGGTTTTTGTCTGGGAGATGCCGGATATGGATTGCTGCTGTTGTTGGGTATCACCATTTATAAGTTTAAGGCGAAGCCGGCAATTAAACCGATTCTGTCGTTAGCACAATGGCTGGGTATTTCTACTGTGATCATGGGAATTGTCGGAGGTACTTTCTTCGGTATCCAATTGCTGGATGTACAGGTACCCTGGATGGAGAAGATGAAAGCTTATATGTTGGATTCACAACAGCTGT
>VOFJ01000085.1_pt1 | contig 108000 bp, 98 predicted proteins | sample 5384081 | NCBI WGS metagenome assembly VOFJ01 (sample SAMN12384729, study PRJNA508395) | human gut metagenome | isolation source: healthy gut I | host: Homo sapiens | reverse complement strand
ACGGTGGTGCTGGACAACGTCCGTTCGGCCCAGAATGTCGGAGCCTTTTTCCGCACGGGCGACGCCTTCGCCGTGGAGCGGATCGCCCTCTGCGGCATCACCGCCGTGCCGCCCTCCCGTGACATCCATAAAACGGCCCTGGGGGCCGAGATGACCGTGCCGTGGAGCCATCACGCTTCGACCGTCGGGTGCATCGCGCAGCTGCGCGCCGAAGGGTATGCGGTCTATGCCGTGGAGCAGGTCGAGGGGGCCGTGATGCTCGACGCGTTCCGCGCCGCGCCGGGGGTGAAGTATGCGCTCGTCTTCGGCAACGAGGTCGACGGCGTGGGGCAGGAGGCGGTGGACCTGTGCGACGGGGCCGTCGAAATCCCGCAGGCCGGGACCAAGCATTCGGTCAACGTCTCGGTGTCGGGCGGCGTCGTTTTATGGAGTTTCTTTTGCCAAATCCGTCCGAAGCGTTAACTTTGCCGCGTTGTAAAACCTAAAATCTGAAAAAATGTCAGTAGAAAGCACTGTCAGGGCGGTGACCACTTACCGCCTGACGGAGATGAAACAGCGGGGCGAGAAGATCGCCATGCTTACCTCTTACGACTATTCGATGGCGAAGATCGTCGATGCCGCGGGTATCGACGTAATCCTCGTGGGCGACTCGGCCGCCAACGTGATGGCCGGTTACGAGACCACGGTCCCCATCACCCTCGATATGATGATCTACCATGCCCGCTCGGTCGTGCGTGCCGTGGAGCGGGCGCTTGTCGTCGTCGACCTGCCGTTCGGAACCTATCAGGGCAACTCGAAGGTGGCCCTCGACTCGGCCGTCCGCATCATGAAGGAGACCGAGGCCGACGCCGTGAAGATGGAGGGCGGCGAGGAGATCCTCGAATCGGTTCAGCGCATTCTTTCGGCCGGCATTCCCATCATGGGACACCTCGGCCTGACGCCCCAGTCGATCCACAAGTTCGGGACCTACGCCGTCCGCGCCAAGGAGGAGGCCGAGGCCGAAAAACTGCTGCGCGACGCGCACCTGCTGAGCGATGCGGGGTGTTTCGGCATCGTGCTCGAAAAGATTCCCGCGGCGCTGGCCGCGCGCGTGACCGCCGAGATTCCGACCCCGACGATCGGCATCGGCGCCGGCGGAGGATGCGACGGCCAGGTGCTTGTGATCCACGACATGCTGGGCATCAACAAAGGTTTTTCGCCGCGTTTCCTGCGCCGCTACGCCGACCTGCATTCGGTGATGACCGGGGCTGTGGAACAGTATGTCAAGGATGTGAAGGAGTGCGATTTCCCCAACGAAAAGGAGCAGTATTAAACCTCTCCGTACATGAGGAGGTCCGGCCGCATGGTCGGACCTCTTTCATTTATTTCAGCGCTTCGGCGAGTTTTCGTAGAAGTCAGGCCCTTCGCCCGCGAATTTCCCGACGATACGACCCTCCGGATCGACGAGCACTTTGGTCGGGTAGCTTTCGACGGCGTATCTCACCGAAACGTCTTCGGCGTACGGCGTACCTTCCGGGTTCCGGACATTGACCCACGGCAGCTGGTGTTCTCCGATCGCCGCGAGCCATTTTTCCGGCGTGTCCCGGCAGTCGATGCCGACGATCTCCAGCCTGTTCTTGTATTTCGCGTAGAGTCTCTTCATTTCCGGAAATCCTTTGATGCACCATCCGCACCAGCTGCCCCAGAAATCGAGCACGACGTATTTTCCGCGCAGCGACGAGAGCCTGAAATCCGTTCCGTCCGGGCGTTTGAGGGTAAAGTCCGGCGCCGGTTCGCCGGGGACGATCCGGGTTTTCGCAAGCAGGACCTGGCGGCGCTTTTCGGCTTTGGAAAGCAGCGGCCCGATCAGCGGGCGGAAGATCGAGTTGCGGGCCGCATCGCCCAGCCGTCCGTAATAGGAGAGTACGCTGTCGACGGGGATCTGCCGCAGGCAATATCCTGCGAGCGGATTGTCCGGGTTGGCGGCGATATAATTCATTTCGCAGGCCCGGCGGCGGTCCGTCACCTGTTGGAACTGCTCGTAGAGCGCCTCCTGTTCCGTGCGGGATTTTCCGGCCATGGCGTTTTGAAGCCGTTCGCCCTCGATCCAGAATGTCCGTAGTTCCCGGTAATGTTCGCTATGGTCTTCGTTGAGGCGTGTTCCCGAAAGCATGCAGTCGAACACCGTCGAGTCGATCCGGCCTTTGAGTTTCACCCGCTCGCCCGGGGCGAGGAACAATTTCATGTCCGAGGTGTAGGTGGAGTAACGTTTTCCCCGGGAAGATTCCATGAGCTGAACGGGTGTGATGACCAGCAGCGTCGGTTGTTCGACGGAAATATCGTAGGCCAGGCGTCCGTTCTCGGCGACGACCGTGTCGTAGGTGATCCGTTCGTCGGAATCGTCCTCAAGGTCGGGAATGTCCGCGATGGCGCAGGAGGCGATTTGGAGCGTGTCGTTCGTCAGTCCGGCGATCCGGCCCGAGACGGAGTGGCAGGGCGCGCAGCCCGTGAGGGCGGCGGTCAGCAGGAATAGCAGCGGTCTTTTCATTTCGGAGTCGATGGGGTGGTTCGGAAACCGAAGATACGAAAAAAAGCCGTCCGTTGAACCTCCTGACAAATTGTTGAAAAAAAATCGACGGATCGGTCCGGAAATTAGGCCGTTTCGAAAAAAATCACTACATTTGCGAGCAACAAAAATCCACGTTCATTATGTCTTTTATCAATGAAAGGGTTCAGCCCGAAGGACTTACCTTCGACGATGTGCTGCTTATACCCGCCTATTCGGAAGTGTTGCCGCGAGAGGTCAATGTCCAGACCCGTTTCTCGCGAAATATCTCTCTCAACATCCCCATCGTGTCCGCCGCCATGGACACGGTAACCGAAGCGCCGCTGGCGATCGCCCTGGCGCGGGAAGGTGGAATCGGCGTGATCCACAAGAACATGACCATCGCCGAGCAGGCCGCGCAGGTCCGCAAGGTGAAGCGCGCCGAGAACGGCATGATCTACGATCCGGTGACCATTTCCAAGGACCACACCGTAGGCGATGCGCTGAACCTGATGAAAGAGAACCGTATCGGAGGCATTCCGGTCGTGAATGCGGACAAAATACTCATCGGTATCGTCACCAACCGCGACCTGCGTTTCCAGCGCGACATGTCGCGCCGCATCGAAGAGGTGATGACGCCCGGCGACCGCCTCGTGACGACGCACAATCCCGAACTGGCGCATGCCCAGGAGATACTGCTCAACAGCAAGATCGAAAAGCTCCCCGTGGTGGACGACGAAGGCCATCTGGTGGGGCTTATCACTTATAAGGACATCACCAAGGTGCAGGACCATCCCAACGCCTGCAAGGACGCGAAGGGCCGCCTGCGCGTGGCTGCCGGCGTCGGCGTCACGCCCGACGCGATGGACCGCGTGAAGGCGCTGGTCGCCGAGGATGTCGACGCCGTGGTGCTCGATTCGGCGCACGGCCATTCGGCCAACATCGTTTCGATGCTCAGGCGGATCAAGGAGGTCTATCCGTCGCTCGACGTCGTGGTGGGCAACATCGCCACGGGCGGGGCTGCGCGCTACCTGATCGAGAACGGCGCCGACGGCGTGAAGGTCGGCATCGGCCCCGGTTCGATCTGCACGACGCGCATCATCGCGGGTGTGGGCGTTCCCCAGCTGACGGCCATCTACGACGTGGCCTGCGTGGCCCGCGAGAGCGGCGTTCCGGTGATCGCCGACGGCGGCCTGCGTTATTCGGGGGACCTGGTGAAGGCGCTGGCTGCGGGCGGCGACTGCGTGATGATCGGTTCGATGTTCGCCGGCACGGAGGAGGCTCCGGGCGAGACGATCATCTTCAACGGCCGCAAGTTCAAGAGCTACCGCGGCATGGGTTCGATCGACGCCATGAAGGCCGGGTCGGCCGACCGCTATTTCCAGAAGGGCTGCGAAGGCAACATCAGCAAGCTCGTTCCCGAAGGCATCGCCGCGCGCGTGCCGTTCAAGGGGTCCCTTTCCGAGACGGTTTACCAGCTCATCGGCGGCGTCCGTTCGGGCATGGGTTACTGCGGCGCGAAGAATATCGAGGCGCTCAAGCAGGCCCGTTTCATCCGCATCACGGCTTCGGGCATGCAGGAGAGCCATCCCCACGACGTGGCCATCACGAGCGAGGCGCCCAACTATTCGAGCGAACGGTAGATGGGACTCCCGGTTTCGAAATACGACTGGTGGATTCTGGCGGCGGCGTTCGCACTGTTCGCCGCATGGCTGATCACCCGCCTCCCGGTGCTGCGTACACTGGTCCTTGCGGCGGCGTTGGGTTATCTTCTCCGGCGCGTGTGGGTGGGCTATCGAAATTTTGGAAAGTAATTGAACGACTGATATGGAAAAAATCCTGATTCTCGACTTCGGGTCGCAGTACACGCAGCTCATCGCGCGGCGTGTGCGCGAACTCTGTGTCTATTGCGAAATCCACCCCTTCAACAAGATCCCGGCGATAGACGCGTCGGTGCGGGGCGTGATTCTTTCGGGCAGTCCCTTCTCCGTGCGGGACGCACAGGCCCCGACTCCCGACCTTTCGGCCATCAAGGGCAAACTGCCGCTGCTGGGCGTCTGCTACGGAGCCCAGTTCCTCGCTTCGGCTTTCGGCGGCGAGGTGCAGCCCGCGCCCAGCCGCGAATACGGCCGTGCGATGCTCTCCGTCGGCGATCCGTCGGATGCGCTGATGCGCGACCTTCCGGCCAGAACGCAGGTGTGGATGTCGCACGGCGACACCATCACGCGCGTGCCCGACAACTATAAACTGATCGCCAGCACCGAGGATGTGCGCGTCGCCGCGTTCCGCATCGCGGGCGAGCAGACCTGGGGTATCCAGTTCCACCCGGAGGTCTACCACTCGACCGACGGCATGCAGCTGCTGAAGAACTTCGTCGTGGGCATCTGCGGCTGTGAGCAGTCGTGGACCTCGGAGAGTTTCGTCGAGGCCACCGTGCGCGAGCTGCGCGAAAAGCTGGGCGACGACAAGGTCGTGCTGGCGCTTTCGGGCGGAGTGGATTCGTCGGTGGCGGCCGTGCTGCTGCACAGGGCCATCGGCAAGAACCTCTACTGCGTCTTCGTCGACTCGGGCCTGCTGCGCAAGAACGAGTTCGAGGAGGTGCTCGAATCCTACAAGCACATGGGGCTGAACGTCAAGGGCGTGAATGCTTCGGCCAAGTTCCTGGGCGATCTGGCGGGTGTTACGGATCCCGAGCGGAAGCGCAAGATCATCGGCCGCGACTTCGTGGAGGTTTTTTCAACGAGGAGGCCATTCAGATCAAGGATGTCAAATGGCTGGCGCAGGGTACGATCTACCCGGACGTGATCGAGTCGTGCTCGGTCAACGGCCCTTCGGCCACGATCAAGTCGCACCACAACGTCGGCGGGCTTCCCGAGAAGATGAACCTCCGGATCGTCGAGCCGCTGCGCCTGCTGTTCAAGGACGAGGTGCGCCGTGTGGGTCGTTCGATGGGCATTTCCGAACAGCTGATCGGCCGCCATCCCTTCCCGGGACCGGGCCTTGCGATCCGCATCCTGGGCGACATCACGCCCGAGAAGGTCGAAATTCTCCAGAACGTCGACAAAATCTATATCGACTCGCTGCGCGCCGCCGGGCTGTACGACCGGGTGTGGCAGGCAGGGGCGATCCTGCTCCCGGTGAAGAGCGTGGGCGTGATGGGCGACGAACGCACCTACGAGAGCTGCGTGGCCCTGCGTGCCGTGACCTCGACCGACGGCATGACCGCCGACTGGGTGCACCTGCCCTACGAGTTCCTGGCCGATGTTTCGAACGACATCATCAACAAGGTCAAGGGGGTCAACCGCGTAGTCTACGACATCTCCTCCAAACCGCCCGCAACGATCGAGTGGGAGTAGGGGATTCCCGTTATGAGAAAGGGCCGCATCCGTTGCAGATGCGGCCCTTTCTTTATGGGGTGCGGGACTATTTCACCGTGACGGGCAGGGTGGCGGCGATGTCGGCCGACGAGGTTCCCAGCGAGAGGGTGTATTCGCCCGGATTGACCTTCCAGCCGCGCGACTGCGTGTCCCAGAACGCCAGCGCCTGCCGGTCGAGTTCGAACTCCACGACGGCGCTTTTGCCGGGGGCCAGGGTCACTTTCCGGAAGCCTTTCAACTCCTTTTTCGGGCGGAGGACCGTCGGGGCGTTCTCCGAGACGTAGAGCTGCACGACTTCCGCTCCCTCGCGGTCGCCCGTGTTGGTCAGCGTGACGCTCACCTTCAGCGGCTTGTCGGCGGGGAATGTCTTCGGGGCGCGGGGCTTCTCCAGCGCGAAGGTCGTGTACGAAAGTCCGAATCCGAAGGGGTAGAGCGGTGCGATGCCCTTGGTTTCGTACCAGCGGTAGCCGACCAGCACCGACTCCTTGTAATCGACGTCGTAGAGCTGGATCAGGCGTTCGTTGTAGGCGCGGGGCGCTTTGTTGTAGAACTCCGCGCCGGCGGGCATCGTGCCTTTGGCGGGGGAGTCGTTGAACTCCTTCTCGATGGTCATGGGCAGCTTGCCCGAGGGCGACAGTTTGCCCGAAAGTATGTCGGCCAGCGCCGTGAATCCGCTTTGGCCCGGATACCAGCCGTAGATCACCGCCGCGGCCCGTTCGTTCCAGCCGCCCATGCGGATGCCCGAACCCGAGTTGACCAGCACGATGGTGTTGGGATTGGCCTCGACGGCCGTGCGGATGAAGGCTTCCTCCTCCTTGGGCAGCGCGAAGGGGCGTTCGAACGACTCCACGTCGATCGTGCCCGTCGAGAGCAGCACCACGTCGGCGGCCGCCAGCTCCTCGCGGGAGGGCTTTTCGACGATGCGGACCGCATCGCCGTAGACCTCGCGGAGCGCCGCGGTCAGCGTCACGTTGTCGTAGCCCAGCACCTCGGCCGAGGACGAAGTGCTGCCTCCCGTGCGGGGAATCTGCTCGGTGAAGCGGCCCGTCAGCAGGATTTTGCGGCCTTCGGCGAGGGGCAGGATGCCGTTGTTGCGCAGCAGTACGATGCCCTCGGCGGCCACGTCGTAGCCGGTCTGCTTGTGCGCGGGGAATTTCTCCAGCAGGGCGGGAACGTATTTCTCCCGGTCGTAAAGCCCGAAGGCGATGCTCGTGGCGATGTTGGGACGGATCATCTTTTCGATGTCCTTTTCGGTGATGCGGCCCTCCTTGAGCAGCGCGCGCACCTCGCCGAAGAACTCCTTGCGGCCCGGCATCTCGACGTTCTGGCCGCTCTTGACCACCTTTTCCGTGTCGTTCACCGACGTCCAGTCGCTCATCACGCAGCCCCGGAATCCCAGTTCGCCGCGCAGGATGCGCCGGATCAGGTCGGCGTTCTGCCCGGCCCACTCGCCGTTGAGCCGGTTGTAGGAGGTCATCACGTAACCCACGCCGGCGTCGATGCCGGCCTTGAACGGCGGCAGGTAGAGTTCGTGCAGCGCCCGTTCGTCGACGATCGAGTTCGAGCGGCGGCGGTAAAATTCCGTCTCGTTGCAGATGAAGTGTTTCAGGCACGCCACGGTTCCCGTCGACTGCATGCCCTTCACGTACTCGGCGACCATCGTAGCGGAGAGCAGCGGGTCTTCGCCCATGTATTCGAAGTTGCGTCCGTTCTGCGAGTTGCGGTAGATGTTCATGCCCGGACCCAGCAGGACTTCGATGCCTCCGGCGCGGCACTCTTCGCCCACGGCTTCGGCGTATTCATAGGCCAGCGACGGGTTGAAGGTCGCCGCCAGGGCTATCGGGCACGGAAAGGCCGTCGAACGCTCCAGCTGGCGGACCATCGTGGGATCGGACAGGTTGTCGCGCATGTGCACGCCCTGCGTGGCGTCGGAGAGATAGATGTAGGGCATGCCTTTCTCGGGCACGCCGTAAAAGAAGAAGGAGGAGTAGCCGCGCATGAACGAGATTTTCTCGTCGAGGGTCAGCTGTGCGATCCGGGCGTCGGCCTGCCGGTAGGCCTCGTCCCACGCTACGACCTGCTGGGCTGCGGCCGGTGCAATCGCCGCGGCCGCCGTTGCGAAGGCGAGCAAAAGTTTTACGGAGGTTTTCATCGTTTTTTCGAATTGGTTTGCGTTTCGGTTTTCTGCAAAGTTAGCGCATGAAAGGTCCGCCGGAACGGCCCTGCGGAAAAATATAAACGATATGAAATGTCATTTTTCTGAAAATCAATTGATTGATATTTCGAATATCGCTGAATTATACAAATAAAACAGACACAATAATTTGTTTTTGCATCTTTTTTATCGCTATATTTGCGCAAACCCGTTGCCTGAAATGAAAAAACTGCCTGCCCTTTTCGCTGTCCTCCTCATCTTCTCCGCATCCGGTCTGCACGCCGGGGAACCTTCGGATATACATACGCTGCTTCGCCGCCTGGACGGTCTGCTCGACCGCCGGGAGGAGTTCCTGCTCCGCCACGAGGCGCACCTCGACTCGCTCAAATCCCTGCTGTGCGTCGACACCCTCGGGTTCGGGACACGTTATGCCGTCACGGCGGAGATCGCGGAGCGTTATTTCGCCTACCAGAGCGATTCGACGATCGCCTTCCTGCGCCGGAATGTCGCGCTGGCCGAAAGGGTGGGGAATGCCGACCTGACGATCCGCGCCAAATCGGTCATGGCGATGTGTTACAGCATGAACGGCCGTTTCCTCGAAGCCGACCGGGTGCTTCGAGGCGTGACCGACACGCTGTCCATGAGCCGTGCGACGCAGGCGGCCTATTATGCCGCGCAGCACCGCCAGAACCGCGAGTGCCGCGGCCAGAGCGAGCCGGGGGCGGAGCGCGACCGGTTCCGGGCCTGCGAAGCGTACTACGCCCGCCGTGCGCTGGAGACCACCGACGACATTTCGAAACGTTTCTATTTCGCCTATCTCGTCGCCGTGGACGCAGGGGATTGCGACCGTGCCGCCGCGGCCTGCGACAGTGCGCTGTCGTGCGCTCCGCCCGCGTCGCACGACTATGCCCGGGCGGCGTTCTACCGTTCGGAGACCGAAAGGTTCCGGGGCGACGGGACCGCGCGTTTCGAATGGCTCGTGCGTGCCGCCATGGCCGATGTGCAGGGGGCCGTCCGCGACTACGGCGCCCTGGGCGCCGTGGCCGAAGAGCTGCTGCGCCGGGGCGACGCCGCACGGGCGATGCGGTGTATCCGTGTTGCGATCAACGACACGCAGGCCTACAATTCGCCCATCCGCTCGTGGCGCGACATGGCCATCCTGCCGCAGATCGAGGCGGCGTACAGCGAGCGCAACGCCCGCCTGCATACGATGTACGTCGTGCTGATCCTCCTGGCCCTCCTTTTCGCCCTCTCGGCAGTCGGGGGCGTGCTGTTCGTCCTGCGCCAGAACCGGCGGCTCAACGCCGTGCAGCAGACCCTGCGCGAGTCGAACGGGAAACTGGCCGAACTGGCCGCCAGCCTGCGCGAAACCAATGCCGACCTGAGCCGGCAGAACATCCGCATCGCCGACGCCAACCGCATCAAGGAGGTCTATATCGGCGGGTTCCTGAAGACGATCTCCGAATATATCTACAAACTGGCCGACACCTACCGTCATGTCGGCCGGATGCTGCGCGACGACCGTTCCGACGAACTGCGCCGCGAGTATGCCGGAACCGACGTCCGGAGCGACGAACTGAAAGAGTTCTACCACAATTTCGACACCACCTTTCTGGGGCTTTTCCCCTCGTTCATCGGGGAGTTCAACCGCCTGCTCGCCGACGACGCACGCATCGAGGTCCGCCGTCCGGGAAGCCTTACGACCGAACTGCGCATCTTCGCGCTGGTCCGGCTGGGCATCACCGACACGTCGACCATCGCCTCGCTGCTGCACTGTTCGGTCAATACGGTGTATAGCTACCGTTCGCGTACGCGGCTGCGCTCGCTCGTTCCGGAGCGGGATTTCGAACGGCAGGTGCAGTCCATCGGCCTCGGGGACGCCGCCGCCGGGGTCTCCGGAGCCTGACCGGGGCGTTCCGGCCGGGGGCAGGGCCTTTTCGGTCCGGACTTCGGGCCGACGCTTGTGCTGCCGCCGTTGTAGCTGCCACTGCGTATACACGGAAACTGCCCGCCGTCGCCTATCCGGCCATCCCTACATCCGCACTTCGGCCTGCACGTCGGTTCGCGCCTCCGCTCGTCTCGCACCCCTCTTCGACGGTTCCGAACCGATGGTTTGCGTCCCGTTTCGCAATCCCCTTCTGCGATCCTGTCCGATAGTCCCGGACCGTCGGTCGCACTTCGTTCCGTAATCGTCCCGCAATCTCCTTCTGCAATTCTCTCCCGCAGTCCCGGAGCTTCCCTCTCCGCACCGTAATTTACGCTGAAATCAGACGATTGACGGGCTGTTATTTTCTTTTTCCGAAAATATGCCTATATTTGTCAGACAAATAAGATCAATCAACCGGAATACAGGCCGAGACACCGGCCTCCTGACTAACCTACTTGCTACATGAAACCGAATGCTTTGGAAAAAATCTGCCTCGCGGGCGCTGCCGTAACGGGCGCCGTGACGCTTACGGCCTGCGGTGAAAAGGCTCCTGCCGACGCACGGCCCAACATCGTGCTGATCCTTGCCGACGACCTGGGATTCAGCGATCTGGGCTGTTTCGGCGGTGAAATCACCACCCCGAACCTCGATTCGCTGGCCGCCAACGGACTCCGCTACCGCCAGTTCTACAACACGGCGCGCAGCTGTCCCTCGCGGGCGAGTATGCTCACGGGCCTCACGCCCCATCTTGCGGGCGTCGGGCACATGGTCGCCGACCGCGGCTATCCGGGTTACCGCGGCACACTGGCCCCGAACTCCGTGACGCTGGCCGAGGCGCTCCGCGCGAGCGGCTACCATACGGCCATGTCGGGCAAATGGCATGTGACCAACAACACCGATCCGGCGGGCGACACCTCGCAATGGCCCCTGCAACGCGGTTTCGAGCGTTTCTACGGTACGTTGAGCGGCCACGGCAGCTTCTGGGACCCCAAATGCCTGTTCGACGGCAACACCCCGGTCCGTGCCGAGGGCGACTATTATTATACGGAGGCGATCACCGACCATGCCCGGCGGTTCATCGGCGAAATGGCCGGGGAGGACGCCCCGTTCTTCCTCTATGTGGCCTACACCGCGCCGCACTACCCCTTGCATGCACGCCCCGAATACATCGAAAAATACAAGGGCCGCTTCGCCGCGGGCTGGGATTCGCTGCGCACGGAGCGTTTCAGGCGGATGAAACGCATGGGCGTCCTCCCCTGCCGGGGCCGTGCTGCCCCCGAAGGACGGGCAGTGCTACGACTGGGCCGACGAGCCGGAGAAGGAGTGGCAGCAGATGCGTATGGAGGTCTACGCCGCTATGGTCGAGCAGATGGATGCGGGCGTGGGGGAGATCGTCGGCGATTTGCGCCGCCGCGGCCTGCTCGACAATACCCTGATCGTCTTTCTGTCGGACAACGGCGCTTCGAACGAAGGCCACCTGAACAATACGGTGGAACGCACGGGCAAACATTGGGGCGACCGGATGATTCCCGCCGGGACGCGCGACGGACGTCCCGTGCATGCGGGCGACATTCCGGGCCTGGCGCTCGGTCCCGACGACACCTATGGCAGTTACGGACCCCAGTGGGCGCACCTCTGCGGCACGCCGTTCCGCCGTTACAAAAGCTGGATTCACGAGGGCGGCATCTGCGCCCCGATGATCGTTGCGTGGGGCGGCCGGATAGCCGACAGGGGCGCTTTCCGCGACGGCGTGTTCGGCATCACGGACTTCATGCCCACCTTTCTCGAACTGGCCGGCGGGGAGTATCCCGATTCGATCCGGGGGCTGAAGACCATTCCGGTCGAGGGGCGGAGTTTCGCCGCGACGTTCGCCGAAAACCGCATCGACACGACCCGCACGATGTTTTGGGAGCACGAGGGCAACAAGGCCGTCCGGCGCGGGAAATGGAAACTCGTGGCCGAATACCCGGGCAGCTGGCGCACGCTGCGCTCCTATCCGACGGGCGGCGCGTGGGAACTCTACGACCTCGATACGGACCGCACCGAGACCCGCGACCTCGCGGCGCAGCATCCCGAACTGGTGCGCGAACTGGCTGCCGAGTGGGAGGCGTGGGCCGCCCGCGCGCAGGTCGAAGACTGGGGTGCGATCGGCGGCGAAAAGTGGTAGACGCTCCTTGTTTTGAGGCCCGGACGAACCGTTGTAATTGAATTGCAGCGGTTCGTTCTTTTCATTGTCACGGGGGTGTCGTACGGATGAAACTCCAGCAGGGTAGTTTTGCAGCGTGAACCGAAGCGATGTGATCTCGCAACCTAACTATCCTGTCCGAAACTTCACCGGCCCCGCATGCAACAAGCGGGGCTTTTTTTCGTTCGGAAGGTGCGTCCTACGGCCGGAATGCGTATATTTGCGGGACGCAAACGATGATCCGATGAAAGATTTTGCAGCCATAGATTTCGAAACGGCCAACGGGAAGCGCACGAGCGTCTGCTCGGTGGGCGTCGTTGTCGTGCGCGGCGGCGAGGTGACCGACACGTTTTACCGCCTGATCCGCCCCCGTCCCAATTTTTACAGCCGTTTCACGACGGCCATCCACGGACTCACCTACGAGGATACGGCCGACGCCCCCGATTTCGCGTCGGTGTGGCGCGAAATAGAGCCCCGCATCGCGGGGCTGCCGCTCGTGGCCCACAACTCGCCCTTCGACGAAGGCTGCCTGCGGGCCGTCTTCGAGTTGTACGGCATGCCTTATCCCGGCTATACGTTCTACTGCACCTGCCGTGCCTCGCGCCGCACCTTCGGGAGCCGTCTTCCGAACCACCAGCTGCACACCGTTTCCGCCGCCTGCGGCTTCGAACTCGAAAACCACCACCACGCGCTGGCCGATGCCGAAGCGTGTGCGCAGATCGCCCTGAAAATCCTATAACATATAGGTGCTGCCTGTACGATTTCACCCCTGCCGGAGAGTTTTCGGCAGGGGTGATTTTTTCGGGAGACTTGTCGGACGGCCTTCTCTTCGCTTCAAAGCCCCAGCTCCAGCTGGAAGCGGATTTCCCAGCGGTTGTAGTCGGGGTGTATGGACCGGCTCCGGGTGTTGTACGACATGTCGGCCTGCACCTTGAGGCTGTGGCCGATGATGTAGCGCGTGATGCCCAGCGTGGTCTGGTTCCAGTTGCGGTATCCGGCCAGCGGCTGCACTTCGCTGTCCGGGAACAGCGTCGAGTTGCGCAGGGCGATTTCCCATTTTTTGTTGAACAGGTAGCTGGTCTGCACGTTGAGGCCCTGCCCGTTGTAGACGAAGGCTCCGGTTTCGGGGCTGAACAGCGGGTCGCTGCACGAACGGCCCATGAAATCGGTGTAGAAGGCGAAGCCCCGGTATTCGAGGATGAAATCGACGAAATAGGACCCCATGTTGCGTGTGGCGTCGCCGGGCATCACGGCGCCACGCTGGCCCTTCAGCCGCGAGGCCTTGTGGTTGTAGGAGTAGGCTCCGGCGAGCAGAATCTTCACCCGCTCCTCGAACTCGTAGTTACCCTCGATGACGTCGCCCTTCGATTTGAAGCGTCCCAGCGGATAGAGTTCCAGGCGCCCCGTGTAGGCCAGCCCTCCGGTCGGCGAACTGCCCCAGTTGCGGCCTTCGCCCAGTGTGACGGAACCCTTCGCCGAGAGGTTGAAGCCCTCGCCGTGGCGCATGTTGTATTCGCCGAAGAATCCGAAGTCACGGTCGAGGTTGAACTCGCTGTTGACGATGCTGCGGTCGACGAATTGCAGGGCGCTCGACGAGTTGATCCGCGCGCGGTTGGCCTTGATCTTGGTCTGTCCGAACCCGATGTTCCATTTGGCGCTCGGGACGTAGTAGACGATGGCGTCGCGCACGATGTTCATGTCGCCGCCGGGCAGCGGCTCGGTGTCGTAGGAGGTGAAGCCCAGCTGGACCGAGTAGACCAGTTTGGGTGAATAGATGTATCCGTCGAAGCGCAGCCGCAGCCGTTTGACGCGGGCTTCGGTCTTGGTGAGCGTGAAGTCGTCGTCGAACGACAGCGCCAGGAGGTTCTGCATGCGGAAGCGCATCGTCAGTTCGAACCAGTCGTTCTTGGGGCGGAAGGTGATGCCCTTGCCGATTTCGATGTTGGGCATGTTGCGCAGCTGCGCCAGCAGTTCGCCGGTCGAATCGGCCGCGATGATTTCGGTGCGGGGTTTGCGTTTCTGTGCCGCCGGGGTCTGCGGCTTCTTTTGTGCCGCGGCCAGTGACCAGCAGGCAGTCAGCAGGAGCAGGATCGGGATTTTTTTCATCGTCTCTTCTGTTAATTCTCTTTCGGTTGCATGCCGGACAAAAGTACAAAAAATATGCAGAGTCCGGGAAAAGGCGATGCAAAGTTGGGGCATAAATCTGAAACGAACTTGAAATGCAGGGGCGCCAGGGGCTTTCGGAGGGTAAAAAGATGCGGTGGAAGAGATAAAATTCGAAAAAATAGGAAATCTGGAATAAATTGTGTATCTTTGCCAGCGAAACAATCGAGTTTTGTTTTGAATCTTTCTTTGTAAGTGTTTGATCCCGCAGTTCATCGCGGTTTCCCCCCATTCTCAAAATCGACCTCATTAGCTTGCTCTTTTGTTGGGAGCGGCGTGCGCGTGCGCTTCGGTATTTGCAAAAAACAATTGATAAATGGCCAAACGAATTACATCGGGAAAGAGAGAAAGAGAGAAATTAAAGCAGACCAAGCGTCAGGACAAGCAGAAGAAAAGGAGGAGCGTCTGAGCGGCGGAAGCCGCAGTTTCGAGGACATGCTGGCGTATGTCGACGAAAACGGCGTCCTTCACACGACCCCGCAGGATGTGAAACCCAAGGAGGAGATCGATGTCTCGCAGATCGAAATTTCGGTGCCGAGGCAGTCGGAAATCGAGGAGGAGGAGCCGATGAGCGGCCGGGTGGAATATTTCACCGCATCCAAAGGCTACGGCTTCATCAAGGATGCCGCCGGTTCCGAGAAATACTTTTTTCACATCACCAACGCCCCGGCGGGCATTGCCGAAGGGGACCGGGTGACGTTCGAACTCGAACGCGGCACGCGGGGAATGAATGCAGTACGAATAGCTATCATTAACAAATAACACTTTTTTAATTAACTTATCAAGAGAATGAACATTTATGTTTCGCATCTGAGCTGGGGCACGAGCAGTGAGGGCTTAGGAAATTTATTCATGCAGTTCGGCGAAGTAGCGTCGGCTAACGTTATTACCGACCGGGAGACGGGCCGTTCGCGCGGTTTCGGCTTTGTCGAGATGCCCAATGAGGAAGAGGGTCAGAAGGCCATCGACCAGCTCAACGGAACCAACTTCGAGGGTCAGACGATCACGGTCAACGTGGCTCGTCCCCGCGAGGATCGCTCTTCGGGCGGCTACGGCGGCAATCGCGGCGGTGGCAACCGCGGCGGCGGTTACGGCGGCAACCGTGGCGGTGGCTACGGCGGCAACGGCGGCGGTTACGGTCGCAACCGGTACTAATTCCGGATTTATTTCAGCGAGGATCTCCGGGAGAGCATTTCTCCCCATACCATACGGAGCGGGGCGGTTTTTACCGTCCCGTTTTTTATTTTTCCTTATTTTCCACACGCCCAGCGACATCGGGAAAAAGAGCGAAAAATTACCTGCGGAACCTCTGTTTTTCCCGAAAAAAGCGATAACTTGCCGCCATGAAAGAGACCGTGCTCGAAAAACTCAAGGTGCTGGCCGAATCGGCCAAATACGACGTTTCGTGCGCGTCGAGCGGCGTTACGCGCCGGCATCGCGCGGGCGGTGTCGGCAGCACGGCGGGGTGGGGCATATGCCACTCTTTCACGGCCGACGGCCGCTGCGTCTCGCTGCTGAAAATCATGCTCACCAACGTCTGCATTTACGACTGCGCCTACTGCATCAACCGGCGCAGCAACGACATCCGGCGGGCCGCCTTCACGCCGGACGAGCTGACCGAGCTGACCATCGAGTTCTACCGGCGCAACTACATCGAAGGACTGTTCTCTCGTCGGGCGTCGTTCGCAACCCCGACTATACCATGGAAAGGATGGTCCGCGTGGCGCGCGACCTGCGGACGGTGCACCGTTTCAACGGCTACATCCACCTGAAAAGTATTCCCGGCGCCAGTCGCGAACTGGTGGCCGAGGCTGGGCGTTACGCCGACCGCATGAGCGTCAATATCGAAATCCCGACCGAACGCAACCTGTTGCTGCTGGCTCCCCGACAAGAACTATGAAAGCATCTACCGCCCGATGAGTTACATCCAGCAGGGGGTGCTCCAGAGTGCCGAGGAGCGCGGCCGTTTCCGCCATGCGCCCCGCTTCGCCCCGCGGGGCAGAGCACGCAGATGATCGTCGGGGCCACGGACGAGAGCGACCGTGACATTCTGCTGCTTTCGTCGGCCCTTTACGACCGTCCCACGATGAAGCGCGTCTACTATTCGGGTTTTATTCCGGTGAATCCCTACGACAAGCGGCTGCCTGCGCTCGACAAAGCCCCGCTCGTGCGCGAGAACCGGCTTTATCAGGCCGATTGGCTGATGCGGTTCTACGGATTCCGTGCCGAGGAGATCGCCGACGAGCAGACGCCCCGGCTGGACCTCGAAATCGACCCCAAGCTGGCCTGGGCCTTGCGGAACCCCGCGTTTTTCCCCGTCGATGTCAACCGTGCCGATTACGAAGCCCTGCTGCGCGTGCCGGGCATCGGGGTCAAGTCGGCGCGGCTGATCGTCGGCTCGCGCCGCTACCGGACGCTGACCATGCAGTCGCTGCGGCAGATCGGCGTGGTGATGAAGAAGGCGCAGTATTTCGTCCGCTGCCGCGAGCTGACCACGGGGCAGGGTGTCAACGAACTCCGCCCCGAGCAGGTGCGCCGCCTGCTGACCGCCCCGCAGCGGCGAAAGCAGGACCGGAACGAAGGCCAACTGACCCTTTTCTGATGCGATGCTGGTTTTCCGATACGACAAATCCTTCGACGGGCTGCTGTCTGCCCTGTTCGACGCCTATTCGCTGCGGGCGTTTCCCGAGGCGCTGATCGGTCCCGGGGAGCCTGAACCGCTCTTCACCGAGCGCGTCCACGAGGTCGCCACCGACGGGGCGCATGCCGACCGCGTGTGGCGGGGCCTGGAGCGGCGGCTGACCGCCCGCATCCGTTCGATGTTCGTCTACGCCTGGCACGGGGAGCAGCCGCAGGGCGACCTGCTGATGCTGCGCTGCCTGCGCCGCGTCTTCGACGAGGGCGGGGGCGTCGTGGCCGACCAGGCCGATCCCGACATGAAGTCGCTTTTCCAGCTGGCGCTCAAGGTCTCCACGAGCGGGAACGCCTCAAACAGTTCGTCCGGCTCCAGAAGGCTGCCGACGGCACCTATTTTGCCGCCGCCACTCCCGAACACGACGCCCTGCCGCTGTCGCTGGATTACTTTACGGACCGTTTCGCCGACCAGCGGTGGCTTATCTACGACCGGCGGCGCGATTACGGATATTATTACGACGGGCGGACGGCGCGCCGGGTCACGCTGGAGGACGACCGCGGCATGATCGCCGACAAGCTCGCCGACGAGTGGCTCGCCGAAGACGAGCGCGAGTTCCAGCTGCTGTGGAAGAATTATTTCCGGGCGCTGGCGATTCCCCAGCGCGTCAACGAGCGCCAGCAGCGCCGCATGATGCCCCGCCGTTACTGGAAGCACCTGACCGAGATGGAGTGACTGTCCGGGGCGGATTCAGAGGTTGTTTTTGCAGATGACGCCGTCTTTGACGATCAGCGCGAATTTTTCCGCGGGGTTTTCCAACACACCGATCTCTTGCAGGGGATTTCCCTCGATCAGCAGCAGGTCGGCCAGCGCACCCTCTTCGACGACGCCGAGCCGGCCCGGATAGGGATTCCGCGGCCCGGACATGGCTAGCAGCTGCGCGTTGTCGAACGTCACCATTTTCAGGATTTCGAACGGCGTGAACCATTTTTGCAGTTTGACGATGCCGTGGTTCTGGTTTTTCGTGTTGGCAGGATTGAACAGCAGGTCGGTTCCCCATGCCAGTTTCACCCGGTATTTTTCGCGAGGTTGTAGGTGCGGTCCGTTCCTTGGGTGATCTCGATGTGCTTGGCCTGCTGTACGGGCGAAGGGTAGCTGTTGTCCTCGACGGCGAATGCCTGCATGCTGAGCCAGACATCGTTTGCCGCAAGCAACTCCATTGTCGGCTCGTCGATCAGGTGGCCGTGTTCGATGCTTCTGACGCCGGCCGCTATGGCCCGCGCAATGCCCCGCGGATTGTAGACGTGCACCATGACATACGTGCCCCAGTCTTCCGCCGCGCGGACTGCGGCGCGAATCTCTTCCTCGAAAAATTCGGTCACGTCCAGCGGATCGTAGAGCGATGCGGCGCCGCCTCCGGTCATCAGCTTGATTTGCGAGGCGCCCTGCCGCAGGTTCTCGCGCGTGGCGGCCGTCACGGCGTCGGTCCCGTCGACGATGCGCGAGGCTCCGAGCTGTTCGATGTGCGCGGCCTCGCACCCGCAGCCGCCGTGGAAATGGTCGTAGATCATCCGGAAATCGCCGTGCCCCGAGGTCTGTGAGATCATGGCGCCGCTGGGGTAGATGCGCGGCCCGGGCAGCAACCCGGTGTCGATGGCCCGCTTCAGTCCGAAGACGGGTCCTCCGGCGTCGCGGATGGTCGTGAAACCCCGCAGCAGGGTAGCTCCGGCCTCGCGTCCCGCCGCCAGGTGCATATACGAAGGGTCCGACATCAGCAGGTCCTGCATGGTGTTGCTGCAGAGATAGGCGTGCCAGTGCGCGTCGATCAGGCCGGGCATCAGGAACCGGCCCTTTCCGTCGAGCGCCCGGACTCCGGCTGCGGGGTCTGCGGGGATGGGTTCCCGGGAGATTCTCTCGATCCGGTTGTTTCTGATCAGCACGTTTCCCCGGAGGGTCTGCGGCTCTTTTCCGTTGAAAATCTCAACGTCGTTGATAAGTATTTGCGAATCCATAGAGAAGAGGGTTTTCGGTCAGACATGCAGGTGGAACAGTTTGGCGATGCCCGTCACGACGATCTGGACGCCGACGCAGAAAGTGAAGAAGGCGACCATCTTGTTGATGACGATGCTGCCGCTGTTGCCGATTTTCCGGATGATCCGTTCGCCCTGCGACAGGAACAGATAGAGGATCAGACACATCAGTAAGATGACCAGCGCGATGATGGCGTAGGAGAGCAGGCCCTTGGCCCAGCCGTCCTTCATGCTGACCGAGGCCATCAGCGTCAGGATGACCGAGACGCTGCCCGGGCCGATGCTGATGGGGAAAGTGATCGGGTAGAAGATCTGCGACTCGATGGCCGATTTGTGAATGGGGTTGACGTCCTTGCCCTGCGTCCGTCCCACCGAGGAGTCCGAATCGCCGAGCCATTGCAGGGCGGTGCGGCAGATCAGCAGTCCTCCGCCCAGCTGGATGACCGGGAGCGAAAGCCCGAAAAGCGACAGCACGAAATGTCCCACGGCCAGGCTGCCCAGTCCGACGAGCAGGTAGTCGGTGACGATTCTGCGGATGATCGACCTGCGGTCCTCGTCGCTCAATCCCGACAGCAGCCCGTTGACCAGAAATCCGGCCCCCACCGGGTTCGCCACCGGGAACAGCGCCATGAAGGCGGATATGAACGTGAAAAGGAAACCTTCTTTCAGCATCTTGAGGCTCGGAACTTTGTGTTGCCGGCAGAAATCAGCAACAACTGTTCCAAACCTTCCGCACTCCGGGCGGAGCCATGTCGCACGGAGGCAAAAGCCGTTTGCCGTGCACAGCCCGGTTTTCAACGACGACGGCAATCGCCGTCCGGAAAAACAAAATCCTGCAAGATCAACGACTTGCAGGATTTTCTATTTGATAGCCGCTTTGCGCGCCGGCTTTGCGGAGAGGACGAGATTCGAACTCGTGGTACAGGTTGCCCCGTACGTCGGTTTAGCAAACCGGTGGTTTCAGCCACTCACCCACCTCTCCGGACACGCCTTCCGGCTGTTAACTCCGAAAGGGTGTGCAAATATAGAATCTTTTTGGGGAAATACAAAGAAATGCGGTCAAAATTTGTATTTTTGCATAAATCCTCACACCCTCGGTTTGAAACGCATCCGTTGCATATTATATATGGTGTGCTGTCTTGTGGCGGCATTCTCCGCCGCGCAGCCCGCCTTTGAAAACCGTTTCGCGCAGCCGCTCGGCGAGGTCCTGCGGCAGGCCGGGGAGCGCTTCGGCGTGCGTATCGTCTGCAAGCGTTTCGACCCCGACACGGTGCGGGTCGCCTATGCCGCCTTCCGGGTGCGTCCCTATTCGCTTCCGGAGACGCTGGACGGGCTGCTGCATCCGCTCGGGCTGGTGTGGAACGGGACGGAGAAGATCACCGTGCAGCCTTACGAATACTACCGCCGCACGCCTGCCGACGGCGAAAGACTGCTGGCATGGCTCTCGGCGCAATATGCCGGCCGGGAGGCGTGGGAGCGGCGCCGGGAACGGCTGCTCGAAGGCGTCCGCGACGCCCTGAACCTCGCTCCGTTTCTCCGGGGGCTGGCGGCCGATCCCGATGTCCTGCTCGGTCCGGAGATCGGTCACGACGGCTATACGACGCAGAATTACGCCCTCGAAACCCTGCCCGGACTCTATGTCTGCGGGACGGTCTATGCTCCCGCCGTGCCGCCGCTTCCGGAGCGCCGGATGATTTTCCGGGGCCCCGGAACGCATGGCCCGGTGCGTCGGCCGCTGATCGTTTCGCCGGCGGGGCACTGGCCGGGCGGCCGCTACCGCGCCGACCAGCAGCTGCGCATGGCGACGTTCGCCCGCATGGGGGCCGTGGCCGTCGATATGGACATCTTCGGTTGGGGCGAATCGGAACGGCAGGTCGGGCGCGAGGCACACACGGCCCCTTACTCGATGCAGGTGCAGGCCCTCTGGTCGAAGGCCGTCACCGACTGGATCGCGGCGTCGCGCCGTGACGTGGACACCGCCCGCATGGCCGCGACGGGCGGTTCGGGCGGGGCTACGCACGCCCTGCTGCTGGCCGTGACCGACGGACGCTTCGCCGCTTTGGCTCCCGTCGTGCATCTGGTGTCGCATTTCGACGGGGGATGTCCCTGCGAGAGCGGCCGCCCGGTGACGCTGGCCGCCGGGGGCAGCTGCATGCCGGAAATCCTCGCCGCGGCGATGGCTCCCCGGCCGGTGCTGGCGGTCAGCGACGGCGGCGACTGGACGGCGAGCTGGCCGGCGCTGGAATATCCCTTCCTGCGGCGAATCTGGGATTTCTACGACGCCGGAGCGCAGGTCTGCAACGTCCATCTTCCCGGCGAACGGCACGATTACGGTGCGAACAAGCGCCGCGCGGTCTACGCCTTTTTCGCCGAAACGCTGGGCCTCGACGTCTCGCAGGCCGACGAAAGCAGGGTGGAGGTTCTGCCCGAAGCCGCGCTGTGCGCTTTTCCGGGCGAACTGCCCCCGACAGCCCTCCGGAGCCGCGCACAACTGGAACGAATCATCGAAAAACTGAAATAGCCATGAAACGGATTCTCTTGTTTTTGCTGGCCCTCGGGGCCGTTTGCAGCCTGAATGCCAAGACCCAGAAATGCCTCTACCGCGTGACGGTCACGGGCAACCGTCCCGAATGTCCGGTCGTGATCCGCGACGTGCCCGAGTGGGCGCAGAGCGCCGTCGTGTCGATAGAGGGTCTTCACCAGATTCCCTCCCAGCTGGACAGAGACCTGGGCGAGCTGGTTTTCGTTTACGACATTTCCGGCAGTCGGGATTTCCGGGTCGTTTATTCGTCGAGTCCCGACAAACGGGTCTTCAGCACGCGCGTGCATGCCCAGATGTGGCTCAAGAACCCCGACAAGACCCTGCGTGCCGTCGACCGCGCCTCCTCGGAGAAGAATGACATGTACCATAAACTGCACCATCACGGTCCGGCCTTCGAGTCGGAGTATGCCGCCTACCGCATCTATTTCGACAACAAGCAGACCATCGACACCTACGGCAAGAAGCGTCCGCAGCTCGAGCTGGCCGAGACGATGTGGTATCCTTCGGACGAGCAGCTCTCCCGCGGTTACGGTCACGACAACCTGCGCGTCTTCGGGTCGGTGGGCGTGGGGGCGCTCAAAGGCTGGGACGCCGAAAAGAGAAAAATGGTCCACATCGCCGATTTCAAACGTCGCGAAGCCCGCATCCTGGCCAACGGACCCATCCGCACGGTGGTCGAAATGCAGGTTGAGGGGTGGCGCTACGGAGGGCGCGAGATCTCGATGACCTCGCGCTACATCCTCTACGCCGGGCATGGCGACGTGCAGGTGGAGAACCGTATCGAGGGTGACTTCAAGGGGCTGGTCTTCACGACCGGCGTGATGAAGATGGCCGAGAACAAGGTCTATAAGAACGATAACGTGATCGCCGCCTTCGGGCGCGACTTCCCCGAGAACGACACCGTGAAGTGGGAGCGCGAGAGCGTCGGGCTGGCCGTCGCCGTGCCGCAGAGGCAGATCGCCTCGCAGACCGACGACAGGACCAGCTACCTTTTCCAGCTTACGCCCGACGCCCGGGGACGCATCGACTACGTGTTCGAAATGATCTGGCGCAAGAGCGAATGGCTCAAGGACCGCAGCGACACCGAATGCGTCCTGGGGCTGATGGAGTCGGTGGGCGCGGCCCGGACCCCGGTCGTCGTTTCGCGGATCAGGTAGTTTTGAAAAAAAATGCATCGTTTGCGTCAAAAAATCCCTGTTCGATAAGCTGGGGCAGTGTACTTTTGTATACCTGAAATTGTGAAAATTTTACGTATACGAATAAAACTACCTCTCTTATGAACTTCAGACAAGTGACGATTTGCGCAGCCGCGGCACTCCTGGCAGCCGCCGCAGGATGCCGCGTACACGCCCCGGCCTGCAACCTCCCGTTCGAGATGCCGCAGGTCGCCCGGCCTGCGATTCCTTCGAATACGGTCAGCGTCGCCGATTTCGGCGGTTCGGGCGACGGCCATACGCTCAATACGGCGGCCTTCGCCGACGCCATTGCCGCCTTGGCCGCCCGGGGAGGCGGTCGTGTGGTCGTTCCCGAAGGCGTTTGGTTTACCGGGCCTATCGAACTGAAAGACAATACCGAACTGCATCTCGAACAGAACGCCGTGATCGTTTTCAGCGACGACAAGTCGCTCTATCCGCTGGTCGAGACCACGTTCGAGGGTCTCAATACGCTGCGCTGCCAGTCGCCGATCTCGGCGCGGGGCGTGAAAAACGTGGCCATCACGGGCCGCGGCGTGATCGACGGCAACGGCGATGCGTGGCGCGCCGTGAAGCAGGACAAGCTCAATCCCCGCCAGTGGAAGACATTGGTCAAAAGCGGCGGCGTGCTCTCCGACGACGGCAAGACGTGGTATCCTTCGGAAAGCTATAAGTTCGGGGCCACGTCGGGCGCCGACCAGAACGTTTCGACGTGGGCGAAAACCCGCGCCGATTTCGAGCGCATGCACGACTTCCTGCGTCCGGTGATGATCGCCGTCCACCATTGCGAGAACGTCCTGCTGGAGGGCGTCACCTTCCAGAATTCGCCCTGCTGGAACATCCATCCGGCCATGTGCACCAACCTGATCGTCAACGACATCACGGTCCGGTGCCCCGACTACGCGCAGAACAGCGACGGCATCGACATCGAGTCGTGCCGCAACGTCCTGCTGACCGGTTCGCGCTTCGACGTGGGCGACGACGGCATCTGCATCAAGAGCGGCAAGGACAAGGCGGGCCGCGACCGCGGCATTCCGTGCGAGAATATCCTCGTCGACAACTGCATCGTCTTCCACGGCCACGGCGGGTTCGTCGTCGGCAGCGAGATGTCGGGCGGCGTCAGGAACGTCAAGGTTTCGAACTGCACCTTCTCGGGGACCGACGTGGGGCTGCGTTTCAAGTCGGCGCGCGGCCGCGGCGGGGTGGTCGAGAACATCTGGATCGAGGACATCGCCATGAACGACATCCTTCAGGAACCGCTGCTGTTCGATCTTTTCTACGGCGGCAAGTCGGCTTCCGAGGCGCTTGCCGAGAACGGCGGGGCCGAGGCTGCGGACCTCGCCCCGAAACCCGTCGATGAGACCACGCCGGCCTTCCGGGACATCCATATCCGAAATGTGTGGTGCCGCGGCGCGCGGCGCGCGATGTATTTCAACGGACTTCCGGAGATGAACGTCGAGCGCGTCACGGTCGAGAACACGCAGATTTACGCCGCGACGGGCGCGCAGATCAACGAGTCTTCGGATGTCGTGCTGCGCGACGTGCAGATCGTCCCCGAGCAGGGTCCTGCGCTGATGCTCAACAACGTGAAGAATCTTTCGGCCGAGGGCTTCGTCTGCCCCGAAGGGCTGGAGCGCGCGCTCGTCGTGACGGGAAGCCGCAACCGCTCGATCGAGGTCTCCTCGCCGCAGATCACCGGGGCCAACGCTTCGCTGCCGAAGGGTGCGGCCCAGTATGTAGCAATCAAATAAACCGATCCGCGATGATTCGTACCGATATTTTACTGTTGTCCGCGATGCTGGCCCTTGCCGTCGGTTGCGGCGACGACTCCACGGCGGCGGCTCCCGACGTGAAAATCCTTCCCGTGCCCGATGTCACCGTCTCGGTTTCGGACCAGACGGCCACCGTGCGCTGGAGCATCTCCGAGCCGGTCGAGGCCGTGCGCTTCACCTTCGAACTCTATGCCGGCGACGCCGCGGCGCCCCTGCAATCGGCCACGACGCGCCTCGGGTCGCAGCGTTTCGAAATGGAGACGGGTGTTTCCTATCGTTTCCGCGTGCTTGCCGCGGCTCCGCTCGGTTCCGCCGAATGGCAGGACTCGGAGTTCTCCGATTTCGTGGTTTTCTCGGGCGACATGCTCGGCACTCCCGCGGCGCGGCTCGTCGAGAAGTCGGACGATTCGGCCACGCTCTCCTGGACGACGGTCGCCGGGGCGGCGGAATACGCCTACGAGCTTTACGAAGGGGACGATGCGGCTCCCTGCCGGGCCGCCGCGACGATCCGGACGACCGTTGAACTGACGGGCCTTTCGGCCAATACGGCCTACCGTTTCCGCGTGAAAGCGGTTGCGGAGGAGGAGGCTGACGACTCGTCCTACTCCGAGCCGGTAGCCTTCACCACCGACCGTTCGTCCGTCGATCCCGGCGTCGACCTGGGGCTTCCCCTGGCCGACGAGAACGACGGCGTGCTGCGCGCCTTCCCCGGCGCCGAGGGCGGCGGCATGTACACGACGGGCGGCCGCGGGGGCAAGGTCTACCACGTCACCAACCTCAACGACTCGGGCGCCGGTTCGTTCCGCGCCGCCGCTGAGGCTTCGGGCAAACGCATCGTGGTCTTCGACGTGGCCGGCACGGTCCACCTGACGAGCGACCTGCGCATCCGGAACGGCAACCTCACCGTTGCGGGGCAGACCGCCCCGGGCGGCGGCGTCTGCATCGCCGGCGGCACGGTCGTGGTCGACGCCGACAACGTGATCATCCGCTATATGCGTTTCCGCCTGGGCGACCTCAATACGGGCGGCAATCTCTCCGACGGTTCGGACACCATCTGGGGCCGTTACCACAAGGACATCATCCTCGACCATTGTTCGATGTCGTGGTCCATCGACGAGTGCGCCTCGTTCTACGCCAATCAGAATTTCACGATGCAGTGGTGTCTCTTGACCGAGAGCCTGCGCAAATCGGCCCACGGTAAGGGCGACCACGGCTACGGCGGTATCTGGGGCGGCAGGAACGCCTCGTTCCACCACAACCTGCTGGCCAACCACGACAGCCGCAACGCCCGCATCGACCATCCGGGCATCTACGGCAGTTACCTCTCGACGCACCGCGGCAATGTCGATTACCGCAACAACGTGATCTACAACTGGGGCAGCAATACGACCTATGGCGGCGAGGACGGCTCGTTCAACATCGTGAACAACTACTACAAGCCCGGCCCGGCATCGAAGGAGAAAAAATATTTCGTCGACGCCTACTGGTACAACTCTCCTCTTCGAACGTGGGTTCGGCCTATCCCCGGCTCTATATGTCGGGTAACTACCATGCCGGCAGTTATGCCTCCTCGATCAACGGCGATCAGTGGAGCGGCGTTTACTACCATCCGCAGGGCAATGACCCCTCGACCACGGACGGACATCTCTCCGCGCCGCTTTCGATCAAAGCCGGCGACGCGACGGTGTGCCACACCACGACGCACACGGCGGCCGGGGCGTTCGACGCCGTGCTGTCCTACGCCGGGGCTTCGCTCTGCCGCGATGCCGTCGACAAGCGGGCCGAGACCGACGCCCGCAGCGGCAAGGCGACCTTCCCCGACGGCGGCAACGGCTCGACGGGCGGCCTGATCGACTCGCAGGCGGCCGTGGGAGGCTGGCCCGAACTCACGGCGACCGCCGACCAGATCGCGCGGGCCGCGGTGGATACCGACGGCGACGGCATTCCCGATTACTACGAGGAACTGCTCGGACTCGACCCGAAGGACGCTTCCGACGCTGTGGCCACGACGCTCGACCCGCAGAAGCTCTATTCCAACATCGAGGTTTACTTCCACTACCTGGTTCGCGACGTCACGCTGTCGCAGGTGAAGGGAGGTTCCTATACTGCTTTACAATAGTTGATCCGGTCGCGGCCGGCGGCAGACGGGAGGTCGCAGCGCCTCCCGCCCGCCGTTTAAAACGTTGCTTGAGATGAAACGGTTTTCCCTGCTGATACTGTGTGTGTTGTTTTCCGCGGTTGCTGCGGGCAGACGCTGCGTGTCTACCTGGTCGGCGACTCGACCTGCGCCACGAAGGACCTTGCGAAGCAGAATCCCGAGCGGGGCTGGGGACAGCTGTTCCGGCCGTTGTTCGACGCTTCGGTGCGGGTCGAGAACCACGCCACGAACGGGCGTTCGACCAAATCGTTCCGCGACGAGGGGCGCTGGGCCGCCGTTTACGGAAAGTTGCAGCCCGGCGACTACGTCTTCATCCAGTTCGGGCACAACGACCAGAAACAGCAGGATTCTACCCGCTATGCCTCTCCGGAGCGGTATGCCGAAAATCTGCGCCGCTATGTGCGCGAAACGCGGGAAAAGGGAGGTATTCCCGTACTGCTGACACCCATTGTCCGGCGGCACTTCACCGGGGGTGCGCTGGACGATACCCACGGACCCTATGCCGACGCCGTGCGCCGCGTGGCCGCAGCGGAGAAGACGCCGCTGATCGACGCCGAACGGCTGACCCGTGCGTGGGTATCGTCGCTGGGCGAGGAGGCGTCCCGGGCCTGTTACATGTGGGTCGAACCCGGGACCAATCCCCGCTGGCCCGACGGACGGCGGGACGACACCCACCTCAACGTCCGCGGCGCACGCGCCGTGGCGCGGATGATCGCCGCACGGCTTCCGGAGCTGCTTCCCGAACTGGGCCGCCGGCTGCACGCTCCGATTTCGTGGTGGCGCAGGACGGCTCGGGCGACTTTTTCACGTTGACCGAAGCTGTGGCCGCCGTTCCCGACTTCTGCCGCGATACGACCCGCATCCTCGTCTGCGAAGGCGTCTACCGCGAGAAAGTCGTCGTTCCCGCCACCAAGCGCAACGTCATACTCGAGGGGGTGCGCGGAATCGGGCCGGATGCGGACCGACCGGCGGCCGCTTCGGAAACCGGCGCCTTGAGCCGGCGGGGTGCGGTGACCGTGACGTGGGACGACTACGCCGCCAGGACCGGCCCTACCGGGCATCCGCTGGGTACTTCCGGCTCCTCGACCGTCTATTTCGGCGGCGACGGCTGGACGGTGCGCGGCCTGACGTTCGAGAACACCGCCGGATGCGTGGGGCAGGCCGTCGCCGTGCAGTGCCTCGGTACCGGCCTGCATTTCATCGGCTGTCGTTTTCTGGGCAACCAGGACACGCTCTACCTCTACGGCGTCGGCAACCGCGACGGGGAGACTTGTGCGGAGAACGCCCGCATCCGTTTCGACGACTGCTACGTCGAGGGTACGACCGACTTCATTTTCGGCTCGGCGGCGGCGCTGTTCCGCAACTGCGAGATTCGTTCGAAGGCCGATTCCTACATCACGGCGGCCTCGACCTGCAAGGGACAGCCCGTGGGCTTCGTTTTCCGCAACTGCCGCCTGACCGCCGCCGAAGGGGTCACGCGGTGCTGGCTGGGCCGCCCGTGGCGCGATTATGCGCAGACCGTCTTCGTCGACTGCCATCTGGGACCGCACATCGTGCCCGAAGGGTGGCACGACTGGTCCAAACCCCGCGCGCACCGGACCGCGTTCTATGCCGAATATCATTCCGAAGGCCCCGGGGCCGCAGCCCGGAGCCGGGTCGGATGGTCGCGGCAGCTGACCGAAAAAGAGGTCCGGCAGGTGCTCGCGGCCTTTGAAAAATAGATCGGGAATCCGATTTTCGTATATTTGGTGTCGTAACGATACGCTTTGTTTGCCGGGCCGTTTTGCTCGACCGCGTGCAATTCGATTTTGGAATAGTCCGTTCTTTTTACTACCTTGGAGATCGGATTTGTTAAATGACTATGAAACGACTGCTGCTGACCTTTTTGCTGCTCGCCGCCGTTCCGGGGTTCGCCCGGACGTCGCCCCCGCAGTGCCTTTTTCAGACCTACTCCACCCTGGACGGGATGACACACGACCGCATCGCCGACATCTACACCGATTCGCGCGGCTTCGTGTGGGTCTGCACGTGGTACGGGGTCAGCCGTTTCGACGGGTATACCTTCAAGAATTTCAGCACCACGCCGGGCGACTTCTCGCCGCTTTCGCATCACCGCTTCGTCTCGGTGAGCGAGGATTCGAACGGCCATCTCTGGTTCACGACCTATAACCTCCACGTCTACCGTCTGAACCGCTATACCGAACAGTTCGAGGACGTGGTGTCGCTCATCGACGGCGTCGATTCGAAGCATTACCGCATGACGCACTGCCTGCACGATGGCGACGGCGGCACGTGGGTGGCCATCGCGGGGCTGGGCGTGGCGCGCTTCGCCGACGGGGCCGATGCCGCTCCCGTGCGTGTGGACGCCTTTTTCGACGCCCCGGTGCTGGGCGGCGACGTTGCGGCGATGTACCTCGACGACCGGGGCGGCGCCTGGATCGCCGCGGCGGACGGGCAGCTGAATCACATCGCCGCCGGGGAGCGCACCGCACGCACGCTCTGCGAGACGGCGGCTCCGGCCTTCGCCTTTACGGCCGACGCCGCATCCGTCTACTGCGCCACGCCGGGCGGTGGTCCGCGTCGGGAAGCAGAACGGCAAAGTCGACCGCTTGCCGGGCGGCGCGGCTCCGCTGACAGCCATCGTCGCTGATTCGGTGCGGGGCGCGGTCTACGCCGGGAGCCGTTCGGGCGAACTCTACCGCGTCGCGGGCGACCGCCTCGCGCAGCTCAATCCCAAAGGGGTGCGCCCGCGCCGCATCCGCGGCCTCGCGGCCGACTCCCGAGGCATCGTATGGGTGACCTCGGCCGAGACGGGCATCACGCGTTACAACCCCTCGACCGACGATTACAAGCACTTCGAGCAAGAGCCTTACACCGTCTCCTACAACCTCGACACGCTGACCAAGATCGCCGAGGGCGGCGGACTGCTGTGGATCAAGATGAACAACTGGGGCTTCGGCTATTACGACCGCGAACGCGACGAGGTCGAACCCTTCTACAACGATCCCCGGCAGCCCAACTGCCAGATGACCAACGCCGTCGTGCGCTTCGACGTGCACGACGACGTGCTGTGGCTCTCGACCTACCACGAACGCGGGCTGCGCAAGGCGGTGATCCTGCGCCAGCCCGCCGAGGTCTTCACCCTCGACTCGAAATCCCCGAATCCGCTTTCGGGCGAGATCCGCGCGCTGATGACCGACAGCCGGGGCCGGATGTGGGTCGGCACGCGCGACGGCGAGCTGATCGCTTTCGACGCCGCGAACAAACCCGTCTACACGCTGCCGGCGCAGGGCCGCCGGGGCACGGGGATGATCTACGCCCTGAAGGAGGACTCTTCGGGCAACATCTGGGTCGGGACCAAGGGCGAGGGGCTTTACCGCATGACGCCCGAGGGCGGCGGTTACCGGGTCACGCATTTCACCCATTCCGACGCGGACGCCTGGTCGTTGAGCGACGACCAGATCTACTGCGTCGAGGAGGACGGCGCGGGCCGTATCTGGGTGGCGACCTACGGCGGAGGCATCAACCTGCTGGAAGACCCTGCCGGGCATTGCTTCGTCCACGCCGGCAACCTGATGACGCACTATCCGCTGGACGAGGCGGGGCGCGTGCGGTGGCTGCTTTACGACCGCCCGGACCGGATGTTCGCCGCGACGGTCGACGGACTGCTGGTCTTCGACCCGGGCGTCAGCGCCAAGCTGATGCGCTTCCGGCTGATGCAGAAGATACCGGGCGACGCGAAGTCGCTGGGCAACAACGATATCATCCACATGCTGAAGGACTCCGGGGGACGCATCTGGCTGGCGACCTTCGGCGGGGGATTGAACCTCATCGAGAGTTACGACGCCGACGGTGCGCCGCGTTTCCGCTGCTACGACAAATCGTCGGGACTGGCCAGCAATATCTGCATGGCCCTGACCGAGGACCGGCAGGGCGACCTGTGGGTTTCGACGCACAACGCCGTGTCGCGGTTCGACCCCCGGCGCGGGATTTTCTCGAACTACTACCTCTACGACAACATGCGCAACGCGGTTTTCAGCGAGGCCACGGCGCTCACCGCACCGCAGGGCGACGTGCTCTTCGGCAGCGGCCGCCACCTCTACCGCTTCGATCCGGACGAGGTTCGCGCCGCGAAGATCGACTACGAGCTGCGTTTCACGGGGCTCGACGTGCGCAACAACCCCGTCGCCGCGGGGCGCCGCTCGCCGCTCTCGGAGTCGGTGACCGAGGCCGACCGCATCGTACTGCCCTACAATTTCTCGAATTTCCGCATGGAGTTCGCATCGCTCAATTTCGCCATCCAGCACGTGGTGGGGTACATGTACAAGCTCGAAGGCTACGACCAGGACTGGAACATCTCGGGGACGACCAACCGCGCGGCCTACTCCAACGTGCCGATCGGCGACTACAAGTTCCACGTCAAGGCGTTCGTCGGCAATGCCGATGCCGCCGACGAGGGGATCACGATCGGGGTCGAAGTGCTCCCCCCCCCTGGCTCACCTGGTGGGCTAAAACCCTTTACGTCCTGCTGGCGCTGGCGGCGGCGGCCGTCGCCTGGCGCATTGCCAGTTCGGTCATCCGCATCCGCCGCGAAGCGAGCGTCGAGCAGAACATGACCGACCTCAAACTGCGTTTCTTCACCAACATCTCGCACGAACTGCGCACGCCGCTCACGCTCATATTGGGCGGCATCGAGGACGTGAAGAAGCACGACAGCCTGACGCCGCGGGGCGAAAACAGCCTCACGCTGGCCCACCGCAACGCCAAGCGCATGCTGACGCTGATCAACCAGCTGCTCGACTTCCGCAAGATCGTCAAGAACAAGATGGAGCTGAAAATCTCGCGCGTGGACCTCGTGCCGCTGGTCGAGGACGCCCTCGACGATTTCCGCGAACTGGCCGCCGAGCGCCGGATCGAATTGCTGTTCACCGTTTCGCGCCGTTCCGTGCTGGTGTGGGTCGATATCGAACGCATGGAGAGCGTCGTTTACAACCTTTTGTCCAACGCGCTGAAATTCACGCCCAACGGCGGTCGGATTGAAGTGATCCTTTCACTGCGCGAAGAGGAGGAGAGCGTGACGCTCACCGTCCGCGACACGGGCATCGGCATCCCGAGGACAAGCAGGGGGTGATTTTCGAGCGTTTCGCGCAGGCTTCGCGCGCCGTGGACAGCAACATGAAGGGGTCGGGTATCGGCCTCTCGCTGTGCCGCGACATCGTGGCCCTGCACCACGGCGAAATCTCGGTCGACAGCCGTCCGGGCGAAGGCGCCTCCTTCACCGTGAAACTCAAACTCGGCAACGCCCACTTCGGCATGGAGCAGATCGACTTCACGGGCGCCGGGGCGGGGAAGGGCGAACGCCGCAACGACTATATGGTCAGCGACTTCACGGCCGCCGACAGCCAGCGCCGCATGGACGTCGCGCCGCCGAAGGACGCGCAGAAAATCCTCCTGGTCGAGGATAACCGCGAACTGCGCATCTTCATGTACAACAGTCTGATAGACACCTATTACGTCGTCGAGGCCGACGACGGTGTCGAGGCCCTCGAAAAGATCCGCAGCGAGATGCCCGACATCATCGTCACCGACCTGATGATGCCCCGCATGGACGGCATCGAACTGATCGACAAGGTGCGCCACGACTTCACGATGAGCCACATCCCGATCGTGATGCTCACGGCCCGCCACTCGCCCGACGACCGGGTGAAGGCCATGGAGTTCGGCGCCGACGGCTACATCACCAAGCCGTTCAGCATCGAACTGCTGCTGGCCCGCATCGACAACCTGCTGACCCAGCGGCGCAAGCTCTTCGAGAAGTTCTCCTCGCAGTCGGCCCGCAACAAGGTGGTCGAACTGGCGGTCGAGGATGTCGTCGTCACGGACCGCGACGAGGAGTTCATGAAGAACGTGATGGCGTGGCTGGGCGAGAACATCGAGAACTCGGAACTCACGATCGACCAGCTGGCCTCGCACCTCGGGCTGGGCCGCACGACGATGTACAACAAACTCAAGAGCCTCACGGGCAAGTCGCCCGTCGAACTGATCAAGGAGTACCGCATCACCAAGTCGAAACTCCTGCTGCGCACGGGCCAGTTCTCCGTGTCGGAGGTGGCCTACAAGGTGGGATTCTCCGATCCGGGCTATTTCAGCCGCTGTTTCCGCGAGCAGTACCACATGTCGCCCGCCGAATACCTCAAGACGCATAACCTGAAACAAGAAGATACCAAGACCGCATGAAAAAACGTCTGATCCCTGCCGCGCTGTGTGCGCTGGCCGCCGCCTGCACCTCGTCCGGCGCATTGTACGAATCCGGAAACCCGCCCGCCGTCCGCATGGCCGCGAGCGAAATCGTCCGCAACCCTTCGCCGACGAACCTCGACGGCATTCCCGCGGGGAAGGTGAAGTGGAACTACACCACGGGACTCGAACTGCTCGCCATCGCGGATGCCGGCCGGATGTACGGCATCGAGGAGTTCACGGCCTATGCCGAGCGTTATTTCGACACGATCGTGCGTCCCGGCGGGGAGGTGCTGACCTATAAGAAGACGAAATACAACCTCGACCACGTCTGTCCCGGGCGCGCCCTTTTCGAACTGTACGACCGCACGGGCGACGTGCGCTATAAGATGGCGCTCGACACGCTCTACGCCCAGTTGCAGGAGCAGCCCCGCAATGACGACGGCGGATTCTGGCACAAGGAGGTCTACCCGCATCAGATGTGGCTCGACGGGCTGTACATGGCCGAGCCGTTCTATGCCGAGTATGCCGCGCGGAACCTCTCCGGGGCCGGGTACGAGAAAGCTGTCGACGACATCGTGAACCAGTTCGTCGTCGTGGCCGCGCACACCTACGACCCCGCCACGGGGCTTTACCGCCACGCCTACGACGATTCGCGCGAAATGTTCTGGTGCGACAAGACCACCGGGCAGTCGGCCCATGCCTGGGGCCGTGCGATGGGGTGGTACGCCATGGCCATCGTCGAGACGCTGCAATACCTCGGCGTCGACGATGCGACGCAGCCGATGGTCGAAATACTGAACCATATCTACGAGGTGCTGCCGAAATACGCCGATCCCGCGACCGGCATGTGGTATCAGGTGCTCGACCAGCCGGGCCGCGAAGGCAACTACCTCGAATCGACCGCCTCGGCGATGTTCGTCTACGCCATGCTCAAAGGCGTGCGGCTGGGTTACCTGCCCGCGGAGCTGGGCGGCGAGGCGCGGCGGCTGTATGAAAAGTTCGTGGACCGTTTCGTGAAGGAGAATCCCGACGGTACGATCTCGCTGATCGACTGCTGCTCGGTGGCGGGCTTGGGCGGCAAGCAGATGCGCAGCGGCACGTTCGAATATTACATCTCCGAGCCGGTGATCGACAACGACTGCAAGGGCGTGGGGCCCTTTATCTGGGCCTCGCTGGAGATTCGTCTTGCGCAGGAGACTCTCTGATCCGCGGACATACCATTCTCTTTTTCCGGAAAAATCCTCCTGCCGAAGGAGGATTTTTTGCCCCATTTTCCTTTTCCCGGGGCCTTGCGGGGCCGTTCGGAGCGGTTTGACAAATTATCCATGAGAAGTGATAAAAATTACCAATCGAATCCTTCGGGGCAATTTATTTTTGTATAGGGAAATGCCCCTTTTACGGAAAAAGCGAAAACCTAATTATTAACCAAAACCTTTTATATGAAAAGCTTTACTCTAAAGTTCGCCCTGTTGTTCCTGCTGGGTGTGGGTCTGGCCTCCACGGCCGCGGCTCAGAAAATCGGAGGAGTCGTCAAGGATTCGGCGGGCAAACCGGTTATCGGAGCTTCGGTGATCGTTGACGGTACGACTTTGGGAGCGAGTTCGGGCGTCGACGGGCAATGGACGCTCAACGTACCCGACGCTTCGAAGAAGACGCTGGTGATCTCCTATATCGGTATGAAGACGCAGCGCATCGCCATCGGCAGCAAAACGCAGATCGACGTCAGGCTCGAAGACGAGTCGACGGCGATGGACGACGTGGTGGTCGTGGGTTACGCCACCGTGAAACGCCGCGATGTCGTGGGTTCGGTCGCCTCGGTGAATGCCGAGACGCTTCAGCAGATGCCCGTGGCCTCGGTCGCCGAGGCGATGACGGGCCGCATGGCCGGTGTGCAGGTCACGGCCACGGAGGGAGATCCCGACGCCGAAATCCGCATCCGCGTGCGCGGTGCGGGTACGTTCTCGTCCGACGGAGCGCCGCTCTACATCGTCGATGGCTTCCCGGTGGAGAGCATCAGCGACATCTCCTCGTCGGAAATCCAGTCGATCGACATTCTGAAAGACGCCTTCTCGACGGCCATCTACGGTTCGCGCGGCGCCAACGGCGTCGTGCTGATCACCACCAAGAGCGGCGAGAAGGGCAAGGTGAACGTCAACTATAATGTATACTGGGGGTTCAAGGACATCGCCCGCAAGAACCAGGTGCAGGCGCTCAACCCCTCGGAGTTCGCCAAGTGGCAGTACGAGCTGGCCGCCATCCAGAACAAGGTCTCGGACAACTACGAGCCTTACTTCGGATCGTTCTCCGACATCGACCTCTACGACGGCGTGAAGGGCAACAACTGGATGGACCAGCTTTTCGGCCGTTCGGGCGAGCAGTTCAACCACAACCTGACGGTTTCGGGCGGCGGCGACAAGTTCAAGTGGAACGCCACCTATGCGCGTCTCTACGACAAGGCGATCATGGTCGGTTCGAATTACAGCCGTGACAACCTGGGCCTGAAAACGCAGTTCAAGGCCAACAAGCGCATCACGCTCGACTTCAACATCCGCTATTCGCGCATCAAGGTCCGCGGCGCGGGCGCCAACTCGCTCAACGACTCGGGTTCGCAGACCACGGGCCGTCTGAAGAACGCCATGCTCTACACGCCCATTCCGCTGAAAGCCCAGATCGAGGGCGGCGACGATTTGGAGGAGAACTCTTCGGACGCCGTGATGCCGACGGTCGCCGTTTCGGATTCGGACCGCAAGCGCGAGCGCACCAACTGGAACGCCAACGCGGGCTTCACGTGGGAGATCGTCGATGACCTTCGCCTGAAAGTCGAGGCCGGCATGGAGGAGTACCGTCAGGAGACCAACTCGTTCTACGGCCTTACGACCTACTATTCGAAGGTCGGCGGTTCGGGTTCGTCGGTTCCGGGAACCCCCTCGACCAACTACAACGACGTGACGCGCCGCCGCGTGCGCAACACCAATACGTTGAGCTATGACTTCAGGAAGCTCATCTCGAACGAAAACCACCACCTGAACGTGCTGCTGGGACAGGAGTACATCATCACCGAGCAGCGTACGTTCAACACGTGGGTCGATGGTCTACCCGACTTCTACACCGCCGAGCAGGCCTGGACCTTCATGGGTTCGGCCTCGAACGCCAGTTCGTCGAACATGAACTATGCGGCCGACGACATCCTGCTCTCCTATTTCGGGCGCATCAACTACGACTTCAAGGGCAAGTACATGCTTTCGGCCACGATGCGCGGCGACGGTTCGTCGAAGTTCTCGAAGGGCCAGAAGTGGGGCTACTTCCCCTCGGTGGCCGCTTCGTGGCGCTTGTCGGACGAGTGGGGCATGAAGGACCTCAAGTGGCTCGACAACCTCAAGCTGCGTTACAGCTTCGGTACGGCGGGCAACAACAACATCCCGACCGGCATGGGCGGCCTGACGCAGCTCTACGAGGTCGGCACGGGCAGCAGCTTCATCTACGGCGACCCGGTCTACTGGACGCCCAACGGCAACGGGGCCAGCGAGAGCTTCATGGCCAATGCCAACCTGACGTGGGAGACCACCTATTCGCACAACCTGGGCCTCGATTTCGGCTTCTGGCGCAACCGCCTCTCGGGATCGGTCGAGGTCTACCAGAACACCACCGAGGATATTCTCATGCGCTATCCGGTTTCGGGTTCGGGTTACAGCTTCCAGTACCGCAACGCCGGTACGATCCGCAACCGCGGTCTGGAGGTGTCGGTGGCCGCCGTTCTGGCCGAAAAGGCGAAGTGGGGCGTGAACTTCAACGCCAATATCGCCTTCAACCGCAGCCGCATCATGGACCTGGCCGGGCTGGAGACCTATTCGCAGTCGTCGGGCTGGAACAACAACGTCACGGACTACTACGCCGTGCTGGGCGGCGCCATCGGCGACATCCGCGGCTACACGACATTGGGCCGCTACGAGGTCGAGGACTTCGACCTGGACGTTTACAACCAGACGGGCAAATGGCAGACGCTCGACGGCTCGAATTGTGCCGGCGTGGTCGGCGACATGCGCCCCGGCTCGCTCAAACTGCTCTGCGATGAGAACGGTACGCCCGTTCAGGGCAGGATCGGCAACGTGCAGCCCAAGTTCACGGGCGGTTTCTCGCTCTCGGCCTATGCCTACGGTTTCGATGTGGCCGCCAACTTCACCTATTCCTACGGCAACAAGGTCTTCAACGCCAACAACGTCGAGTTCACCTCGTCGCAGAAGTACACGGGCAAGGGCGTCATCCGCAACCTTTCGGATGCGATGGCCCTCGGCAAGCGCTGGACCAACGTCAACTGGGAGACCGGCGCTCTGATCACCGATCCCGCGGAGCTGGCCGCCGTCAACGCCGCGACGAGCATGTGGTCGCCCTACATGCCGCAGACGGTCGTTCACAGCTGGCTGCTGGAGGACGCTTCGTTCCTGCGCCTCTCGTCGTTGACGGTCGGCTACACGCTGCCCGCGAGCTGGACGCGCAAGGTGCGCATCAACAAGGTGCGCCTCTATGCGACGGGCACGAACCTCTTCTGCTGGACGCCGTACAGCGGCTTCGATCCCGAGGTCGATACGCGCCGCGCGACGCCCATGACCCCCAACGTCGATTACTCGGCCTATCCGAAGAGCCGTTCGTGGGTTTTCGGTGCGAACATCAGCTTCTAACCTTTAACCGACAGAAAACAATCCAACGATGAAAAAGTTAATCTATATCCTTGCCTGCGCCGGCCTGATGGCCGCGTCGTGCGGCGAAGACCTGCTGGACACCCGTTCGTCCTCGTCGTCCGATTCGGAGACCATGTTTTCGAACGAGACCTATGCCGAGGCGGCCGTCATGAACATCTACCGCCAGTTCGGCGTCGACAAATCCTACCGCAACCGCTGGCTGGTCTACTACGGGGCCAACAGCGACACGGAGTGGTACGTAGGCGCGTCGCCCGACAAACCCACCGATACCAAGACGCTGATCTACTCCTATAACGCGTCGTACGACGATGCGAACAGCCAGCTCAACGAGAGCAGCGGCCAGTTCGCCCTGGCCTACACCGCCATCGAGAACGCCAACCTGGCCATCGCCGGCCTGCGCAAGTACGGCGACGTGGAGAACAACGCCGGGATGCGTTACCTGCTGGGCGAGGCGCTGGTGCTGCGCGCGCTCTATTACCACGACCTCGTCAAGGCCTGGGGCGACGTTCCCGCGCGTTTCCAGCCCATCGGCGAGACGGGCGACGTCATCAAGCCCAAGAGCGACCGCGACGTCATCTACCAGCAGATCATCGGAGATCTGGAGGAGGCCGTGAATTACGTTTACTGGCCCAACGAGTCCGGCAAAACGGGACTCACCACCCGCGTCAACAGGCCTTCGCCTACGGCCTGCTGGCCCGCGTGTGCCTCTCGGCCGCCGGGTACTCGCAGCGTCCCGACGAGGGGCAGATCGGTACGGGCAGCGTCGGTTCCAACCGCCGCAGCAAGCTCACCGAGAGCGGGCAGGTGTGGGGCGACGACGCCCTCTACACGAAGGCGCTCGACGCCTGCAAGGAGGTCATCGCCAAGGAGAATGCCTGCGTGGGCCTGGAAGGCTCGTTCGAGGAGATCTGGCGCGACATGATGAAGCGCGAGGTCGCCGCCGGAGGCGAGGCGCTCTTTCGTGATTCCCTTCGCCGATAACCGCGGCCAGTGGATGAACAACTACGCCATCAAGCACTACACGGCGGATAAATACTGCGGCAAGGCAAATGCCGGCGGCACGATCGGTCCGGTTCCCACGCTCTACTACGAGTACGACAGGAACGACCGCCGCCGCGACATCTCCTGCATTCCCTACCGCTGGAACGGCGGCAGGCAGGAACTGGAGAACATCCAGAAATGGTACAGCGGCAAATACCGCTACGAATGGATGAACGAGGTCGTTTCGGGCAACGACTGCGGCATCAAGCCGATCGTGATGCGCTATGCCGACGTGCTGCTGATGGCCGCCGAGGCCGCCAACGAGCTGAACGACCTTCCCTATGCCAAGACGCAGCTGCGCAAGGTCCGCTACCGCGCCTTCAAGTCCAACGACGCGGTCGACACCTACCTCGACGGCATCGCTTCGAAGGACGATATGTTCAAGGCCATATACAGGGAGCGCATGCTCGAATTCAGCTGCGAGCAGATCCGCAAGCAGGACCTGATCCGCTGGGGACTGCTGAAGGCGTCGCTCGACGATGCGAAGGGCAAGATGAAAGCCATGCTCGACCACACCTCCTACACCTCGGAGCTGACGGGTAAGACCTACGATTTCAGCCTTGTCGGCACGAAGGTCTACTACAAGTACGCCGACGACGGCGAGACGATCCAGCTCCACGGCCTGGACTTCGGCGAGGCGGGCGAACCCGACGGCGAGGGCTGGACGCTCTACACGTCGAAGAAGACCGACGGCACGCTCGAAGAGGAGTATATCAAGAGCGGCACGACCTTCACGGGGCGTATCGACATGATCTACCAGTACGATCCCGACGTGCACATGTTCTGGCCGATCTTCAAGCAGTCGATTACCACCAACAGCATGCTGGCCAACGACTACGGTTACCCGGTGCAATAGCGCTCTGAAAAAGGAAAAAACAAGAAAACGCATGAAAACGATCATCAATAAATTCGTCCTGTTCGTGATGCTCTTCGCCGGAGCGGCGTCGCTTCACGGCTGTTCGGACCCCGACGGGATTATCGAGGACATTGCCTACGGCCGCGAGTTCTCCCCGCTGAACTTCACCCATACGTTGGCCAACAACGTCAACGTGACCTTCTCGTGGACGGTCATGACCGGAATCGCGGATTATACGCTGACGCTCTCCTACGCCGACGGCGAGGGCGGCGTCTACGACCAGGTGGACCTCATCGCCCCGCTCGACGGCGACGGCAACACCGTCAAGACGATGGAATACTCGTTCCGGGAGCTGCCCGGCAACCGTGAATGGATCGCCGAACTGGTCGCCGTCTCGCAGCGTGCGGGCGTCGCCGATTCGAAACCCGCGACCTGCGCGTTCGCCACGGGCGTCGAGAACCTCTTCCTCAACGACGGCAAGATGGGCGACGGCGACGTGACGGCCACGACGGCCATGCTGCGCTGGGTCGCCGGTTCGAACGTCACGCACCTCGACGTCACGCCCGACGTGGGGCTGATCGAGCTGTCGTCCGCGGAGATCGCCGCCGGCGAATACGAGCTGACCGGTCTTGTGACCGGCACTTCCTACACCGTCGAGCTGCTGCGCGACGAGGCCGTGCGCGGTACGATTTCGTTCGTCGCTTCGGACAAGATCGACGTGGAGGTGATCGACAAGGGCGCAACGACGATCACCCTTGCATGGGGCGCCGACCAGCAGGTTACGAGCCTCGTACTGAAGGGCGGCGACGATGAGCGCAATGTTACGCTGACCGATGCCGAGATCGCCGCGCACACCTATACCTTCGAGGGACTCAAGGCGCAGACCGAGTATTCGATTTCAGTCTACATCGCCGGTGTCGAGTCGGGCAACCTCGTCGTCACGACCCTCGGGCAGTCCAGTTTCTGGGACTTCACGACGGGCTGGCAGCCTGTCAGCTGGGAGACCGACCAGACCATCGACGGCCTTACGATCCTGGCCGCTTCGGGTAAAAACGTCGAGATCCGCGAAGATGCCGACTACGGTTACAACTACCTCGACCTGCGCGGCAAATCGACCGTCAAGGAGGGCGAGGCACCCTCGCAGCGCGCCGTGCAGTTCTCCGTCGTGGGCGAGGGCGTGATCGCCATCGACTGCTACGCCAACGGCGCAGGCCGCAACTTCTACGCCTATGTCGATGCGCTGGGCAAGAGTTTCGGACCGGTCGAGGCTCCCACGGCCGACAACCGCGGCAAAGTTTACATCCCCTGCCCGGGCATCCCGGCTTCGGCGAAGGTTTCGATCTGGACCGACGCGACGATCAATCACATTTACAGCATCGGCTGGTACGAGGGATCGGAGGCTCCGGGGCAGAACGCCACGCCGCTCGACGCTCCCGTGGTGGCGGCTGATCCCGCCTCCGTGACCAAGGGCGACAACACCGAGGTGACCTTCTCGTGGGCCGCCGTTCCCAACGCCGCGACCTACACCTACCGCCTTGCGCTGACGACGCTCAACGGCGAGACCGAGGAGGTCGTGCGCCTTTCGGAGACCGTTTCGGCGACCCGGATGACCGTTCCGGCCGCCACCGTCGCCACGCTCAAGCCCGGTACGTATACGATTTCCGTCACCGCGGCAGCCGTTTCTGACTACCTCTACAAACCATCGCCGGCCGGAACCGCCGCGCTGACGGTCGCCGACACCAAACTGGCGGCTCCCGCGGTGAAGTTCACCCCGGCGAAGGTCACCAAAGGCGATCAGACCGAGGTGACGGCTTCGTGGGAGGCCGTCGAAGGAGCTGCGTCGTATGACGTCAGCTTCAACGGCGGAGCTTCCGAGAACGTAACCGGAACCTCCTACACGATCGCGGCCGCGACGGTCGCCGCGCTCGCCGCGGGCGAATACACGATTTTGGTGGTCGCCAATCCCGCCGACGCTTCGGCGCAGGCCTCCGATGCCGGTACGGCCAAGCTGACCGTTGCCGAAGCTTCGACTCCGGGCGGCGACGACTTCGCATGGGACTTCTCCTCGCCGGCATTCAGCGATCTGATTACACGTCTCACGGCGGCGGGTTCCACCGGTCTGACCGACCTCGACGAGACGATCGACGGCCTGCGGATACTCTCCGGCGGATCGCATTTCCGTGGCGGAACGAGCAGCGGCGTCAGCTATATCCAGACCGGCGGCAAAGGCACGGCTTCGGTTCGCAGTTTTCGTTCACGGCTTCCGCTTCTGGCAAGCTGAAGGTCGTGGCTTCGAATACAGGCAGCAGTGCCGCTACGGACGGGCGTGCCGTGACGGTTCAGATCGGTGACGATGCGGCCGGAGCGCAGAGCAAAGAAGCCGGAACGGGCAGCGGGGATCCTACGACCTGCGAATTCGACATCACGGTGACGGGCGAAACCACGGTCTACATCTATTCCACGATCAACGGTCTGCGCTTCTACAGCATCGAGTATGTCTCCGACGGCGGCGGCTCGACCCCCGGCGGGCCGGGAACCGACTACACGATGACTCTCTCGGCTACGGCGGGCGTCCTCTCGACCAACATCACGGGCCTGCCGGCCAGCTGGAAAGAAACGGACAGTACATGGACGGCGGCCGACGATACCGGGGCCAGCACGATCACCTTCACGGGCAATATCTATTACAGCACCAGCGAAACGAAAAACATCGTGTGGTATTTCAACAAGGGCAAGGCCGAGACCCATGTGGCGGCTTCGGATATGGGTAAAATCCGGAAGATCACGATCTATCCCAATTCCGCCCGCAAGCCCGAGCTGCTGAAGTGTAGTTACGGTGCGTCGTCGACCGTCCTGCCGGCTGCGGAACCCACGGGAACGAATTCGAGTACGATTACCTTCGATTTCGCGGTGGCCGGTGTCGATGCTTCCGATTTCCGCATCGACTTCACCGACACTTCCACCAACATCGAGATCGGCAAGGTCGTTATCGAATACACCAAGTAGCCGGAAGGCTTCGCATGAAAGAGGCGCGGAATGTTCCGCGCCTCTTTTTTTGCCGTTTGACCGTTGCGGAACCAGATTTGCAGGGGCGCATTGTGAAAAGTAAATGGAATTTTGTACCTTTGCACATCATTTCGCTCACAATGGCTGAAAACGAAAAAGACATACTGGGAAATATCGGAGAGCAGGAATACAAGTACGGCTTTACCACCGACATCGAGACCGAGACCATCGGCAGGACTGAGCGAGGATGTCGTGCGGCTGATCTCCGCCAAGAAGGGCGAGCCGGAGTGGATGACCGAGCGGCGCGTGGCGGCCTACCGCCATTGGCTGACGCTGGAGGCTCCGACGTGGGCCCACCTGACGATCCCGCCGATCGACTTTCAGGAGATCATCTACTATGCGGCTCCCAAACCCAAAAAGCAGCTTGGCTCGATGGACGAGGTCGACCCCGAGCTGAAACGCACGTTCGACAAACTGGGCATTCCGCTCGAAGAGCAGATGGCGCTGGCGGGCGTCGCGGTCGATGCCGTGATGGACTCCGTGTCGGTCAAGACCACTTTCAAGGAGGTGCTGGCCGAGAAGGGCATCATCTTCTGTTCGATCTCCGAGGCGCTGCGCGACTTCCCCGATCTGGTGAAGAAGTACCTCGGGAGCGTCGTGCCCTACACCGACAATTTCTACGCCGCGCTGAACGCCGCGGTCTTCCGACGGCTCGTTCTGCTACATCCCCAAGGGGGTGCGCTGCCCGATGGAGCTTTCGACCTATTTCCGCATCAACGCCGCCGGCACGGGGCAGTTCGAACGCACGCTGATCGTGGCCGACGAGGGCGCCTACGTGAGCTACCTCGAAGGGTGCACCGCGCCGCAGCGCGACGAAAACCAGCTGCACGCCGCCGTGGTCGAGATCGTGGTCGAACGGGATGCCGAGGTGAAGTATTCCACCGTCCAGAACTGGTATCCCGGCGACAGGCAGGGCCGGGGCGGCGTCTATAATTTCGTCACCAAACGCGGCATCTGCCGCGAGAACGCCCGGCTGTCGTGGACGCAGGTCGAGACCGGTTCGGCGATCACGTGGAAATACCCGAGCTGCATCCTTGCGGGCGACAACTCCGTCGGCGAGTTCTACTCGGTGGCCATGACCAACAATTTCCAGCAGGCCGATACGGGTACGAAGATGATCCACATAGGGCGCAACACCCGCAGCCGCATCGTGTCGAAAGGCATTTCGGCCGGGCGGAGCGAGAACTCCTACCGCGGCCTGGTCCGCGTGGCGAAGGGGGCCGAGAACGCCCGCAACTATTCGCAGTGCGATTCGCTGCTGATCGGCGACAAATGCGGGGCGCACACCTTCCCCGTGATCGACAGCCGCAACCGCACGGGCGTGGTCGAACACGAAGCCACGACCTCGAAGATCTCGGACGACCAGCTCTTCTACTGCAACCAGCGGGGCCTTTCGACGGAGGATGCCGTGGGGCTGATCGTCAACGGCTATGCCCGCGAGGTGCTGTCGAAACTGCCGATGGAATTCGCTGTCGAGGCGCAGAAGTTGCTGGCGTTGCAACTGGAGGGATCGGTAGGGTGATGCGAAAAATGAAAGTCGTCGTCCTGAACGGAAGCCCGCACCGCGGCGGGCTGGTCTCGCAGATGCTCGGCCACGTGGCCGCCGGACTGCCCGAAGGGTGTGAAGTCGGGACGCTGTTCGTCCGCGACATGCAGGTCCGGCCCTGCACCGGGTGTATGAAATGCCGTTCGCTGGGGCGTTGCGTGCTGCCGGAGGACGACGCCCACCGTGCGGCGGAGGCCATTCGCGGGGCCGATGCGCTGATCGTCGGGTCGCCCTGTTACTGGGGCAACATGAGCGGCGCGTTGAAGGTGCTGTTCGACCGGATGGTCTATGCGATGATGGGCGAGCGGGAGAACGGCATGCCGATCCCGCTGCACAAGGGCAAGCGGGCCGTGCTGGTCGCCGCGTGCAATACGGTCTATCCGTTCAGCGTGTGGTTCCGCCAGACGACCGGCGTGTTCCGTGCCTTGCGCGAGATATTGAAATGGAGCGGTTTCCGGGTCGCCGGGACTTTGGGCCGGGGCGGATGCCGCAAACACGGGGTGCTGACGCCCCGGGAAATTGTGAAATGTAAAAAACTGGCAAAAAAGATATGTTAAAGGTAAAAAATCTGCACGCCTCGGTCGACGGCAAGGAGATTCTCCGGGGCATCGACCTCGAAGTGAAAGCCGGCGAGGTGCATGCCATCATGGGGCCTAACGGCTCTGGCAAGTCGACGCTCGCGGCGGTGCTCGCGGGCAATGAGAAGTTCACGGTGACCGAAGGCTCGGCCGAGTTCCTGGGCCGCGACCTGCTGGCGATGCCGATCGAGGACCGGGCGCGTCTGGGGCTGTTTTTGGGTTTTCAGTATCCGGTCGAGATTCCGGGCGTCACGATGGCCAACTTCATGAAGCTGGCCGTGAACGAGCAGCGCAAGTTCCGCGGCGAGGAGCCGCTGACGGCCGCCGAATTCCTGAAACTGATGCGCGAGAAGAGCGCCGTCGTGGAGCTGGATTCGAAACTCACCTCGCGCGCCGTGAACGAAGGCTTCTCGGGCGGCGAGAAGAAGAAGAACGAGATTTTCCAGATGGCGATGCTCGACCCGAAGCTGGCGATCCTCGACGAGACCGACTCGGGACTCGACATCGACGCCCTGCGCATCGTCGCTACGGGCGTTACGAAACTGCATACGCCCGAAAACGCGACGGTGGTCATTACGCATTACCAGCGATTGCTGGATTACATCGTGCCCGACGTGGTGCATGTGCTCTACCGGGGACGCATCATCCATTCGGGCGACAAGTCGCTGGCCCTCAAGCTCGAAAAGGAGGGTTACGACTGGCTGATCAACGAATACGACAAGTGATGGAGACGATTCTCGACATAATCCGCGGGTTTCGTGCCGTGGACGGCGAGGCGCTCCGGCTCGACGGAGCCGGGGACGGACCGTTCGCGGCGGTCGATCCCCGGAAGCTCCGCATCGAGGCCGCGGCGGGCGCTTCGGCGCAGGTCGTCGTGCTGCACACCGCTCCCGAGATGTCGGTGCTGGAGGTGGAGCTGGCCGAAGGGGCGCAGTTGGAGCTGACCGAACTGTTCACGGCCGAGGCTTTCGCCGAGGTCGCGGTGAAGCAGGCCGCCCGCAGCCGCTGCCGCCTGACGACGGTGCAGCTGTCGAGCGCCAACGCCTCGTACCGCATCGACCTCGACGGTGCGGATGCTGAAAACGAACTGGGCGGGGTGTTCCTCGCCGCGGGCGAGGAGCATTGCGTGCTGAAACTGCATACGGCGCACAACGCCGCCGACTGCCGCAGCAACTCCTACGTCAAGGGGGTTGCCGGAGGGCAGGCCGTGGGCGAGTTCTGCGGGATGGTCTACGTGGCTCCCGACGCCCAGCGCACCGACGCCCGCCAGCAGAGCCGCAACATCCTGCTGAGCGAGACGGCCCGCATCACGACCCAGCCCCAGCTGGAGATATATGCCGACGACGTGAAGTGCTCGCACGGCGCGACGGTGGGGCAGATGGACGCGGAAGCCGTGCTGTACATGCGCCAGCGGGGGCTGAGCGAGGCGCAGGCCCGGCGGTTGCAGATCGAAGGATTCGTCGGCGACGTTGTGACCCGCTGCGGCATCGAGCCGCTGTGCGGGGCGATCCTGGAACGGGCCGCGGCGAAAATCGAAACCCTGTGACAAATGTTCGACGTTGAAAAAATACGGGGGGAGTTCCCGATCCTGCACCGCGAGGTCTACGGCAAGCCGCTGGTTTACCTCGACAGCGGGGCCACGGCGCAGAAGCCCCGGACGGTGATCGATACCGTCGATCGCCTTCACCGGGACCTGAACGCCAACATCCACCGCGGGGTGCATTTCCTTTCGGAGGAGGCGACGGAGCTGTATGAAGCCGCCCGGGAGCGGATCGCCGCGTTCGTCGGGGCGGCCGCGAAGGAAGAGATCGTCTTCACGGCGGGCGCCACGGCGTCGCTCAACACGGTGGCCTACGCCTGGGGCGATGCCTTCGTCGGAGCCGGGGACAACATCCTCGTCAGCGAGATGGAACACCACTCGAACATCGTGCCGTGGCAGATGCTGGCCGAACGCAAGGGGGCCGAAATCCGCGTACTGCCGTTCGACGGGCGGGAGCGCTGCGCACGGAGCTGCTACCGGAACTCGTGGACGAACGGACCCGTGTGGTGGCCGTGACGCAGGCGTCGAACACGCTCGGTACGCGGCCCGACCTGCGGCCCGTTGTCGAAGCGGCGCATGCCGTCGGGGGCCGTCGTCGTTGTCGACGGCTGTCAGGGCGTGGTCCACGGCGGGGTCGATGTCCGGGCGATGGACTGCGATTTCTACGCCTTTCGGGCCACAAGCTCTACGGTCCGACGGGTATCGGCGTGCTGTACGGCAAGCGCGAGCTGCTGGAGCGGATGCCGCCGTTCCTGGGCGGCGGCGACATGGTCGATACGGTGACGTTCGCGAAGACCACCTACGCTCCCGTGCCGTTGAAATTCGAGGCCGGAACGGCCAATTTCGTGGGCGCCATCGGGCTGGGGGAGGCGGTGAAGTTCATGCAGCGGTTCGACCCTGCCCAGATCGAAGCCCACGAGGAGGCGCTGCTGCGCCGCGCCACGGAGCGGCTGGAGGGGATCGACGGACTGCGGATTTACGGCACGGCGCCCGGCAAATGCGCCATCGTATCGTTCAACGTCGAGGGCGGTGCATCCTTACGATATGGGCATGATTCTCGACAAGCTGGGCATCGCGGTCCGTACGGGACAGCACTGCGCCGAGCCGGTGATGGACCACTACGCGACGACGGGCATGTGCCGGGCCTCGTTCGCGCTGTACAACACACTCGCCGAGGCCGATGCACTGGCCGCGGGGGTCGAACGGGCGGTGAGGATGCTTCGAAATTAGAGTTGAAAGTTTTGGCGATATTCCGGTCGCGATGCGGTTGAGCCCCCGTCAAGGCGGGGGTTGGGGGTGGGCCTGATTTGCAAACGCCGCCAGGGGCGGCGACAGCGACAACCGGGAGCATAATGACGCTCCGATAATGATTATGAGATATTAAAACTTACTGACCTATGTTCATTGTACTCGAAGGATTGGACGGAGCGGGCAAGTCGACCCAGATACGCATGCTGCGCCAGCTGTTCGCCGAGCGTGGCGTGGAGAGCGCCTACGTACATTTTCCGCGTTTCGACGCGCCGGTTTACGGCGAACTGATCGCCCGGTTTCTGCGCGGCGAATTCGGCGGCGTGCAGGAGGTCGATCCCTACCTCGTGGCGCTGCTTCGCGGGCGACCGTGCGGCGGCCGGTCCGCAGATCCGGGCGTGGATCGCCGAAGGCAAAGCCGTGATCCTCGACCGTTACGTCTACTCGAACGTAGGTTTCCAGTGTGCGAAACTTCCCGCCGGCGAGCCGCGCGACCGCCTCGCGCAGTGGATTCTCGACCTCGAATTCGGTTACAACGGCTTGCCGCGCCCCGACCTCTCGCTGTTCCTCGACGTACCGTTCGCCTTCACCGAGCGCAAGCTCTCCGAAGCGCGCGAAGGAGACGACCGCGACTACCTGCAGGGCAGCCGGGACATTCACGAAGACGCCCTCGACCTGCAGCGGCGTGTGCGCGAGGTTTATCTCACGGCGGCGGCGAAGGACGATTCGCTGCGAGTGGTCGATTGCAGCGATCCGTCGGGGGCGATGGATTCGCCCGAACATAATTTCGAAAAAATACGGGCCGTGCTGGCCCCGATACTCGACGCGCGATGAGAAAGACCCGAGTTTTCAAGATCGTGGCCAACGTCTGCCGGCTGATCCTCGCCTGCACGTTCATCCTTTCGGGTTTCACGAAGGTTATCGACCCGTGGGGCACGGCGATGAAGGTCAACGAGTACCTCTCGATCTACGGCGTCGAGTCGCTGCAGCCTGCGAGGATGGCTTTTCGATCTGGTTGTGCGGCGCCGAGCTGATGATGGGGTGCATGCTGCTGTTCAAGGTCCGCATCCGCCTGATTTCGATCTTCGCCGTGCTGTCGATGCTGTCTTCACGGCGCTGACATTGCTGAGCGCCACGCTGATTCCCGTCGAGGACTGCGGCTGTTTCGGCGAGGCGCTGAAACTCTCCCCGTGGGAGACGTTCGCCAAGAACGTCGTGCTGCTGCCGATGGCCTTCGTGGTGTGGTGGCGCTACCGTCCCGACAAGATTTTCGCCTTCAACGCGCTGGAAATCGTACTTACCTGCACGTTCTTCTTCCTGGCGATGTACCTCGGCTATTACTGTTACATTCACCTGCCGCTGATCGACTTCCTGCCCTACAAGGTCGGGGTCAATATCCGCGAGGCGATGCAGGCTCCCGGCCGTCGAACCCGGCGAGTCGGAAACCGTGCTGGTCTACCGCAACCGGCAGACGGGCCGCGAACGCGAGTTCTCGCTGGAAGACACCGAGTGGCAGGACGCCGGGAAGTGGGAGTGGGTCGACACCCGCACCACGAGCGAAGCCCCGACGGTGAGGCCCCTCGTGAGCGAATTCGCCCTGCGCGACGCCGAGGGCGACGCCACGGAGGAGGTGCTGACGATGCCGGGCCGGGTTTACATGCTCTGCATCACGGCTTTCGACCGTCTTCCGCGTTCGTGCGCCCGGCGTATGGCGCGGCTTGCGGAGCGCGCCCGCGAGGAGGGCGCGCATGTGGTCTGCCTGACGCCCGATCCGCTTTACGGCGTCACGTGGCACGAGTTCGGCACGGCGGAGGTGCGGTGCTACAACATCGACGCCTCGACGATGAAGACCATGCTCCGCGCCGATAACGGACTCGTGGTGCTGGACGACGGAACCATCACGGCTAAAAAGAATTGTCGCGATATTCGTCCGTAGGGGCATTTTGCGGCGCGTGGTATGAAAGTTGACCCCGGAAACGGTGTCAACTTTTTCGTTTGGTGAGATCAGAGCCGAAACCCGGGTTCCGGCCTGTGACGAGCGCAGAAAATGAAGAAGGATTTTCAACTTTTTTCGTATGCGAATCATCCCTATTTTAGTGATCGCCCTGCTTGCCGGGGCGTGTTCCCGTAAGACGCCCGCACCTGCGGTGGTACGTCCCGTGAAGGTCACGACGGCTGCCGGCGCGGGGCTTATCGACAAGGATTTCGCCGGCATGGCTACTCCCGACGACGCCGTGAACCTCGCCTTCAAGGTGGCGGGGCAGGTCCTCGACGTCCCCGTTTCGCAGGGCGCGGGCGTGAAGAAGGGGGAGCTGCTCGCCGAACTCGATCCCCGGGACCTCGAGTTGCAGGTGGCGGCGACCCGATCGGCCTTCGAGGAGGCCCGTTCGCAGCAGCAGCGCATGCAGCGTCTCCTGGAGCACGAGGCCGTGTCGCGGCAGGAGGCCGAAGCGGCCGCGACGCGCTATGCGCAAGCCCGGTCGACTTACGAGAACACCCTCGATCTGCTGAAAGACACGCGCCTGAGGGCTCCGTTCGCCGGGGTCGTCGAGCGCAAGTACGTCGATAATTTCGAACGGGTGCAGGCCGGACAGTCGATTCTCCGGCTGGTCAATCCCGTCACCGCGACCGTCCAGTTCACGCTGCCCGAAAACGGGCTGTCGCTGCTGCGGGACAGCTCTACGCGCTTCACCGTCGAGTTCGACAATTACCGGGGCGCGGCGATTCCGGCCCGCCTGAAGGAGTATGTCGAAACCTCGTCCGACGCTTCGGGATTCCCCGTGTCGCTGACTCTCGAAAATCCCGATCCGGCGCGTTACCGCATTTCGCCCGGCATGTCGTGCACGATCACCATGCAGAGCGCCGATCCGGTTCCCGACGCCGTGTCGCTGCCCGTGTCGGCCGTCTACGCTCCGGCCGAGGGCGGCACCTATGTCTGGATCGTGGGCGCCGACGACCGCGTCACGCGCCGCGAGGTGAAGCCCGGGGAGTTGTTCGGCCGCGACCGGGTGGTCGTCGACAGCGGCGTTGCACCCGGCGAACGGGTCGTCACGGCGGGGGTTTACCAACTGCGCGAGGGCGAACGGGTCCGCATCTTAAACTGACGCCGCCATGAACCTACCCGAATATTCGCTGCGCAGCGCCAAGGTCATCTGGTTCTTCCTCGCCGTGCTGCTGGCGGGAGGCGCCCTGGGCTTCGCCACGCTGGGCAAGAAGGAGGATTCGGTCTTCGTCATCAAGTCGGCGTCGCTCGTCTGCTCCTATCCGGGAGGCTACGCCGCAGGAGGTCGAGGAACTGATCACCGAACCCATCGAACGCGAGGTGCAGTCGATGCGCCTCGTGCACAAAATCACCTCCGAATCCTATTACGGACTTTCGAAAATCCAGGTCGAACTGGACCCGGCCACACGTGCCGGGGAGATTCCGCAGCTGTGGGACGAACTGCGCCGCAAGGTGCTCAACATCCAGCCCCGGCTGCCGGCCGGGGCTTCGCCCGTCACCGTGGCCGACGATTTCGGCGACGTGTACGGCATCTATTACGGCCTTTCGGTCGACGGCGGATTCACATGGTCCGAACTGCGCGAGTGGGCGCAGCGGATCAAGACGGCGCTCGTGACGGTGGACGGCGTGCAGAAGGTGGCCCTCTACGGCGAGCAGACGCCCGTGGTGAACGTCTACGTCAGCATGGCGACGCTGGCCAATTTCGCCATCCGTCCCGAAACCATCGTCGCGACCATCGGCCAGCAGAATTCCATCGTCGACAGCGGCGAGAAGCAGGCCGGGAAACTCCAGATCCAGATTCTCGAAGACGGGACCTACAAGACGCTCGACGACCTTTCGGACCAGCTGCTGATCTCCTCCTCGGGCAAACAGTACCGCCTGGGCGACATCGCCCGCGTCGAGCGGGGTTACGCCGAGCCGCCGCAGACGATGATGCGCGTCGACGGCCGCCGTGCCGTGGGCATCGGTGTCTCGACCGAGGACGGCGTCGACGTGGTGAAGACCGGAGCGAAGATCGATGCGCTGCTGGCTTCGCTCACGCGGCAGATGCCCCTGGGCATGGAGCTGACGGTGCTCTATCCCGAGAACCGCATCGCCCGGGAGGCCAACTCCACGTTCATCCTCAACCTCGCCGAGTCGGTTGCGATCGTCATCGGGATCATCATGCTCGTCATGGGCTTCCGCGCCGGGGTGCTGATCGGCAGTTCGCTGCTCTTTTCGATCGGCGGCACGCTGCTCCTGATGCAGTTTCTGGGCGAGGGGCTGAACCGCACGTCGCTCGCGGGGTTCATCATCGCGATGGGCATGTTGGTGGACAACGCCATCGTGGTGACCGACAATGCGCAGCAGGCCATGCTGCGGGGCGTGGCACGCCGCAGCGCCGTCGTCGACGGAGCCAACGCCCCGCGGTGGAGCCTGCTGGGAGCGACGCTGATCGCCATATTCTCGTTTCTGCCGCTTTATCTGGCCCCTTCGTCCGTTGCCGAGATCGTCAAGCCGCTGTTCGTCGTGCTGGGGCTTTCGCTGCTGCTGAGCTGGGGGCTGGCCCTGACGCAGACGCCGTTGTTCGGGAATTTCATGCTCAAGGTGAAACCCGCCGCCGGCGATCCCTACGACACGCGTTTCTACCGCGCCTTCGACGGTTTCCTGGCCGCCCTGCTGCGGTGGCGGTGGGCCGTCGCGGCGACGGTCGCGGGGCTGTTCGTCCTTTCGCTGGTCGTCATGGGGCTGATGCCTCAGAACTTCTTCCCGTCGCTCGACAAACCCTATTTCCGAGCCGACGTGCTCCTGCCCGAAGGGTACAACATCCGCGATACGGAGCGCAACCTCGTGGCCATGGAGGAGTGGCTCCATGCACAGCCCGAGGTGAAGACTGTATCGGTGACGATGGGCTCCACGCCGCCGCGTTACTATCTGGCCAGCAGCAGTATTTCGCTGCGCCCCAATTTCGGCAACATCCTCGTCGAACTGCACGACAAGCGGCAGACTGCGGCCGTCGAGGAGCGTTTCAACGCCCACGTCACCGAAAACTTTCCCGACGTGTGGCTGCGCTCGTCGCTTTTCAAGCTCTCGCCCGTGCCCGACGCGGCCATCGAATTCGGTTTCATCGGCGAGGACGCCGACACGCTGCGCCGCCTGACGGCCCGGGCCGAACAGGCAATGTGGAATACGCCCGGGGCGGTGAACGTCCGCAACGGCTGGGGCAACCGCGTGCCGATGTGGCAGCCGCTCTACTCGCAGATGAAGGGCCAGCGCATCGGCATCACCCGCAGCCAGATGGCCCGGGGCATCACCATCGCCACGCAGGGGTACCGGCTCGGCGAGTACCGCGAGGGCGACCAGTTCATGCCGATCCTGCTGAAGGACGAGAACATCGGTTCCTACAACCTGACCAACCTGCAGGCGCTGCCGATCTTCACCCCTTCGGGCAAGGTCTTTTCGATCGAGCAGGCCACCGACGGCTTCCGCTTCGACTTCCGGCCGGGCGTCATCAAGCGCTTCAACCGCCAGCGGGTGATGAAGGCGCAGTGCGATCCCGCGCGCGGAGTCAATACGATGGAGCTCTTCGCCGCCCTGCGCGATTCGGTGACCCGTGCCGTGCCGCTGCCCGAAGGCTATTCGATGAAGGTTTTCGGCGAGCAGGAGAGCCAGCAGGAGTCCAATTCGGCGCTGGCCGAGTACATGCCCCTGACGCTGGTGCTGATCCTCATCGTCCTGCTGCTGCTGTTCCGCAACTACCGCGAACCGGTCATCATCTTGCTGATGATCCCCCTGATCTTCATCGGCGTGGTGCTGGGGCTGGCCGTTACGGGCAAGGTGTTCAACTTCTTTTCGCTGCTGGGACTGCTGGGGCTTGTGGGAATGAATATCAAGAACGCCGTGGTGCTTGTCGAGCAGATCGGCGTCCTGCGGGCCGAGGGCAAGGACCCCTACGAGGCGCTGACATCGGCCACGCGCAGCCGTATCGTGCCCGTTGCGATGGCTTCGGGAACCACGATCCTCGGCATGCTGCCCCTGCTGTTCGACTCGATGTTCGGGGCGATGGCCGCGACGATCATGGGGGGACTGCTGGTCGCCACGCTGCTGACCGTCTGCGTCCTGCCGGTCGTCTACGCGCTGTTTTACAATATCCGCAAGCCATGAAGATAACAGTTTCGATAATCGCCCTTTGTCTCTGCGCCCCGGCGCTGGGGCAGACCTCGCTGGCCGACTACCGCGCTGCCGTGGCCGATTACAGCTGGCAGCTGAAGATCGCCGCCTCGAAGAGCGATGCGGCGGCCGAGACGGCGGGGCAGGCCCGCACGGGCTACCTGCCGCGGCTCGCGATGGACGGCAGTTTCACGGCGACCGTGCGCCATTTCGACGGCGTGGAGCGCTGGACGTTCAGCCTCCAGCCGCAGCTGGTGCAGACCGTCTACGGCGGCGGTGCGGTGCGGGCCGGCTTCGGCCCGGCAGGCCGAACTGGGCTACGACATCGCGCTGTGCGACGAGGAGTTTTCGCGCCTCGACGTGCGCTATGCCGCCGACTATGCCTACTGGAACCTTTCGGCCATGGCGCTCTATGCCGCTTCGATGCGCCAGTACGTCGCTATCATCCGTTCGCTCAAGGAGATCGTCGACCGCCGCTTTTCGGAGGGTTACATCGCCAAGGGCGACGTGCTGATGATCGACGCACGGTTGAGCGAGGCCGAATATTCGCTCGTGAACGCCGAGCAGAGCTACGAGGTCGCGCTCCACAACTTCAACATCCTCCGCGGGACCGACGCCGCGCTCGGCGTACAGCTCGCGCAGGGCATCCGCGACTCGCTGCCGATGCCCGGACGGGTCGTGGCGGCCGAGGCGCTGGAGCGGCGTCCCGACTATGCCGCCGCGCGGCTGCGTTCGGAGCAGGCCGAGGCGGGGATCCGGGCCGTCCGTGCGCCGTTCAATCCGCAGTTGAGCGTGGGGATCGGCGGCATGTGGCAGCCCTATTACCCCAACAGCACGGGCGCGACCTACGTCGACGGATCGGCTTTCGTGAAACTCTCCGTGCCGATTTTCCACTGGGGCGAACGCCGCCGTGCCGTGGGGGCCGCACGTGCCGTGCAGTTGCAGCAGGAGTGGTCGGCAGCGCTCGTGCACGACGACATCGTGCGCGAGGAGATGAACGGCTGGACGGCTCTCGTGCAGAGCCGCGCGCAGGTCGACGCCTCGGAGCAGAGCCTCCGCATCGCGGGCGAGAACCTCTCTATCAGCACCTATTCCTACGGCGAAGGCCTGGCGACCATCCTCGATGTCCTGCAGGCCCAGTTGAGCTGGATTCAGCTCTATTCCAACGCCATAAAGGCGCATTACAACTACGCTGTGGCGGTCTCCGACTACCAGCGCATCACGGCGCAATAGAAAAACGGCGGAGAGATTCTCCGCCGTTTTTTCCTGCCGCCGGGCGTTTTACGCCTTCGCCGGCTGGGTGCTGACCACCGCTATTTCGCGCGACACGGGTGCGATCCTGTGCAGCATCTGCACCATGCCGCAGTACTTTTCGTGTGTCAGCTCCACTGCGCGGCCGACCTTCGCCTGGTCGTCCTCGGTGTCGCACTCGATGTTGTAAACCACATGGAACGAGCGGTATACGCTTTCGGATTGAACCGTTTCTGCAGATAACTCGCCCGAGTAGCTGATTTCGAAACGCTTGGGCGTGATGCGCTCCTTCTGCATGATCATCAGCGCCGTCTGGCCCGAGCACTGGGCGGCGGCGTAGAGCAGCAGTTTCTTGGGATTCATCTCCTCGCATCCGGAGCCGCTTTCGACCCGGAATTTTCCCTCTCCGGTCATTTGCAAAGTTACTTTTTCGATCATAAGTCTCGGGAATTTTTGTTGAACGACCGTTGAAGGGCAAATTCCGTTCCGCCGGACGTGGAAAGCTGGGCAAAAATTCTTATATTTGCCCGTCTATTAGAGAATATGTGCGTATGCGAAGATTCCGGATTTCATTGCTGACCCTTGCCCTTGCGGCGTGCGCCTTCGGTGCGCAGGCTGCCGGGCCTGAAATAGAGACCCTTGCGGGGCGCGCCCGCGATCTGTTCGATTACGGACGCTGGAGCGACGCCCGGCAGGAATTCCTGCGCGTCAGGGCGGCGCTGACGCCTTCGGACCGCCTGCTGGCCCAGGAGGCGGAATTTTACCTGGCCGCCTGCGCCGTGGAGCTGGGCAGTCCCGACGCCGAAGGGGCCTTGCGCGAATTCGCGGAGCGTTATCCCGGATCGGTCTACGCCAACGACGTGCGTTTCGCCCTCGGGTCGTTCTACTGCTCGGCCGGGAACATGAAGAGGCCCGCGAAGCCTTCGAAAAGACCGATTACAGGGCCCTGAGCGCGCCGCGCCGCGAGCAGTACGACATCCGCATGGGATACGTCGAGTTCGCCGGGGGCGACTACCGGAAGGCCTACGACTATTTCGACCGCATCGGCCCGCAGCGAATATGTCGACCACGCCCGTTATTACAAAGCCTATATCGACTATGCCGAGGGACGTTACGGCCGTGCGAAGCAGGGCTTCACGACGCTCGCGCAGCGACGCCTACCGCGACGTGGTGCCGTACTACCTCCTGCAGATCGAATTCCGCGAGGGCAACTACCGCTACGTGGTCGAAAACGGCGAGGCGCTGGCCCGCCGGGCTGTTCCCGAGCGGCGTGCCGAACTGGAGCGCGTGATGGCCGAATCGTGGTTCCGGCTGGAGGATTTCAACAAGACGCTGGAGCACCTCGCGGCTTTCCGGAAGTCCGGCGGGGAGATGGACCGCGACGCCAGCTATCTGGAGGGCTTCTCGCTCTACCGTACGGCCCGCTATGCCGAGGCCGCGGAGTGGCTGCGCAAGGCGTGCGGCGCCGAGGACGCCCTGACGCAGAATGCCTCCTACCACCTGGCCGACTGTTACCTGCGCGCCGGGGACAAGGAGTCGGCGATGCAGGCTTTCGCGATGGCTTCCGACGAGTCGCTCGACGCGACGATCGCCGAGGATGCGCTGTTCAATTACGGCAAACTGCAGTATGAGCTGGGCGGCGGAGCCTTCAACGGCGCGATCAACGTGCTGACGCGCTATGTGGAGCAGTATCCCGCGTCGCCGCGCGTGGGGGAGCCCGTACGCTGCTGATCGCCGCCTACTACAACTCCCGCGACTACGACGCCGCTTACAGGGCCATCAAACAGATGCCCTCGGGCGATGCCGACATCCGTGCGGCGTTGCAGAAGATCACCTATTTCCGCGCTCTGGAGGCCTACAAGGCGGGCGACATGCGCGCAGCGCAGCGTTACCTCACGGAATCCGCTGCGGTGAACGTCAGCCCCAAATACACCGCGCTGAATGCTTTCTGGCAGGGCGAAATCGCTTTCGCGCAGGGTGACTATCCGGTGGCGGCGGCCAAATACAACGCCTACCTGAAGCGTGCGCCCCGCACCGAGCGGGAGTATGCGCTGGCGTGGTACAATCTCGGTTACTGCGCCTTCGACCGCAACGACCTGGGGCAGGCGCAGGCTTCGTTCCGGAAGTTCCTCGCCGCCTGGTCGCCCCGCGACCGTTACCGTGCCGACGCCTACAACCGGCTGGGCGACGCCGCCTATTCCGACCGCCGTTTCGAGGAGGCCGTGGGGGAGTACGACAAGGCCATCGCGCTGGGAACGCCCGAACAGCAATATGCCCGTTACAAACGGGCCGTGACGCTCGGCATTCTGGGCCGTACGGACCAGAAGCAGCAGGCCCTGCGGCAGATCGTCGCTGCGGGCGGCGACTATGCCGACGAAGCCTCCTACGAGCTGGGACGCAGCTACATCGCGCAGGAGAAGTATGCCGAGGGCGCCGCGCAGCTCGAAAAGTTCGTCGCCGCCTATCCGTCGTCGCCCCGCTGCACGCAGGCGCTGTCCGACCTCGGGCTGGCCTACCTGAATCTGGGCGACAAGCAAAAGTCGCTCGAGTATTACGATCGGGTGGTCGGGGCGTCGCCCCACTCGGCCGAGGCCAGGGGTGCGATGCAGTCGATCCGCGAGATCTACGTTTCGCAGGGCGACGCCGACGCCTATTTCGACTATGCCGCCAAGGCGGGCGTGGAGAGCGACCTGACGGCCCTGTCGCGCGATTCGCTGTCGTTCGCCGCGGCGCAGAAGCTCTACCTCGGCGGGCAGCGGGATGCCGCCGCCAAGTCGCTGCGCAGCTATGTGGCGAGCTATCCGAAGGGGTATTACCTGACCGACGCACTCTACTATTTGAGCGACTGCTACCTCCGTTCGGGCGAGCGCGGGGAGGCCATCGAGACGCTGACGGCGCTGGCCGGCCGGGGGACGACCCAGTACACGGTCGCCGTGCTGGAGAAACTATCCGAGATGACCTATGCCGACGAACGCTGGGACGACGGCCGCCTCGGCCTCCGCCGGCTCTACGACGCTGCGCCGACCAAAACGGGCCGCGAGGACGCCATGAAGGGCTATGTGCGCGCGACGGTGGCCGGGGGCGACGGGGCGAAGATCGCCGCGATGGCCGCCGACGTCTGCGGGCACGACGACGCGGGGGCCGTGGCGCTGCGCGAGGCGAAATATGCCTGGGCCGGGCAGCTGCGGGCCGAGGGCCGCCGCGACGAGGCCGTGAAGCTCTACCGCGAACTTGCGAAGGACGTGCGCACGAAAGAGGGTTCCGAGGCGGCCTATTACGTGATCGAATCCACGTTCGGGGGGCGGTGACATGGACAAGACCGAAAAGGAGGTCTTCGCCTTCTCCCGAACGGGAGCCGCAGGCCTACTGGCTGGCCAAAGCCTTCATCCTGCTGGGCGACGTGTATGTGAAGAAAGGGGATAATTTCCAGGCCCGTGCAACGTGGCAGAGTGTCGCCGACGGTTATTCGCCTGCCGACGACGGCATCGTGGACGAAGCGAAGGCGCGAATCGCAAAATACTCAACTGACGATGAAGAAGATGCTGATAGTGGCCGCCCTCGCGGCGGTGCTGCCGCAGCTGGCTGCGGCGCAGGTCGAGAAACAGGTCGAGGTGACCAAGGCGTATGTCCCGAAGGTGGAGAGCGCCTCGAAACTGGCCGTCCGGCCCGATATGACCGACACGACGCGCCTGCGTCCCGAAATCGACTACACCATCACGCCGCTGTCGCTGCGCACGACGCTCTCGACGCGTCCGATCCGCCCGGCGACGGTGACCTACTGGGAGTTCAACCGCCCGCTGCCCTTCTACGTGAAGGCCGGGGCGGGGTATCCGCTCAACTCGGTGCTGGACTTCTACGCCTCGTCGCAGAACCCCTCGACGGGCTACGTCGTGGGCTACGTCAACCACGAGGGGCGGTACGCCGATATTAAAAACGATTTCGGGGTGAAGAACAATTCGACGCGGATGTTCAACCGCATCGGGGCCGCCGCGGGCAAGTATTTCGGCCGGCACGTCCTCGAAGGCGACATTTACTACGACAACCGGATGTATCACCGCTACGGGGCCTATGGCGATGGGGTTTCCGAATCGTTCACTCCCGGCGGGATGAACGACTACGGCGATGCGAACGTCGCGGTGCGTTTCGGGGACAATTTCCAGGACTTGAGCCGCACGAACTTTGAAATAGCCTTGCGCGGGGGCATGTTCTTCGACCACTCCGAGTGGCCGGATTACGGCGACAAAGCCCGCCAGACCGCACTCGAAGCCGGGCGAAACTCGCCCGCGGATTCGGCCGCAGCAATTTCTCGCTCGAAGCGGGATACGAACTGCGGTCCGGGCAGAAGTCCCTGGAGGGCACTAACCAGCAACTGATCCACGCCGCCCTGCGCTACGGTTTTGCAGGCGGGGTCGTGCGCCTCGACGTGGGGGCCGACTATTATCACGACCGGATCGAGTCGGGGGACTGGATTCCCGATCCGCTCGTGGAGAGCGGGAATTACGTCATTCCCTATGCCCGGCTCGATTTCAACCTCGGAACGCCGGGGCTGAAACCCTTCTTCGAGGCCGACGGCGCGGTGGCGCCCAACGACTTCCGGACACTGACGCTGGAGAATCCCTATGTCGCCTCCTCGACGTGGCTCGACAAGAGTTCCGTAGATTACAATTTCCGCCTCGGACTGGGCGGCAGCCTGTGGCGCAGCCGCTTCGACTACCGTGTTTACGCCGGGATTTCGATCCGCGACAACCATCTTTACTGGACGAATGTCCCGCTTCACCCGGAAGGCTTTGCCGCGGGCACGGCTTTTTCGGGGGCGTTCGTGCCCGAAATGGCGCGGCAGACCGTCACTTCGTTCAACGGCGAGATCGAGTTCCGGCCCGTGAGCGCGCTGAAATTCGACCTGGGCGTGCACGGCTACCTTTACAACGACGAGACGGACCTGAAAAACGGTGCTCCGTCGTTCGCCGGAAACATCGGCGTCGCCTTCGAGGGCCGCAAGGTCTCGTTCGGGGTGAAGGCGCTGATGCAGGGCGTGCGCCGCTGGACGACGCTCAACTACGAGCCGGAGCCTGCCGAGGGTTCCGTTATCGTTGGGATTGTGCCGGGCGAACCGTTCGAAGCCCCCTTCGGCGTCGACCTGCGGGTGAATTTCGACTGGAAGGTTTCGGGCCGCGTGACGCTCTTCGCCGAGGGGCGCAACCTCGTCAACCGCCGCCTGTACGAATACCCCTGGTATCCCGAACTGGGAGCCAGCTTCACGGTGGGCGTCAAGGCCAATTTCTGAAACCGTTTCCGCCGGAGCGGGTTTGCAGAACGGGGGCTTTTTCCGAAAAGCCCCCGTTTTTTGACGCCTTGCGAAAGACGACAATTCGTTTAATTGATGATCATTTTCGGCTGGCGGGAAGAACCGGTCGGAATTTTCGCTAAATTAGAGCAGATTTAATTCACACGACTATGAAACATACAATGCCCGAGCTTCCCTATGCACCGGAAGCGCTTGCTCCGAAGATGAGCAAAGAGACCTTCGATTACCACTACGGAAAGCATTTGCAGACCTATGTGGACAACCTGAACAAGCTGATCCCCGGTACGCCTTACGAGGAGATGCCGCTCGACGAGATCGTCCGCAAGGCCGACGGCGGCATATTCAACAACGCCGCCCAGACCTGGAACCATACTTTCTTTTTCCGAATGCTGACCCCCGCGCAGAAGCCCATGCCTGCGAAGCTGGCCGCAAAGCTCGCCGAGGCGTTCGGTTCGGTGGAGGCTTTCAAGGAGCAGTTCACCAAGGCCGCCGTGGGGCTGTTCGGCTCCGGATGGGTGTGGCTGGCGATGGACAAGGCCGGCAAGCTGTCGATCGTCGCCAAGTCGAACGCCGGCAATCCGATGACCGACGGCCTGCGTCCGGTGATGACGGCCGACGTTTGGGAGCACGCCTACTATATCGACTACCGCAACCGCCGTCCCGATTTCCTGGCGGCATTCTGGGAGCTGATCGACTGGCAAAAGGTCGCCGACCGCTGCATCCCGAAACGGTACAAGTGCACGGCCTGCGATTACGTCTACGACCCTGCGAAGGGCGATCCCGAGACGGGCATCGAGCCGGGGACGCCGTTCGAGGAGATTCCCGACGACTGGACCTGCCCGATCTGCGGACTCTACAAGACCGACTTCGAGGCCATCGAGGAGTAAACGAAAAACCTCCGCGCCGATGCGCGGAGGTTTTTTTGCCCGGATCGCGGGAGCGGATCAGAAGACGAACTTCTCGATTTTCAGTTCGCCCAGCTGCTCCAGGCGCGGCACGAGGGTCGTGAAATGCGATGCCTGTTCGTGGGCCGCGAGGGCCTTTGCATTGCTCCAGGTTTCGCAGATCATCAGCACATCGCCGCGCGTGGCGCTTCCGAACAGGTCGTAGGCCACGCATCCTTCGTCCTTGAGCGAAGCGGCGACCAGCTCCTTGGCCGTGCGCACCAGTTCTTCGCGGTTGCTTTCCGTCGTGCGGATAAATACATTGAGACGTATCATTGTTTTCCCGTTTTTTGGTTTTGTCGTTTTGCAAATATAACGAATTTTTCGGTGACGGTGTGCCGCCTGCGGAAACAAATTGTTAACTTTTGCGGAAACCCGGCCGGGAGTTCCGCTTCTGCGACGGCTCGGGGAGAAGCCTGCGGGGAGTCGTCCGGCGGCTCCGGGGAGCGAGTTGCCGGAATTTTTCGTATCTTGTGCTTTTAACCGGATTCATTATGGAACTGAACGACAAGAAATTCGCGGTGCTGGTCGATGCCGACAACATCTCGCACCGCAAGATAAAGGATATTCTGGATGAGATCGCCAACTACGGCACGCCGACGATAAAACGGATTTACGGGGATTTCACCAACCCGAAATTCGCCGCCTGGAAAGAGGTGCTGTTGGAGAACTCCATCACGCCGATCCAGCAGTACGCCTATACGACGGGCAAGAACGCCACGGATTCGGCGCTGATCATCGACGCCATGGACATTCTGCACAAGGAGGGCGTGGACGGGTTCTGCATCGTGTCGAGCGACAGCGACTACACGCGCCTGGCCAGCCGTATCCGCGAATCGGGCAAGGAGGTGCTGGGGTTCGGCGAGAAGAAGACGCCGAAGCCGTTCATCAAATCGTGCGACAAATTCATCTACGTCGAAATCCTCGGGCAGACGCCGCCTCCGGAGAAGGCGGCCCCTGCGAAGAGAAAGGCGGACGCGAAGAGACCCGCCGGGACTGAAGCGCCTGCGGGTCCGGTCGCCGACACCGCCGGGGAGAAGAAGCCGTCGCCGGATGCGGGGCACGCTTCGACGATCATCCGGCCGTTCGACGACGAGTTCCGCACGCTGCTGGAGAACACCATCGACGACGCTGCCGACGACAGCGGCTGGGCTTCGCTGGGCGACGTGGGAAGCGTGCTGTCGAAGAAGATGCCCGATTTCGACCCCCGCAACTACGGTTACAAGAAACTGTCGCTCCTGGTCCGGGCGCTTTCCGATGCCATCGACATGAAGACGGAGCAGCAGCGGGTCTACGTCCGTAACCGGGTGGGGTAGGGCTTTCCGTATTCCGGGAGTGATCAGAGCGGACCGAGGCTCCCGCGGGCGGCTTCGTATTCGGCGACGAGACGGCGGAGGATCTCGCCGGCCGGCGGCAGGTCTTCGATGAGCGCGGCGATCTGTCCGATCTCCAGCTCCCCCTTCGTCGAGGTCGCCTTCGAAAATTCCCCGTCTCGGCGTCCGCGGCCGATCAGGGCCGACAATTCTTCGGCACCGGCGCCGCGCGATTCGGCCTCCTCGACCGTGCGGCAGAAGTCGTTGCGGACGAGGCGTGTCGGCGTGACCTTCTTGAGCGTCAGGATCGTGCCGCCCTCCTGCACCTCTACGCACCGCCGTTTGAATGCCTCGCAGGCCGAACTCTCCTGCGACAGCGCGAAGCGCGTCCCCAGCTGGCATCCTTCGGCGCCCAGGGCGAAAGCGGCCAGCATACCGGCTCCCGTGGCGATGCCTCCTGCGGCGATGAGCGGCAGGTCGACGGCCTGCCGCACCTGCGGAACGAGCGCCATCGTCGTCGTCTCCTCACGGCCGTTGTGGCCCCCGCCTCGAAACCTTCGGCCACCACGGCGTCCACACCCGCCTCGCGGCTCTTGAGCGCGAATTTCGAACTCGACACCACATGCGCCACGCGGCAGCCCGCGTCGTGCAGGCGTGCGGTCCAGGTTGCGGGATTGCCCGCCGAGGTGAAGACCGCCGGGACGCGCTCTTCCGTGACGACGTCCATCAGCCGGGGCGCATAACGGTAGGCCAGCGGCACGTTGACTCCGAAGGGCCGGGAGGTGGCCGCGCGGCATTTGCGGATGTGTTCGCGCAGCAGTTCGGGCGGTCATCGAGCCGGAGCCGATCAGCCCCAGTCCGCCGGCTTCGCTGACGGCGGCGGCCAGCCGCCAGCCGCTGCACCAGACCATCCCGCCCGCGATGACGGGGTAGCGGATGCCGAAAAGGGTCGTGATTCTGTTTTCCATCGTTTGTTCGGTTTTCTGCGGGACAAGATACAACTATTTTTCCAAAACGGGAGCGGATGGTTCGGGAGGTATGTGCAAAAAAACGGTGTTTCGACCCGCCGGGTCAAAGCACCGTTATGAAAAAAAGGGTGAGCTACTTACATCGCACCGCTACGACCACATACCCTTGCTCGATTCCTCGCCTGGGGGATTCTGTAGGAGCTGGTCGTGCAAGACTCACCCGGGCACAAAAGTAGGAAAATTTTATATCTTTGCAAAAAAAAACTGAAATGCGTAAGAAAATATTAGGTTGGGGCCTGCTGGCGGCGTTGGGCCTGGCGGCCGGCGCCGGACTTGTCCTGCGGCAGCAATTCTATGGAAATGCGGTCGTTACGGAGCGGGACCTCTACGTGAGCGCCCGTGCCGAATACGGGCAGGTCGTGGATTCGCTGCTGCCGCAGATCAAACACCGCCGGGCCTTCGACGCCTATGCCCGGAGGATCAACCTGGCCGAAACCTTCAAGCCCGGGCGTTACGTGCTCAAACATGGCATGAGCGTCATCGAAATCGCGCGCATGCTCAAACTGGGGATGCAGACGCCCGTGCGGGTGACGATCAACAACGTGCGCATCCCCGCCCAGCTGGCGCAGAAACTCGCCCGGCAGATCGACGCCGATTCCGCGGCGATCATGCGGGCGCTGACCTCGAAGGAGCTGGCCGCGGAGGTCGGGTTCGACAGCGTGACGCTCTTTTCGATGTTCATTCCCGACAGTTACGAGTTCTACTGGACGGTGACGCCCGGGGAGTTCGTCAAGCGCATGAAGCGCGAATACGACCGTTTCTGGACGGAGGAACGCGACGCCAAGCGTAAGCGCAGCGGGCTGAGCCGGCTGGAGGTGATGACGCTGGCCTCGATCGTCTACGAGGAGACCCGCAGGGTCGACGAGATGCCCCGCGTGGCCGGGGTCTACGTCAACCGCCTGAAGAAGGGCATCAAGCTGCAGGCCGACCCGACGGTGAAGTACGCCATGCAGGATTTCGGCCTGCGCCGCATCCTCTACCGCCACCTGAAATACGATTCGCCCTACAACACGTATGTGAACAAGGGACTGCCGCCCTCGCCGATCTGCATGCCCGGGAAGAACGCCATCGACGCCGTGCTGAACTACGAAAAGCACGACTACATCTTCTTCTGCGCGCGTCCCGAGTTCGACGGTTACCACAACTTCGCCAAAACCCTGCGCGAGCACAATAAAAACGCCCGGGCATACAGCGACGAACTCAATCGGCGGAAGATTAAATAATTTTGTATCTTTGTCATCCCATGCTTGCGAAGATATACGAACAGAACCCTTCGGAGAAGGAGTTGCAGCGCGTCGTAGACGCCCTGGAGCGGGATGAAATCATCATCTATCCCACCGACAGCGTCTATGCCTTCGGCTGTTCGCTGCGCTCGCCGAGAGCCATCGAGCGGCTGCGCCGCATCAGGGGCAAGAGCGAGGAGAAGTTCACCGTGGTCTTCGAGAATATCGCCCAGGTCGCGGAGTACTGCCGGGTGGACAACGCCGTGTTCCGGATTCTGAAGCGGAATCTTCCCGGACCGTTCACCTTCGTACTGGCGGCTTCGGCACGCATTCCGGACAAGGCGCTCGAACGGCGCCGCACGATCGGAGTCCGCATTCCGGCCAGCCCCGTCGCGCGGGCCGTGGTCGGGGCGCTGGGGTGTCCGATGATCACCACGTCGGTGAAGGACGACGACGAAGTGGTCGAATACACCACGGATCCCGAACTGATCCACGAGCGGTACGGCCGCGATGTGGCGCTGGTCATCGACGGCGGCATCGGCGACAACGTGCCCACGACGGTCGTGGACCTGACGGGCGACGAGCCGGAGATACTGCGCGAAGGCAGGGGAGAGCTGCAATAGCGAGGGGGAGTGATGCCGCTGTGCGGCAGGATGGGCGTCTCGGAGCGTTAAAAAACAAAATAGAAGAATGGAGAAGAAAAATTTCTGGAACGATGCCGCGAAATACGGCGTGATCATGGCCCTGGCCGCAATCCTTTTTCGACGTGCTGGGCTTTTACGTGCAGAACACGCTGCTGTCCCTGCTGTCGCTCGTCATTTTCGTCCTGCTGCTGGGTTATCTCACCAGGCGCCGTGTGGAACGGTTCGGGGCCAGGGGATACAGTTACGGGCAGTGCCTGGGCTTCATGGTCTGCGTGATGCTCTGCGCCGGGTTTATCGAGGGCGCCTTCATGGGCGTCGCCTCCAACTGGCTCTTTGCGGCCAGATACGAGGCTATGATCGGCCCGTCGATCGCCATGCTGGAGAACACCGGTTTCTACACGGGCGACCAGATCGAGATGATGATGAAACTGATGCGTTCGCCGCTGGTGCAGATCTTCAGCGGAATGCTCGGTTCGGCGATCAAGGGCGGCTTTTTCGGTCTGTTTATTGCTGCCTTCACCAAGCGTGATCCCGACGTTTTCTCGGAAGGCACTAACGAATAAGGATGGATAAACTGGATATATCGGTCGTCGTGCCGCTGTACAACGAGGCGGAGTCCCTGCCCGAACTGGCGGCGTGGATCGACCGCGTGATGCGCGAAAACGGGTTTTCGTACGAGCTTATTCTGGTCGACGACGGTTCGTCGGACGGCTCGTGGACGGTGGTCGAACGGCTCAAGGCGCAGTATCCGGCCATCCGGGGGATCGGTTTCGCCCGCAACTACGGCAAGTCCGCGGCCCTCTACTGCGGATTCGCGGCGGCGGAAGGCGAGGTCGTCGTCACGATGGACGCCGACCTGCAGGACTCGCCCGACGAAATCCCCGAACTGCGCCACATGATCCTCGAAGAGGGCTACGACCTGGTCTCGGGGTGGAAAAAGCGCCGCCACGACCCCCGTCGGCAAACGCTGGCCCAGCAAGTTCTTCAACTGGACGGCCCGGACCGTGTCGGGCATCCGGCTCCACGATTTCAACTGCGGGCTGAAAGCCTACCGCCGCAAGGTCGTGAAGGCGATCGAAGTCTACGGCGAGATGCACCGTTTCATTCCGATCCTGGCCAAGCAGGCCGGGTTCCGCCGCATCGGCGAGAAGGTCGTCGATCACCACGCCCGCAAGTACGGTCGTTCGAAATTCGGCGTCGAACGGATGGTGAAGGGCTATCTCGACCTGATCTCGGTGCTGTTCATGTCGCATTTCGGGCGTTCGCCGATGTATTTCTTCGGCAGCCTGGGGACGCTGATGTTCCTTATCGGCGGCGGCACGACGGTCTGGATCATCGCCGAGAAACTCTGGAAGCAGTGCCACGCCCTGCCCCTGCGGCCCGTTGCGGACCAGCCGCTGTTTTATCTGGCGATTCTGGCCGTTATTCTCGGCGTCCAGCTCTTTTTGGCGGGGTTTTTGGGAGAACTTATCAACAGAGGCTCCTCCGAGCGGAACAAATATCTGATCGACAAAACTTTATGACCCTATGATACAACGAATCCAAACGCTTTATTTGCTGATCATTGCGGCGCTTATGGCCGTAACGCTCTTTTCGGGGCTGGCGTGGTTTGCGGGTGACGCCGGCGAGTTCGGGCTTTACGCCTTCGGATTGAAAACCGCCGGAGGGGAGGTCGTCCAGTCCACCGTTTATATGGGTGTTCTGCTGGCGCTGGCCTGCGCGCTGCCGCTGGTGACGATTTTCCTGTTCCGCCGCCGTTTGCTGCAAATACGCCTCTGTGTGGTGGAAATGGTGCTGCTGTTAGGCTCCCTGGCGATGGAAGGCGTCTATTACTTTTTGAGCTGGCGGGTCTTTTCCGACCTGGCGTTCCATACGCAGGGCTTCAAGCCCGCCATTGCATTGCCGCTGGTCTGCCTGCTGTTTGCATACCTGGCGGCCCGTGCGGTTTTCCGCGACGAACTGCTGGTGCGCGCAGCCGACAGAATACGCTGATCGACCGAATACTACTGGACCCGGAGTATGCCCGAGCGCATGTTCCGGGTCTTCTGTCCCCATCGGCGGGCTGCCGTTCGGGCGGAAAAGGTTTGCAATTCGGACCGATCTGATTATTAAAAGAATGTTACAAACCTTTGCAGGTCCGGAAAATAATTTTAACTTTGAGGCATAATATTGCTATTATGTAATGATTTTAAAGAATTTTGGCTACAAACAATACATTTTTTAACTAACACTCAACTCTATGAAAGCAGTAAATTTCTGGAAAACATTGTTCTGTGCTGCGCTGGCCGTGACGGCTTTTACCGCATGCTCGGACGATGATGACAACGGCTATTCGGGTATGCCCGAAATTACCGTAAATGGCGGAGAGTCGGTGACGCTTGCCGGGAAACTCGAAGGCGGCAAGATAGACCAGACCGTTGAGGTCGTGTCGAAAGGCGACTGGACCCTGAAATTCGATAACGCCGGCGATTCGCAGTGGGTTACTCCCAGCACGATGTCGGGCAAAACCGGTACGACGCAACTTACCTTCACGCTGGGTCAGGCTTCGGCAGAGCGCACCGCTAACCTTACGCTGACCGCTTCTTCCACGTTCGAGGGCATTCCTATCACGAAGACTGCTACGATCAAGATCGTACAGAGCAACAGCGATGTTCCGACGGGTAACGCTCTTTACAGCGAGAACTGTGGTACGAAGGTCGAGAAAGACGGGTCTTATTGGCCTTATGTAGACAAGTTCGAGGGTTGGACCCGCGGCGGTTCGCTCGATCAGAAGGCTGTTACCTATGGAGGAAGCGATGCTTCGGTTCGTAACAGCGGCGCGCTTTATGAGCCGACAGAGAGCGAAAAATCCGAAGTTTCGGGTGCTCCCTATGTTTATATCGGCAAGACTACTGCGAAATTCGAAATCGAGAATATCAATGTCGGAACCAACAACAACTTCACCTTTACGTTCACGGCATTGGATCAGGAGAAATACAGCGGTACTCCGGTTTTTGCAGAGATCAATGCTTCGACGATCAAGTTTGCTGTAAGCGTCGATGGCGGTACGACTTATTCGCCCGTTGCATTTACAGCTAAAAAGATCGCTACGGGTGGCTGGTACCTCTGTACTGCGGAGTTCAAATTCCCTGCATCGGTTTCGACGGATAAGATTTCGGTGCGCTTCAGCGATTATCCCTTTACCGGAAGCAATGTTGACGGACACCAGGGATTGCGCCTCGACGACTTCAAACTTTACGAGGGCGGTAACGGTCCGGAACTCGGTGAAGCTCCTGCTATTGAACTGAATATAAAAAGCTACTATCAGCCAGATTACGGCTGCTGGGAACTATCAGATCGACGATGCTGTTGTTATTGCTAACTACCAGCGTGGTTTCCTGATGCAGGATGCTACTGGTATCATGCAGGTTTATCAATATGACAAAGAATTGATGCCTACGCCTACCGTTCCCAGTGTCGGTAAAAAATACACCATCAAAGGTGTGGCAAGCAGTTATGGTGGCCTGTGGCAGATCGGCCCTACGGATTTGATTCTTGAGAATGAATCGACCGGAACCGTGCCTACTCCTACGCTGGTAACGCTGGATGCTGCCGGAATGGATGCTCTTTTCGCTGCCCCTGTCATTAAATATGTTAAGTATACCGGAGAACTCACCATCGATGGAGACTATTACAATGTCAATGTCAACGGTGCTACGACTATTGGTTCGATTTCCTATCCGAATCCCGGTGTTGTTGATGCAAACCTCAACGGTAAGGGTGTTGATGTAGAAGGTTGGTTCATTGGAGCTACGGGTGGAAAGTATTTTACGACGCTGGGTGTCAAAGTTACGGAAAACTCGACTGTAGTGAGCGGTGAGTTCACGACTCAACCGACGATTTTCACCGCAACCAATCCGGAGGCGCAAATGCTTAATTTTACGGCCAATGCAGCTGCAGGAGCAGTTACGTTTGAACTCGCCGGAACTAATGCCTCTATGTTCGCTTATTCCGACGTGACGGCTACTTCGGTAAAGGTTAATGCGATTGGTAATAACACTTCGGGTGTCGCTTATGCAGCGACTCTGAAACTGAAGGCCGCAGATGGTACTGTTTTGGATCAGGTTGAACTGAAACAGGCAGCCGAATCTAGCGGTAATGATACAAAGGGAACGTATACGTCGATGAGCCAGTTTATCTCAAATGGAGCTTCAACGGCTAATCCTGCAGGTTTAGATGATTCCAAGGCGAATGGTAAGGACGCAAGTGGCTTCAAGATTGGAACCGGTTCCAAAGTCGGCAGTTTTACTTCGGGGGCAGTAGGTGTAACTGGAACGAAAAAACTCGGGTTCTATGCTGTTGCATGGAAGGGTAAGAACGGAGCAGCGTTGACTCTCAAAGTTAATGGTGGCGGATCTGCAAGTCAGACTTCGTTTACACTTACGGCTAATGATGGAGCTACAGGAAATCCTCCTTTTGTAAACTTAACTCCGTCGGATGATACTGATTACTACATTGTAGAGTTGACAGACCTTACGGCTGCTTCTACGATTACTTTTGAGACTACGACTGCTTCAAATGGTCGTGCAGTAGTATTCGGAGTCCAACTGTTCTAAATTAGTCGAGGAAACCGACTTGTAAAACCAACCACTCTTGGCGGGGATAACTCCCCGTCAAGAGTTTGGTTTCTAAATGGGTCTGCGGACCAAATGTTATACTTTATTTTGAATGATGCTGAAAATTAAACAGATAGGCGCGCTGCTCGTGACGATGTCGGCGATGCTTGTCCTGTTTGCGGGATGCGGCGACAAGGAAGACGGGGGCGACAAGGAGTCCCTCGCGACGCTCGTTGCAGAGACCGTGAGCAGTTCAACCACAACGAACCGGATTTCGACCCAGGGTCCTTCGGGCATCACCTTCGAGGCGCAGATCGTCTCGCAGGGCGGGGATACGGAGTGGTGTTCGTTCGATTTGAATAAGCAGGTATCCTCCGTCGGCGGAAACGTCGGCGACCCGGTGTACCTCTATTTGAAACAAAACAGTTCCGACGCCGATCGCAAAGCCACGATCGACGTAACCTATACCAACGGTTATTCCACCTCCCTGACGCTGACGCAGAAGGCGGCGAATACCTCGTTCGGTTACGACCGCGCCTGGGGTGAGCAGCCGGAATATCTCGAAAACGAGGATTATACCTATAAAACATACTATACAACGCTTGTCAGCGGGAAATACGTGCGGAGTTATTCGGTCTGCTACGACCGCGCGAAACACGTTTCGCATTGGGTGGCCTATCCGATCTACCGCGATTATACGTCGAGCCGCACCTACCAGACCGGTCCGGGTACGCAGGGGCGTACCGATGCGTGGGCCTACGACGACTGGGCGACGGAATACACCTCCTCGAAGCCGTATTACCGGCAGACGGGCACGAAGATTTTCGAACCGGCTATTCCCGAGCGAGACCAGGCGAACGTGGTCAACTATTTTTCGGGTTACCAGCGCGGGCACATGCTGCCTTCGGCGTCGCGTTACAGTACGTGGGAGACCAATGCGCAGACCTTCTTCGCCACGAACATGATGCCCCAGAACGGCTCTTTCAACAGCGGAAGCTGGGCGACCCTCGAAGGCAAGGTGCGTTCGTGGGGCGGTTTGCAGAAATACGACACGCTTTATGTGGTGACGGGAACCTATTTCTCGAACTCCTATAAGACCATGTCCAATACCAACGTGGGCGGATCGATCCGTGTCGCCGTGCCGGACAAGTGCTGGAAGGTGTTGCTGCGTCAGCGCGGCAACCAGAACAAGTCGGTTTCGGAACTTCCGGCCAGCGAACTGAAAGCCATCGCTTTCGTGTTCGACAACGCCTCGTCGAGCGAGAATACCGAGTTGAAGGATGCTGCCTGCTCGGTGAAGGAGATCGAAACGCTGACGGGCTTCACGTTTTTCCGCAACCTCGATCCGGCCGTCGCTGACGAGGTGAAGGGCAATTACAATTATTCCGACTGGAATTAGCAGATAACCGGATTGAACCTTAACAACAAAAAACGTTTATGAAGAGAATCTTTTTGACAGGACTGTTTGCCTCGCTGATCGCGGTGGCATGCTTCGCGCAGAAGCCCTACAAAGTGGTCTTCTACAACTTCGAGAACCTGTTCGACACCATCCACGACCCCGGTATGCTCGATGAGGAGTTCACGCCCGAAGGGCCTAAAAAGTGGAACACGGCCAAGTACACCAAGAAGATCGGAAACCTCGAACGGGTGCTGTTCGACATCGCCGCCGAGGACAAGGATTTTCCCGTCGTGATCGGCGTCTCGGAGATCGAGAACCGCTCGGTGATGGAGGATGTGATCGCTCAGCCCAAACTCGCGCACGGCAACTACCGCATCGTGCACTACGATTCGCCCGATGCCCGCGGCGTGGATGTGGCGTTCTACTACCGTCCCGACGTGTTCAAACTGGAGGGCAGCGCCGCCATTCCGTTCAAGATGCCCGAACTGCCGAACTTCAAGACGCGTGATTTCGTCACGATGTGGGGTACGATCGACAACGAGCCGTTCTTCTTCCTCGTGAGCCACTGGCCTTCGCGTCTGGGCGGCAAGGAGGCTTCGGACCCCAAGCGTCTGGCTGCGGCCAGCCAGGTGAAGCACATCGTCGATTCGGTGATGGCGGCCAATCCGGCTACGAAGGTGGTCGTGATGGGTGACCTGAACGACGACGCCACGGACGCCAGCGTCGTGGAGGGGCTGAGCGCCAAGGGCAAGATCAAGGAGGTCGGCAAGGGCGACATGTTCAACCCCTTCATCGCCCTGCTGAAGGCCGGTTACGGCACGCTGGCTTACCGCGACGAGTGGAACCTGTTCGACAATATCATCGTTTCGGAAAACCTCGCCACCGGTTCCACGGGCAGTCTGAAAATCCAGCCCGTCGGCAAGTCGAAATTCTACGGGGGCATTTTCCGCCGTCCCTACATGATCCAGAAGGAGGGCCAGTACAAGGGCTATCCGCTGCGCACGTTCGTCGGCAACGACTTTCAGGGCGGTTTCAGCGACCACTTCCCGGTCTATATCTACATTGCCAAATAAACACGCTAAAATATTTGTATGAAACTCAAAGTTTTACTTATTCTGATGCTCGCCGCCGTGACCTTCACGTCCTATGCGCAGGACGGAGGCATCCGCGGTAAGGTGGTTTCGCGCAACGGTCGCGTAGCCCTGAGCAATGTACAGGTGAAGATCGAATCGCTGGGTCTGACGGCCACGACCGACAAGGACGGCAACTTCATCTTCGAGAATCTTCCCGCCGGCAGCTACACGGTGCTCTTTTCCACGCCCGACTTCGAGGACCTCAACCTGATGGTCCGCGTGGGCGATGAGCATGTGCAGGACCTCAAGTCGGTGATCATCGTGCCGTCGGGTCCGGGCACGGTTCTGGATGACGCCGTTTTCGCCGAATTCGACAGCGACTCGTCGTCGTCGGACACGCAGGCGCTGCCTTCGTCACTCTCGTCGTCGAAGGACCTCTTCAACAACATCGCGTCGTACCGTTTCAGCGAGATGCGCTTCAACGTCCGCGGCTACGATTCGCAGTACTCGGACATCTACCTGAACGGCATCCGCTTCAACGACGCCATGACGGGCTACGGTCCCTGGTCGCTGTGGAGCGGCCTGAACGACGCCACGCGTAACCAGGAGAACTACACGGGACTCGAAGCGTCGGATTTCGGCATCGGCGGCATCGGCGGCATGACCAACGTCAACGCCCGCGCCTCGCAGATGCGCAAGGGATTCCGCGTGAGCGTTTCGAACGGCAATCAGATGTACCGTTTCCGTGCGATGGTTTCCTACGGCTCGGGACAGTTGGATAACGGCTGGTCGTACGCCTTCTCGGTGGGAACCCGCCAGGGCGGCAACGGCTATGTGGACGGCGTTTACTACAATTCCTATTCCTATTTCGCATCGGCCGAGAAACTTTTCGGACAGAACCACCGCCTCGCGCTGACGCTGTTGGCCTCGCCTTCGGAGCGCGGTGCGCAGCAGGCTGCGACCGACGAGGCTTACGCCCTGTTCGGCAACAATTACTACAACCCCAATGTGGGTTACCAGGCCGGCAAGCTCCGCAACTCGCGCGTGCGTAACACCCACGAGCCGATCGTGATGCTGAACTACACGTGGGACATGTCGGAGAACACGCGCCTGAACGCCGCCACGTCGCTGCGTTTCGGCAAGAACGGCTATTCGGCCCTGACGTGGAACGGCGGTCCCGATCCCCGCGGCGACTACTACCGCAATATGCCGCTGTCGGATCAGACGCAGATCGTGCCGGGCATCACCTCCGGCGAGACGATCTATTTCTACGACCGGGATGCTATCATATCGGGAAGCGTATGGGACGGTCTGATCGATTACGACCAGCTCTATGACCGGAACCACTTCATCGAAACGGAATCCAAGATCGCCAAACTGATGGGCGACCAATACCGTTCGAACTACATGATCGAGGAGCGTCACACCGACCAGCTCGACTATAACCTCGCAGCCAACGTCGAGCACAACATGCGCAACAACATGCGTATCGTCGGCGGCGTGAACCTGCGCGTGAACCGCACGAACTACTATTCGGAGGTCAAGGACCTGCTGGGCGGCGACTACTGGTACGACATCGACAAATTCGCCGAGCGCGACATGGCCAGCGAGACGGCCGCACAGAACGACCTGGATTACTACTGGGCTACGGGCCACGCCCGCATCGCCCGCGTCGGTGACAAGTACGGCTACTACTACCGGGCGCACCTGCTCGAAACCAACGCCTGGGCCAACTATACGTGGGGCATCGGCGGGTTCTCGCTGGGTGTCGCCGGATCGGTCGGCTATTCGCAGATGTACCGCGAGGGTATGTGGCGCAAGGGCCTGTTCCCCGACAATTCGAAGGGCGACTCGAAGAAACTCGACTACCTGACCTACGATGCGAAACTCTCGCTGGGCTACAAGTTCTCGGGAGCGCATTCGCTCGAGGCTAATGTGGCCTACATGCAGCAGGCGCCCAAGTTCGCGACGGCCTTCGTATCGCCCCGTACGCGCAATACGACCACGCCGGGCCTGAAGGCCGAGAAGGTTTTCGCCGCCGATCTCACCTATAACCTCAACCTGCCTTACGTGAAGGCCCGCCTTTCGGGTTACTACACGACGATTGAGGACCAGTCGAAGGTGATTTCGTTCTACGACGATAGCCGCGGCTCGTTCACCAACTTCGCGATGAGCGGCATCGACAAGCGCCACTACGGCGTCGAACTGGGTCTTTCGGTTCCCGTATGGAACGGCCTCTCGGTCGTGGGTGCCTTGAGTTGGGGCGATTACACCTACACCTCGAATCCCGACTTCGTGCAGACGGTCGACAACATCGACAAGATCGTCCTGAAGGACCGGGTCAACTGGGACGGTTACCACGTGGAGAGTTCACCGCAGCTGGCTTTCAACGTCGGCCTCGATTACCGCGGACCGCGTAACTGGTTTGCCGGCGTGAACTTCAACTATTACGACAACCTCTACCTCTCGATGAACCCGATGTACCGCACCGCTACGGCCGTGAAGTACTATGCGAACGTGCTGACTTCCGGCACGGCGACTCCCGAGCAGCAGGCGACCGCCATCAGCGCCATCAAGACCATCCGCAAGCAGGAGAAGTTCGACGGTGTGTATACGCTGAGCGCCAATGTGGGCAAGAACTGGTATATCCACCGCATCTACATGCTCGGTTTCAGCCTGGAGGTGAAGAACATCCTCAACGATCAGGATATCCGCACGGGCGGTTACGAACAGATGCGTATGAGCAAGGTCCGGGGCAACGGCGGCGAGCAGATTTACGGCCGCTTCCCGTCGAAGTATTTCTACCTGTTCGGTACGACCTACTACCTGAATGTCTATTTCCGTTTCTAATCGCGCAAAGAACAATTTATGAAAAGTCTTAAAATAACATTGGCGGTTTTGATCGGCCTCGTGGCCGTGAGCTGCTACAACGATTTCGAAACTCCGGCTCCGCTGAAGCTCTATACGGCCGACGATATGGCCGCAATGGGGCTTAAACCGGTCTCCATCAAGGAGGTGAAGGAGAAGTTCGGCCCGATCTCCAATACGGGAACCAACGACAATTTCGCCACGACCAAGACCCTCAAGTTCGGAAATCTCACCTCCGAGGAGACCAAGTTCGAAGGCATGTCGGGCTGGCCCGAGGCTGCGAACTACTACATCAAGGGCAAGGTGATCAGCAGCGACCGGCAGGGCAACATCTACAAGTCGCTCTATATCTACGACGGTACGGCCGGCATCGAGTTGAAACTCTACAACGGTCTTTACCTCGATTTCCTGCTCGACCTGGGGGCGAAGCCGATTAAGAGCCAGTGGGTTTACGTGCGTCTCGACGGACTCTATCTGGGTAACTACCGCATGATGCTTTCGATCGGAGGCGCTCCTTCGGACGGCATCAACACGGCCGGCAACCACAAGTACTACGCCAACTCGAACCTCGACAACCCGAAGGTTGCCGCCCTGAATGTCTTCCGCGGCGAATACACGACGCTGGAGCCTTCGGACATCAAGGAGGTCGACGCTTCGAACTACACGTCGCTCGGCGAGGCCGATCTGGGCCGGCTGGTGCGTTTCAACAAGATCAAGATCCGCTATGCGGGTGTTAAGAATCAGGACGGCGTGACGCCTGCGGGCCTCAAGAGCGGTTCGAACGAGAATCCCTATCCGAGCTGGATCGTGACCGACTGGGGAACGCCCATCTTCGGCGCATGGTATCGCTGGGCTTACAACAGCAGCGAGCAGAACGTCCGCCTGTACGGTTCGGTGCTGATGAGCTATAACGATGCGGCGCAGTACACTTCGGACCCGGGCGTTTACGGCATCCGTACGAGCGGTTACAGCCAGTTCGCCATGAAACCCATCCCGAAGGACGGCACGGAGGGCACGGTGCTCGGCATCTACGGCATCTATGCGAAGCAGAGCGATTTCCAGGGCGGTTCGAACGATTGGGCGCAGTACCAGATTTCGGTGAGCCGTATCGAGGACCTCGACTTCCCGCCCGAGTCGCTGCTTTCCGAGGAGTGGATCAGGGCCAATACGCCCGCCTCGTCGCTGACGCCTCCCGTGAAGAACGGCGGCGACGACTACGAGGGTAACTGATCCTGCGTTTGAGCAATAAAAAACTGCGGCCCGGTGAGGGTCGCAGTTTTTTTGTGCCGCGGCGGAGCGCTACCGCTTGTTCCATTTGCAGGAGGTCTGGTAGTAGTCGATCGCGCGGCCGACCTGCGCGGAGTCCTTGCGCTCCATCGCTTCGAGATGGTGGGGGTTCTCTTCGGTGGGAACCACGCGGTACTGCTCGAAGCGGCGTACGGGCGACAGGATCGTGAAGGTGTCGCCTTCGAGGTAGCCGAGGTCCTGATAGGTGGCGATGAACGCGCGGTTGGTGTATGCCGGGTCGAAGATGCTGCGGCCGTAGAAATGCGAGTCGTAGTTCATGTTGAGCAGTGACAGCAGGGTAGGCATCAGGTCGATCTGCGAGACGATGCCGTCGACCACTCCGGGTTCGATAAGCCCGGGGGCGAGGATCAGCGCCGGAATGTGGTATTTCTGCAACGGAATCTCGGTGCGGCCGGCGCTCGAAGCGCAGTGGTCGGCCGTGACGAGGAAGATCGTGTTTTCGAACCACGGCTGCCGGGCCGCTTCGGCGAAGAACTGCCCCAGCGAATAGTCGCTGTAAAGCACGCCTCCTGCGCGGCTCTTCGAGTCGTTGGGGATGCGGATTCGTCCGGCGGGGTAGGTGAAGGGACGGTGGTTGCTGACGGTCATCACGTGGGCGAAGAACGGCTTGCCGCTGCGGGTCTCTTCGTTGAGCGTGCGGATGACCTTCCGGTAGGCGTCTTCGTCGCAGACGCCCCAGATGTTGGCGAAGGTGATCTCTTCGGGCCTGTAGCATTTCTGGTCGACGATTTCGTATCCGTTACCCGAGAAGAAGGTCTCCATGTTGTCGAAATAGCTGTTGCCGCCGTAGAAATAGGTCACGTTGTACCCCTTGTCGCGCAGCAGGGCGCCCGTGGAGTGCATTCCGGCGTTGTTCGGACGCTTGATGATGCTTTGGCCCGGGCAGGGCGGCAGCGAAAGCGTCACGGCCTCCAGACCGCGCACCGTGCGGTTGCCCGTGGCGTAGACGCGGTCGAACGCCAGTCCCAGTTTGTAGAGCGAGTCGAGTACGGGCGTGATCCGTTCCGTGTTGCCGAACCGCTCCATGTACGAGGCGCTCATGCTCTCCATGGTGATCAGCACGATGTTGCGGCGGATCTCCTCCCCTTCGGCGCGCACGGCGTGCAGGTTGTCGCCCGTGCTTCGGTAGACCCCGTGCACGAAGGCTTCGGCCTCGGCTTCGGGACGCGTGAGGTAGAACTGTTCGTAGTCGAGCGTGTTCTTGACGAAGGCGTCGTAGAACTTGTAGAGTCCGTTGGCCTGCAATTCGTTGACGTAGACGTTTCCGCTGTCCTGAAAGCGGGTGTTGAAGTTCAGCAGCCCGATCGCGGCGAACAGCGCCGCAATGTAGGCCGGGGCGATTACGGCTTTCCACCTCCAGCCTTTCAGGCATTCGGTCTGCACGAGTTCGCGGCGGAAGAGGTACCACGTCACGAGCAGCGTCACGACGACGATGCCCAGCGTCATCGGCACGACGGGGTAGGACTCCATGATGTTGCCCACCACCTCGTTGGTGTAGACCAGATAATCGACGGCGATGAAGTTGTAGCGGACGCCGAATTCGCTCCAGAAGAAATATTCGCTGATGCCGTTGAAGATGATGGCGCCGACGTAGACGACGATGAAGAGGGCGAACCACACCGTGGTCCAGTGGCTGCGGAACCCGGGCAGGAAGAGCCGCAGGGCGAAACTCCCGGCCCAGTAGCCCAGTACATAGAGTGCGATTCGCGGGGCGACGCTTCCGTATTCGTCGAAGATCGTGTTGAAGAACGCCACGTAGCAGAACGCCGCCACGAGCAGGGCGAGGAGGATGTAGCCCCACGGTTTTTTGTACTTGGTGCGCGAAACGCTCAACATGAAGAGCCAGAGGAAAAAGAATCCTGCCGTCGCGGCGCAGAAATCGTTCACGGCGCCCAGCAGGAAGACTTCGCACCATTCGCCGAATGAGAAGGCGAGAGAGGTGGTCTGCTCGTTGAAAAGCAGCACGACGCGCAGCACGAGGCCGACGGCGACGGTCAGCAGGGACAGTTTGAGGTAGAGGCCGGTGACCAGCCGAATACTTTTTTGCATGATGGGTTTGGTAATTAACGGTGCAAAGTTAACCATTTTCAGCCCGTTCGGGGAAAGAAAAGGCAGCCAACTGGGTGGCTGCCTTATTCGATCGGTTTGAAAAATTGTTCGTTTTGTCGCTTACTTCGACGGGCGCATGACGACCTTCACGAGGTTGCCGTCCGCCAGGATCTTCTTGGCGAGCGCCTGCACGTCGGCGTTGGTCAGGTCGCGGATCGCCTGTTCGTGGTCGGCGACGTAGTCCAGGCCCGAGCCGTATTTGATCTGGATGTAGTTCATCCATGCGCCGTTCTGTTCGAGGCTGTTTTTCCAGCTCTTGAGCATGAATTCGCGGTTTTTCTCGATGTCCTCGCTCTTGGGACCGTTCGCGGCGATCTCCTCGATCTCTTTCATCACGATTTCGCGCAGTTCGTCGGCCATCTCCTCGTTGGTGTCGAACGAGATGGTCATGTCGTAGGTCTCGCGGGGGATGTACTTCGTCGAACCCTGGACGCTCACGCCGTAGGTGCCGCCCTTCTCCTCGCGGATCGAGATCAGGTAGCGCGAATCGAGCGCTTGAGTCAGGAACGTCAGGGCCATTTTGTCCTTGAACGTGTAGGGCATCTTGCCCGAGAAGTAGTAGTTGACCGAGACTTTCGGCTGCTGCATCGGGGCCGTGAACTCCTCCGTAACCTCTCCCTTCACCGGATAGGCCTTGTCGTCGACGTAATCGATCGGTTTCCGGGTGGCGGGGATCGAACCGATATACTTTTCCACGAGGGGTTTCAGCGTTTCGGGGTCGATGTTGCCCACGAACGTGAAGACGAATCCGTTGGCGCCGGGGTAGAGTTTCGCGTAGACGGCGGGCAGCCGCTCGAAGTCGAATTTGTCGATGATCTCGTTCGAGATCATCTGACGGCGGGGGTTGTGGCCGTAGACGGCGTCGATCACCTTTTCCTGCATCAGGAAGTCGGGGCTCGATTTGGCGTTGGCGAGCTGTGCGAGGAGCATTTTCGTGAGGTTGTCCACGTCGTCCTTGTTGAAACGCGGCTGCGTGAAATTGAGGTAGAGCAGCTGGAGCATCGTCTCGATGTCCTTGGGCGAGCAGACGCCCTTCATGGCGCTGGCGTAGTTCTCCACCGAAGGCTGCACCGACGCCGTTTTGCCCGAAAGCTGCTTCTTGAGCTCCGTGGCCGAGAATTTGCCGACGCCCGACATCGAGTTCACGGCGGGCATCATTTCGCCCATGTAGAACTCCTCGTCGGAGAGCAGCGACAGACCGCCCTTGCCCACTACGCCCAGGCGCACTTCGTCGGCCTTGAAGGTCGTGGGTTTCACGACGACCTTCGCGCCGTTGGCCAGCGTCCACTCCGTCGTTCCGAGCACTTTGTCCTCGGCCGTCTTCTTCACGGGCGAGCCTTTGAGCACGGTCCCTTCTGCGATCAGCGGTTCCTTGACCACGTTGTCCTCATAGGCCGTGACCTCCGATGCGGCCACCTTGTCGCGGATGGCGAGAATCTCCTCGGCGGAGGGCGTCGCGACACCCTCCTTCTCGGGAGCGTTGATCACGATCACCTGATTCGTCGGAAGGATGGTCTGCTTCGCGAAGGCGTTGACGGCATCGACGTTGAGCATCCTGATCAGCATGCTGTCGAGCTGCCATTCGGTCTCGGCGTCGGGCATCGGGGTTTTTCTGCTGTAGTTGTTCAGGTAGGTCTGCACGAACTCGCCGTTGCGGCGGTCGTTGCGGTTGGCGTAGGTGCGTTCGGCCTGGCGCATCAGGTTCTCCTGGGCGCGTTCGAACTCACCCTGCGTGAAGCCGTGGCGGCGGACCCTCTCCAGCTCGGTGCAGAGCGTCTCGAAGCCGCGGGCCAGCTTGCCGTCCTGCGTCATCGCAACGAATACCGTGGCATTGAGCGTCGGGATGATGCCGATCACGTCGCCCGTGCCCATGCCGGCGCCGAGGAACGGTGCGTCGGGCTGCATGGCGATCTCTTGCAGGCGGGCGTTCTCCATGGTCGTCATATAGGCTTCGATCACGTTGTTGGCCTCGGCGACGACCGTATTGGCCAGCTGCTCGGGGAGCGCCGGGCGCTTGATGAAGAGCTGCACCTTCGTGCCCTGCATTTCGGGGTCGGTGAAGATGCTCACGATCGGTTCCTCGTTGTCGGGAACCACGATGGTCTCCTTCTGCGAAGCGTCGGCGGCGGGTGCCGGGATGTCGGCCATCAGCGTCTTGATCTTGTTTTCCACGGCGTCCACGTCGATGTCGCCCACGACGACGACGGCCTGATAGTCCGGACGGTACCATTGGGCGTAGAAATCCTCCAGTTCCTTGTGCCGGAAGTTCTTCAGTCCGTCGAGGTAGCCGATCAGGTTGCGGTGCTCGTACTTCGTGCCTTTGCCCAGCGCTTGCAGCAGCTTCATCGTCGAACGCCACGATGCGCCGTCGCGCGTGCGGAGCTCCTCCATGATCACGCCGCGCTCCGAGTCGATTTCCTTCGGCTCCAGGGCGATGAAGTGCGACCAGTCGTGCAGGATCAGCAGCGCCGAGTCGATGATGCCCTCGCGCGAGGTCGGTACGTCCTTCATGTTGTAGCACGTGTAGTCCCAGCTGGTGCCGGCGTTGAGGTTGGCGCCGAATTTCACACCTACGGTTTCCAGATACTCCGTGAGTTGTTTGCCCGGGAGGTTCTTGGTGCCGTTGAAGGCCATGTGTTCGAGGAAGTGGGCGAGTCCCTGTTGGGAGTCGTTCTCCTGGATGGCTCCCACGTCGTGGAGGATGTAGAAATCGGCCTGGCCTTTCGGCTTTTCGTTGTGGCGGATGTAGTAGGTCATTCCGTTTTCCAGTTTCCCGGTGCGGACCTCCGGGTCCGCGGGGATCGGCTGGTTCATCTGTGCTGCGGCCCCGGCGGCGGCGAACGCCGCAACGGCCAGCATCATCAATTTTTTCATTGGCTTTTGGTATAAAGTTTATTGTTTCTGTGTCTCTTCGGGGCGGTATTCGATGACATCCCCCGGCTGGCAGTCCAGTTCGCGGCAGATCGCTTCGAGCGTGGAAAAGCGAATGGCTTTGGCTTTCCCGTTTTTGAGGATCGAGAGGTTGGCGGGCGTGATATCGACCCGTTCGGCCAGCTCGCCGAGCGACATCTTGCGTTTGGCCATCATTACGTCTATGTTGATGATTATCGCCATAAATTCGTCCCCCCCCCTTTTATCGTTTGCATTTCTCTCATATCGCCTGTTTTAGATGGTCAGTTTCTGCTCCTCGCTCAAATTCTGGCCGATGGCGAAGACCTCGGCGGCGAAAAGGATCAGGATGCCCATGATGATCATTGCGTAGGAGATGTGGAAACTCGCGTCGACGGTGTATCCGCTTCCGGCCAGCAGTTCGGCGGCGCGGCTGTTCATGGCCCAGTTCACGGTGTCGCTGATGAGCTCGGCGAGGATGGTCAGCAGGCCGATGGCGCGCAGATACCAGACGTTGCGTTTGTCGAGCGTGCGCTCTTCGCGGATCGAGCGGCGCAGCGAGTGGATGATCACGAACATCAGTACGATGATGGCCAGGTAGAGGAGCGGGCAGAGCATGACCAGCGCATAGAGCCATGCGCTGCCGCCCACCGAGCGGAATGCCAGTCCCAGCGGCGAAGTGCCCGGGGCGTCCTGCTCGACGACGAGGCCGAGTTTGCGGACGTTGGCTTTGATTTCAACGCCCGGAGCCGCGGCGATTTCGACGGCCGCTTCGGGCTGTCCCGTCACCCGTATGTCGCCCAGCATGTAGATCATGCGCGGCACGCCGGATTTCCATTTTTCGGCGATGTCGTTACCGAGTTCCACGCCTTCCGCCGCGCCCCGCGAGAAATTGGGCAGGATTCCGTGGGCGATGCTTGCCACGAGTACGATGAAAAACGTAATGTAGATGACCAGCAGGCGTTGCAGGAGCGATTTTTTGTTCTGCATGTGTGACTTTTTTGGTTTTACAGTTGCAAAGATAGGATTAATTTTCGAAAAACAAACAATATTTATCGTTTTTCGATAAAATTTTTTCTCCGGGGATAAAAAAAGGAAGGACGATACCCGGTATCGTCCTTGCATGGTGACCGAAAGGTTTATTCCACGTTGTCTTTCAACTGTTTCCAGAAAGAGGCGTTGATGGCCATCGAAATCGAAATGGCCAGCACATAAAGGATGAACATGATGACGAAGGTGATGAAGCCGACGCCGATGGCGTTGCAGATGGCCTGGAAAATGCCGAATACGATGCCGAACAGCACGCCGACGACCAGCGATACGAAGAACATGGTCCATTTGCTGCCGTAGGTGGCGTCGTTCGAAGCCTTGATGGCCTGTATCGGATTTTTGCCCTTTTCGATGAGGAAATAGTAGGACAGCGTCCATGCAATCGAGAGCACGATGCCCGGAACGATCATGAAGAGCACGCCGATGAAAATCGGGAAAACCATCAGGCCCATCGTGATGAAGAACTCGCCCATGTAACGGCGGTATTTGCTGTCGAAAATGCCCAGGGGATTGATAATCTCACCCTTGGCCAACTGCGTGGGCAGCAAGGCGATGGCGATCGTGGTTCCCACATTGAGATAAGGTATCCAGATCGTAATGAGCCATAACGCCACTGCGGCGATGACCGAAGGCGCGTTCTTTACGCCGATGGCGATGGAGTCTTTGAGAGTTTCTCCGAAATCGAGTTTTTTCATTTCCATAACTAACAGGTTTTAAGGGTTAACGTCGAAAACAAATATACGAAAAAAATCGTATCTTTGCCAGCATAACCGTAAAATTCAATGCAATGGCCGAAAAATCACGCTATAATTACCGGGTTGAACCGCAGGACGTGGATTTCACGCTGCGGGCGACGATTCCTTCGCTGGGCGGCTCGATACTCAATACCGCAGGCATCGACGCCCACGGGAAGGGTTTCGGTGTCGATGCGCTGAATGCCGACAACCATTCGTGGGTGCTCTCCCGCATGGCCGTCGAGTTGGACTGGCAGCCCACGCAGTACACCGACTATACCGTGGCCACGTGGATCAGCGATTACGGCCGGGTGCTCTCGACGCGAAACTTCACGCTGACCGATGCCGCGGGCCGCGAGTTCGGCCGCGCCGTGACGCAGTGGGCGATGATCGACCTGCAAAGCCGCTCGGCGATCGACCTTTCGTGGGTGGGCGACGCGCATGCCGACGCCATCGTCGACGCCGCACCCCCGACGGACAAGCCGCGCAAGATCCGCGCGGTGAATCCTACCGCGACGACCGAACACCGGGTGGTTTACAGCGACATCGACTTCAACCGCCACGTCAACACGATGCGCTATATCGAAATGATGCTCGACATGCTGCCCGTCGAGACGCTGACCCGGGAGGCGCCCGTGCGGCTGGACATCCACTTCCTGAAAGAGTGCCGCTTCGGGCAGATGCTGACGGTGGGGTGCGAGCAGCGCGAGCGTTCGGCGCTGTTCGAAATCTCGGGCGACGGCGCTGCGGCGGCCGTGCGTGCCTCTATCGAATGGAAATAGGCCTGCGGGAACGCTTCGCAGGGCGCTTGTGGAACGGGTTTTGCAGTTACGGCTGCAAAACCTTTTTCATTATGGAAAGCGCAACCAAAACACAAGCGAAAAACAAGTATCAGGTAAGCATCGACCTGCTGAACGATGCCGTGGGCAAGGAGATCGCTACCTCGCTGCAATACATGTACTTCCACACCCATTTCGAGGACGACCGCTACCAGTACCTCTCGAAGATCATGCGCGAGATTTCGATCGCCGAGATGCGTCACATCGAGGAGTTTTCCGACCGCATCATGTTCCTGCAGGGCGACGTGGACATGAACGCCTCGTTCCGCACCCGGCAGGTCACCGATGTGAAGGAGATGCTGCGGATGGCCATGCAGCTGGAGCAGAGCACGATCGACAGCTACAACGAAGCATCGCGCATCGCTTCGGAGAACAAGGACGCCGTGACGCACAAGATGTTCCAGGACATCATCGTCGAGGAGGAGGAGCACCTCGACACCTTCCGCACCGAGTTGCAGAACGTGATCGACTACGGCGAGGAGTACCTCGCGCTGCAATCGGCCGCCGGCAGCAAGCATACGTCGAAAAGTTTCAAACATTCCGGCGGCGGCGAATAGCGGCTTGTGCGGCGGAAAGCCGTTCTGACATAAAAAACGGAATCCTTTTGCCGGGGTCCCGTTTTTTTCGGTTATATTTGTGCCTGAATCATTCGCGGGAACCTGCGAAACCCCGGCCGGCCGGAGGCGTATGAGTCCCTCCCGGGGGAGGGATTCGGGGCGGACTCGCAGATGCGGCCTCGGGCCGCGGACGCCGGGTTGCCGGACCGAATGGACGGTGTGAAACTGCCGGAATGTTCTGATACGATGAAAATAACGATTTTAGGACCTGCCCATCCCTACCGCGGGGGCTTGGCGTCGATCATGGAGATCATGGCCCGCACGTTCCAGCGGCGGGGCAACGAGGTCGACATCAAGACCTTCACGCTGCAATATCCCTCGCTGCTGTTCCCCGGCGAGAGCCAGACGGTTGCGACGCCTCCGCCTGCGGACCTGCGCATCTGCCGGTGCGTCAATACGATGAATCCTCTGAACTGGCTGCGCGTCGGCCGCCGTATCCGGCGTGAGCGTCCCGATTTTGTGCTGATGAAGTACTGGACGCCTTTCATGGCTCCCTGTTTCGGCACCATCGCCCGGCTGGCCCGCGGCAACGGCCATACGAAGGTTCTGTGCCAGATCGACAACGTCGAGCCCCACGAACACCACCTGACCGACAAACCCTTCAACCGCTACTACCTGCGTTCGGTGGACGGCTTCGTCTACATGTCCGAGCAGGTGCACAGCGAACTTCGCGCGTACAGCGACGCTCCGGCCCTGTTTTCGCCGCACCCGCTGTTCGAGAACTTCGGCGAGCGGGTCGAACGCTCCGAGGCGTGCGTGCGTCTGGGGCTGGACCCTGCGAACCGCTACGTGCTTTTCTTCGGGCTGATCCGTGACTACAAGGGGCTTGACCTGCTGCTCGACGCCTGGGCGCAGCTCCGGCGTGCGGGCCGCACCGAAGGCCGCCGGCTGATCGTGGCGGGAGAGTTCTATACGGCCAGGGAGCCGTATCTGAACCGGATCGCCGACAACGGATTGCAGGACGAGGTGCTGTTGCACGACCGTTTCATTCCCGACGACGACGTGAAATATTACTTCTCGGCGGCGGATTTCGTCGTCCAGCCCTACAAGACCGCCACGCAGAGCGGCGTGACGCAGATCGCCTATCAGTTCTGCGTGCCGATGGTCGTGACGGCGGTCGGCGGACTGCCCGAGATCGTGCCCGACGGGCGCGTGGGCTACGTCTGTCCTCCGACGGCCGAAGGGGTTGCCGCGGCGATGGACCGCATGTACGAAGGCGACGCGCTGAAACGTTTCCGGGAGAACTGCGTCGAGGAGCGTCGGCGTTTCTCGTGGGAGGAGATGTGCAGCCGCGTCACGGAACTCTACGGTTTGGTGGCTCCGAAATAGGGTGGCGGAAGCCTGAAAAACAAGGCCCGGCCGTGCAACGCACGGTCGGGCCTTTCTTCATTTATTCGGGGTGTAGCTTGGGCTACTTCTTGATATTGGGCAGTTCCAGCCCGTATTTCTTTTTGCGGTCTTCCGCCTTGAGCCACAGTCCCAATAGCATCGCCAGCACGCCGCACGCGACGAAAATCAGCATCGGACGGGTGTAATCGTAGGGCATTCCCTCGGCCCGTCCGGCGTTGAAATATTTGAGCGCGAAGCCGAAGAGCATCGGGAAAAGGCACAGTCCGATGTTCTGGATCCAGAAAATCAGCGAATAGGCGGAACCCAGATAGCGCGTCTCCACGATCTTGGGAACCGAGGGCCAGAGTGCCGCCGGAACCAGCGAGAACGAAATGCCGAGCAGGACGATCGAGCCGTAGGCGACGGGCTTGCTCGGGAATTCCGGGAGCACGAAGGCGAAGGTCAGGTGGCATACGATCATCAGTACGGCGCCTAAAATAAGCATCGTGGCGCCTTTCCCCTTGTGGTCGAGGTATCGGCCCAGGAAGGGGGTGATGGCCGCCGCGCCCATCGGGAACCAGCGGAAAATGTCGGCTGCGGTCTGGGCCGATACGCCGAGGTTGCTTTCGAGCATATTCGTGGCGAAGCGCTGGAAGGGGAAGATGGCCGAATAGTAGAGCACGCAGAGGAACGCGATGATCCAGAAAACCTTGCTGCTCAAGATGAATTTCAGGTCGCTGACCTTGAATTCCTCCTCGCTGCCGCCTCCGCCGCGGCTGTCGAGACCCAGCTGTTTGTCCAGCTTGCGGTCCATGAAGGAGAAAATCACGAACGTCAGCAGGCCGATCAGCAACAGCACCGTGCAGAACGCTACCGGTCGTACGACCGTTGCGGGAGCCATGCCGGCGAGCCACGGCGAAATGGAGAAGATGGCGAAAACGCCGACGCGGGCAATGGCCATTTCAAGCCCCATGGCCAGCGCCATCTCCTTGCCTTCGAACCACTTGGCGATGGCTTTCGAGACGGTGATGCCGGCCATCTCCATGCCGCAGCCGAAGATCATGAAGCCCAGCGACGCCAGTTTGGCCGAGGCGGGGAACGAGGTCCACCACGAGTCGAGCCACATTTCGATGCCCGAACCTGCGAACGAGTCGCTCACGGCGTAATATTTCAGACAGGCGCCGATGAACATCAGCGATGCCGACAGTTGGCCCGTGAAGCGCACGCCCATCTTGTCGAGGATGATGCCTGCGAGGATCAGAAATCCGAAGACATTGAGTATGAACTCCGAACTGCCGTACATGCCGAACACGTCGGGGGTCCATCCGCGCTGTGCCTCGATCATGCTCTGCAGCGGCGACATCAGGTCGACGAACATGTAACCGAAAAACATCGTGGACGCGATGAGCAACAACGCCGTCCATCGGACTGCGGGCGAGTCGTTGAGTTTACGTTGGATAGTTTCTACCATATTTGTTTTGTGTTGAGTTAGTTATCCAGTGATGCGTAGCGTTTCAGCACCTCGTAGGCTTCGGTGATTCCCAGTTCGCCGGCTTTCGAAAGGTCGAGGCAGCCCTTGCGGGTGTCCTTCATGAACAGCTGGATGATGCCGCGGTTGTAGTAGGCCTCGGCGAATGCGGGGTTGAGGGAGATGGCTTTGGTGTAGTCCTCGTAAGCCTCCGGCAGACTGCCCGAAAGGGCCAGCAGGTTGGCGCGGTTGTAGTAGGCGTGGGCGAAGTCGGGGAAGAGCTTCACGGCCTTGTTCAGGTCGGCCACCGCCTCGTCGTAACTGTACGTGCGCTTTGAATTGTTGTTCAGCCGGTTGGCGGGGTCCGAGTCGATCGTGATCCGCTGGTAGGAGTTGTCGATCGACGAGATGAAGTCGATCATCTCGGCGCGTGTCGTCGAGCGGTTCAGATAGAGGAACGGGTTCGACGGATTGAGCTCGATGGCCGACGAATAGGTGTTCACCGAATTGGTGTACTGCTTGATGAGCGACTGCGTGACGGCGCGTTCGAAGAGCACGGTCCACGAAGGATCGTTCGTCTTGAGTTCCTGCACGTAGTGCTTGTCGAGCATCACCAGCGTATCGGGCGCGATGTTGCTCTCACGGCACGAGAGGGTGAGGTATTCGTTGTCGATGCGTTTCTTGAAGTCGTCGATGCGCTGCAGGTGGTAGGGTTTGGCGGCGGGAACCGAGTCGGCCCGCATCAGCGTGAACTTGAACAGCGGCAGCAGGCGCATCTCCTCGTGGCCGCCGTTGTGGCCCGTGATGCGGTCGAAGCTGCCTCCGGCGAACTTGCTGTCGAACGACAGCAGGCGGTCGAAGCGCTGCGTGGTGTCGGCGTAGATCGAGTAGGTGCTGTCGTTCAGGCGCGAGCGGTATTCCGCGATTTTCCGCTGGGCGATCGAGCGGTCCTCTTTGGCGCCCTGCGGGTCGCGGAGCAGTTCGCGCAGCCGGCCGCGGTAGATGTAGGCGTTGGCGAAGTCGGGGTAGAGTTTGATGGCCGACGAGTAGTCCTCCACGGCGCGCTCGATCTCGCCCAGCTGGGCGTAGACGCCCGCGCGGTTGTAGTAGACCAGCACGTTGTTGGGCGAGTAGAGCGCCACTTTGTCGTAATCCTCCAGCGCGCGGTTGTAGTCGCCGATCTGCGTGCGCAGCATCGCGCGGTTGAAATAGGTCAGCGAGTTGGTCGAATCGAGCTGGATCACCTTGTCGAAATCGGCCAGCGCCTGCATCGGGCGGTTGGTGGCGTTGTAGACCAGCGCGCGGTTGAAATAGGAGAGCAGGTAGGCCGAATCGCACTCGATGGCCTTGTTGAAGTCCGCTTCCGCCTCCTTGTACTGCTCCTGCTGGAGGTGCAGCGATCCGCGGCGGTTGTAGCCGTTGGGATTCTCGCGGTTGGTGCGGATCGCGGTGTTGAAATTCTCGTAGGCGCGCGTGGTGTCTTTCAGGTGCAGGTAGCTCAATCCCCGGCAGATGAAGGCGTCGGCGACCTTGTTTTCCTGGCGGATGAACTTGTCGAAATCCTCGATGGCCTCCTTGAACTGCTGGTTCAGCAGGCGCGTCACGCCGCGGCTGTAATAGGGTCCCGGCAGGTCGGGGCGCAACTCGATGGCTTCACGGAAATCCTGCAAAGCGTCGTCGTAGTTGCCCAGGCGCGAGCGCGTGATGGCGCGGTAGGTGTAGGCCTGCGTGTAGACGGGATTGAGGCGGATGGCCGTCGAAAAAAAAGTCGTCCTCGGCGCCCAGCAGGTCGTCGAGGTTGTACTTGGCGATGCCGCGCAGGAAGTAGCCTTCGAAGGCGTCCTCGTCGAAGCGCAGCAGGGTGTTCAGCGTGCGGATGGCCTCCTGGTAGTCGTTGTTCATCATGCACGAACGTCCGACCCAGAAAAAATATTCCCGGTTGTATTGTGCGTGGGCTTTCGTGCCGCACAGCAGGGCGAGTCCCAATATGATTCCGGCGATAAGTTTCCGCATGCTGACTGATTTTGCTCTTTAAACGGGCTTTCCGTGCGATTTATTATTCCTGTTCGTATCCGAACCGGCGTAATTGCCGCTCGTTGTTGCGCCAGTCGTCGCTGACCTTGACGAACAGCTGGAGGAAAACCTTCTTTCCGAGAAACTGTTCCATATCTTCGCGCGCCGTCTGCCCGACCTTTTTCAGTTTCTCGCCCTTGTGGCCGATCAGGATGCCTTTCTGCGAGTCGCGGGCCACATAGATCGTCGCCGCGATGCGGTCGATCGTCGGCTCCTCCTTGTAACTTTCGATCTCGATCTCGCAGCAGTAGGGGATCTCCTTGTCGTAGAATTTGAGGATTTTCTCGCGGATGATCTCCGAGGCGAAGAAGCGCAGCGTCTTGTCCGTGAGCGTGTCCTTGGGGTAGAACGCCGGGCCTTCGGGCAGCAGCGAGAGGATGGTCCGGAACAGCCCTTCGATGTTGAACGTCTCCTTGGCCGACGTGGGGACGACCTGCGCCCCGGGGATTTCGGCCTGCCATTTGTCGACCAGCGCTTCGAGCGCCTCGGGCGCCGAGAGGTCGATCTTGTTGATGACCACGACGGTCGGGATGCCGCTCCGGCGGATGCTGTCGACGATTTCGGCCGAACGCTCGCCGTGCTCGACGGTGTCCGTCACGTAGAGGATCACGTCGGCGTCCGAGACGGCGCCCGTCACGAATTTCATCATCGACTCCTGCAATTTGTACGAGGGCTTCAGAATGCCCGGCGTGTCGGAGTAGACGATCTGGAAATCCTCGCCCGAGACGATGCCCATGATGCGGTGGCGCGTGGTCTGCGCTTTCGAGGTGATGATCGAGAGTTTTTCGCCGACCAAGGCGTTCATCAGCGTCGATTTGCCCACATTGGGGTTGCCGATGATATTTACGAAGCCCGATTTATGCATTGGAATATGCTGTTTTGAGCAACAAAGATAGGTTTTTTATCGAATTTATCCTATATTTGCTCAACAATATACCAAAATCAGGCTGCCTATGGAACGGTAGAAACTTTTGATTTTTAATGCCGCCACGGCGGCAACGACATATATAAGCGCATCGGCTTTTCTTCTTGCCTTCGAAACTTGGACACTTTTGAATCACAGAGAGGAATTAAAGTTGATGCTCGTGCTGTTTTACGGCGCGGGCATTTCTTTCATCTTTCTGTTAGGTAGTCCAAGACCTCGAAGGCGGATGAACGGATTTTGTCCGCGTTTTTTATGGTCTTATATGAAGAATAGGTTCAAAAAAATGAAAATGAAAGAAACATTTATTGTCGCTATTCTCGTTATTACTGTCATTGCCACTGTTGCATTGATTGTAAATGCTGCCAATACAATATCTTATACTTTATTCGGGCGCATAGATGGCATTGTATCTGTCGTTCCTGTTGTCGGAGTGATGTTTGCCATCCTGTTGGCCGTTATTCCGGATAAAGAAAAAAATAGAGAGAACTGAACGGTTTAAAGAAGACATAAAAAAAGGAGTACATTTTGGTACTCCCGATTTTGGATTCGATGTAATTCGGATTTACCTCCTCATCATGCCGCCCGGCATTTTGGGCATCTTCATGCCGCCGCCGGCCACGGCCTTCATCATCTTGCGCGTGTCGTCGAACTGTTTCATCAGGCGGTTGACGTCGGCCATCGTCGTGCCCGAACCCTTGGCGATGCGTTCGCGGCGGCGGGCATTGATGATCTCGGGATGCTCGCGCTCCGCCGGGGTCATCGACGAGATGATCGCCTCGGTCTGCTTGAAAACGTCGTCCGGAATGTCCACGTTCTTGAGCATCTTGCCCACGCCCGGAAGCATCGACGCGAGGTCTTTGAGGTTGCCCATCTTCTTGATCTGCTGAATCTGCGAGATGAAGTCGTTGAAGTTGAACTGGTTCTTCACCAGCTTCTTTTTCAGTTTCCGGGCCTCCTCCTCGTCGAACTGCTCCTGCGCACGCTCCACGAGTGACACCACGTCGCCCATGCCCAGAATCCGGTCGGCCATGCGCTCGGGGTGGAACACCTGCAGGGCGTCCATCTTCTCGCCGCTCGAAATGAACTTGAGGGGCTTGTTGACTACCGAACGGATCGAAATGGCCGCACCGCCGCGGGTGTCGCCGTCGAGTTTCGTGAGGACCACGCCGTCGAAGTCCAGCCGCTCGTTGAACTCCCGGGCGGTGTTCACGGCGTCCTGACCCGTCATGGCGTCGACGACGAACAGTGTTTCCGAAGGCTTCACGGCGGCCTTGATGGCCGTGATCTCCTGCATCATCGCCTCGTCCACGGCCAGACGTCCCGCCGTATCGACGATCACCACGTTGTAATTCCTCTGCCGGGCGTATTTGATACCGTTTTCGGCGATCTCCACCGGATTCATGTTGCCCTCCTCGGTGTAGACCTCCACGCCGATCTGTCCGCCGAGCACTTTCAGCTGGTCGATGGCCGCGGGACGGTATACGTCGCCGGCCACCAGCAGCACCTGGCGGCCCTTCTTGCTTTTGAGCATCGCGGCCAGCTTGCCCGAGAAGGTGGTCTTACCCGAACCTTGCAGACCCGCGATCAGGATCACGGCCGGCGTGCCCTCCAGCCGGATGTCCGTGGCCGTGCCGCCCATCAGTTCGGCCAGCTCGTCGCGGACGATCTTGGTCATCATCTGCCCCGGCTTGACGGCTTTGAGCACGTCCTGGCCCAGCGCCTTCTGCTTCACCTCGTCGGTGAAGGTCTTGGCGACCTTGTAATTGACGTCGGCGTCGATCAGCGCGCGGCGAATCTCCTTGAGCGTCTCCGCGACGTTGATCTCGGTGATACGACCCTCGCCTTTGAGGATTTTGAACGACCGTTCGAGTTTATCTGTTAAATTTTCAAACATACGACTGTGAAATTTTGTCTGCAAAGATAAGGAAACAGAATGAAATAATGAAGCGCCGCGAATTAAAATTAGCCCGCCGGATCGACCTTGCGTGCTTTTTCGTATCTTTGGGCCGGACCTAACCGATGTGCGATGAAGAAACTTCTTCTTTTCCTGCTGCTGGCTGCCGCGACCGGGACAGCCGCGGCGCAAACCCTCGTCTATCCCGGCGAGCACGAAATGCCGCCCGTCCCGAAGACGTTCGACAACGAACTGGGCCTGCGCTACGGGGCACAGGTCTACGCGGGCCGCGGGCAGGGTCCCGAATTGCAGGCCTTTTCGGTCGACTACGCGCGCTACAGCATCTACAATATCGGCTTCCGCACGGGGCTGAACGTCTTCGTCGACGAGGATGCCAGCGACTATTTCTCCGTGCCGCTGCAATTCACGTGGCGTTCCCCGCGCCTTCGGGCGACGGGGTATGCGCTCGAAGACCGCAGTTACTATTATAACCACCAATACTATCCCGACGAACGGTCTGCGGACGGAAACTTTTTCCTGAACCTGCTGCTTTCGATCCTCCCCTCGGCGTTCGAAGTCCATGCGGGATTCACTCCGGGGCTGATGTGCGGGCCGTTCACGACGGAGGGTTACTCGACGACCGACCCTTCCTGGGCGCCCTATACCGTGCGGCAGCGGTTTTCCTGCACGTTCGACGCGGGTGCACGGCTGATCATCCCGATCTGGCGGTTCAACCTCTTCGGGGATTTCACCTACCATTGCTACCTGACCGACAATTTCCGGGCGGGGGAGTTCCGCCCCTCGCGTTCCTTCCTGGGGATGGGCGTCGGCCTGTCGTTCAATTTTTAGGGGAGGGAGCCGCCGGTCCGGCCGTTACCCGGGCCGCCGCTACCGGAGCAGTCCGGCCTCGTTCGAATCCCGCATGAAGCCCTCCTTTTCAAAGGAGGGTTTGGGTGGATTGTCTGTATGAGGCCGCTTGCCGGCCGGACAGATCGTCATTTATTCGCACTGAGCTACCGGAGCAATCCGGCTTCGTAATAAATGACGATCTGCTCGATCATCCGGTCCTCGCCCTCCTTGTCGTATTCCGACTTGAGGTTCTGTCCGAAGATTTTCGAGACGCCCTGCCAGAATCCCGCCACGAAGCCGCCGCGGAACTCTTTCAGCACCTCGTAGGCGGTGTATTCCGTTTCGCGGTCGATGAGTTTCAGCAGCACGCGGCCCTGCGTGCGGGTCATGTGTTTCAGTACGGGGGTGTATTCGTCCTTGATCTCGTGGTAAACCTGCTTGATGTACTCCTTCTGGGCCTTCTTGGTCGGCAGGCGGCGCAACTCCTCCTCCATCGTCGCCATCTTGGCCTTGGCGATCTGCGCGATGGGGTAGACCTTCTTCACGGCCTCCACCAGCCGGCGGTAGCGGCGCAGGTCGACCGGGCGGCTGAAGACGTAGACCGGCAGGACGTGGACCAGCGGAATCGAATCGCCCTTTTCGACCGCCCACTCCTGATGCCAGAAGCCACGGCCTCCCTGCGCCTGCGCTTCGGAAAGCGCGGCGGCGAGCAGGGCGACGAGGAGTATCCACTTTTTCAACGGCGGCGAATTTTGTACCTTTGCGGCAAGATCCGGACGAAATCCCGAGCGGTTTTGCATCCGGTTTGCCGGGGTGTCTCCGGCAAAGATAGCGATTCAACCGAATAAACGAATTACGAACAGCGAATATTATGCTTGAAAAAGGACTTTCCGCCCGCAGCGCCGCAACCGTCGCCGCCGGCAATACGGCCGCCGCGATGGGTTCGGGCGACCTTGCGGTTTTCGCCACCCCCGCGATGGTGGCGCTGATGGAGAATGCCGCCATGACGGCCGTGGCTTCCGGAACTGCCCGAAGGCTCGACCACCGTCGGCGCCGAGATGAACGTCACGCACATCAAACCGTCGGGACCGGGGGCTGAAATCACGGCCACGGCCGTGCTTGCCGAAGTCGAGGGGCGCAAGCTGACCTTCAATGTCGGGGCCCGCGACGCCGAGGGGATGATCGGCGAAGGCGTCCACATCCGCTATGTCGTCGACCGCGAAAAATTCATGGCCAAGGTGAAGTAACGGAAAAGCTCCGGATCTTCTGCGTCTGCGAAAAGACGGACAGCTTGATTTTTAGTTATTTATGCCGAATCAAAGGATTGGGTTCTGTGTTTGGACAGGGCGCGATCCTTTTCGTTTGTGTACAATTCTGTTCAAGTCGGCCGATACCTGTAAATTTCTGTGTTTATACGACTTAACCTCGCTGAATTATCGGCGATTGAATTGCATGATCGATTTTTTTTCGTTATTTTTGCTTTACATACATTACAACTGCATACTGTAATTATTCGTAAGACTCCCGCTAACCTATCTTCAATGTTTCATCCTTAAACTTCAAGCTATGAAAACTCACATTTTGATTTTAACAGCAACCCTGCTAATGCTGGGCGGGTTTGTTGCATGCAATGACTCGGAAGAACCCGAATATATCGGCACTCCTCCCGTCACTGCCCCCGCGGAGGTATCGGCTTTTTTCAAGACGTATCTGCCTTCGAGTTCCAGTTCGCATCCCGAACCGGAATTCAACTTCAGCGAAATCGATGATCGTGACATCGAATGTTTTGTGATCAACAGTATGGAAGAGTTCGAGGCCGTTGCACCTCCTGCGGTCGAGCTGCCGGTAATCGACTTTGACAAATACACCCTTATTATCGGACAGCATTGGATGGGGCATCCCGGATACTCTTTCGAGAAGCAGGCCGTCGATACCGAATCCGATAAGATGACATTGAATTTGGTGTATAAGCAACTGAAGGGTGGGACTCCGGCGATTATGACTATTTTTTATTTCTGGGGACTATACGACAAACTTCCCGAAAAAACGCTTACTGTCAACAAAATCATAATTTAGATATTCTTATATCATGAAAAAGCTGCTTTCTCTTATCATTGCAGTCCGGTATGGTGGTCCACATCTTCCGGGGTATATCTGGCATTGATTCCGTAAGGGGCCTCTTACTAAATCGATATTGGTGATCCGTACAATTTGGAGTGCGGAAACACATCCGGAACGTTTCGATCAAAGGCCGACCAGCATGTGTTCGAGCCAGATCACCGCGATTCCCGCCAGGTAGCCGGACAGGGCCAGCAGCGAGATGCGTTTGAGATACCAGCCGAAGTTGATCTTTTCGAGTCCCATTGCCACGACGCCGGCCGCCGAGCCGATGATCAGCAGGCTGCCGCCCACGCCGGCGCAGTAGGTCAGCAGATGCCAGAACAGCCCGTCCGCCACGAAACTCTGTGCGAAAGCCGGGTCGGCGCTCGCTGCCGCCGCCGCGGCGTCCGCCACCGGGTACATGCCCATGCAGGCGGCAACCAGCGGTACGTTGTCCACCACCGACGAGAGGATGCCGATGGCGCCCGCGATGGTGAATGCCTCGTGGACGGTCTTGTCCAGCCAGTCGGCCATGTCGGTCAGCACGCCGCCGGTCTGTAGCGCGCCCACGGCCATCAGGATGCCGAGGAAAAAGAGGATTGTCGGCATGTCGATGTGTTTCAGAACCTTCGACACGCGCGGCTGGATCGACTCCTCCATGTTGCGGATGCTGCGTTTGCGGTCGTAGATGATTTCGGTCAGAATCCACATGAATCCCAGCGAAACCATCATGCCCATGTAGGGCGGCAGTCCGGTGAGGCTCTTGAACACCGGCACGAACAGCAGGCTCACGACGCCCACGATCAGGATGAAGAGCCGCAGGCGCGGGCCGATGCACTCGGGGCATCCCGATGCCAGGGCTTTGGCGCTGACCGCGGCGGCGGGACGGTCGGCGACGTAGCGGCTGGCGATGGCCGTGGGGATCACGACCGACACGAGGCACGGCAGGAAGAGGTTGGCGATCAGGTTGGCGGCCGTGACGTTGCCGCGCATCCACAACATGATGGTCGTCACGTCGCCGATGGGCGACCAGGCGCCGCCGCTGTTGGCGGCGATGACGATCACGCTGGCGAAGATCCAGCGCTCCTTCTTGTTGGCGATCAGCCGCCGCAGCAGCATGACCATGATGATCGTGGTGGTCATGTTGTCCAGCGCGGCCGACATGAAGAAGGTGATGATCGCCAGCAGCCACATCAGTTTGCGCTTGTTGCGCGTGGTGATGTGGTCAGTGATGACGCCGAATCCGCCGTAGCTGTCGATCAGGTCCACGATGGTCATGGCGCCGATCAGGAAGACCAGTATCTCGCAGGTGTCGCCCAGCTGATCGACCAGCTCGTGCTGGATTTCGGGATCGTTGCCCAGGAGGCTGAAAACGGTCCAGATGGCTCCCGCCATGAGCAGCGCGACGGCCGATTTGTCGATCTTGGTTTTGTGCTCGAGCGCGATGAACAGGTAGCCCACCACGAAGAGCAGAATCATTGTCGGAATCATATCGTTTGCATTTATTTACAAGGTAACGGAAGCAAATATACGAAAAAGTCGGAACGCCGCAAAACTGAACGGCCTATACGGTCGGGCAAGGCGTCCCGGCTCATAATAAGTGGCGTCACGACTCCCAATAGATGGAAAATCCGGCGGAGCGCCCGGTTTGTCCCTGCCATTTTTGCATCCGGGATTGGTTTTTGCGATTTTTTGTTTATCTTTGCACTCGCTTTCGAGCGAATGTTTGAGCTGTGGTGTAATGGTAACACAGCAGATTTTGGTTCTGTCGTTCTGGGTTCGAATCCCGGCAGCTCAACACGAAAAGGCGGTCATGCGACCGCCTTTTTCGTTGAACCGGAGCTCCTGCCGGCAATCCTCCCGGACCCTCCCCCGGGAAAGAAGGGCTTTTTCGGGCGAGCGCCGCGGCGGCATTCCGGGTTCGCTATTTCCCGGCGGCTTTTCCGGTTTTCCCGCGCATGCGGCCGGCGGCGGTCGTTGCGGCCGCTTCGGCCCTGTCCGCGCCGGAAACGGCGCTTTGGGGGTGTTTTTCCTCCACTTGGGCGGCGGCGTCCGGCGCGCATTGCGTCGCTTCGTCCAGTTTCCCGGCGAAGAGCGCCAGCGTCTCTGCGGCTTCATCGGCCGCGGGGCCGGTCTGCCTGTCGTGTTTTTGTTCTTTCATACGAACGTTCGTTTAGCGGATCTTGCGGTGTGAGATGAGCGCGGCGATCCACAGCAGAATGACCGAGCCGATGACGGCCGTCGCCAGGCTGCCCAGCGTGCCGACGGGAACCCATCCGAAAAGCGAGAAGAGCCAGCCGCCCAGCACGCCGCCGATGAGTCCGACGATCAGGTTGACGAGGAGTCCCGAACCCCCGCCTTTGACGATCAGGTTGGCGATCCATCCGGCGGCCAGTCCGATCAGCAGATACCATAGAAAATACATAGTCTTGCGTTTTAGAACGCTTTTCGGAGCGCAAAATCCGTACCCAACCCGGCCGGAGCTTTTTATAAAGCCTTTTTCAGCGCTTTTGCCAGCTGATCGGGACACGACGTGCCCCGTCCGCGGCAGTCGATGCCCTCGAGCCGGGCGACGGCTTCCGCGGCCGTCATCCCGCGCACGAGCGCCGCAATGCCCTGCTGGTTGCCGTGGCAGCCGCCCGTGAAGGAGACGCTGCGGACGACGCCGTCTTCGAGTTCGACGTCGATCTGCCGGGAGCAGGTTCCCTGGCAGACGTGTGCTATTTTCTGTGTCATGGAGTTACGGTTTTCCGGTTTGCGGGGGCGAAGATACGAAATTCGGGACCTTTCACAAAATGTTGAAAACTTCCCGCTCCGGAATTTTGAAAGTCGGGGAATAATGGAGACTTTTGTGACCCGCAAAGGTATCCTTCGTCCCGCCGGGGCGGAGGATAAGAGGGAATCGGGTGCGAATCCCGGACAGTTCCCGCTGCTGTATGCGCTTTATGCCGCAGGCGAATCGTCGAGCCACTGTCCCGCGGGGGACGGGAAGGCCGCCTGCGGGTCGGTGCGAGTCAGAAGACCTGCCTTTGCGCATGCAATGTCGGCCCTGCGGGGGAACGGGGCCTGTTGTGAAACGCATATACTCATATTACAATGGATTACACGCAGATTTCCATCATCAAACGTGATGGTAAAACCGAACCTTTCTCCCTGGAGAAAATCGTCCGCGCCATCACGAAGGCCTTCCGTGCGGGCGGCATAACGGACGAGGAGCAGGCCGTCGCACAGATCGCCTCCGACGTGGCGGCGGCGATTACGAAGGCCGAGATTTCGGTCGAGGAGATTCAGGACATGGTCGAGGAGCGGCTGATGAAACGCAACCCCTCGATCGCCAAACGCTATATCATCTACCGCGAGTGGCGCAACGTCGAGCGTGACCGCCGTTCGTCGATCAAGGGCGTCATGGACGGCATCGTGACCGTCGAGAAGAACGACATCAACCTCTCGAACGCCAACATGTCGTCGCACACGCCCGCCGGGCAGATGATGACCTTCGCTTCGGAGATCACGAAGGACTACGCCCTGAAATACCTCGTCGGCGTGCGTCACGGCCGCGCCCACCGCGACGGGGACATCCACATTCACGACCTGGACTACTATCCCACCAAGACCACGACCTGCATCCAGTACGACCTGGGCGACATCTACGAGCGGGGATTCTCGACGAAGAACGGCTCGGTGCGCACGCCGCAGTCGGTCCAGAGCTACGCCACGCTGGCCACGATCGTCTTCCAGACCAACCAGAACGAGCAGCACGGCGGGCAGTCGATCCCGGCCTTCGACCATTTCATGGCCCCGGGCGTGCTGAAGACCTTCCGCAAGCACCTGACCGACATGACGTTGTTCCTGTGCCAGGTGACCGGCGCGCGCGTGCCCGAACGCGCGGAGCTGAAGGCGCTGGTCGCCGAGCATGTGCCGACCATCGAACCCTGCGAAGCGGCGGTGGGCCGGCTGTTCGCCGCTCTGCGCCAGTCGGGCGTGGAGGTCGCCGACGAGGACATCCGCCGCATCTGGCGGCAGGCCTACGACACGACGCGCCGGGAGACCCATCAGGCGATGGAGGGATTCATCCACAATCTCAATACGATGCACTCGCGCGGCGGCAACCAGGTGGTGTTCAGTTCGGTGAACTACGGCACGGACTTCTCGCCCGAGGGCCGCATGGTCATCCGCGAACTGCTTTCCGCCACGGTCGAGGGGCTGGGGCACGGCGAAGTGCCGGTTTTCCCGATCCAGATTTTCAAGGTCAAGGAGGGCGTTTCGTGGTCTGCGGAGGACTATGCCGCCGCCGTGAAGGATTTCGACAGGGCGCTGGCCGGGGAGATCGCGTTCAAGGCTCCGAACTTCGACCTGCTGATCGAGGCGTGCCGCACCACGTCGGTGGCGCTGTTCCCCAACTTCATGTTCCTTGACGCGCCGTTCAACCGCCACGAGAAGTGGCGCATCGACGATCCCGACCGCTTCCGCTACGAGGTGGCGACGATGGGCTGCCGCACGCGCGTCTTCGAGAACCTGCACGGCGAAAAGTCGTCGTGGGGGCGCGGCAACCTCTCTTTCACGTCGATGAACCTGCCGCGGCTGGCCATCGAGGCGATGCGCGAGGCCGGAGACATGATTCCCGACGGCAACAAGCACGCGATCCGTAAGGAGGCGCGCGAAATCTTCCTCGAATCGGTGCGCAAGACCGCCACGATGATGGCCGAACAGCTCTACGAACGCTACTGCTTCCAGCGCACGGCCCTCGCGCGGCAGTTCCCGTTCATGATGTCGAACGACGTCTGGAAGGGCGGCGGCCGGTTGCAGCCCAACGACGAGGTGGGCGACGTGCTCCGCCACGGCACGCTGGGCATCGGATTCATCGGCGGCCACAACGCGATGGTGGCGATCTACGGCGAGGGGCACGCCGTCTCGAAAGAGGCGTGGCAGACGCTCTACGACGCCGTGACGGTGATGAACCGTGTGGTCGAGGAGTACAAGGCCAAATACGGGCTGAACTATTCGGTGCTGGCGACCCCCGGCCGAAGGGTTGAGCGGGCGCTTCACGCGCATGGACCGCAAGCGCTACGGGGAGATTCCGGGCGTCACCGACCGCGACTACTATGTCAACTCGTTCCACGTCGACGTGCGTGAACCGGTCTCCATCGTCGAGAAAATCCGCCTCGAAGCGCCGTTCCACGCCATCACGCGCGGCGGGCACATCACCTATGTCGAACTCGACGGCGAGGCGAAGAAAAATCCCGTGGCGATCCTCAAGATCGTGAAGGTGATGCAGGACGAGGGGATCGGCTACGGCTCGATCAACCATCCGATCGACACCTGCCGCAAGTGCGGCCACCGCGGGGTGATCTATTCGAAATGCCCCGTCTGCGGTTCGGACGACATCCTGCGCATGCGCCGCATCACGGGTTACCTGACGGGCAGCCTCGAATCGTGGAACTCGGCCAAGCAGGCTGAAGAGCGCGACCGGGTAAAACATAGATAATCCGTTTCTGGCAATTATGGCTGTCATTTTGCTTCCTGCCTTCGCTTCTTCACGGCCTCCGGCCGTGTTTACAAGTGTGACCCACCCCCAAACCCCCGCCTTGGCGGGGGCTTTTCGCAAGTGCAATCCGCGCCGGGAACGGCGTGTGCCACGGACCCTGACGGATCTATCTAAATCCCAAAACATCTTCGCTCGAAATTTACGTCTAACCCTATTTTGCTGATGGAATCACTCCGCATCCTGGCCATCTATCCCGAAACCATCTCCGACGGTTACGGGCTGCGCTATGCAATCTATTTCGCGGGGTGCGCGCACCGTTGTCCCGGCTGCCACAACCCCGAAAGCCACGATCCCCGGCAGGGCGAGCCGCTGACCGGGGAGCGTGCCGAAGCCATCTGTGCCGCGATCGCCGCGAATCCGATTCTCGACGGCGTGACGCTCAGCGGCGGCGATCCGCTGCTGCGGCCCGAAGCCATGGCCGCCTTCCTGCGGCTGGTGAAGGAGCGCACGGGACAGAACGTCTGGTGCTATACGGGTTATACGCTTGAGGAATGTCTCGCCGACCCGGCCCGGCGGGAGTGTCTGCGGTGGATCGACACGCTGGTCGACGGCCGCTATGTCGAGGCGCTGCGCGATCTGTCGCTCGATTTCCGGGGAAGTTCCAACCAGCGGATCATCGACGTCGGGGCTTTGCACCTGTTCGGATAGACGCATGAAAAAAAGAGCCGCAAATCCTTGCAGCTCTTTTTTATACGCGGGTTATCTCTACTGACGCTGGAGGTCCGAATTGTCGGCCACGACCATATTCTTGTCGATGCGCAGCGTCACGTTGCCGTCGACCTCGATCAGCAGGGTAGTCTCCTTGATCTCCTTCACCACGCCGTAGATGCCCCCGGCGGTGATGACTTTGTCGCCTTTTTTCAGACCGTTGCGGAACTCCTGCATCTGCTTGCGGCGCTTGGCCTCGGGACGCCACATGAACAACCAGAGAACCAGCACCATGAGTCCGATCATGATGATGAAACTATACTGCTGCATGAATCCCGGTTGAGGCTCTATGGGGGCCGTCTGAAGAAAATTAATCATAATTGTATTCGTTTTAAGTGTTTATTTCAGTAAACAAAGCAAAGGTACGAAAAAGAAAGAACAAAGCCAAAACCGGACTAGACTCGGTTCGGCAAAACGGTCCGACTCCTAAAAGGGGCGTTACGCCCCCAAAGATACGAATAAGCGAGGGCAAAAGCAAGTTTACTTGCATTTTGCCGAGCGGAAGTATCTTCGGCGGAGCCAAAGATACGAATTATTGTCGAATATGCAAGCAATTTATTCGACATCGGCCTCGACGAGAAGCCGCAGGGGCTTTGCGCCGCCCGCCAGCGCTATGTCCAGGGTTTTGAGCTGCCAGCCCCATTCGCCGCGCGAATCGAAGGTGAGCGTCACCTGCTGTGCGTCGCCCGGTGCAATCGGTTGTGAATCAAACTCGAGCGTCGTGCATCCGCAGCTGCGCCGGTAGGAGGCGACGGCCACGGGGCGGCTCGCGTCGTTGGCCAGCCAGAGACGCAGCACGGCGATTTCGCCCGAGCCGAGGCGCCCGAAACGCACGGTGTCCGTGCCTCCCGTGGTGAGAATCGAATCCGTTAGCGAGATAATCCGGCCCTTGCGTTCGACCGCACGGGGACGCGTGCCGCAGCCTGCGGCGAGTGCCGCCAGGACGAGGATCGCGAGCGTGCGGGTCATGGCCGGCAGGGATCAGATCAGGCCGCGCCCGGCCTTTTTGATGCGTCCTTCCGCGGTCAGCGACTCGACGATCTTGTCCAGCACGCCGTTGATGAAAGTGCTGCTGCCCGGGGTGGAGTAGTATTTCGAAATCTCGATCCACTCGTCGAGCGTCACCTTGACGGGAACCGACGGAAACGAGGTCAGCTCGGCCATCGCCGTGCCGATGATCAGGTTGTCCATGAAGACGATGCGCTCTACGTCCCAGTTGGAGGTGAATTTCTCGATGTAGTCCTGAAAGGCGGAGTAGTTGACCAGCGACTTTTCGAACAGCGTCTTGACGAATTCGGGATCGTCGGCGCTCTTGAATTTCGAGGGAACGCGGATCTCGGTGTGCGAGGCGCGCAGGTTGGAGAGCGTGCGCAGGATCATGATCACGATATAGGGGAGGTCGTCGGTCCAGAGGATCGACATCTCCTCCAGCACGTCGTCCAGCGCCTCGCAGCTCTGCAACTCCTTGAAGAAGTCTTCGAGCAGCTTTTTGTCGTCGTCGAACGAGCGCTCCTCGCGCTGCATGTAGTCCTTGTAGTAGTCGCTTTCGGTCAACTGCGCGTAGAGCGTGCGGATCAGTTCGGGATAGCGTTCCCAACCCAGCTTGCGGGCCGCGACGTGGTCGTTCACCGCGTCGCTGTTGGCGATGGTGCGGATCACGGCGTTGTCCACGAACTTGGTGTTGGGGTTGAGGTCCTCGAATGTCGGCAGTTTCTTCTGCTTGGCCAGTTCCTGACGCTGTTCGGCGTAGCGCGCGATCTCCACGGGGAGGGTCAGTATCTGGAAATAGAGGTCGTAGGCCTTGTCGACGGACGCCATCAGCGTTTTTTCCGACGCCATCATGTTGTCGGCGCCCGATTTGAGGTGGGCGAACAGCGCCTTGACGACCTTTATACGGAGTAATCTTCTGCTCAACATTTTTTTAGAACGATTTTTAACGGCCGCAAAAATACAACTAAAAATCAAGAATAATTAAGCCGGGAGAATTCTTTCTCCGGGCGGTTTCCGCGCGGCCGTCGCGGCGGATTCCGCCGTATCCGAAAAAACGGGAGGCGCGATGGCCTCCCGATGCTGCAATTACTTTTCCCGGATCGACTTTTTCTTGCGGACATGACTTTGATAGAAACAATAAACGATTCCGGCCGCGAGCAGGACAAGGATGCAATAGCCGGTGCTTCGGGCGCTGGCTTTGAGCATGCTTTCGAAAGACATTTCCGGATAGAGAAGCGCGAAGACACAAAGGAAATAGATGAAGCAGGCGCCCATGTTTCGCAAGGTGAGGAACCGGTAAATACTCAAATCGTCGTCTTTCGTCTCTTTTGCATCGGGAACCGGACACGTATCGGGACGTTTATCCGGACCCTTTCTGATTCGGTTCACAAAATAGACGGCCGAAAAGATCACGATGCTTGTGATCGTATAAATGATAATGCGCCGCACGAGGCGTTCCGGCGAGTAATCTTTTCCGGGTGTGGGCAGAAACGCTACAATCATCAGAACGACGTAGAAATTAGCAAACCCTTTGAGAAACACTTTCAGCTCGGTTTTATTCATGGTACATTCATTTTAATTTTCCTTTTCGGCCTCTTCCCCATACTATTGACGGAACTATTGAGGGTGGGAAAGTTCATTGGTGACGGATGCAATTTTATCGATTCTAATTTAAGATATTGAATTTGGAAATAAAAGGGGCGGGCGGATAAATAGAGGAAAATATACTGATTTGCGAAAGAAATATACTTTGCCGGCTGTTTGCGGGGTTCTTTGCACCCTGATTTTTAATTTTCAATTCTTAATTTTTAATTTGCTTTTGCCTATCTTTGCACCCGTATGGAACAACTGGAAGAAAAACAGCCTTTCGACGTCATCGTCATCGGGGCGGGCGCAGCGGGCATGATGGCCGCGGGCACGGCGGCGCACAGCGGCAAGCGCGTGCTGCTGATCGAAAAGATGGAGAAGTCGGGCCGCAAGGTCCGCATCACCGGCAAGGGACGCTGCAACGTCACCAACGCGCGTCCGGCCGTGGAATTCGCCGATCAGGTGCGCACCAACGCCGAATTTTTCAAGGTCGCGTTCTCGGAGTTCAACAACCGGGCGGCGATCAGGTTTTTCGAACGCGCGGGTGTGAAACTCAATATCGAACGCGGCGAGCGGGTCTTTCCCAAGAGCGGCAAGGCGTGGGACATCGCCAACGCACTGCTGGAATACTGCGTCGAAAACGGCGTCAAGATCATCTACGATACGCGTGTTACGGAGATCATGACCCTCGGGAACCGGGTCTTCGGCGTGAAATATATCAACAAGCGGGGCTTCGAACGCAAGGAGGAGTGCGCGCAGGTGATCCTCGCCACGGGCGGCGTGTCGTATCCCGCGACCGGATCGACGGGCGACGGCTACGCGTTCGCCGCCGACCTGGGACATACGATCGAGCCGCTGCGTCCTTCGCTGACGCCGCTCGTGACCGCGCATGCCCGGAGCCGGTTCCTCGACAAAGTCCTGCTGCGCAATGTGAAGGCGGTGCTTTACGTCGACGGCGAACCCGTGCGCGAGGAGTTCGGCGAGATCGGGTTCTCCGACCGGGGCATCGAGGGCGCCGTGGCGCTGCGCATGAGCCGCGATGCGGTGGACGCGCTGATCGACGGCAAGCGCGTGAAGCTGGTCCTCGACCTGAAACCCGCGCTTACGGAGGAGGTGCTGCGCGAACGCATTGCCCGTGAGATCGCCGGACTGCAACCCAACGAGTTCTTCGGCGAACTGCTGCGCAAGCTGGTTCCCAAGCCGCTGGTGATGCCGTTGGCGCAGGAGATGGACATTCGTGCGAACTGCTACGTCGGCAAACTCTCCGAGGAGCAGATCACGCGTCTGATTCGTACGCTAAAGGGGCTGACTTTCCCGGTCACGGACTATGCGCCGTTCGAATATGCCGTGGTGACGGCCGGCGGCGTGCGTTGCGACGAAGTGAATCCCTATACGATGGAGTCGCTGAAAGTCAAAGGGTTGTATTTCGCCGGCGAGGTGCTCGACATTGACGCCAATACGGGCGGTTACAATCTCCAGATTGCCTTTTCGACGGGCCGTCTGGCGGGTTTGCTGAAAAAATAGACGCTATGAAGATCGTCGGACATCCCATTTCCTTCCGGTTGCCCGGGCGGGTTTCCGAACTGCGCAACCGGCTTTCCCGCGCCCGTTATTTCCGCGGCCACGGAGTCCATTCGCCGTTCGTCTACGACATTGTGCGCCGCGTGTTCATGCGCGACGACCTGCTGCCGGGCCGCCGGGACCTGTACGAAGCCCTGCTCACGGCGGGCGTTTCCCGCCGTCGCGCGGTGCAGTTGCAGAACCTGATGATTCATTGCGGTTACGGGACGTTTGGCCTGAATCGTGCGGATGCGGAATTCTGCGTCGTTACGTGCGCCCTGCCGCGGGCCGCGACGCTCGCGCTGGTGCGTACAGCGGCCGAAGCGGGGCATACCGTAGCGCTGATGTCGCCCTACGACGGCTGCGAACGGCAGGCGCTGTGCGGGCAGATTGTTGCGGAACATGCCTCGACGACGGTGGACAACCGCGGTTACCTGCTGATCTTTAACAACCATTTGCCGAAACAACATTTCCGGATATGAAAGTATACACGAAAACGGGGGACAAGGGGACCACTTCGCTGATCGGCGGCGAGCGGGTCTTCAAGACCGACGAGCGGGTCGAGGCTTACGGCTCGGTGGACGAGCTGGCCGCTTTCACGGCTTTGCTGGCCGACAACATGCGCGGCGACGCGGCGCTGGCCTCGTCGGTCGGTGACCTGAACCGCATTCTTTCGCGGCTGATGTCGGTCGAGGCGCTGCTGGCCACGGGGCAGTCGGGAAGCGACAAGGTCGCTCCGCTGGACCCGGGGACCGTTGTGTGGCTCGAAGAGCGCATCGACGCCATGCAGGAGGCCCTGAAACCGATCGACAAATTCACGATTCCGGGCGGAAACGTCGTGGTGTCGATGTGCCACGTGTGCCGCACCGTCTGCCGGCGTGCCGAACGCGCCGCGCTCCGTGCCGACGCCAGATACGGCGTCGACTCCACGGTGCTGGCCTGGCTGAACCGGCTTTCGGACTATTTCTACCTGCTGGGGCGCACCCTCACGGCCCATTATGCCGTCGACGAGGTCCTGTGGATCCCTTGACCGGGACGAATGTAAAACGGCGGAGGCCCAATCTGAAAATCGGGCCTCCGCCGTTAGCGTTATTATTCTGAAGCCGGCGGCCTCAAAATCCGGTTTTAGTACTCTTCTTCATTAAAGTAGGGAAATACCGGTTAAATAAGCTTCACAAGCACGTTTTACAAAATTTGTGATGATTCTATGAATTTTATTTTTCTATAAATTTCTTTATTTTCTCTTTACAGGTTCAAAACTAGTCAAAATAATCGAACAATCCCAGCAGATTACACTTTAATAGCGATACATATTTATAGTTGCCTCAACTTTAAAACCAATATGCAATACCTTTATCACAACTGCAGGACTTCATCTTTTAGAAATTTCGATTAGGTCAATCTTCATATTATCCCAATCCTTTCCGAGCAAACAGATCGGATCGGGCATTTCATCGACAATCGAAAAACTCCGAAAGGTGCGAATCAAGTTTTCCGCATCATGGTCCCATTCATGCCGTTGGGCGTGTAGGTTCAACATCTGTTCAAAAGTGTATTGTCTTAATAGATAATGGGGACGTTCCGCCCGTCTGTGCTGCATGAGCAGGACGATAAGCAATTAGCTATTGTCAAAGGAATTCGGGCGATGATTCGCCTGTCGGCAGTTTGCTCTCAGTATTTACACCGGAGCCGGATCAGCACGATGCCAATGAGCCGATGCCGAAAAAACGTAAGAAGGAAAAACAGAGGTGAGGGAGGCAGGTGTAAACATTGGATCTACTTATAATTAGTTTCAGAGGACTTGTATATAGAATTTTATTAGTAACTTTGGCGTAAACTATTTAGAATTGAGGTAGTAATCCCTAATTAAATAGTTATTATGTCTATTCACGTATCTACGAATAAATTTATGGATGTAAAATTTATAGCACAAGGATTAGATCCAGAACGTAGCCACCCAATTGGTGGCATAATAATAGATGCATTAAATCAGGACGAGTATAATACTTTTTCTGCTTTTGTTGCCTTTGCAAGTACTGGCGGAATTGAAAACATTAAAGATCAACTTGTCGCTTTTAAAAATAGAGGAGGTAATATTCGATTGTATATCGGCATTGATTTGCACGGTACATCAAAAGAGGCTCTCTACAAATTGATTGAAC